>Ga0187892_10001773_pt1 | contig 47234 bp, 34 predicted proteins | sample MA1701073metaG_FD_139345 | JGI IMG/M metagenome (GOLD analysis project Ga0187892, IMG submission 139345) | Bio-ooze microbial communities from a basaltic lava cave in the Kipuka Kanohina Cave System on the Island of Hawaii, USA - MA170107-3 metaG ...
CCTTCCCTCCACTCATTCAGTCCCGAAGCATTACCCATACATCCCAAGGCGCCTTCGGCGGGCTTACTTGAACACGGGATAGAAGCGACCCTAAAGGTCGCCTCTATCCTTAGTGGTTATGCGCCTGCATTCGGTCTGCCGCTTACCCATTGATCAATTCGAGCGATACATTGTTCAAGGTCGTCCCGGACTTGATAGACCCAGAACCGCATGACATCCCAGCCCAGCTCCATGAGGCGCTGGTTCCTGAGCTCATCCCTGCGGCATAGCTCGCCGTCCCAATTGCGGTGGTACCGCTCGCCATCAATCTCAATGTTGAGACGCCTATCCCCATTCACGACGGCAAAGTCCAGCAGGTACTTCTCGACAGGGTACTGCGGGATCAGCCGAAGACCTGCCACATAGGCACTTCGATAGAACTGGCGTTCCCACTCCGAGACCAGTTCTGGCCGTGCCACGGCGGGGTATTCGGGACCGTGGTCTGCACATTCCCCCGGTCCAGCCGCTTGGGCGCCGAGATGAACCCGGTCAACGTAAGCGGCAAACCGAGCAAGATAGTCTACGCTGCAGTTTATCGCTGCCGAGTGGTCCCCGACGACGACCAGCGCAGCCCGTGCCCGAGTAATTGCGACATTGAACAGGTTGGGATTGCTTCGGAGGAAGCCCAGGGCAGTGTCTGGGACGCCTTCCGAGACTACTGGCGAGAAGATCATCACATCGCGCTCGTCCCCCTGGAACTTGTGAACGGTGTCGGCCAGGAAGTCTAAGTCGGCCAGTCGTGAGTTCGCGGCGTCATGCTGAGAGACCAAGTCCCGGATGCGGTTCGCCTGGGCTCTGAATGGGCTGACGACGCCGATACTCCCGCGATAGCCTTGATTGATCAGACGCTCGATCTCGGCTACGACCTTGCGTGCCTCCTGCTCGTTGACGGCTCCGCCTGTTCCGGGACGAACGGTCCTTCCCTGAACGTGAACCCACCGAACGGACGGCTCATCTGTCCGGGGACGTCGCAAGCAGTCATATCTGGTTGCCACTCGAAGACGCCCTTCATAGAACGTCGCATTCGAGAACTCGATGATATCGGCGTGTGAGCGATGATGGTCGCGCAGGGCAACGATGTCCTCACTTCGGCAGAGGCTGCTGGCGAGATCAAACAGCGAACGAGGCGAATACGCCCAACCCGGGTAGTCATCTACCAGTCCGTGCTTGCTAAGCAACTGCTGGTCCTGCTGCTTCGACAGCGTACTGATGTGCCGGAGCTGCATCGGGTCGCCGATGACGACTACACGGCGGGCCCTGAAAAGGAGCGGGAGAGCAGAAGCTATGTCGCACTGGCTGGCCTCGTCCACCACGAGCAGATCAAAGAAGTTCGGCTCAAAAGGTATTCGCCCCCGAGCAGAAAGTGATGTGACCGCCCAACACGAGAGGATCGACGTGATCTGCGGGAATAGCTGGTAGTACCGCCGGAAGACGTCCCGCCCCAACTGCCGATTTTGGTCGTTCGCGGACACGATCATCTGCAGCAGTGCGCTGTAGTCGCCCAGCAGCTTGCGCTGCTCGGGACTCATGCGAGCGGGCTGAAGGCGCAACCACCCTTCCCACAGCGACTCTGAGTTGGCGGAGAGATCGCCGGTGAGCTTCCTTCGCGACCGACTCAGTTCTTCAATGGAATGCCCCTCCGTCAGCGCCGCCAGCTTTGTGAAGTACCCTTGTGCTTCAACCACTTGAGAAACTCGACCGGCCAATCTCGGGCCGTACCGAATCCAGTCGTCAATCGTGGTCGAATCGGCCGCTCCCTCGGGTAGTGGCAAGCCCAGTCCCTGTGCCACCTTCTCGCACGGGTCAACGGCCGCCTTCAAGCGTTGAAACCGCTTTTCCTGGAAGAGTGGCCAGAAGAGTCTCGCCAGGAAGGACTGCTTGGCTCTGTCTGCCTGATCGATGGCCTCCTGGACGTGCGTTGTCACTCGGTTCAGCTCCTCCGGGTCGGTGGACCTGGACCGCGCGAAGATCTCCTCTCCCATGTCACGACGGGCCTGCTCGACACGCTGCTCGAAAGCGTCGACTTCGTTTCGAAGCTGCACCACAGCCTGAAAGGCTGCATCGAGAGCATCTGACCGCTGTTGCAGTTGGGCGTGTGCGGCCTCGCACTCCCGGTATCGCTTGTGGTCATCCGCAGTTGCACTAGCGGCAAGCAACGACACGAGGTAGTCCGCAAGCCGCGCTTGGTACTGATTCGCACCGAGACGAAGCAGCACTGGGCGCGGTCCGAGTGAATTGACTCGTGTCTCGACGACATCAACCGCCTTGTTGTTCTTGCTAGCGAACAAGACGGTCTTCCCTTGCCATGCGGCGTTGACAAGGATCGACGTCACCACCTGCGACTTGCCAGTTCCGGGTGGTCCGGTGATGACCGTGAGGGGGTTAGACAGAGCCTGCCTTACAGCCTGCCGCTGCTCACTGTTCAGCGGCAGGACCTCCAAGAGGGCCTGTTGGTCAGCGAGGGGCGATTCGATGGGCTGCCTGGTCAGCCATGACCCAAGGCCAGTTCCCTGATACTTGCTCTCCTCGACCGACCTGAGCATGCCGAGCTCAGTTTCAAGCCCCTTCGTGTACGGAGAGCGTTCCGCGGCAACGAGAATAGCTCGGTTGTAGATGCCTTGCTGATTCAGGTCGGCCAATGGAATTCCGCTACCCAAGGCATAGGGATCGATATTCTCTTGCCAATCCCAGTCTGCCCGGATTTCCCGCAGTCGTGCGAACAACTCGTCCAAATCAGGTTGTTCGCCCGCCACGTTTCCCAGTCCGAGTTCCTCGCCGAGCTGGATCGCCTCCTCCATCAAACTCGTCTCGCCCGCGTTCGAGAGCGACCGCAACGCTTGAAAGTTGAGTTGCGGCAGGTCGACGCCTAGCGTGGGAGCAGCGTACTTGTTTTCGGCATCCTGGAACGGGAAGAGCAAGAGCGGCTCAACCTTGAAGCCCTCCCAGTTCGATCTTCGTGAGCGGATCAGATTGAGTCGAACCGGGTAGCCGAGGAAGACCGCCTGTCGGTTACGATCGCGCCGAACTCTTGCAAGGAGTTGCCGGCCAGCCTCGGAGTCGAATGGGTCGTTCCCATCATCATCGAGCAGCGGCAACGACGCCAGCTCGACATAGCCAGGCTGGCCATACTTCGAGGACGCAAACTCACTAACGCCGCCCACGTCGTCATGGCTTAGGCAGTCCAGGTAGTAGCGGCAGAGCTTGGCCAGCGGGGTATCCAGGCATTTCGGGCCTTCTCCCTCCCCCTTGTCGATCCCCGACGACCCTTTCAGAGACCAGCGGTAGCCCTTGTCCTGCTGTACTCGCCCCTTGAGCCGACCATACAACGCCGCGTTCACGAGCTGCCTGTCGACGCCAAGGGTCGCGGCAATCTGACCTGCCTTCTGCCCAGGTCTAGCTTCGAGTGCCTGAATGATTCGACTGTCCAGCTCAGTCATCGACTACCTTCGCTCGAATTCGTGCGCATAACATGGGTATTGCTGTAGGTCGTATTGCCTGCAGCCTAATCCGCACTGAGTTTGTTGCTGGTGATGCTCGGGCGGCTTGCAGTCCAAAGGGTTAGTGCGATTTCTTTGCTTTGCGGCCGGCGTGATAGGCTGCGCTTTGCAACCTAATTCCAAGAGTGTTAGGCTGCATGTATCGATCAGAGCTTGTGAGCCGGACTGCGCCCGCCCATGCCCACGGCGGTTCGCACGTGCATATAAATCATGGTCGTTCGCATGTCTTGGTGCCTCCAGAAGCTCCTGAAGTGCCCGAATAGCATAGCCGCGTTCGAGCAGGTGCATGGCAAACGACCCCCTCAGACATGAAGACTCGCAAACTTCTTTCACCCTGGCCCGAAGCTGATGTTCTTGACACGGAGGCGCAAGGCATTCAACAGCTGATTCACCAAAAGAGACCACGACCGCTGCATTTGGGAGACAGGACGATGAATCGAGTTTAGCGAGGTGCCGAAAGGCATGTCAAATGAGATCTGAGCTAAATACCCTATGAACTCCGGAGAGATTGCGTCAGTCAGAAGTGAGTTTGCCAGGCGTCCAGCCTCTGCAACGGCTCCAGAGATCGTCTCCTTGCTGACCAGCCAGACTGGAGCAAACTGACGGGTGAAGCTCGTCACTGCGTCGTACAGAGTGGTAAACGGGGCCACCGCAACCACCGACTTCACCCTCGGGTCGCGAGCTGCCCATTGGATGGAGGTTGCCGCTCCGTAGGAGCAGCCGAAAACCCCGACGGGTTCGTCCAGCAATGCCTGCGTTGCCAGGTGATCCAGCACTTGTACCAAGTCTCGTGAGTCCACAACTCCGTAGGTCAGCCAATCGCCGCTTGACCTTCCATGCCCGCGCAGGTCTGCCAGCAACGCTCGATAGCCACTCTCTGCCAGCATGCGACCCACTCCAATCATCGAGAGTTTGCTGTCCCGAATGCCATGAAGAAGCAGCACGGTGCCTTTCGGTTTTCTTAGATTGAGTGAGTTTTCCATGACCCAGATTGACAAGGAGGCTTGGGGTGGACCGACAACCACACGCAACTGCCGTGAAACACCCGAGCAGGCTGGCAGATCGGAGTTGGTCGCTTCCGTAAGCTCAGCGCTTTTGCCAAAGTTGGGAGCATAGGCAATCGCGGTCGGCATCCAGGCAGGCATGACGAGGAAACGGGCGATGAGGACGAGCGTGATGACTAAACTCAGAACCAAGACCCATCGCTGCGCGCGAGTCTTCTGTGCTCGAGTTGAGGTTGTTGCGGTCATGCAAGCCTCCACAGCTCTCAACGCGCAGCGGAGTGGGTTCACTCCGTCGATATCAAAGGCGCCACGCTTTGGGTGGCTAGCCCGAACTATTCATGAATAGGGTGAAGAGAAATCGAGCACAGAGGGCCTCACCCCCTCAATCCTCCTCTCCGCATGGAGATTCCTCGGTCACCGTTACTGTTGGTTGCGGAGAGGGGGAAGGAACACGATGTTCTCCTCCCAGGGTAGAAGCGGTCGCGTCCTGCGACCTCTTCTACCCTGGGCTATCAGTCTGGCGCCCCTTCCGGGGGCTCTTCGAGGAACGCGGGCCTCCTGCCCGCAGCTCTTGTAAGTGGGCCCTTCGATAGCTTGTCTCTCATTTGAGAGAGCAGTGTCTGCCAGCAAGCAACGCACACGGCAGCCGATTTGTTCCGGTTGGCAGGAGACTACTCCCGCTCTAGAATGAGGGCTCCACTCTGCCCATGGCCTTTGGCTCGCACGAAGGCCGCAGGTTTCGCGTCAGAATCGGCCTGCGTGATCTGAAAGGACGCTGTTATGGTCAGGCTTAGCATCTGTCTTCTTGCTGTGATCGTTGCCCCGATCTTTGCTCAGGACTCCGTCAAACGCGATAGCCACGAAATGCATAAGGCGCATCTCGACTCGAAGACCTACATCGCGATGCTCGAAGATCCCAAGCGAGATGCTTATCAGAAGCCGCACGAGGTGCTCATGGCACTCGATCTCAAGCCGAACGAGGTGATCGCGGACATTGGCGCCGGTTCTGGCTACTTCAGTTTTCGCCTGGCCCAGCATATCAAGCAGGGAAGGGTCTATGCGGTGGATGTGAGTCCCGACATGATCCTGCATATGAACCGTCAGCTTCGTGATAGGGAGATCAAGAATGTCACGACCGTTCTGGCGCCGCCCGATGATCCGCTCCTCCCAAACGCGTCGCTCGATCGCATCTTCATTTGTGACACCTGGCACCACATCGACAAGCAAACCGAATACCTGGCTTTGCTCAAGAAGCTGCTCAAACCGGGAGGCCAGGTAGTGATGATCGATTTCCAAAAGCGTGAGTTACCGCTCGGCCCACCCATGGCGATGAAGATCGCTCGAGAAGACCTTCTGCGCCAGTTGGAGGAAGCAGGATTTCAGCTGCTGAAAGAGCACACTTTCTTGCCGTATCAGTATTTTTTGATTTTTGGGGTGAAGTGATTGGGGCTGCGAGTGCCGACCCATTACCCTGAGATTCTCAACTTCTTCACGCCTCCACGGTTTTGGGGCCGGCTCGTGGCGGGGGCTTTCCTATGCTTCATCCTGATCCTCCCGGCGCTGTCGACACTGCCGGCCAGTGCTCAGAACAGCGTACGGATTGATCTCTCTGTCTTTCGGGAGTCGGCAGACTTTCAGGTCAGCCGCGACGGCAATCTACTGGCTGTCACATGGACGGGTGAGGACCAGCTCTCCTTGCGTCTTCGGCTCGACCTTGGAGAGGCCGAGAAACTCATAGACGAGTTGTCCCAGCAGGCTTCGTCTTCCGCTGACCGCAAAGTTATTCTCCGGGATGCTGCGCCTGCCTATCGGGTTTATGTGGGCAGGCGGCGCGGCGGCTGGGACAACTTCTTCGACACTCCATCCAGCCGCCCTCATGAAGTCAGCGAACACCTTGGAAAGCTGGTCATCGAAGGTTGCCGGTTGGTGAGTGAGGGGCGCCGGCTGCGCATCATTGTGCCCGGGCTGTGGATGGGGCTGTTTCACGGTGAACTGGTCTTTACGCTGTTTTCCGGCAGCAATCTGGTGCAGCAAGAGGCTATTGTCAGCACCCAGGAGGCGGATGTCGCGTATTACTACGACGCTTGGTTGACGGGCTGTTCCACAAGGCAACTCAACCGTTTGTTGTGGCTGGCTGCTGATGGCAATTTCCGCACACATGTGCTGACCAGCGACGTGGATCTGGACTATGTCCCGCTGCAGGTGCATCGCCGGACGCTGGTGGCTGAAGGTGCTGGCGGCAGCCTGGCGTTGTTTCCGCCGCCGCACCAGTATTTTTCACCTCGCGATCTGACCATCAACTACGCCAACCTCTGGTACCGCCTCTATCGCATCAACCCTGAACCGGAGCAGGGCGATCTCTTCTCATTCGGCATCCGCCAGACCGCGAGAGCCGAGCAGGAGCGCTGGGTGCCTATGGTGAATGCACCGCCTGGCTCCGAACAGCGCTTGAAGTTGTTCTGGTACATTGGAACTTCCAGCGCACGCCAAACCTTCGAGCGTGTGTCTGCCTTCACGCATGATGACCAGTTTGTGCCGCTGCCCGGGCGCCAGACGTTCACGTCGCACTACCACGTTTCACTCACCATGGAGTCGCGCCGGCGTGAGGCTGGATCGTACCTGCCTGAGTTTGTGGATGTGTTCAAAAAGATGGGTGTGAACATCGCTCATTTGATGGACTTCCACACCGATGGGCACCCAGGCCATCCAGGCCAGGTGCGGCTCGATGAGCTGCGTGACTATTTCGAGGCCACCCGAAGACTTTCCGGCAGTGATTTCCTGCTGCTACCCGGTGAAGAGGCAAACGTCCACTACGAGGGACACTGGAATCTGCTGTTTCCGCGGCCACTGTATTGGTTCATGAACCGCAAGGCTTCAGAGTCTTTCGAACAGGACATGGCGTCAACAGGCAAGACCTATCGCGCCGGCAGCGCCGAAGACATGCTGGCCCTGATTCAGAAGGAAGGCGGTCTGGCTTGGCAGGCCCATCCCCGCACGAAGAGCTCGACGGGATATCCTGACAAGATCAGGGAGACTCCTTATTTTCGTGATTCCACCTGGCTCGGTGCCGGATTCAAGGCTATGCCAAGTGACTATTCCTCGCCTCGTCTGGGTGAACGAGCGCTGAAGCTTCTTGACGACATGAACAACTGGGGGCTGCGCAAGTTTCTGGTTGGAGAAGTCGATGTGTTCAAGATTGCCCGAAGCCATGAGCTCTACGGTCATATGAACATCAACTACCTGAAACTGGATCGCACACCGACGTTTCCGGACTGGTCACCGGTGGTCACAGCTTTGAAAAGCGGCGACTACTTCGTGACAACCGGCGAGATTCTCATTCACGACTTTCACCTGAATGGCGTGGCCAGTGGCGGACAGGCGACATTGCCTCCTGATGGTGAGGTATCACTGGAAGCCGACCTCCAATGGACTTTTCCATTAGCGTTCTACGAGCTCGTGTGGGGTGATGGCCGTGAAACTCATCGGAAAGTTGTGCCGCTGACTGAGACAGAGCAGTTTGGCAGACAGCACTTTACACTGAGGGAGAGTCTAAATGGAGCTCGCTGGGCGCGGTTCGCCGTTTGGGACATTGCCGCCAACGGGGCCTTTAGCCAGCCGGTTCGCTTCAGGTAGAGGAAGGCCGAGCGCTTTGCGATGAAGCTGATCAATGTGTTTGCCAGCGTTCGGGAGTCATAAGAACTGGTTAGTGGCGACTTGCTCAAGGGCTTCGAGCAACAACTCCGCCTGTCGGCGCAGGTCCTCGCGGCCCCCGCCAGTTCTGCCGGACAAAGCGAGGCGTTCATCCGTCTTGTGGCTCATTGCCTCGTGCTGTTCGTGTCCAACGTTCGGGAGCCATAGAGGTAGTGGTTAGTAGTCGGAGTCAAGGCCCCCCTGTACTCCTCCTCGGAAACGGGCACAAAACAAGCGCCAAGATCCTTCGCGGGCTGTCTTCGTGAAATTCTAAGAGCCTTTGAGATGTCGGAAACTCTTGCGGGTTCTGCCAGGCCTTTGGAAGGCACTACCAGCCACGGAAGCCGCAAAGGGAGCACATAGACGTTGATAGGCTCCCTTCAACCTATCCAGCCTGGTTCCCTTGCGAGCGAGCGCTGCCCCTGGTCTCATGGTGGTTTCAAGGCCCCACTCCCTCAGAAATCACCAGTCAAACCGCAGCGAAAACTGGATGATCCGAGGGCTGTTGGATTGACGAGAAAGATTCTGTAGGCCCGTCGTGCTATCGGGCAGGTCGTCACTTGGATGATTAAAGACGTTGAAAAAGTCCGCCGAGAAGCGTCCGTCTAGACGTTCTCGTAACTTGAAGTTCTTATGCAAGGCCAAGTCCACGTTCCACGCTCCCGGACCCATGATAAAGCCCCTGGAACTGGGATTGTACATATCGATAATACTCGTGAAGCGGGTCGTCCCACCAGCCAACTGCAGAGGCAGACGATTGTCAAAGGCCGGGCCCAAAGGACGAACTAACCTTTGGCTTCGATTCACGGGAACCAAAGACAGCGGGTCTACACCTTTAACACCCGTTGCAAAGCTGAGGTCGACATCTCCTCGGTACAACAATCTTTGATGCAGTCCGAAAATCGTCACCTCAGGTCTCTGATCAGGTCCTAACGTTGGATCGCCAAAGACAAAACGATCCGCGCCCACGCTCATCCAGTTTCCACCACGCCAGTCACCGATAATGGCGATTTGCCAGCCGCCAATCAGTTGATTGAGGGCGCCAGACACGCCGCTTCCGAATTTTTTCCCGTGACCGAATGGAAGATCAAAGATCCCGTTATAGCGAATCCGGTGAGCCGGGACACTGGTTGAGTTGTAATAGGTCAAGCGCAGGCGGTCCTCAAAACTCAGATTCGGAGCACCCCACACTTCAATACGCTCGGGCACTCTGCCCCCGCCGCTACCATCGTTGATCCTCTGGCTACCGCTGGTGAACCCCCCAGCATCCGTTGTCGTTAAAGAACGAGCGAAGGTGTAGAACCATTGGAAGCCAATCCCATTGGAGAAGCGACGCTCAATCTCAATCTGGGCTGAATGAGTGTTGGAGTACCCCGCACGGGTAATGTAACCGTCTCTGATATTCCAGTTTGGATTCCACCGGCGTTGCATATCTCCAGCAGCACCTTGGGCAGGTGCCAGTCCAGTTCTCATAATGAAGTTATACTCCGGTTCCAGGCTGTTGATGCTGACCCGCTGCTCGAGGTCCCGGCCGTGGTCGCCGATGTAACTTAGTCGAAGAGCCGTATCTCGCACCAGCTCACGTTCCCAAGTCGCGTGCCATGAGGCGGCACGCCCATCCTTCCAATTTCGCCCGTCCCATGCAAAGCCGAGCTGGGCGCTGGAGGGAAGAGGAATGGTGTTTCCCGCATTAACCGTGGCAATGGGGAGAAAGAATTGTGTTGTTGGAAGTGTTCTGAGAGCGAAGGTGCCGGTGGTGTCAAACTCAGAAACACTGTTTTCAAATGTCACGTCTAGAGGAGGTTGAATTCTGGATGCCTGCAAAATCTGAGAAAGTGGCATCGTCCAGAAATACTCCCCATAGCCGCCGCGCAGCACCATCTTGTCGGTTATCTTGAAGGCCGCTCCAATACGCGGGCCAAAGTTGTTGTTGTCGGCCGAAAACAGATTTGCCGGATAGCCAATTTGATCTGCCGTGGTGTAGGTCAGACCCCGTTGCGCCCAGGAGTCGAGCACCGGACTCGGGATATCCCGCAAGTTGTGAATGTCGTTACTTCCCGGGGTGACAACTTCGAACCTGGTGGGAAGTGTGTCAAGATCGATGGCTGCTAGGCGATTGAACTGGTCCGTGTAGGGTGTCCACTTGTCCCACCGCAAACCAAGATTCAGCGTCAATCGCGGGCCGACTTTCCAGGAGTCATTCGCGTAAAGTCCCATCTCCTTCTGACGGAGATAGAAAAACCCGCGATTGTACCGGACAGACAAATAGCTCGGAAGGCCCAGCAGGATGTCGGCAAACCCGTGGCCGGTGAAAGGAACCGGTTGGTCTCCATCTGGGTCGTACAGTGTCGTCCAACTCCCATCAAACTGGTGCAGCCCTTGAGTGTGGTGCAGTTCCTGCACATTGTTGTATTCTGGTCGAAACTTTCCGCCAAACTGGAAGGTGTGTTTTCCCTTGATCCATGTCAGGTTGTTTTCAGCCACAACGCCCGTCAAAGCCTCATCCTTCCGGTTGTCAGCATCCCAATATGCCCAATACTCAGGGCTCCCGGCGCCATAAGCATACAGGCTTGGCCACCCGGTGGCGCGGAATGGATTGGGCAATCCCAGCTCTTTCGGGTAGTCCGTGGAATCCGCTAACGTTCCAGAACTCTTGTAGGAACGGTGAACTCCGACCAACAACTCATTCAGCAATGTGGGAGAAAAGGTGCGGGTATAGTTCACCGTCACATTGTTGACTACAGCATCCGAGCGAGACGCAGCCTCCAAAGCGTCGGCAATCTGAATCGCCAGTTCTAGTAATTGATCCGTCTTGACCGGCTTGCCTCCTATGCAATGCTTCAGTGTTCTACCATCGAGGAATTGCATCGCGATGAACGGCTGGGCCTCGTGCTCGGCGACCTCGTAAACCGTACAGATGTTGGGATGGTCAAGCGCCGATGCAGCTCGCGCCTCACGCTGAAAGCGTTCGAGGGCTTGACGGTCCTGGAGCATGTCTTCCGGCAGAAACTTGAGCGCCACGTTGCGGCCAAGCTTCGTGTCTTCGGCCTTATAGACCACTCCCATGCCCCCTCCGCCTAGCTTCTCCAGAATGCGATAGTGAGAGATGGTTTGTCCGGTCATTGGGGTCTCACGCAGGGTTGGGGTCGCTGCGGCGCTGAGAAATTTTCCGGCTCGTTCATGCGCTTCGAGCAGTGACTCTACTTCGCGGCACAGGTCTTCGTCTTCCCCACAGGCCTGCCGGAGGAAAGCAAGACGCTCGTCCGTCTTGTGGTTCAGCGCCTCGTCGTAGAGCTGGTCAATACGTTTCCAACGTTCGGGAGTCATAGAAACCAGCTGTTAGTGGCGAGTGACGAGTGGCGAGCGATAAGTCAGAAGCTTTGTCTCCCTTAGCAAAGGAGACAGAACAAACTGGGCTCTCAACAGAGACGAAGGAAAGACGACCAGCTTTTCGTCGCCTGTTGACAAGTGCCAGGCCGCGGTTCTTGCGGCAAGGAGTCACTCACCACTCGTCGCTGTTCTAGCTCAGCTCCCGATAGAGCCACGCCTGCGCCAGACTCCATTCACGCATCACGGTACGTGGCGATAGTTGGAGAGCTTCAGCCGTTTCCTCCACCGTCAGCCCGCCAAAAAAACGCAGCTCGACAATCTGGCTCTTCCTTGCATCGAGCGCTGCCAGACTCTTCAAAGCATCATCGAGCGCCACGAACTCCGGTCCTGGTTCTGAAGTAACGATCAATCCTTCCTCCAGCGGCACTTTGCAGGCGACTCCTTCCCGTTTCTGATAGTGCCGCGCCCGGGCAGCGTCCACCAGAATTCGCCGCATCATCTGTGCAGAGAGAGCAAAGAAATGAGCGCGGTCTTGCCAGTCGACGGCGTGGACATCCACCAGGCGCAGGTAGGCCTCATGGACAAGCGCCGTCACCTGCAGGGTGTGGTCTGGACGTTCACGGGCCATGTGATGCCGGGCCAGACGGTGCAGTTCGCCGTAGACCATAGGAGTGAGCTTGTCAAAGGCACGCTGGTCCCCCCTGGCTCCAGGACTTCAACAACTGAGTTACGTGGCCGGCAGAGGAAGCCATGACAGCCCCCATACTTCTATGCGCGCGTGAGAAGGTTAAGGACAGGCTAACAATTTTGGTCCTCGCCAGTCGAGCAATTTTGGCCGCGGGGGCACCGGCAGCGGTTGGTAACCAGCGGCTCGTAGTCAGGTGTTCCGATTCGAGAAAGGCACCGACTCAACGATAAAGGTGCGCCAGAAGGCGTTGACACGCCTGCACCTGTTCACCTTTGTCCCCTTTAGAGGGACAGGGTCCTGAACAGCCATCTCAAGACGCCTTGTCTTCAAGGGCGGGGAAGCGTCTCAAGTTTCGATTCCCTTGCCAACAAGGAAAGCAGTAGGAGAGCCACCGTGTAGCCCACCACCCGGTGCGATAACTTCGTTTACGCAACCGAATGGCAGTGTTTTTCGATTTCTCTCGCTAAAGGAGGTGAGCAGCCAAAACCAGGCTGTTGAGATGACGAGAGGGTAAGTCGCGACCCCCAGCTCGGCGTCATTTTCCGGTTTCGGAGGTGAACGCCATGACGGGCTTTGGGAAAATCTCTGCAGCAGTATTGTGTCTTTCCGTGATGTCTGGAGTCGGCAGCGCTGAGGAAACAGCTGGAGGGCAGGCGACCTTCCGAATCAAGACTCGGGTGTACAACATGGCCAAGGTTAAACCGGAAGTTCTAAGTGGCGGGTTGAGTGAAGCTGCCACAATCTTCCACAGAATCGGGATCGAAATCGAATGGGCAGAGTGTCCCTGCAACTCACTTGTTGGTGCTGCTGAGTTGCATTTGCGGGTGATTCCGACACTGTTTCCTACAGCGCGCGGCATTCCTCAGAGAGGCCATTTGGGCTATGCGGCTGCCTCAGAGAATGGTGGAGTGCTGGCAACTATTTTCTACGACAGGGTTGAAGACTTGACCCTTGTAGCCAATCCGTCGACTGTTTTGGGCTACGCAATAGCGCACGAAATGGGCCACCTGTTGCTAGGGAAGACTCTGGGGGGTGGTCGCTATCATTCTGACAGCGGGATCATGCGCGCCAAGTGGGACCGAAAGGACCTCAAGGGAAAGACCAGGGACGGGATGCAGTTTGGGTCGGACGACGCAAAGCGCTTGCGGGCGAGGGTTGCGGAGCGGTTTCAGCAGACTCATGATACCAAGAGACAGGAGTCTGCAGACCTTGCACGCCCTGTGTTCCTTTTGCGAGGGGACGAAACAACCGGGAACTGGAATCAACTGTAGTCTACTTTTCAACCCTCACTCGCTGCCGATCCTTGCGCGTGCGGCATGGCTAGTCCGGCCAGTGGAGGTGTTTGTGCAGGAATTCAAACGTACCCTTGCCGTTGATGGTGTGTGGTCCGTCGAAGAACTCTATGGCAGTGCGTTCTGGAAGCTTCATGCGAGTGACGTAGAAGTTTCGTATCTTGGCGTATTCGTAGGCTACCCATTCGTCTGGGGCGACACCATCCCCATGGCCCCGCTCGACCATAAACGGACGTGGCGCCATGAGCATGCCCAGTTCGGCATAGTTGGCGATGTTGGCCAGATTGAATTCGAGCATGTCGTACTCTTGAGTGACCATATAGCTGTAGCGCGCTTCTACGCTCGTGGTTTTCCAGACCCATTCGTTGAAGTCGGCGGAGCAAATGGAAAGGGCGTATTGGTCCAGCAGGGGCGGAATCCGCATTGCCGTCTTGCCTCCATACGAGAGGCCATAGAAGCCGATGCGGGTTGGATCGACGAAGGGCAAGCCTGAGAGCCATTCCAGAATCCGTTGATGCTGTCCCAGGATGAATGAGAAAAGAGAGAGCTTGAGGGGATGCGCCTTACGCTGAATCAGGCGGAAGCGGTCCTTGCCAAGGTAAGGATTCTGAGGCGCGAAGGTGACAAAACCCTCCTCCGCCAGGCGAACGGCGTAGCGGTGGTAGGCAGGATTGTCGATGTCGGGATCGGCCACGTCGCGCGGTCTTCCCTCCAGCCCGTGCTGGCAAACCACCACAGGGCGATGTTCACCCGGGCGCAGATCTTTCGGCACCAGCAGAATTCCATAGGCGAACACATCCGGCCAAACATCCAGCGTCACTTCGTAACCAAGAAATTTGGGACGGTCGAAAATAAGGCGAGACTTCGGACTGGCAGCCAGGCTGGGAGATGGCAAGCGACCGATCACTTCATTCCAGAATGTCTCGCGATGAATTTGGGTCGTGTCCTTCCAGCGCTGGGGTGAAGATGCGTCGGCAGTAGACCAAAACTCCGCACGGCGCTTTGGGGACTGACGCACGAGCCGCTGCGTGAAGTCTGCCAATTCATCGAACTGGCGCTTTTGCCTCGCAGTGATGAAAGCTTCGTCGGCAGCGAAGCTCGTTGCCGTTGGGGGTGTCAACTCCGGCTGGCCGAAGGCAGCTAACCGGTAGGTAGTTCCTTCCAGCAGCGCCTCCAGCGCTGGCCGGGACCCAGGCAATCCGGTCCCATCTCCACTAAGGACCAGCGAGACCTGCTCCGATTTGGCGCTCTCTGCCTCCTGCTTCACGGAGGCCAGCACCGGCCCTACAAGCTGTCCATTCGGGGTAGCACCTTTTCGGTTTTCTGTCTCGGGTGGCGGGCCGGAGGCTTGTGGCCCTGCTGACGCTTCGACGATGAGTTGATTGCGGTCGATGAGCCGAGCCAGGTCTGCGTCGCCATGCTCCCGCAGCAGTCCCCACACGTCGCGATAAATCGGCTCTTTCCAGACCTGATCACGGGGCTGGAAATAGCCACTCACAACCGTCCGGTCGATTCTTGAATCCAGGGCCGCCGCATAGAGAGCCAGCAAACCCCCTTCGCCGTAACCAACGACACCCACAAGCGGAGTGTGCACCTCTTCGTCTCTCTGGTCGAACCAATCGAGAACGGCCAGCACCCTTTGCACTTCATAGCCAATGATGTGGCGGCCTACTTCAAAGGACATGCGGTAAATGAACTCACGATGAGGCTGGTTCGTCATGCGGATGCCTGGAATCCCAGACCAGGTATCATGACGGTCGACAAGAACAGGCACGACCACCTCACAACCTGCTTCCGCCAGTCGTCTGGCGAACTGAGCTGCCCGTGGAACTCCAGGTGAAAGTCCTGCCAACATCTCGGGAGACCAGTCGGCATCAGGGATGGCCACAATGCGAGCTGCTGGCCGGCCATCAGGCTGAAGCAGGAGCCCTTCACCGTGCACTCCTTCAAAGACAGGCCATCGCACCCGATAGACTTTGTAGCCCGGTCCGGTAGCGACTTGTGCCGGTGTCGCAGTGGTGGCCAGGAATTCCAAAGAGTTGACTGGCAGGCGAGGGTCCACGGCGCCAATTGCTTTGCGAAAGCGTTCGCGGCTCGCGGTCAGAATGTTCACGTCGTTCTTGAAATTAAAGGTGTTCCAGAGCTCTGCCCGCTGTCGACGAACCTGTTGCGTTTCGCGGTCCAGGAATCGGTGAATCCCCTCGACCATCAGGGTTGCAAGATCACCCTTCTCGGTCAGCAGCTGAGTGTCCCGTAGCGGCGCTTGGGCCCCGGCGAGAGATGGCAGGCTGAACAGAAGCAGGACTATTACTAGAGCGGACAAGTGAGGATGGTGATGATTCATGGAATTGGTGGCAGTGTCGTCGTTCCTGTTAGCGACGCTTACTCATCGATATGCGGCAACAAGCTTTCCGGCCTTGGCCGCGACAAGATTGAAACCCCTTGCCGAAGCCTCCTTCTGAAGCGCGTTCAGCTGCCTGATGCCATTTGCCGCGTCACCGAAACGCAGCTCGATCTCTGCAGCGGTCAACTGAGCCTCGAACTGCAAAGGCAGATAGCCTGCCTTCTGTGATTCGGACAGAATGGAACTCAATTGCTGGCGAGCATTGCCAGCCTGGCCCTGGGCAACTGCGACGCGGGCAACAGCCAATCTTGCCAGCAGGGACAAATATTTCCGCTCGCTGTTGCGGCAAAGATCAGCGGCCCGGGCAGAAGCTCTCTGGGCCTCGGCGAGTCTGTGCTGCGCCAGCAAGGCACGGGCGAGGGCGATGTAGGCCTGGGCCTCGTTCTGCCTGGCTTTCTCTGATGCAAACTCGTCTGCTGCTTTTCTAGCCACAGTTTCTGCTTCGGTGAGCCGGCCCTCCTCGATCGCGAGGCTGGCCAGGGCGACGCGGCTCTCTGCTGCGGTGCCTTTCTCACCAAGCTCCTCCCGAATGGCCAGTGCTTCTTCGTGGTTCTTTCGCGAAACAGATAAATTCCCTTCGCCGAGCGCAATCTCTCCCAACGCAAAGAGATCGTAAGCCATGCCACGCCGATGGCCGGCTTGTGTTTCAACTGCCAGTGCTTCCTCGATGGTCTGCCGGGCCTCAGCGAATCTCCCCTGCGCCAGCAGAATGTCCCCCAAGGCGAGGTGGGCCATAGGGATGCCGCGCTTGTCGCCCAGCTGGCGGCGCATTTCCAGGGATTCGTCCATCATCTGCTTCGCTGTGGCCAAGTCGCCTCGGTCTTTAAGGACCAGCGCCAGATTGTGTTCTGCGCGGACGATGTTACGACGCTCTCCCATCTGGCGGGCAACGGCCACAGATTCTTCATACAGTTTTTGAGCCCCACTCAAGTCGTCCATGCCGTAAAGCACGACTGCGATGTTATTCAGAGAAAAGGTAATACCACTCTTGTCGTCGGTTTCACGCCGGATGGCCAAAGCCTGGCGATGGAGTTTCAAGGCGTCCGAGAGGTTGCCTTGGTCTTTGAGCCGAATTGCGAGATTGTTCAGCGCGCTGGCCATGCCGTTTTTGTCACCGATGCGACGGCAGATGGCAAGCGCCTCCTCGTGCAGCTTTCCGGAGCTATCAAGGTCTCCCTGATCAGACTTCAGGGCTGCCAGATTATTGATAGATCGCGCCACGCCTTCCAGGTGTCCGGCGGCGGCAAAGATGCTTCTCGCCTCCTCGGCAGCAGCCCGTGCCCGCTCGTGTTGTCCAAGGTTTCGTTGGGCGCGGCTTTCCAGAAGCCGGGCGCGCGCCACCAGCAGCTGCGCTCCAAGGGCTGCTCCTTTGCGGGCGGCCTTTTCCTCCAAAGCCAGTTCCCTCTGGAAGTCAGAAAGAGACTCAGCGGCCACTGCTTCGGCCAGATCGATGCGCGGATCATCTGCAGAGGGCATAGGAAACTTACGCAGCATCTCGATGACGGAAAGAGCATCTTTGCCTCGTCCAGCCGAGGTCTGGGCGGAAGCGAGGCGGAGGCCATACTCGAGATTGTCCGGAAAAAACCGGAAGAGCGACTGGTAGATCTCGACTGATTTGTTCCATTCCTTTCCGATTTCACGGTAGCGCCCCTCGACCGAGAGACGCTCTTCGCGAGACAGATTCGCGCCCAGGTCGAAGGCTTTTTTCGCTGAATCGCCGGCTTTGCCGTCATATCCCAGAGCTGACCAGGCCGCCGCGAGCGCAGCGTGAGCTAACGGATATTCCGGATCAGCCGCGACTGCCTTCAACAATAAGTCGCGCGCAGCCAAGGCATCGAAGAGGCGCAGTTTGGTCAAGCCCTGGGAGTAGAAGCGTGCGGCTTCTAGATTGGCAGGCAGAGAAGCACGGACGCCGGCAGCGTCTGTAGCCGACACCTCGCCAGTGCCAAGCCGCTCGCGCAAACGCGATCCCGCGCGGGCCACGAGATCGAGCAGGCCTGCTTCAGTGCCTGTTTCGGTCACCGCAGCAATGGTTTCTCCCGCCAGAGTGTCCTGCAGGCGGAGATCGATTCGAATGCGCCCGCTGGAACCTCGACCGAGCACTGTGTAGGCGCCCAGCACGACCACATCTGTTCCCAGGTTGCTGCGCAAACGGCCGAGCGTCTCCTTCCCGTAGGCGTCCGCGTCGGGCAAAGACAACTCCAGCTTCACGCGCGCGACGTTCTCGCCCGGAACCATGCGGAGCTTTTCCCCGGCGGCAACCTCTGTGGACAACATCTCTGAGAAAGCGGTGGACAACCAAGCGGCCTGGGGATTTCCCGAGACGTTCTTGAATCCCAGGAACGCGACCGAACGGCGCGGAGCAACTGAAGCGTCGGCTCCCGGACGTACTAGCTGGTGGGAAGGCGCGGTTGCATCAGAGGAAATGAGTCTGGCTAGCACCTGGCGCAGCGAGGCGCCCCGTTGCGTGCGGGCGACCACGAGCAGCCCCAGCCCCAGCAAGAGCAGTGCACCCGAACCCAGAAGAACCGCTCTGTGATGGCGAAAAAAAGCCAGAGTTTGATAACCCAGCAGCTCCTTCCGTGCGGTCACCGGTGAGCCTTCCAGGTAGTGACGGATATCCTCCGAGAATTGTTCGACGCTGTGGTAGCGGGAATCTGGGTCTTTGCGAAGCGCCTTGAGGATAATGGCGTCGAGATCACCCGCCAGCTTGCGGCGGAGTTTTTCCGGCTGACCCTCCCGCGTCGAACTGACACTCTCGGGCGTTATGGCTACCTGATCGGTGCCATCGTTGCCAGCCACTTCTTCCATCCGGCTGATGGCAGTGCTGGGCTTCTCGGGATCTGTTTCGCAAATCGCTTGCGCGATTTCATGAGGCAGCAGGTTCTTCAACCGGTACGGCCTGTGACCGGTCAACAGTTCGAACAGGACAACGCCGAGGGAATAGACGTCACTGGCCGGGCCCACCGGTTCGCCGCGAACCTGCTCGGGGCTGGCGAAGTGCGGCGTCATCATCCGCATCATCGTGAGGGTGGCATCCAGTGTTTGACCTGAGGTGTCGGATTTGAGGATCTTGGCGATTCCAAAATCCAGTAGTTTGGGAAAACCTTCTGTCGTCACCAGAATGTTGCCGGGTTTCAAGTCGCGATGGACCACTTGCTTTTGGTGAGCATAGTGAACGGCGACACAGACTTCTCGAAAGAGCTTCAGACGCTGTTCGATACCCAGTTTGCGTTGCTCACAGTATTCGAGCAGTGGCTGACCCTCGATGTACTCCATGATGAAATATGGCAGGCCGTCCTCAGTCGTGCCCCCATCATACAGGCGGGCAATGTTGGGGTGGTCCAAGTCAGCCAGAATCTGGCGCTCATTGCGGAAACGGCGGAGGATGAAATCCGTATCCATACCGCGGCTGACCAGCTTGATTGCCGCGCGGCGGGTGAACTGGTCGTCGTCGCGGACCGCCAGGTAGACGGTTCCCATTCCGCCATGACCGATCTGCTTCACAAGTCTGTAGGACCCTAGATGGCGTCCCAGCATGCGATCAGCTTCGGCAGTCGACTGCGGGACAGACAACTCGGAAACAGACACGGCAGACGAGTTGACAATCGGTTCTTCTATGAATCCCCCAGCATCGGAATGAGCAGATAAGAGAGACTCGACTTCTGAGCACAAAGCTGCGTCGCCGGCACAAGCCTCGGCCAGATAGGCTGCACGCTGCTGTGGCTCGCATTGAAGAGCAAGGTCGAAGATCTTCTTTACCTGCTGCCAGCGTTCAGGAGTCATCTGGGAAGCCAGTCGAAAAGGAGGCCGATTTGGAGCGGCCAGTATAGCAGAGACCCAGGGCCCGGCGAGATTCACCAACAGCAGCAGGAGAAGCATTCAAGGTCCAGAATTCAAAGTTCAGAGGTAGGGTCGCGTTCGGAAATGCCTTGGAGCTCTTCGGGCCCTCAACTCCCACTCTTCTCAACCTGCAAACCCGTGTGATAACATCCCCAACATGAGAAAACATGTCATTGCTGTGACGGCTGCAGCCGTCTTGTTGTTTGCCGTTCAAGCTGTAAAGTCTCAACAGCTGTGGGCTCCCAAAGGAGCCGCAGGGAAGTATGTGCCGCCCCATAAGCCACACACGAAATTGGCCGATTTGAAGGCCAAGCACAAGGGCAAGTCAGACTGGCGGGAGGTCATCGTCGATGATGAGCACCTGCGCAGCGAGTACATCTTTGCGCGGCAGGGCACGAGGACGCCGCGCGCCGTGCATCCCGACACTCGCACCTGGTGGGTCATCATAGAGGGTGAAGTGCGGTTTGAGATCGAAGGAGAGCAGCCTTTCGTCGCCCGGAAGGGCGGGATGGTACAGGTCCCCTTCGCTCGGCTGTTTTCCTACGAGGTGGCTGGCAGCAGTCCGGCGCTGATTTTCGAGACTAACATCGCTGGCGCCAAGACGATTTACGAGAACAAAGCCGATGCGCCTGCGATTCCAGGGATCGAGTGGGTTCCCGTTTCCTTCCGGCGCGAGCAGGGCCAGTACGACAAAGGCAACAAGCCGCATGTGACTTTTGACGAACTGGCGAAAAAGCTGGAGTCGGGCGAGCAGAAAGGCACGCTGCGGGTGGTGGAGGATGCCCGTGGCACCGCAAACTTTATTTATGGTTACGAAAAGAACCTGCCGCCGATCGATCCGAAGAACCGCGGCCATTATCATCCGGAGTGCGCTGAATATTGGCTGATCATGGCCGGGCAGATCCGCTACCCGATAGAAGGTCAGGGAGTGATCATCGCGGACGAGGGCGACGTGGTGTATGTGCCGAAGTACACGTTCCATTTTCCGCGGTGGTACGGCCCCGGACCGTCGTGCCGGCTGGCGATGAACGGGTATCCGTATATCGCTCATCTGTTCGATCCGCCGCCAAAGTAACAATTTGAGGTGCGAGTGTCGAAGTAGGAACTGCGAACAGCGACGTTCCGGCAATTTGAACTCCTCTGGGAGGCAGACACGTCAACGATCCGTCTGATCATAGTGCCGTTGGTTTTGCCACTTCAGCTTCTGGCGGAGCCGGATTTCGTGACCGAGGTGTATCCCATCCTTGAAGCTGCCCAGTGCCGCACCTGTCATCACGACAACGGCGTTGCATCGGCCACTCGGTTGCAGTTTCCCCCTGAGAAATCCTCCGTCGCAGCGATCGCCGCTTTCGGACTGAAATTGCGCAGGGTCGTCGATTCGGCCAAACCCGAAGAGTCCGCTTTGTTCGCCAAGCCGACGAACCGGATCGCGCATGCCGGTGGAGAGCGGATCAAAAGGGGCAGTGAGGCTGAGCGGATTTTGCTGGCTTGGGTAGAACACCTGGCTGGACTTCCTGAAGGCGCAGGTGAGAAATCGCTCGAGCATGAAGGCCCGTCACGCCGCGCGCTGCGCCGCTTGACCCACAGCCAATATAACCACACAGTCCGCGATTTGCTGAGCGAAGAGACGCGCCCTGCGGACCAGTTTCCCAAGGAAGATTTCATCCACGGATTCACCAACCAGGCGGAAGGACAGTCGGTGTCTCCGATGCTTGCCGAAGGCTACGCCAAGGCAGCGGAACGGCTGGCACGAAATGCTGTTCAGGGGAGTGGCCTGGAAAAACTGGCCCCGTGTGCTGCTGACGCTGATAGTTGCGGCAGGCAGTTCGTTCAGTCCTTTGGGCTGCGCGCCTTTCGCCGCCCTTTGGAAAAGAGTGAGTTGGAGCGTTACGAGGAGCTCCTGAAGAAGGAAAAAGACTTCCGATCTGGCTCTCAGGTTGTGGTTGAAACCATGCTTCAGTCGCCGCACTTCTTGTTTCATCTGGCGCGCGGAGCCTATGGAGCCGCCAACCGGCTGTCTTACTTTCTCTGGGACACGATGCCGGATGAGGAATTGTTTCAGGCGGCGGCGCGGGGAGATCTGGACACCCAGCCAGGCATCGAAAAACAAGTGCGGCGGATGCTTCAAGACCCGAAGGCGATAGATGCATTCGATGAATTTCTGGCCCAGTGGATGCGATTCGACCGGCTAAGTAATGCCATCCGCGACCGACGGCTGTTTCCAGAGTTCACGGCAGAACTGGTATCGGCGATGACCGAGGAGACACGGCGGCTATTCCGGTCTCTGGCCTGGGAAGCGCGCGACTTTCGTGAGTTCTTCACCGCGCGGTATGCCTACCTGTCGCCCGAATTGGCCAAGCTCTACGGCCTGCCGGCGCCCCGGCAGCCCTGGGAACGGGTTGAGTTCGGAGCTGACTCTGGGCGAGCCGGCGTCCTGGGACAAGCGACTTTCCTGGCTCTTACCAGCAAGCCCGCCGACACATCCCCGACAGAGCGCGGATTGTTTGTGCGCGAGCACTTCCTGTGCCAGGTGGTTCCGCCACCGCCGCCGGGAGTGAATACGACATTACCGCCCGTGACGGATGAAAAGCCGTTAACCACGCGACAGCGGCTGGACGTTCACTTGTCAAACAGCGCTTGTGCCGCCTGTCATTCGCTGGTGGACACCATCGGGTTCGGCCTTGAAAACTTCGATGCCATTGGGCGCCGTAGAGAGCAACAGCTGGTGACGATCTTTCCCACCTACGATGAAACAAGCGCAAAACGGAAGACGCAGCCGACGGAGTACAAGCTCGATATCGAGGCGACGGGCGCAGTACTTGGATTGCGGAATGCGACGTTTCGTTCACCCGCAGAGCTCGGAGCAATCCTTTCGAAGGAACCAAGCTGTCACAAGTGCACGGTGAAAATGTTGTTCCGATGGGCCAGCGGCAGGCCAGAGGAACCGGAAGATCAGGCAATGATGGACACAGCCTTGCAGCGATATGTGCACTCTGGCTTCCGGTTTCAGGAGCTGGTGACGGCCATCGCGGGTTTCCTGGGAGGTCACAACCCAGACGAGCTGGATAGTCGGCAGAGTTCTCGAGCCGCACTAACCGGAAGGTAGGAACAGCGTCAGAGAAACCTAATGGGTTATTCTGTATTTGACGTCTTTTCATTGAGGCGAGTCAGTTAATCCTGGCCTTAAGGGGAGGCTGGAAAGCGTTATGGTTACACCTCTCACACGCAGGACATTCTTGAGATCTATGGGCTTGGCTGGCTCAATGGTTCGAATTGGGTTGCCACCGCTGAGTGCTATGTTCAACTCCAGCGGGACTGCCTATGCGGCCGCCAAGGAGCCGATCCCCACACGCTTTATTTTCTGGTTTAACGGAAACGGGATTCCTGAAAAATACTGGGTTCCACGGCAGACTGGTCCAGGGTTTGAGATCACTCCCTGTCTCAGCCCACTGGCGCCGTTTCGCCCCGATATCCACGTTATCACCGGGCTCGACAGCCCGGCTGCTCGAGTGCCGCAGCCAGGCAACAGCCACTACCCCTCGATGAGCGCCCTGGTGTCCGGCCAGCCTTTCACGGCACGGGGCGCTGGCGGCGCATCGATTGACCAGGTCATCGCGCGAAAGATCGGTGAGGAGAGTCGGTTCCGATCGTTGCAGATTGGTGTCTCGCAGGAGTCGTTTGGAGAGAGCATTCAGCGAAATCTTAGCTGGGCTGACCGCGACCGGCCGTTGCCGCCTGAGATGCTTCCGCATCAACTGTTTGACCGGCTGTTTGGAGTGAACGAACCTTCCTGGGTCAACCGGCGCAAGAGCATCCTGGACTCGGTACAGCAGGAGGCACGTGAGCTGAAGGCGCAACTGGGAACAGAAGACCGGGCGCGCATCGATGAGTATCTCGGGTCAGTGCGCGAGCTGGAAAAGTCCATAACCAGCCTGCCTCCGGAATACCGGACGGTGGTGGAGCGTCCGGCCGAGGGCGGTGATTTGCGTGATTGGCCGCGCATTGCCAAGCTGCAGAGTGATCTTCTCGTTCATGCGCTCGCTTCCGGGCAGACGCGTGTCGCGTCGTACATGCTGACCAAATGCCAGGGCTTGTCCCGCTTCCCCTGGCTCGGGCACACCGCACAGCGGCATCACGAGTACACACACGGGCAGGTGGAGACACCTCGCGGAATGCGCATCCTGCGCGACATCTGTCGCTGGCATGTCGAAGAGTTTGCCTACCTGGTGGGAAAACTGAAAGCCGCGCCGGAGGGTGAGGGTTCGCTGTTGGATCGAACCTGCATTCTGTTTGTGCACGAGCATGCGGAAGCGAATTCACATAAGAACAACAACCTGGCTGTTATCCTGGCGGGACACGCGAGTTCGATGAAAACAGGACTCCATACTCGAACAACCGGCACACTGGGAGATCTTTACCTCACGCTGGCGGAGGAAATTGTGGGTGTACAGATTGGGAATTTTCCAACAGCACGCAAGAAACTGACCGCAGTGGTGTAAGACCTGGGTTCAAAGTTCAAGGTTCCTTGAGCTGCCTTGAACCTTAAACCTTCAACCTCAAGCCTTGAACCTCAAACTTTTTCTACTGCTTCTCCTGCTTCCAATCGACGACTCGCATGTTGCCAAAGATGCGCAGGGAAACGTCATTGAGCTGGAGCTCGCCTCACCCTGGGTTACAGACGCTGACATGGCTGGCGTCGGCCGGTTGAAACACTTGAAGAAGTTGGACCTCTCGCACACGCGGATCACCGATGTTGGCCTCGAAGATCTTAAAGACCTCGAAAATGTTGTCGAGTTGAATTGTTACTATGCGGAACGCATTACCGAAAATGGTATTGCTCACCTCAAAGATTGGAAAAATCTTCAGCATCTGAACCTGCGGGGAACCAAGGTTACAAGCAGGGTCTTCGCGCATCTAGCCCGGCTAACTAACTTACGCAGCCTGGACTTGGGATTTACTCAGATCGAAGACGAGGGATTTGAACAGCTGGCAAGCTTGAACCAGCTGCAGCGGTTAGCGATTGGCGGCAACCGACTCAGCGGTGCTGCGCTGCCGTTGCTGCGATTCCTGCCTGCGCTCACTGAACTCGACGTGGGCGGTATTCAACGCGTGGATTCCGGGCTATGGGGACTGGCATTGACGGACGAGAATCTCGCTTGGATCGGCCAGCTGCGCCAGCTGCGTGCGCTCAGCTTGGCGAGCGCCACGCTTGCCGACCGGGGCATCGACCGGCCGGGACATCCCGAAGCTGAACGTTCTGAGCTGAGGGACCTCACGCCGTTGTCAGCTCTCGTCAATCTCGAACGCCTGGACCTGACCCGACAGCCCGTGACCTTTGATGCGCTCCGCACGCTGGCTGCTCTGCCGAAGTTGAAGGAGCTTCGCCTGGGACTGGCTTCGAAACTGGATGATTCGGCTGTGCCAGTCTTGTTGTCCCTGAAGTTGGAGTCGCTGTATATCAGTGGGACGAAGCTATCTGGGGAGTCCAGGAAGAAGCTACTGCCAGTGCTGGTTGACTAGGCAAGGCCTGCGCCACTTGAAACGCGCGCCCCACCTTGCGCTCAGGGAGCGTGCGCCCGCTCCATTCAAAGGCGAGAGCAGAGCTCACTGTAGCTTGCATCACGGCCTGATCGGCAGCAGTAGTTCTTTCCCCAAGCCATCGAGTATGCGAGCAGTCTTAAAGATCACACAATGGCAGCTCATTGCTCTTCTCATGGCCATGAGGCCGAGTCTGGCAAGCGAGCTTGCCGACCGGGCAGTCGCAGCATGGACACTGGACATGGGAGGACGCGTCCGTCTGGCGGGACAGCAGCACTACGTCAGCGGTATCGCTGAGTTGCCGCGCGGCGAATGCCAGCTTGAAGCTTTGGACTGGGTCGGCATGAATGTGGACCCGCCGGATCTGGAGCGCCTGAGCTCGCTGCGCCATCTGAAAGAACTTCATCTTCCTGGTCCCATCTGGAATCGCAATGCTGACGGCGGCCGTGATGGCAGCCGGGACCTTCGCTTTCTAGCGGCGGTCACAAGCCTGGAAGTATTGACCTTTAGCGATCATTTTCTGGATCGTGTCCGCTTCAAGGATGAAGGCCTGGCTGAAATTAAGGGCTTGGGAAACCTGCGCGAACTAGTCCTCCACCAATCTGATGTCACTGGAGCGGCTTTGTTCCCATTCCAGAAACTGGAAGCGCTCGACGTCACGCTGTGTCCGTTTACCGATGCAGGGCTGCAAAGTCTGGCAGGCATGACAAGTTTGCGCCGTCTCTGGCTGGGCGACACTCTAATCACCGATGCAGCGATGCCGGTACTTGCCAAACTCCGACAGTTAGAAGATTTGGACTTGCACGGCGATGCAGTCAGCGATGGAGGACTCATTTACCTGAAGGAGCTGATTGGACTCCGAAAACTGAACCTGATGGGCACATCGGTCACTGATGCCAGTGCTGAGGTGCTGGCCGGGCTGCGTGAGTTGGAGCAGGTAAACCTCTATCGAACGAGGATAAGCAACGCCGGCCTTGGAGCGTTGAAGGGGCTGCGGCAGCTGGCACAGGTCGATCTTCGATACTCGCGGGTGACGCGTGGAGGCGTAGATGCTTTACGTGCGGCCCGGCCAGAAGCTCGGATTCTTTATCTCGAGCAATCGATGCGGCCCGTGCTGGCTGGAGACAGCTTCCAGCCATCAGCCGCGGGGGTGTTGAACTTGTCGGGCAGGGCCATCTCGGATGTCCAGCTTCTGAAGTTGAAAGAGTTTCCAAGACTCAAGACATTGAATCTGGAAGCCGCTGAAATTGGTGATGCTGATCTTCGATATCTCCTTCCTCTTGGGGAACTGGAGGAGCTGAATCTCAATAACACAGCCGTCACGGATGCCGGTCTTGCCGCTCTGGGGCAGCTCGGTGCTTTGCGAAAGCTCACCCTGGCAAACACCTACGTGGAAGGTAAGGGTTTCGAGCAGCTGAGGCGTTTGACGGCACTCGAAGACTTGGATCTGCAGGGCTGCCCCGTTCAAAACGCCACGTTGAACCATCTGGCGCAACTGCCAGCCTTGCGTCGGCTGTCGTTGGCCGCGACGGAGATTTCGGATGGGGCGCCTCTCCAACTGCTGGCACACATCGAATCGCTCGACCTGGCTGCCACCGATTTGACCGACGCTGGCCTGGAGCCGCTCAAGGCGCTCGCCAGCCTCAAGAGTCTTGTCCTCCGCGATGGCCGATTCACTGATAAGGGCCTCGCTTATCTCACAGGCTTGACCGGCCTGCGAGTTCTCGATTTGGTTCGCACCCGTATCTCCGACGACGGGTTGGCACATTTAAGTGCTTTGACAGGGCTCGACAACCTTTCATTGGACTACGGCGAGATTACCGACGCTGGTTTGGTCCATCTGACCCCTTTGAGAGCATTAACCGAGTTGAGCCTGGACAGCACACATGTTACCGATGCGTCGGTGCCCCGCTTGCTTGGATTCCGGGATTTGAGGGTCCTGAATCTTTACCACACGCTGGTCACAGAGAAGGCACATCAGAAGCTGCAGGAAGCCCTGCCAAATGCCCGGATTATCTGGGACCCTGAATCAAAACTGCCCAATCGGCGGCGAAGCTGATTCTCAGTCACCCCGTCGCGAACGACCGCAGGGCACTTACTCTCGAGGCCCCACAGTTACACGTGGAGTCGCAAAATCACGCATCTCTGTAGGTAGACCCACGCTTTTTTTGCTTACCCATGAGCCCTTTTCCCTAAATTCTTCGCAATATCAGGTGAGGGGGATCAAGATCGTGAGTGAGCCAGTCAGCGACAGAATCAACCGAGCGCCAGAATCTGCAGGTCCCAGTCCGCTGCTTCGCCGCGTTTTCGCCTTTGATCCGGGCAAGCCAGCTTGGCTCAAGGTTGACTGCCGGGAGTTCCTTGCAACGACGTTCGACCTAAGAGTGGCTCTGTTTCTGCCTCAGGATCAGAAGGAAGGCTGATGAATGCAGACCTGTCCTTCGCTTCGGACTTCCGTGCTAAAGTTTTCTGCGTCTCAGTTCGATACTCTGACTTGTCGAGGTGAGACACAAATGCCACACTTCCATTACCGATTGATCCCCTGCGAAAAATGCTCTGGAGAGATGTACGGCCCGGTTGCTGTCAAAGTTGAGCCGGCCATCCCGCTGGAGGACCAGATCCAGTCGATTGAGACAGCGGTCTCCACTTCTCACCCCCTGCATCAGCTGAACGGCCAGCCTCTGAAACGCTACAACGATTTTCAGTTTCCCCGGTACTGAGACACTACTTCTGGCTGCTTGAAGTGCTCCGTTTCCAGCCATCTGCCATCGGTCGTTACTCGGATTGCGCCATGCCGGTCCGTTCGGAGCACCTCAATGTTTCGTTCCAGAAGCCTGCTAAGAACTTCGGTGTGAGGATGACCGAATGGGCTATGCTCCGCGACAGATATCAGCGCAATGATGGGCGTGGCTTGGTCCAGGAACTCTGGCAAACTCGACGAACGGCTCCCGTGGTGAGCAATTTTCAGAACATCGCAGTCCAACTCGGCACCTCTTTGTAATATTTCAGCCTCGACCGGTCGTTCAATATCTCCGGTCAGCAGGAAGCTTCGATCTCCGAACTGCAGCCGAAAAGCTAGTGAGTCATTGTTGCTGGGAACTCTTCCCACTGTCGCGCCTCTGGGGGGATTTAAGAAATCAATCCGGCTGGAGTGGAATTCCAGCGAGTCTCCGCTGGCGAAAGAACGAATCCGCACGTCGTGACGGAGCGCTCGTTTCAGCAGATTGACGTACTCGGGAATCATCGGGTTTTCTCCTACCCACAGTTCACCCACGTTGAAGTTTTCCACTAGAGCGTGCAAACCAGACATGTGGTCATTGTGAGCATGCGTGAGCACGAGGGCCTCCAGACGCTTTATGCCCAGCGACCAAAGGAAGGGCGATACCACCTCCTCTCCGACGTCGAAGCTGTCTTCCGCAAACTGTTCCCCAAAGGAACGTCCCGCCAAGCCACCCCCATCAATCAGCAGATTGGATTGATCCGGAAAGCTAAGCAGCAGGCTGTCCCCTTGGCGCACATCGATGGCTGTCAACTGTAGCCAGCCCGCGGGCGTGCGAGGAGGAAACGGCTGCGTCAGGAGCAGAAGCAGCACTACGATTGCTAGAACCGTCGAAGGCCAGCGAAGCCGCCGTAAAGGTATGAGTGCGAGGGCCAGAAAGATAAAGTAAAGGAGACAGAGCCAGCTGGGAGGAGCGGGCAGCCTAAAGTTGCCCCAGTCCGGGTTGGCAAAGTAACACGCCAGCTGGAGCAGGGTATTCACGAGAATAGCGCAGGATGCGTTGAGCAGAGACATCAACGGCAGCCCAAGCAACGCGGCCAGAAGGGAGAGGAATCCCAAGGGAACCAGCAAGCCCACGAGAGGAACGGCTAGAAGATTCAAAAATGCGGAGACAAGGGAGACGCGGTGGAAGAAGAGTGCCATGAGGACAACGAAAGCGGACTGGATTGAGAGAGAGACGATCAGGAGTTCTGCGAGAGAGACCAGCAGTCGAAAGGGAAACGGAGCCAATCTGCCAACGAGGTTCCAGCGGTCCCAAGGGAGCGCTGCCCTCAATGAGGAGGCTTGGAAGCGCAGCCAGATACGGAAATCGACCAGGGCGGGTGGGTAGTGAGAGTCCAAGTCGACGTTATCGATTTGACGGAGAGCGAATCGCCAAGGTTGGGTCCACCGCTGCAACCAGGGCAGAGCGACCAAAGCGATCGCAAGAACAGCCACGAAAGAGAGTTGAAAACCTGGGTCAAAAATCCAGAAAGGATCCAGTAAGAGCAGAGACCAGGCGGAGATTGCTAGTGAATTCAGGAGACTTCGGTCGCGATCAAACCAGAGCACAAGAAGGAAAACGCAAGTCATCGCCGTGGCCCGAACAACCGAAGGCTGTCCTTCCGTCAGAGCGGCGTAGAGGACGAGTGCTGCGGCGGTAAGGATTGCCGTGACGCTTGGCGGCAGGCGAACCAAGCGGAACACGCTGAACAGAAGCGCCGCCACAATTGCGACATGCTGGCCGGAGATCACCAGCACATGATAGAGCCCGGTTGCTTGGAAACTGTCTTCAACTGTCGGACTCAGAGACGATCGGTCGCCCAGGAGCAGTGCCTTCAAGATGCCAGAAACTTCTCCTTGCTTGGCGAAAGTGCTGTCGAGGCGCGAAAGCATCCGAGCCCGAAGGTGTCGGACCTGGCGTGACAGGAAGCTGCCCTGGCCTGCGGCCTGAAGCGTTACGAGGAGGGCATTCTTTATGGTCCCGACTAGAACGACATCCTGCCGCTCCAGATAAGAGACGTAGTCGAACTGGCCGGGGTTGTTGAAGTTTCGCGGCAAGCGCAGGCTGGCGAGGATCTCAACGCGCTGACCAGGCTGCAGCGGGAGTGGCGGCGGCTCATTTTTTGAGTAGTAGAGTGCTAACCGCACCCTGCCTTCGGTGGAAAACGTGGAAAAGCGACTCTCAATTTTCTCCACCGCCAGCTCGATCTGTTCTCCGATGCCCCTTGGGATGGATCCCCTTGAGCAGATACCGGTGACCCTGCAGGGCTCTGTCAGATCCAACCTGCGATCGCGAACCAAGGTGCGCAGGTGGTTTGGCCCGTAACTGGCTTGGTGAATGCAGGGGCAAATGAGTCCCAGCAAGGTGAACAGGAGCAGTGACAGAACAAAGAAGAGCTTCCCGTTGTCGCGACGGGAAGCCCACCAGGTGGCGAGCAAGATGAGAGCGGCTGCTCCGAGAAGTTGCAGGAGCGGCGTTTGGATCCAGGGGCTGATGAGAATCCCTGCGCAGAAGGCCAGAGTGAGCGGAAACAACGGGCTTGCCATGTGGAATTGGTAAGAGCCAGCGGCGCAAAGGAGAACTACCGCCGTCAGACTGCGATCCTTCCAGGCACCTCTGAGGCTTGCCCGCGCTACACGGGAAAGTCTCCGCAAAAGGGACGACGAAATCGCGAAGCACTTGATCCTTTACAAACGCGCGTCACAACCAAATAATCCCGGTGAGGACTCAGTAAAAAGGAGGCGCCATCATACACAAAGTCACCAAGGAAATTCATTTCTGCTACGGTCACCGCCTGCTGAACTACGACGGCAAATGCCGGCACTTGCATGGGCACAACGGAAGGGTGGAAATTGAAGTCGTGGCCGATATGCTGGATGCGCGCGGAATGGTTGTGGACTTCGGCGACATCAACGCGATCGTGAAGACCTGGATTGACCGTGAGCTGGATCATAAGATGCTGCTTTCGAATCTAGATCCAATCGGAAAGGTTCTGGAAAATCTTGGCGAGCCATGCTTCATGATGGAAGCGAATCCCACGGCCGAGAACATCGCCAAGCTAATCTATGAGTATGCGGTCTCGCAAGGACTGCGCGTCTCAGAAGTGCGGTTATGGGAGACCGCGACGTCGTTTGCCAGTTATGGGGGGAGGGAATAGATGAAGCAGTTAGTTTCGAGCGCTGGTTTCCGACCGGTGACCGGTCATTTGTGGTGCTCGGCCGCCGGCCGGAAGCGCAGGCTGAACACCAGGTCGGCCTGCGTAGTTATGAAACCGCCCGCAAGACTTCCGCATGTTCCCGTTCTCCCGGCGGCGGAGTGAATCCTTCCGGAAGATCGCCGTTGTCGGCCCGGAAAAACGGCCAGTAGTTAGATCGGACGGAAGCGATGAGTTCCTTGCGAGTCTTCGTCTTTAGGGGCTTGCCGATATAGATCTTGCCCATGCGCTCGAGGGTTTTTTCCGATATCGCTCCAGAGAACATGAACAATGGCCAGGTAAAGTTCGGGCCGTTCACTTTACGCAACTTGTAAAGCCATCCCACGATCGACCCGATGCGCCAGGCCATTGGACCCCACCAGCTGTACTGCCCCGGCCTCAAGTTCAGCTTCCAGCATTTCATCATCAGCTGCCATTGGCGGGGCGTCAGCTTCTGTGTCTCGGTCACGCCCTTCTTGTTCTGCATGCGGGTGTCATGCAGGGGAGTGAAGATCGACGGTACCAGGAACGCGAACAATTTGCGCCGCTCCATCTCGTAGATCAGATCAAGCGTCTCTTCGACATCTTCGTCAGTTTCGCCGGGATTGCCGACCATCAACGTCATCACGGGGAACCAGTTGTTTTCGTTCAAGACCCTCAGGCCTTCCAACAACACGCTCGGCCAGTCATCGATCGAGAATGGAATACCCTTGCTGGGCATGATGAGCTTCGCCATGCGCGTGGATCCGGTTTCCAGCCCGATGAGCGGCGACAGGGCCTTCTTCTTCGGGTGGGTGCTGAGATAGGGCAGGTGGATAGGGCTCTTCTCGAGCAGCCGCTCCGAAAGCTTCTTGATCAGCATTGGGTCTACCACAGCCGGTGCGATGGTGGCGTGGCTGAGCACATGCTGTTCGACGCCAGGCGTGTCGACGATCTCACCGTACAGGTCCAACAGCGCTTCGCGATTGGGAAAGAAGAACGGCGTCTCCGTTTGCACCTGGCCCCAGATGAACATGTCTTCGGTTGCCAGTGAGATTTGCTTGTTGCCCTGCGACACATTGACTCGAACGCCAGCCATGATGCTGTCTTTGGGGAAATCGATCTGGGGATTGAGATCGGGCACGCAGAACTGACAGCGGCGACCACACCCTGTGGTCATTTCGACCACTCCAAAAGTGGTCCGATGCTGCGGGAAGAGAAGATCTTCGCGCCGCGTCGGGTGATGGACGTCGATTTCGCGAGGCAATTCTTCACCACGGATGGCCTTGTGGAAAAGGGCCATCGTGTCTTTGGATTCACTGCGCCCCTCAACCACACAGTCAACGCCGAGTTCTTCGTAGGAGTTTGTGTCTTTGATCTGCCAACCGCCGGAACCACCCACGATCACCTTGAAATTTTGGCGATGGGGATTCTCCTTGATCTTGCCAAAGAGAATCCGTGCGTAGTGGGAATTGATCGGCATGCGTGAAGAACCAAACATCGATGTGTAGACACCGGCGGCAAACGTCACACCGAGTGGGTTGTGCGTGGAAACAGCCACAACTCGCGTTCTCGGCCCCACGAACTTTTCTAGATCATCCGGAAAGCAGGCGGCCATGTCCTCAGGATTGAACTCGCGCAGAAGCGATGCTTCCAGCAGACGAACTCCCGCGGGCATGTACCGCGCCGAGCCATCCTCGTTGTATTCCAGCTCTTTCCACTTGGGGTACTTGCTGTTCAAGACCCATTCCATCCAGATAGGCAGAGACGCCATCGCCATTTGAATGAAATAGCCGGCATGATCAATAGTCTCAGTCAAGGGCGCGGTCAGGACAATGAGCTTGCCTCCGCCTGCTGCGGCGGGAGCGGGGGAAGCACTCTGTCCGTTGCGATTCGGCACACCAGAGTAGCCGCCGTGGCCATTTGATTTGGCCGGGTCCATTGGGCCTCCTTCAAAGAAGTTTCGAAAAGAATTCCGCGAAAGACGCCGTATTCTAGGATGAGTTTCCAGCGAATGCCAAGGAAAACTAGCGGGCGAGGGGAGTTGGCCCCGGGCGGGAAGGGCTAGATCGCAAGCGACGACCTGGACTCGGAGGGCGCGGGTTTCATGGCCGCAAGGTACGAACCTCAGTCGGTCAAGCTCTTGAGAATTTCATCCAATGATCGGACATTTGGCTTTAGCCTTTTCGCCCAAGAACGTCCGGGATGGATTTCGTCCCAGGCCGACCGTTGTTGATTGTACCGACCTGCTCCTGGGTCATGATTGCCGAAGCCGTCAATAGAATGATTCCAGATTGGTGAGAACATGGCGATCAAAAGGGACTCCCCGAGTGGAATCCAAATGTCATCGACTACGAGATACCGGCACTTAAAATCGGCAAGAGAGAGGTTCCCTGTTTGGTTGAGTGAGTCGGCGTGTTCCTGCAACCGTCTGTATAACACTTCTCCTGCCTGCTTGCCCAAACCATAGCCGCCCTTGCGCGCACCAGGTGGAACTGCCTTGCCAACATAGATTGGAAGTGTCCAATCGCCTTTCAAATTGGTTTGTGAGAAGCGCTGGTAGGCTTGAAAACTGCCTGCGTAGTAGAGCGCGTAAACACCCGCCCCAGTGAATGCTGGAGCTGGAGGCAAATCCTCCACAGGTCGGGCGAGCAGTGCCTTCGCTACGCTTTCCCCAAGCCTCTGCTTGTCGAGTGGATTGTAGGGTTCCTGGGGCACGTCTAGCGTTTTCTAAGAACGACAGCGGACTCTGACAAAGTTGCCTTATTTTCCCGGCCGTACCTGACTGATGACCTTGTAATGCTGGCTCCAACGCGCTTCTCACGAATGCAATGGACTCCTTCCAATTCGAGGCCGCTGAGCTTGCCAATTTCACCCAACAACTGTTCCGTTTGGATGTTCATGCCCTGGATGATCGAGTTGCCAATGACAATCACTCCCGTCCCTCCATGAACGAGCAGCCGTTTCAGAGCTTCCATGAAGCGATAGCAGTCGTTGAAGTATGACGTTACGTAGTTGGCCCAACCGGGGCCGCCGTAGGCGCCATCCTCAGATCGCGTCTCCCGCAGCGCCTTCAGGGTTTTGGACAGTAACACGTGGTCAAAGTTGAGTTCCAGGGGACGCACGCCACGAACTGTTTGCCAATACTGGCCAAAATTGTTGGTTTCCAGATGCCTCTGTTCGCTCGGCGATGCAATGTAGTTTAGCCAATACAACTGAGGGCGAGTGTTCCGGACGTAGTGATAATTGTTCATGTAAGGTGGCGACGTCACCATCAGATCCACGGTGTTACTTGTCAGCTGGCCATTCGCTCCAAAGAAATCGGCGTTGACGACTTTCCAATCTCCGAGCTTCCTTTTGCCAACCTCGTTTCGCAGCCAAAGCATGTCCGTTTGCATTTGACGAAGCTTTGTGGCCAAGATCTGAGCAACATCGGCGTCGTCGATCAGCGGCTTGCCAGCAGCCGGTCTTGAACCCAGGCTCGGTTCGTAGGAATAGTTTGAGAAGCTAACCATCACGGCGCCGAACGCTGTTCGAAATAGGTCTGCGATCTGCGACTTGCGAATACGGTTGATGAAATAGATGGCGTGAAGCACTTGCTGCTGAACTCGGGGGCTAAAGAAGGGAATGCGTGATCGAAACGGCAATGGCGCTTCTATCGGTGGCGGCACCTTTTTCCAGTGCTGCGCTGTTCCTTCCATCTCGTTAACCGACGACCCAAATTCTGCCAAATCCAGCGCCAGCGAACTGAGCTTTGCTTTCGCTGCTAGCGCTGGATAGGGATTGATTTCAAACCCTACGGCGTCGTGGCCTCGCAGGACCGCTTGCAGCAATGTGGTTCCAACTCCTGAAAACGGATCCAGCACAACGGCCCGCTTGCGGCCTGACAGGTAAGCGGCAATGACATCGTCGACAAAAGAGGCTGAGTAGCCCGCAATCCAGGGAACCCACCGATGGACTGGAAGGTTCTTGTTTTCTCCGAAAGCCGGATCGCGAAACGCAGCCTGGCCGTTTTCGTTGCCGTTCAGAGACCTCCGAAAGAGGGTCAATTGTTCCCCCCTGCGCCTGTATTCAGGCGGTGCTTCGGCCACCTTGCGCCAGGGTGAAATTGTCTTTGATCTCTTAATCGGCGCTTTCTTTGCTGACATCGGGGGGCACTTCCTTTAGGAACTCCGGATTATACACAAATCATCACAGAGTTTTGTGGCGAGGCTCTTGCACAGGCGGCAAAGGCTGATATCATTGGGTCCACAGGTCTGGAGAAGTCTTCCAGCATGGCGCTCGATCGATCTGAGTGGCCTGAGATCCACAAAAGATCCTGGTCGAGAAAGCGAAGCGCAGAAAGCCGTTGCTCTTGCGCACGCCAGAATGAGGAGAGAATCAGGAACTCAGCGGGAGCCGCACTCTGCACGAACTGCACTCGGCACGCCTTGCAGAAGCACTCCTTTCGACTGAAGCCCGTTACTTCAGAATCGAGGACTGAAAACGTGAAACCAAAGATTGCCCTCTTTCCGATGCTGGCGATTCTGCTTGCCGCCACTTCGGTGTACTCTCAAGTGCACCGTGCAATCATCCGCGGGAAAGTCATGGACGCTAGCAAGGCCAATCTCGAAGGTGTCCAGCTTCAATTGACTAGCGATTCCACTAACGAAATCCGCCAGGCAACTACCGGGCCGGGAGGGGAGTTTGCGATTTCGTTCCTTCCGCCGGGGGAATACCATCTTGAAGTTGAGCATTCAAGCCATAAGAAGCTCGTCCGCAAGTTGACTTTGCTCATCAACCAGGAACTACGGCTGGACATGGCCTTGGAACTGGGAGGGTTGCAGGAGGAGGTCGTGGTTAGCGCACCCTTTGCCCCAGTGAGAAAGGACTCAGCCGCCGTGGGCGCAGTCATCGAAAACCGGCAGATTGTCGGCTTGCCGCTCGATGGAAGAAATTTTCTGGAGCTGAGCCTGCTGGCTCCAGGAGCTGTCCAGGGGGCGCCGGGCTCTGCGGGTTCTGTGCGGGGAGACTTTGCTCTGAATGTGAATGGAGGCCGGGAAGATGCAAATACCTTTCTTCTCGACGGAGCCTATAACGTCGATCCCAAGCTCAACACCTTTGGCGTGAAGCCCCCTGTCGACGCGATCCAGGAATTTGAAATCCTCACCAGTACGTACGATGCGGCCTTCGGTCGCAACGGAGGCGGGCAGGTCAACGTCGTCCTCAAGTCGGGTTCAAACCAGTTCCACGGAACTGTCTACGAATTCTTCCGTAATGGCGCCTTGGACGCGCGCAATTATTTTGCGCCTCAGAATGAACCCAAGCCGAAATACCTGCGGAACCAGTTTGGTTTCTCCTTGGGAGGGCCAGTCCGGCGCGACAAAACGTTCTTCTTTGCGGACTACGAAGGAACTCGGGCTCGGGAAGGTATCACTCGTCTGGCCAACGTTCCGACCCTTGCCGAGCGAAAGGGCGATTTTTCCCAGAGCTTTTTTGGGAGGCCCTTGGATCCTTTCACGAGGCAGCCTTTTGCCGGCGGCGTCGTTCCATTAGAACGCCAGCATCCCGTGGGTCGCGCCATTGCAGCACTATACCCATTGCCAAACCGCGTTGTGCCCCTGCAGAACTTTGTCTCCTCGCCTTCGTTGCGCGACCGAGTCGACCAGTTGGATGCCCGCGTTGACCACCGCTTTGGTGCCCGCTCCCAATTGGGAGTGCGGTACAGCTTTGCAGACCGAGAACTGTACGAACCCTTCTCGGGTCCCACTTTTGCTACGGTGCCGGGCTTTGGAACCCATATTCCCAGGCGGAGCCAGCATGTTACGGTGAATGAAACTCATGTGATCTCAGACTCCCTGATTCATGAAACCCGGGCGGCGTACTCCCGCACGGCCAGTGGATCCTTCCACGAAAACCAGGGAAAGAGCCTCAACCAGGCCGTGGGCCTGCCGGAGCTTTCCAAAAACCCAAGAGACTTCGGGTTGAGCTTTACCACCATCACGGGCTACTCGGCGTTGGGCGACGAATACTTCAACCCGCAGCACAGTGTCAGCAATAGCTTTCAATTTCTCGACCACGCGACTTACTCACGTGGTCGACACTTGCTGAAGTTTGGCGGGGACCTCCGCGCCATCCAGCAGAATGCTTTCCGCGACGTGCAATCCCGTGGGTTCTTGACGTTCTCTGCCTACGGCCCCGGTGGCGTCCCCGCCATTACCGGTCTCGGGTTGGCAGACTTGCTGCTGGGCTTTCCTTATCTGACTGGCGGCGCGCGCGTCGACAATCATCAACACTTGCGCACCGAGAGTTTCAATTTCTTTATTCAAGATAGTTTTCGCATTCACCCTCGGCTGACTCTCTCGGCCGGTCTGCGCTATGAGTACAACTCTCCTCCGGTAGATGCTGAAGATCGGGCCAACCTGTACGACGCGGCGCAGAAAGCGCTAGTGCGCGTCGGAACCGGCAGCATGCCACGCAGTGGCTATCTGGCAGACAAGAACAACTGGGCGCCCCGCTTTGGTCTGGCCTGGACTCCAGACAGCCGTGAAGCTACTGTTCTGCGGGCCGCTTACGGGGTGTATTTCGATCAGTCTGCGCTTGCCACCGGGGAGGGGCTCTTCTTCAATGTGCCGTACTATGATTTGAGCCTGTACTTTCCGCTTCCGCAATTCGGCCTGCCCCTGACCTTGAGCGATCCGTTTCCAAGTTTTTATCCGTTTTCACTGCCCGACTCAGCGCAGGCCTTCGACCGAAACTTGCGGACAGCTTACGTCCAGCACTGGAATTTCAATGTCCAGCGGGAATTCGGCAAAGCACGGGTCCTGGAGATTGGCTACGTAGGATCCAAGGGAACCAAGCTCGTCGCCGGCCGGGATGTCAATCAGCCGAGGCCCAGCCCGCTGCCGGTGAACCCGCGGCCCGTGCCTCAGTTTGACGACATTAACCAGGTCGAGTCGCGAGCCAGCTCCAGCTATCACAGCCTGCAAATGCGGTTTCAGCAGCGCCTCGATTTTGGACTCAGCCTCCTGGCCTCGTACACTTTCTCAAAGTCCCTCGACAACGCGTCGGGCTTTTTTTCCAGTGCCGGAGACGCCAACTATCCTCAGGACAGCTTCAACATAAGAGCAGAGCGTGGACGGTCGAACTTCGACGTACGCAACCGGTTCTCGCTGGGCTATTCCTATGATCTTCCCATCGGGAAGGGCCACGCGACGCTGGGCGACCGCGGTTGGGTTTCCAGTGTCTTGTCCGGCTGGCAAACGCACGGCATTGTCACCCTGCAGGGCGGCCGGCCATTTACCGTGGCGCTGCTTTCAGATATCGATCAGAGCAATACTGGCCGCTCGACCCTGGGCTTCGGCGCCAATGACAGGCCTAATCTTGTTGGCGAACCGAAGCTCTCGACTAGAACTGCCGAACGCTGGTTCAACACCTCCGTATTCACCCTGCCCCCATTCGGCAGTTTCGGAAACTCCGGTCGGAATATCCTGGACGGTCCAGGTCTGCAGAACATCAATGTTTCGCTCATGAAGCAGACTGTGCTGCGGGAAGGCTTGAGCCTGCAGTTTCGGAGCGAGTTTTTCAATTTCTTCAATCGGCCAAACTTTGACTTGCCGGATATCTTTGTAGTCTCGCCAACCTTCGGGCGGATCCTGTCTGCGCAGAATCCGCGCCATATTCAGTTCGGGCTAAAGCTGCTGTTTTGAGGCTCTTGAAGCAAGAAGGATTGCTTTTTTTGCGATAGTCGTTACAATTGCTGAGGAATTATAAGGCAAAGACTCCGTTGCTGTTAACGGATCGTAAAGGAGAGCTGATGCTGACACTTACAGAGAAGGCGCAGGGAAAGGTGAAAGAGATTCTGGTTTCGCAGCCTGAACCCTACGCCGGACTGCGGGTCCAGGTCGTTGGCGGGGGATGTTCGGGTTTTCAGTACCAGATGGGGTTCGAGAAGCAGGAGAACAAGGGAGACGAAGTGCTCGACTTGAATGGATTCAAAGTGTTCGTAGACCGGGGAAGTTCCATGTACTTGGACGGAACCGAAATTGACTGGGTGGAAGCGCTCACCGGTGCTGGTTTCAGGTTCAACAATCCCAATGTCAAAAGCACTTGTGGCTGCGGCGAGTCGTTCCAGGTGTAATTGGCCGTAGACTGGCTATTCGTTTTTGGCCAACCTTCAGAACTCTGGGGTTGGCCTTTTTTGTTTCTGTTCAGTTGTCAATTGCCGAATGATCCCGCACATTCTGTCAGGCGAAAGAATGCTCGACAATCTGCAATCGGTAATCAAGAATCAGCAATCATGTTGACTGACGTCTACCATCGTCCCGCCAAAGACCTCCGTATTTCGGTTACCGACCGGTGCAATCTGCGCTGTACCTACTGCATGCCATTTGACGAATACATCTGGATCGAAAAGAAGGAGATTCTGACGTTCGAAGAGATCACGCGTCTGGCCCGTCTATTCGTTGGTCTGGGTGTGGATGAGATCCGATTGACGGGAGGAGAGCCTCTGGCTCGGAGCGACCTCGAAGTGCTGGTAGCCCAACTCTCGGCGATTCCCGGACTGAAAGACCTGAGCCTGACAACTAACGGAGTTTTTCTGAGGGACAAGATCGCTGCCCTGGCGGCAGCAGGACTGAAACGGATCAACGTCAGTCTGGACACGCTCAATCCCGGGCGTTTTCGCCAGATCACAAAGCGCGGCGACATCGACAAGGTTTTGGAAGGACTTTTCGAGGCTAAACGCCTCGGGCTTCGTCCCATCAAAGTCAACGCCGTCATCGAGCGGGGCGTCAACGAGGGTGACATCCTGGAGCTGGTCGAGTTCTCCCGCCAGCACGGCTTTGCGCTGCGCTTCATCGAGTTCATGGATGTGGGCAACTCCAATAGCTGGAAGTCGGAACGGATGGTATCCAAGCAGGAGATCCTCAGCACGATTAACGCCCAGTACCCCCTTAGGGAAGTGGGAAGAGAGCAGGGAACGGCTCCTTCGGTGGACTATCAGTTTGTGGATGGGCAGGGAGATATCGGAGCGATTGCTTCAGTCACAGAGCCATTCTGTGCAAGCTGCACGCGTGTCCGGCTCACCGCCGACGGCAAGCTGGTGACCTGCCTGTTCTCGGAAACGGGGCACGATTTGAAGGGTCTGCTTCGCGGTGGCGCGACAGATGGGCAGGTTGTGGAACGCATCAGTTCAATCTGGAAGCAGCGCCGGGATCGGTACTCCGATGAAAGGTTAGAGGCTCTGCACTCTGCCGAGGGATACGAAAGCAAGCAGCACAAGAAAATCGAGATGATCAGCCTCGGGGGATGAGCCCGCCGGGTTGGAGAGTTTAGCTGCTCATCAATCCCAGCGTAGCGCTTGTGGTCTGATTCGATGTGTCCTCTCATATGCATTGGCACACATCAAGAACCTGTGATTCCGCTGTGAAATCGGGAGTTTTTCCGACAGAATCGAATAGTGATAATGAGAAGTGACCCCAACTGCTCACCCAAGACATCTCTGAAAGGCTTGCTAGCGACTGCTTAGTTTCACCCCTTCGCGCCAAGACGGAAGGCCCGCGGGGTAAGCTCGCGCGCCGTCCTCTCTGATCCGCTCGCTGCGTCTGGTCCTGGCTCCCGGCAATGTGGCTGGAGCCGGCGCTCACCCACAAAATGTAGAAGGCTAGTCCGGGGCCAAAGTTTTGAAACGAGTTGTGGTTGGCAATCAGCAACATCCTCATAGGTCTTGAACCGGGTTTCAGGGCAGATCGTGCCCGGGCTATGGGTCCCGAATGCGGCGTCCAAACTGCGGAAGGAATTGGCATGAACCGTCGTGCTTTCGTTAGGGCTTTAGGAACAGGCTCCGCAGGCTTTATAGCGACTCTGTCCTACGCTCAGCAGCTTCAGCGCTATGACATCCTGATTAAGAACGGCGAGATACGCGACCCGGGCCGCGGGCTGCGGAGCCGATCTGACGTAGCGATCTTGAATGGAAGCATCGCCGCCATCGAGGAAAACATTGCAGCCGATCGTGCGCTCGACGTGATTGATGCCAGCGGACTCTATGTCACTCCGGGCCTCATCGATATGCACACCCACTGTTTTTGGGGAGGAAGCGGCATTGGGATCGAGGCCGACCCTGTTGCTGCCCGCTCTGGTGCCACTACCTGGGTTGACGCCGGCAGTTTCGGCTACGACTTGGTGGAGGGATTCCGGCGCTTCGTGGTACTCCGGTCGCAGTCGCGCATCTTTGGTTACATCTATCTCTATCCAAGCAGCCGCAACCCGGATGAAGATCCCGTTAAATACGTTCGGGGCGTGATGCGCCGGACGGGAGAAGCGGCACAGGAAAACCGAGACATCATTTTGGGGATCAAGGTCCAGGTGGGTTCGAATATGAATGGCAAGTACAGCCTGCCGTTTCTCCAGATAGCTCGAGAACTGTGCGACCAGTTCCAGCTTCCATTGATGACACATATCAGTTTTGCTCCGCCGGGGACGCAGGAAGTGATGGACCTGATGCGGCCCGGTGACGTAGTGACGCATTGTTACAATGGACACACGCTGGGTATTGTGGACCCGGACGGCAACATCAAACCAGGGGTGCGCGAGGCCCGGGCGCGCGGAGTGCTGTTTGATCTGGGCCATGGGCTGGGAAGCTTCAACTTCGCCGCAGCTCGCAAAGCCATGCAGGCGGGATTCTTGCCGGACACCATCTCGACCGATATTTACTCTCTCAACCTCAATGGACCCGTCTATGATCTGCCGACCACCATGTCGAAGCTCTTGCATCTGGGCATGAGCTTTGACGAGGTGCTGCAGCGCACGACGTCCAACCCGGCGAAGGTGGTTAACCGGATTCAAGGTCTCGGCAGCATTGAGGTAGGAGCGCCTGCCGACCTGGCGTTGCTAGCCATCGAAGAGGGAGATTTTCAGCTCGTGGACTCCCAGAAGAACGCGGTCAACGCCAAACGGAGAATTGTGAGTCGCTTGACCCTATGCCGCGGCAAGCGCCTGCTTGCGCCAATTTAGCCTGACGGATCGCTGCGATCTGTAACAGGGCAGGGCGTGAAGAGCATTCTGCGACGACGCTCCCGAAAGCGACACTCCGAATCGGCCGACCCGCCACGTTCTGCGCCAGCGCTGGTTTGGACAGACTCTTGCCTGGTTTCTGTCAAGAAACTCCCATCCGTGGGCAAGGAGAGTTGTTCGCAACCTGCGGCCGCGAGCGTAGGTGGTTAGGATTAATATTGCACCGATGCGCACCACGACGTGGCGCCAGGTTTCCCTCTCGCCTGAGGACGGGGAGCTGTTTCCAGCGCTCGTCACGTTTTGCGACAGAAACTAACTAGCCGAGGTAACAACCGTGAAGAAGATTCTGTTCCAGCGCGTCAGCATCGCCGTGGTTGGCATGGTGCTGGCGGTAAGCGGCGAGTCCCAGACAAGAAACGTCATCGTTCGTCCGAAGGAAATTCACGAGATCCTGGTCAACCCCGGAATGGGCATCACTACCTTTCAACGCTTCAACCGCCAAGCCATTTATCCAGACCTACGCTGGTCAGAAGTAGGGCCCGAAGGCCCTGTGGCTGATGCGCCGGCAAAACCCGGCTTCCCAGACGCCTCCATTGCCTACCTGCGTTGGTTTTGGCATCAGATCGAGCCGGTGCAGGGCAAGTACCGATGGGATGTCATCGACTCCGCCCTGGACGAAGCACGCCGCCATGCCCAACAGCTCATGGTTCGCATCATGCCGTACGACCAGAAGGACCCTCTCCCGGAGTGGTACCGGAACTCTGGCGCGCGGCGCGCCAACAAAGACAGCGATGAAGACGGCAAAATCTGGTCACCCGACTCGGACGATCCGCTGTACATCAAGACCTGGACGGCGCTGGTCGTGGAGTTTGGCAAGCGCTACGATGGCCATCCATTCCTGGACACCGTCGACATCTCAACCGTCGGCTACTGGGGTGAAGGTTGGGGGCCTTATCTTCCGAGCCGCGAAGTTCAGAAAGCCCTCATTGACGTATATTTCGATGTCTTCAAGCGGACAAGGCTGCTCATGAACTTTGATGTCATCGAAATGCTGGCCTACGGCATACAGCGAGGCGCGGGCTGGCGGCTGGACTGCTGGGGAGACATGGGGCGGGCCGGCAAGAATTTCGCTCACATGCTGGACCGGTATCCCCAGGGAGTAGTTCTGGCCGGTGCGCAAGAGGTGTGGAAGCGAAGTCCGGTTGCGCTCGAAACTTGCGGCACCCCTGGCTCATGGCAGAAAAACCCGAGCTACGACCTTCCATATGTAATGGACCAGGCCCTGCGCTGGCATGCCAGCAGCATCAACATCAAGTCAACGGCCATCCCTCTGGAGTGGAAGACGGCATTCGATGAGTTTCAAAAGCGGATTGGATATCGGGTTATCTTGCGGCGGCTGGAGTATCCCAAATCTTTCAAGGCCGGGCAAATGATGCCGGTGAGCAGTTGGTGGTTCAATGCTGGGGTCTCTCCGGTGTACTACGATTACGTTTTGGCTTTCCAGCTCCGCTCCGAAGCTGGGGGTGTGATTCTGCCAACTGCGGTTGATGTGAAGCAGTGGTTGCCCGGAGACGCAGTCTTGGATTCGACACTGTACCTGCCCGCCACCCTCAAGCCCGGACCATATCGGCTGGGGGTAGGACTTCTCGACCCAAGGACCCAACAGCCAGCCATCAAGCTCGCCATCGAGGGACGGCAATCCGACGGCTGGTATGACCTCGGCGAAATACAGATCGAGTGATCCTTTGTCGAAGAATTCCCATGAAATGAGATCCGCGCGCTCACAGCCAGGTTCTGCGCCTATCCTGCGTGCTCTGCATCCATCTCGACCCTTCTTCCCGCTCCACCTCCTGCCAGCCTCTCCTCATTCACCCCACTAACTTCTCGCGCTTGCGGCGCGGGCCGCTAGCGGGAGAAGTCTAAAAGTTGTGTCGCAGACGCGAAGCTCGGCTTCGCGTCCTGACAGCCAGAAAGCCGCAGCGAGCCGTGGGTCACCCGCAGGGCCGCAGCGCAGCGGAGGAGGCGCCGAGCGCCTTGACACCCGGCGGAGCGGAGGCTAAAACAACGATGCCCCAGGAGCCGCCTGGGGCATCAACCCGGGTCACTTATCCCTTTGCTCTGGAGGTAATCCATGGCCACAGGTTCAAGAAAAACTATACCACTCTCTGCCTCACCCGACAGCCTCCAGCCGGAAGTGGAGAGAGTGCTCCATTCGGGTCTGGCCGATTTCAGTCTGCGGGAGTTGCTGGGCTGCCTGATCTCCAGCCTCGGTCAGGCCGAACGCCAGGCCTATCTGAATCACCACCGCCAGGATAAAGCCAATGGCTTTTATCCCCGATCCCTCGCCGTCGGTTCGATCCCCGTCGATATCGAAGTACCTCGCACGCGCACGGGCCAGTTCCGCCCCGAGACGCTGCCGGCCCCCTATCAGCGCGGTTATCCGGAACAGAGTCAGGCCCTGTGGCTGGGACTGCTGGCCTCCAGCCGGTCGTTGAGCGCGGCCCGCGACGCTCTGCGCAAAATGGGGCTGTCTCGCTCCCAGCAGGACCTCGACACCGTCGCCGCCAGCTTGATCGAAGAGCTCGATCTTCGCAACAGCCGCCCCTTCGATCCCGATCTGCTCGCCCTCTTTTGCGACGGCAAGTACGTGGAGATCAAAGACGGCGACCGACTCCGCTCCGCCTGCATCTACCTGGTCGTCGGACTGGGCCGCGACGGCAAGAAGCGCGTCTTAACCTGCCTGTGGAACCCAACCGCGAGAACCTCGCCGATTGGAAGCTGGTCCTGCGCGGCCTCCTCGAGCGCGGCCTGCGCCGGGTTCTGCTGGTCGTTCACGACGACTTCTCCGGCCTGCTGCCCATCACCCAAAGCCTGTTCCCGCGCGCCGATGTCCAGCTGTGTGTGGTCCACATGCAACGCAACGCCAAACACCACTTGTCCAAAACCGACAGCAGCGAGTTTCAACAACGCTGGCGCGCCTTGAAATCGACTTGGGATGAACAGGTCGGCGCCACCCACTTTGAACAGCTCTGCCAGCGCTTCCAGCACGGCTCTCCCAGCTTCATCGCCGAGCTGCGCAAAAAGCGCGACCATTACCTGGCCTTTCTCAAATATCCCGATGCCATCCGCCGCTCTCTCTGCACCACCAACACGCTGGAGGCTATCAACGGCCAGCTGGAAATCATTCGTCGCAACAGTGGAGGGTACTTTCAATCCGAGGAGACGCTCAAAGAAACTCGGCATGACCATTACCTCGCTGGAAAATGGTCGCTGGTTGAAAATCAACGGCCGCCTCGAAGCGGCTTTGCATCAGCTCAATCTCATGTTTGAAACCCGCTTGGAAACGGAGTCTTGAGTGTCTCCAGACACAACTTTATTGACAAGTGCCCCGCTAGCCGCCTTGTGAGTTATGTCACGGGCCACTACGCGGGACCTACTTCTCTTGCGGGTGTGCGCGACCTCAATTTTGCGAGACCTCTCTTCGGAACGATCCCTTAATTCGATCCTTGCTGTGGGCTTCGCTTCAGCGCCGCCGGGCGGCTCAATTTATCTGGCACGACGATACGCGGCGCCACCCCGTTGCTTAACGGCCCCTCTTTTGCCCCAACCTTTTCCGTCGCCTTCGAAGAATGCTCCTGACGGTGCGAGCGCCGCTTATCAATATGGAGTTCAGCGGCCGCCGAAGGTGGTCCGATGCAACGACAGGTCAGGCAGCCACTGCTCGGCGGTTCCCGGTGTAGTCGTGTCGCAATGTCGGAAACTTCTCATCTCCAAATGGACGCCGCCGCCGCACTAGCCTGGTCCTTCCATCGTTGTTCATTCACGCCGAACACAAGGAGCCACAGGATCTGCGGGACTGCCCCGAGGAGGGCGATGGCTGCAACATAGGCGAACATGCGGTTTCCGAACGACGGTGACAGGAAGGTCAGCAGCCCCAAACCCGCGAGTATCGACAACACACCCAGGATCCGGGGCAGGAAGGTGGACCTCACAATGAGATAGCCCTTCAAGAGAGCAAAGAATCCGAAGAAAGCCAAGGCGATTCCCGCTCCCAGGTCGTTCACCTTGAGAAGCAGGAGCGCCAGCGCCTGTAACTGTTCCGCGTTGAACACAGCCAGATAGTGCTCGCCGCCCAAGACGAACGCGGCAGCGATATAGAAAAGGCGGCTAAGCGTCTTGATCGTGCAACCGGCAAGGCTAATGAACGCCGCGAGCAGCGAGACACTCCTACTTACGGGTTTGAGCAGGAAATAGAAAAGAGCTGTGCTAGTGATTTGGCACGCCATTTCGATAAGATAGACGGTGAAACCCCACTGAAACAAGCTCTTGTGCGTCAGTATGTTGATCGCCGTAGTCGAGGAGTCTCCGAATACGACGAGCTTATCGCTGACGAAGCCCTGGGCGAATACTCCCGCCAGAATAGTGAGGAGATAAAACAGACCGGCCATCCGGGCCATCAAACGCGGCGACGCTTCCGCCACTCGATCTGCCACCACCGCTGAGTTCATAGTCGCGTCTCCTTGTGCGAGAGTTGAAAGCCAGGCGGCGCCACGGCTGCTTAACGCCGCCGCTCAGCCGCGCCCGCGGCCCCTCGTCGGCCATGTGGTCCTGGGCGATCGCAGCAAAAGGCGTGACCGCCGCGAACGCGACGCAAAGGGCTACGATGCTCCACACGAGGCGCTTCGGCACATTTCGCAACGCCACCCAGAGGAGGATCGCCCACGTCAGACACATCACTCCAACGGGCCAGGTGCCCGTGGCCCACCGAGAAAGATAGCCGTGACTGTAGGCATGGAAGGCTTGCGGACCGTAGGCGCTCATGTCGGCATATCGGATAGCACACCAGCTGCCCGGCCCAACCGGCCGCCACGAGCGCATGCATCGCACCTTGAAAGCGGAAACCACCCGTCCGCCCGCAGCTAATCTGGCGGCTCAGCAGTGCAAGTTCAACGCCTTCCGCCAGGAGTTTAACCACCAGCGCCC
>Ga0187892_10001775_pt1 | contig 47192 bp, 29 predicted proteins | sample MA1701073metaG_FD_139345 | JGI IMG/M metagenome (GOLD analysis project Ga0187892, IMG submission 139345) | Bio-ooze microbial communities from a basaltic lava cave in the Kipuka Kanohina Cave System on the Island of Hawaii, USA - MA170107-3 metaG ...
GGACGGAGAGCCCACGAGAAGCTCCGCGGCGCTTCGGAAAAGTTCCTCGGACGCTCGGTCGACCTCTTAGGCATCGTCCCGGAGGACGGCGCCGTCGGCCTCTCGATCGCGCGGCGCGAGCCTTTGACGCTCGACCGCGCCCGGCGCGGAGCCGCGGCCGACGCGCTCCGCGCCGTCGCGCGGCGGCTCGAGCGCTGGCTCCGAGGCCCATGATCGGCGGGCGACGGATGCGTATAATGCGCGCCGGTGCGCGTGCCAGCGAGGAGATCGCGATGCCGGACGACGCGGGACGCCCTCTAGCTTCTCCGCCCGAGCGAGCCGTGGCGCGCGTTCGGCCGCGGCGGCTCGGCTCGCGCGAGGAGCTTCTTGCCTTCGTCGCCGAGGATCCCGAGGCGATCGAGGCCGGGCTCTCCCTCGTCGAGCGGAACCTCGAGATCTCGACGTCGCGCCGCGCCGAGCTCGTCCTCTCCGGCCCGGACGGCCGGGTCGCGCTGGTTTTCGCCGACGTCAGCGACCGCGACGGCGTCGTCCTCGACGCGCTCGAGCTCGCCGCCTCCGTGCGCCGCGCTGCGCCGCTCCTGAAGCGCGTCTTCCCGCGGCTCCGGTTCGACCTTCCGCCGCGGGTCCTCCTCGTACTGCCGTCGCGGTCGCGCCGGACCTTCGCGCGGGCCCGCGCCCTCGGCCTCGAGAACGTGGAGACGTTCGAGTTTCGCGGAGTCGACGCCGCCGGGTCCGCCGGCGTCCTCGTCGAGCGCGTCTCGCGCGGCGCCCGCGGCGCCGAGCGGCCCTCCTCCGCTCCTCCGGCGCCCCCCCGCCTCGTCCCGATCCTCGAGGAGCTGCGAGAGCGCGCGCGGGACCGGATCCTCAGGCTCTCCGACTCGATCGAAAAGGAGCCGCTTGCGGACCACGGCGAGCGCTTCCGGCTCGGACGCCACGTCATCGCGGAGGTCCGCGTCTCGGGAAAAAACGCGCTCGAGGTCGGCGCCGGCGAGAGCGGCGCCATGCCGCGCGAGGTCTTCAGCAACGCGGAGCTCGAGCAGGCGCTCTCGCCCATCATCCGGCGGTTCTTCGCGCTCTACCGGAGCGAAGGGCTGAAGCCGGCGGGGCCGTCCGCCGGGGCCGCGGCCGCCGCGCCGCCGCCGCCGCCGCCCGCGATCGCGCGAGCGCCCGAGCCCTCGCGCGCCGACCTCCGGCCCGCGACGCTTTCGCGCGAAGAGATCGACGAGTTTTACCGGGACTGACGAAGCGCCGTCACCGCGCTAGAAGCGAGCCCAGCCGGACGGCGCCGCGAATCGCGGGTTCCGGCTCGCACCGGGCGAGATCTCCTTCGTCGAACGAGACGAAGCCGTCGAAGCCCGTGGCGGCGAGCGCGGCGACGAGGCGGCGCGGCACGCCTTCCCGCGCGCCTCCGGCGTGGACGTGGAACACGGCTCCCTCGAGCGCGACCGCCACCGCCGACGGGTCCATCCCTTGCCGGAGGAGCCTCCCGACGTCGATCGCGGAGCCCATCGCCTCGCCCGCCACGGCGCGGAGCCGCAGCACCCCCGCGACGTCGTAGACGAGGAAGGCGGGATCGAGCTCGACGGCGACGCGAACGCCGCGCCCGGCCGCGAAGCGCGCCCGCTCTCGCCAGAAGGGCAGCGCCTTTCCGTGCCACTGGCGGTCGAGGATCCGGAACGCGTCCGGCGGCCACGAGTACGTCACCCAGTTCGGGTGGCGCGCGCCGAGGTGATCGGCGGGGCGGCCCGACGACTGGATGACGGTGCCGACGCCGAGGAGCGACGCGAGGCGGATCGCGCCCTCGCCGCGGGCGCGCGCGGCGCGCCTCCGGCCGGGATCGGGATGGAACGGGTTGTCGCGGCACGCGAGCGCCGCGATCTCGAGGCCGTGCGCCGAGATCCGGCGCAGAAAGCTCCTCCGCTCGGACGCGTCGCGCGCGAGCCGCAATAAACCGAGCGGATCTTTGCCGCCCCGGAGCGGCGACGCGACGACGACGATCGCCTCGAGCCCGGCGCTCCGGATCGCCTCGAGCGCCTCGTCGAGGGGCGGAGCGCCGAAGTACTGCGCGTAGACTCCGAGTTCCATCGCTTCCTTCCTCCCCGCGAGGACTCACATCCTGACGTGGAGGACCTCCCTCAGGTATTTCCTGTTCGCCGAAGCGCTCTCGCGCAGCGACTTCTTCGACGTGTCGAGCTCGAGCGTCACCCACCCGCGGTAGCCAGAGTCGCCGAGCGCCCCGGCCGCCCCCGGGAAATCGACCTTGCCGCGCCCGAGCTCGACGAACTCGGTCCTGCCGTCGTCGCAAGAGAAGTCCTTGAAATGGACGTGGCCGATTCGGTCCGCGAACGCGCGGATCACCTCGACGGGATCGGCGCCGGCCGCGGCGAGGTGCGCCGTGTCCGGGCAGAGCCAGAGGAGATCGGGATCCGACTCCGACATGATCTTCTGCACGTCCTCGCGCGACTGCACGAGAGTTCCGATGTGCGGATGGAGGCACGCGCGGATGCCGCGCTTCTTGCAGTAGGCGCCGAGCAGGTGGGCCGACTCGATCAGCCGCTCGAAGTCCGCGCGCGTGGGGCCCTTCGGGCCGCGGGCTCCGGCGCCGAAGACGAACACGGGGCAGCCGTGGCGGGCGAGGAAGTCGACCAGGCGGCGGTTCCTGTCGAGGTCGCGCTCGCGCTGCTTCGGATCGGACAGCTCGCCGCCGCCGTAGAGCGTGATGAGCGACAGTCCCCGCTCGCGGAGGAGCTTCCGGAGCGCGTCCTCCTTCCCGTCGTACTCGGCGGCGACGTCCGCCACCGACTCGACGCCGCGGAACCCGAGCCGGGAAACGTCGTCGAGGAACCCGACGAAGTCGCGACCCCAGGTGAGAGAGTGGTAGCCGAAGGAAATGTCCGCCATGTGGTCCGAAACCGCCCTCGTCGGTGGCGACATCATGCTAAGAGGGCCGGAAAACGCAAGTCAACGGGCGCTGTCCGCGGCCTTCCACTCCGCCTCGTCTCCGACGAAGTAGAGCGCCGTTTCGCCGCGGCGAAGGGTCGCGCGGAATCCGTCCGCGCGCCGGGCGACGGTCGTGCCCGTGAAGGCGTCGACGACGTCGCTCGCGCGCGGCAGGCGGAAGCGACGCTCGCCGTCGCGGCGCGCGTGCACCGCGAGGAGCGACCGAGACGCGGCGATCCAGTCGTCCAGGTCCGAGTAGAGGTGCGCTCCCGCCGCTCGGGCGGAGTTCCTGAGGACGCGCTCGGGGACGACGGGCGCCGCCGAGTAGAGCCACGGCGCCCCGGCGACGGACTTCGCCGCGAGCGCCACCTTGCCGTCGTCCTCGAACCGGCCGAGCGGAGCGGCGTCCGGGTCCGACACGTAGAGCCGCGGACGGGCTGCGGCCGGCATCCCGAAAGGCGCGTGAGCGGCGGCGCCCTCGAGAAGCGGGTGAGGAGCATCGACGATTCGCGCCACGTAGCGCGCGGAGACGTCCTCCGAGCGGACGCGGAAGGTCGTGAGCTCCTCGATTCCCGCGAGATCGAGCGTCGGATCGAGACCGCCCGGCGCGAGCAGGAAGAGCGCTCCGGCGCGCGCCTCCTCGACGGCGCTCCGGACGCGGCGGCGCCGCTCGCGGTCCGCGAGGAACGCGTTCGCGAACACGTAGAACCGGTAGGGCCTCGTTGCTTCCACGTCCGAGAGGAGGATCACGTCGACCGGCGCGCCGATCCGGCCGAGCTCGATGAGCTGGTGCGGCAGAAGACACGCGAGCATCGGGCGGTCGCCCAGGACCGCCGCGCAGGAAGGGCCGTCCACGACGAACGCCACCTCCGCCGCGCTCGCGCGGTCGAGCCTCACGGCCCGGCCCGCGAGGCGCGCGAGCGACGCGATCTCGTCCATCGTCGGGCGGTCGTCGTACCATCCGCCGCTCATGTCGAACCACCACATCCCGGCGCCCTGCGTGACCGCGGCCGCGGTCTCCCGCCTCTGGATCTCGATCGTCTCCGCGACGCCGCTCGTCCGGCCGTAGCCCGCGTTCGCCGGGAGCCGGTGCGTCCGGACGTCGTTCTCGTCGAGCCAGAGCTTGCCGTGCCGGCGGACCGAGGCCGTCGCCGACATGAAGAGGCTCTGCCCGTCGCCGGGCTCGCGGAGGGCGTAGGACGTCGGGCTCGCGAGGCCGTCGACGTCCGCGCTCGCGAGGACGCGGTCGAGCGCGAGGTGGCCTCCGTGCCGGATCGAGAGCGGGTGGAACGCGTGCTCCACGAGGTACCCGTAGAACGTGGTGACGATCGCCCGCCGCCGCGACTCCTCCTTCACGGCGCGGGCGAACGCGAGGATCGCGTCGGCCACGACGTCCGAGAGGAACAGGTGGTAGTCGAGGGCCGGTCTCGCGCGGGGCGACGCCGCGAAGAGGGCCTCCGGCGGCCCGAGCCGATCGAGGGCACCGGGGATCTCGGCGGTCTCGAACGCGGCGCCCGGGTCTCCCCAGGCGCGCCGCAGGCGCTCCTCCGAGACGTACGCCGCCTGAAGCCACGCCCGGAAGGCGCGAAGGGCCGGCTCCGAGTAGTCGAAGAGGTGCCCTTCCTGTGTGCCGAGGTGGAACCACTCCTCGGTGTGCGCCGAGGTGACGTGGTATCCGATCACGCGGTCCGCGAAGTCGCTTCCCTCGACGTGGCGGACGAGCCGCCGGAGCGCCTCCTCGGCGTCGCGCCGCCAGACGAGCGACGCGAGCGACGGGGCGGTCTCCTTCCGCGGCGAGAACCAGAGCGGCTTCCGCGCCGCGCCGTCGTCGTAGCGCTGAAGCTCCCCGGGGTGAGCCTCGTCCCAGAAGGGCGGCGAGCCGACGTACACGCGCGGCAGGAGGAGCGCGCGCGGGTGCGCGTCGAGGATGAAGCGCACGCGGTCGTCGAAGCCCGAGTGGTCGAAGACGCCCGGCGCGAGCCAGACGTCCGCGGCGAGGCCGTAGAGGTGGTAGTCGGACGTCGCCGCGAACGCCACGAGATCGACGCCCGCGCGCGCGAACGAGCGGAGGTGCTTCCGGTCGAGCCTCGCCGTGGCGTAGAAGAGCGCGGGCGAGGGCTTCCCGTCGACGAAGAGCGTCGGGACTCCCCCGTGCGGCCGCACGCACGCGCGCGGCTCCCGCGGAATCGCGGCGGGCTCGGAGGTCTTCGTCTCGGGGCGCACGCGCAAATGGTACCTGGTACCGTTTCCGCCGTTTCAGGGCCGACTCGGAAACGGCACCAGGCAAAGGTTCCCGCCGCTTGCCGTCAGGGCGACGTGAACCGGATGCGCACGCGCTCCACCTCGGGCACGACCGCGACGGGGAGCATCGTCCCGATTCGGAACCGGAACTCGTACCGGATGAATCGGAGCCCGTCGAGCATCGTGACGTCGCGCACCGGACCGACCTCGTTCGCGAGGTCGGGGAGTCCTGGGTTCGTCGGGTCCTCGGGCGCGCCGGCGAAGAGGATCCGCGCGCTCGTTCCCGGCGGCACGCCGTTCGGCAGAACGAGGTCCGTGACCCCCGCGTCGGTAAGGAGGTCGCCGGTCGCGGGGTCGCTCCCGTCGAACGCGTAGCACGGGCTCGCGACGCCGGTGTCGTAGTGGCGCGAGCGCCCGAACGAGTTGCCGAGGAGATCCGCCGGGAGGCTTCCCTGCGACTCGACCGGGTCGACGACCACTCGCGCGCGGTCGATCTCGACGGGGCCCTTCGCGCTCTCGATGCGGATGCGGCCCGGCGAGCCGCCACCGCCCGGCCGGCCCGGCGCGCTGAGGACTCCTCCCAGCGCTCCCCGCGCCGTGAGGGATCCCGCCGAGATCGGCCGGAAGCGGCCCGCGCGGATCCTCAGTCCGCCGCCGGAGCCGCCGCCGCCGGCGCCCGACTGGCCGAATCCGCCGGCGCCCCGTCCGCCGTCGCAGTGGATCGCGCCGTCGAGCGCGAGAACGCGGCCCACCTCGAGTCCGATCGCGCCGCCGCCGCCGCCGCCCGCGCCGCCCGGGTCGTCGTCTCCGAAGGGAAGGCCGTCCTCGTCGTTTCCGCCCCCGCCGCCGCCCGACCCGCCCCGGAGAATCGTGATCGAGTCGTCTCCGTAGGGCAGTCCGCCCTGGCCCGACTGGATGGAGATCGCGACATCGGACCCTCCGGCACTTGAGTGCCCGCCGCCCCCGCCGCTCCCGGATCCAGAGGCGAGACGCGCTCCCGGGCAGCCGCCCCCGAGCCGCTCGCCTCCTCCGATGTTGCACGCCTCCATCGACGTGACTTCCGGCGCGGACTCCCCCGCGTCGCCGGAGCGTGACACCCTCGACGATCCATTCGGGTTGCCGTTCCCGCCCCGCCCGCCGCCGGGCCCACCCCGCCCGCCCTGCGTCACTTGGCCTCGCACGATCGCGATCTCCCCGTCGCCGCCCCGCGCGTCGACGACGCCGTGGATCTCGGCGCGGCGGAGCACGTTGACCCGCGCGGCGGCGCGCCCGCGAAACACGAGCCGGCTCCCCGCGGGCACCGTGAGAAACGTGAAGTTGAAGAGCCCGCCAACGGGATCGGTCTCGAGCACGGTCTCCGGACCGCTCGCGACGAACGGACCGTCCGAGCCGTTCCCGCCGAGCCCGGTCCCGGCGACGAGGCGGCCGGACGCCGCGAGGTTCCAGAGCGCCGTCGACTCCGGGTCGAGGAAAGCCGTGTCGGAAAACTCCTCGACGATCTCGCCTCCGGGTCCGCCGCCTCCGCGGGCGGCGGACGTCGCGAGCGCCGCCGCGGCGACGAGCGCGAGCGCGACGGCGGGAAAGGTCCGACTGGAGAACGACTGCAGTGTCCGCATCTCGATTCCTCCTTCTTTTCCGTGGGCCGACTCTCAACCGGCGCGCGAGAGTGCGTCGCGATAGGAGGATTGACGAAGAGTGGGAGAAGGGGAGGGAGGGGCGGGATCGTCCCGGGAGGAACGGCGAAGGCGCGGGGCTCCCCCTCGTCGGTTCGTCATGAGGCCTCAGGCGGCGCTCGCCTTTCGGGGCGCGCGGCTCTCGACGCGAAGACCGGTTTCCCTTCTCTGATTCCGATTCTCCGCCGAAGAACGCCCTCCCGTCAAGTTTCGAGCTGAGAACGGGGACTCGGTCAGAAAATCGTGACGGTCTCGCAGTTCGTGACCTCGAGCGAGCCGGCGCCGTCCTCGACGACGGCCTGGAAGAAGAGCGAGCCGAGAGTCGGGAAGTCCTCCGGCACGACCCACGACGAAAGGCCGACGCCGGTCGCGCCGAGCGGCGGCGCGTTCCTCCGGTGCAGCACCTCGAGGAGCGTTCCGCGCGTCGAGAGGCAGATCACGATCCCCTTCACGGTCGTCGGTCCGGCGAGGTTCGAGACCGCGAGTCCGTATCGCCGCCCGGCCCCGCCCTCGACCACGAGCGAAAGCGTCGCGCCCTGGTCGAACGCGCCCGACGCAAGGAGCCGCGGCGGGTTCGCCGCGTAGGAGTACGCCCCGGGCGACGAGCCGGTGCCGAACGCCGTTTCGACCGAGACCGCAACCGGTCCGAGGACCGCGCTCGGAGGCGCGACGCACTCGAGACGGGTCGGGTCGATCCGCGCGACGGCCGCGGCTTCGACTTCGCCGAAGAGGACCCGCGCCGAGGCAAAAAAACCGCTCCCGAGGATCGTGACCGGCGTTCCCCCCTTCTGCGGCCCGCTCGCCGGGAAGACCGAGGACACGACGGGCGCGCGCGTGCCGCCCGCGACCGCCGCGACCGCGGCGAAGGCGTCGAGCCGGCCGTGGCCCATCGCGTCGTCGCGGCCGGGAAGGTCCTCCGCCGGGTTCCCGACGAGGTCCGCCGCCGTGTCCTCGAGGACCGCCTGCACGGCCGAGGCGGTGAGCGTCGGGTCCATCGAGAGGACGAGCGCGGCCACGCCGGCCGCGTGCGGCACCGCGGCCGACGTCCCGTTGAACGAGGCGAAGTACGAGCCGCTCGAGTACGCGCATCCCGCGGCGACGTCCGTCGTGTGGACCAGGACCCCCGGCGCCACGACGTCGAGCGCGGACCCGCGGTTGCTGCCCCACCACGACTCGCCGTCGCAGGACGCGGGGCTCTTCCGAGAATCGCACGGGCTCGTCGCGCCCACGGCGACCGCCGTCGCGAGGCTCGCAGGATAGTCGACCGTCGTCGCATTCGCGTTCCCGGACGCGAAGAGGACGACCGATCCGAGCCCGCCGCGTCCGCTCGTCCGCGCCGCGGCGACCGCGGAGGTGATGAGCGAAGAGGGGCTGCCGCCCCCCCACGAGTTCGAGACGACCGCGGCGCCGTTTTGCCAGGCCGCGTTGATGCCGGCCGCCGCCCAGTCGTTCTTCGTCCAGACGTTGCCGCGCCCGATCCTCACGCTCAAGATCCGGCAGCCGGGGGCGACGCCGGCGATGCCCGTCCCGTTTCCGGCGACGGCGGCGGCGATGCCGGCGCACGCCGTGCCGTGGCCGTCGCCGCAGCTCGCGTTGCCGGGAACGCCGCCCGGAGGCGATGCGGCCTCGTCGGTCACGTCGAAGCCGGCGGCGACGTTGGCCGCGAGATCCTCGTGGTCCATGTCGATCCCCTCGTCGACGATCGCGACGAGGATCGACGGGTCGCCCGTCGTGAGGTCCCAGGCCTCCTCGACGCGCATGTCGGCGCCGGGTCTCCCGCCTCCGAGCTGGCCCGTGTTGCGGAGCGCCCACTGGAGCGGGAAGTACGGGTCGTCCGGCACCGAGAGGCCCGCCTCGAAATAGAACTCGGGCTCGGCGGATCGGACCGCGGGCGCCATCGCCCGGTACGCGCCCGCGAGATCGAGCACGCCGCGCGGATCGTCGCGGCGGAGGCGCACGCGACGGTGGCCCGGGACGCCCGCGACCGGTCCCGCGTCGTCGGCGCCGATCGATTCGTGGAGCGCGCGCCGCTCGGACGCGGTCGTGCCGGAGTCGAACGCGACGAAGATCGAGTCGGTCAGGATCTCGAGCGTTGGCCCGTAGTGATGGACCGTGGCCGCCCATTCGAGCGCCGGGTCGCGGCGGAGCCGGCGGACGGCGGCTCGGACCTCTTCTTTCGGGACGGACGGGACGAGGCGCGCGAGCGTCACGTCGATCGGCAACCGCCGCCACGCGGCCGGCGGGGCGAGGATCGGCTCGGCGCCGGCGAGGTGCGCGAGATCGAGGGGATCGATCCCCGGACGCTCGCGCAGCGCGATCCAGTCGGTCGAAAGCGGAATCTCGACGCGGGCGCCGTCGGCGACGTAGGCCGGGTCTGCGGGGGCGCCGGGGGCGAAGGAGGAGTCTCCGCCGCCCGCGCTGGCGCGCAGAGCCGGTATCGAGAGAATCCCGAGAACGAGAACGAGGCCAACGGCTCGGCACGGCGCGAACGCGCGGCGCGGCATCCGGGTTTCCTTCTTCTCTTCACCGTCCCGGCCGCTTCGGCGCCGAGCGCTTCTCTTCGCGCTCGGACCGATCTTCTAACCGCAGCCGGGGGCAGGAAACCCGTCAGGTCGGCAAGTCGTTCAGGACTAGAAACATACCTCACTCCGGAGCGCCGGGCAAAATTGGACCCGGCCCTCCCTTTTTTGGTATCCCCTGGGCTTTCCGCTCCATCCCGGGGAGGGAGCTCGCCCGTGCGGCGGATCGCGATCATCAACCAAAAGGGCGGCGTGGGCAAAACGACCACGGCCGTCAACCTCGGCGCCGGGCTGGCGGCGCTCGGGAAGAGCGTCCTCCTCCTCGACCTCGACGCGCAATCGAACCTGACGCTCCACCTCGACGTCGATCCGAGCCGCGTCGAGCGGTCGGTGTACGACGTCCTCCGGGGCGGCACCGGAATCGAGGCCGTCATCCGGAAGACGTCGACTCCTGGCCTCTACGTCCTTCCGGCGCACATCGACCTCGCCGGGGCCGAGTCCGAGATGTCGAACGAGGTCGGCCGCGAGACCCTGCTCCGCGACGCGCTCGAGGCCTACGCCGCGAAGACGGGCCGCGGCGCGCCGGTCGCGATGCCGCGCGACGCCTTCGTCGGCTCGGACGCCGGCGCGGCGGGATCCGGCGACGGGGACGCCCTTGTCCTCCGCTCGTTCGACTACCTCATCCTCGACTGCCCTCCGTCGCTCGGCTTCCTCTCGATCAACGGGCTCACCGCGGCGAACGAGGTGCTGATCCCCCTCCAGACGCAGTTCTTCGCCCTGCAGGGCATGACGAAGCTCCTCGACGTGGTGCGGCTCGTGCGGAAGCGGCTCAACCCGTCGCTCCGCCTCCTCGGAATCGTCCCCTGCCTCTACGACGCGCGGACGAAGCTCTCGCAGGAGGTGATCGACGAGGTCGCGAGCCATCTCGGAAACCTCCTCCTCAAGACGCGCATCCGGCCGAACGTGAAGCTCGCCGAGGCGCCGAGCCACGGAAAGACGATCTTCGAGTACGCCCCGGAGAGCCGCGGCGCGCTCGACTACATGTCCCTCGCCCGCGAGATCGCCGGCGAGCTTGAGCCCGCCCCCGGCGGCGGTCTCGCGGCGAACGAAGAGGAGGAGGGCGATCACGCTCCGATCGGAGGCGCGGCCCGCGGCTCCGCATCCGCCTCCCCGCCCCTCCTCTCTCACTCGGAGGTGAAGCTCCTCGCCGCGCCTCCCGGGGCCGAGGCCGAAGACGGCGAGGGCGCGGGCGGCGCGCACGACTCCGCCGCGACGATCGCGAGCGAGGACGCGAGGAAGTCGAGCCCGACGTCTCGCGGATCGTAGACGCGGTTCGGCAGGAGGCCCTGAAACGCCTCGTCGATGAAGCCCGCGAGGAACGCGAGGAGGCAAGCGGCCGTCGCCCGCGCGATGGGAGTCGACTCGGGCGTGAGGCGCGCGACGCGGAGCGCGAGGAGACCGATGATTCCGAACTGGACGAGGTGCACGCGCTCCTCGGGGAGTGCGCTCGACGCGCGGAAGAGGAGCGCGTAGGCCGTCGCGACGACCGCGAGGACGACCGGCCGCCGGAGCCGCCTTCTTCGGACCGCGAGCGCGACCCACACGGCCGCGCCGGCCGCTCCCGCGACCGTGATCGCGAGCGTCGCCGCCTCGAGCCAGCCGCGGGCGCGGAGATCCTCCGCCGCGGGCCGGACGACCGGCGCCGACGCGACGACCGCGACGGTGAAAAGGGCGAACTGCGCGCTCCGATCGCCGAGGAGGCCGCGGGGCGTCACCGCGTGAGGAGAACGGGAGTCGACGCGCGCCTGAGCACGGCGTCGCTCGTCGCGCCGACGAGGAGCGATCGGATCTTCCCGTGGCCCGACGTCCCGAGGATCACGAGCCCGCAGCGCCGCTCCTGGGCCGCGTCGAGGATCGTCTCGACCTCGGACCCGGGCTGGACGCGGACAGGCACGTCGGCCGCGATGTCTCCGAGGAGGCCCATGGCCTCGGCCTGAAGCGCCTCGGCCCGGGCGCCCTCGCCGACGACGAGCACGGTCACCTCGAGGCTGACGCGCCGGTGCAGCTCGGCCGCGAGCGAGAGCGCGTCGCGCGAGTGCGCGCCGCCGTCGAACCCGACGAGCGCCCTCGAGATCGGCGTGAAGTGCTTCGGGGTAACGAGGACCGGGACCGGCGACCGCCTCACGACGCGCTCGACCGACGAGCCGAGGTCGTCGCACGCCCACTCCGCGTGCTCGCCCTTCCTCCCGAGGATCACGAGGCTCCGCGACTCCGCCTCGTGGCTGATCACGTCGCTCACGATCCCCTTCGTGCAGATCGGCCGGAACCGCACTCCGACCTCGGCGCACCGCTCCTGGAACCGGTCCAGAAGCTCCGCGCCCTTCAGTTCATAGAACTTGAGGATGCGCGATCGGTAGTCCTGCGTCGGATCGAGGCCGACGGTCGCGAGATAGTCCCGGAGGAGCGGGCCCTCGATCTTCCGGAAGTCGACCACGAAGAGCCCGGTGACCTCGGCCGCGAACACCTGCCCCACCCACGCCGCGTACTCCATGACGCATCGGCCGTGGTCGGAGGGATCGACCGCGGCGAGAATCGTCTGGATCTTGAGGCTCTTCATCCCCGGCTTCTCCTCGGCGGCGGCGTCGTCGTCTTCGGGCCCATCCCGTGGGAGGCGAGCCGCAGGGCGCGGCCGCCCGGCGGCGGGGGCGGGGGCGCGCGCGAAACGGCCTCTTCGCCGAGCGCGAAAGCTCCAGGGAGGGCTCGGACCGAGTATAACGGCGAAGCCGCCGCCGGGAATCGGCCGACCGTCCCGCCGCCCGGGGTGGCCGGACCCTCTCTTTCATCTCCCGCACGCACGATGGCCGACTCCTCGACCTCGCCGGTCCTTCGCATCGGGACCGTTCCCTTCCTCAACGCGGCGCCCCTCACGTTCGGCCTCGACGCGGATCCCCTCGTGCGGCTCGTGCGGCTCGCGCCGGCGCCTCTCTCGGCGGCGCTCGCGCGCGGGGAGCTCGACGCGGCTCTCGTTCCGTCCGCCGCGTTCCTCGGGACCAAGGGGCTCTCCCTCCTCGAGGGCGCCGCGGTCTCTTCCGACGGACCCGTGCGCTCGGTGCGTCTCTTCCTCCGCGTGCCGGTCGAGCGCGTGCGCCGCGTGGCGCTCGACCGCGGGAGCGTGACGTCCGCCGCGCTCGTCCGGATCCTGCTCCGGCGCGCGTACGATCTCCGGCCCGAGTACGCACCGGCGCCCGCGTCGCTCGAGTCGCTCCGCGATGCGGACGCGGCGCTCGTCATCGGTGACGCGGCGCTCGTAGCGGAGCGGGAGGCCGCTCGCCGTGGAATCGGAAGCCTCGACCTGGGCTCGCTCTGGCGCGAGTCGGCCGGGCTTCCGTTCGTCTACGCTCTCTTCGCCGTGGCGCCGGGAGCGCCCCGGTCCGTCTTCCCGGTCCTCGAGCGAGCGCGCGAACGCGGGCTCCGCTCGATTCCGGCCATCGCCCAGGCCGCCGCCGGACCGCTCTCGATCGACGCCGGGTCGCTTGAGTCCTACCTCACCCGTAACATCCGCTACTCCCTCGGGGAGCGCGAGTTGAAAGGGCTCCATCACTTCCGCGACGCCCTCGTCGAGGAGGGCCTTCTCCCCGCGGCGCTTCCGATCGCGACCGTCGGCTGACGGAAAAGCGCGCGCGGCCCCCGACGCCGAGGGCCGGTTCGGTTAACATCTCCGCCGTTCACCGGCGCACGACAGAGAAACAGGAGGATCCCGTGAAACTGAGATCGATCGGCGTACTCGCCGCCTCGGGCGTCGTCGCCCTCGCGGCCGGAATCGCGCTCCACGCCGCAGTCGCCGCCGTTCAGGACGACGGCGGGTTCCCGATGCCGAAGCCGGGCCCCGAGCACGCGATGCTCGCGAAGTGGGCCGGCACGTGGGACCAGTCGTCCAAGATGCGGATGAGTCCCGACGCGCCGTGGGAGGAGTCGAAGGGCACCGAGACCAACCGGATGGGCTGCGGAGGCTTCTGGCTCTTCTCGGACTCCGAGACGACCATGATGGGCCAGCCGATGAACGGCCACATGCAGCTCGGCTTCGACCAGTTCAAGAACAAGTTCGTCGGCACGTGGGTCGACAGCTTCGGGTCCTACCTGACCGTCATGGAAGGGACTTGGGACGAGAAGACGAAGACCCTCACGATGCACTCCGACATGCTCGACCCAATGTCCGGGAAGACGATCAAGGTTCGCATGACGACCGAGCACCCGGCGCCCGGCCAGTCGGTCTTCAAGATGTTCATGCCGGGCCCGGACGGCAAGGAGTTCGTGAGCATGGAGGTCGGATCGAAGCTCAGAAAGTGACGCGTCAGGGCTCGCGGTCGTCGGCGACCCGGACGACGAGGCCGTCGTCGCCCGAATCGATCGCGTCGAGGGCCCTTTTCACCCGAGCGAACGCCCGCGCGCAGAAGAGCCGCGCGCGGGCGGCCGCGCTCGACTTTTCCGCCTCGCCGGCGTCGGACCGCGCGAGGATCGCGCTCGAGCGCGCGAGGACGGCCGCCATCGCGTAGCAGTCGATGGCGGCGTCGGCGAGCCGGCTCTGCGCGAGCTGCCGCTCGACGAACTCGTCGCCGTGCCGGACGAGCGTCCGGACGGAGGACTGCCCGAGCCACTTCACCGCCTGCTCGAGCGCCGACGCCTCGCGCCTGAGCTCGGCCTCCGGCGCCGGCGCCGTGTCCCGGACGAACGCGCGCGCCGTCTGGCGCGAGAGGAAAGTGATGAGCTCCGGGAGCGCCGCGATCGGGTTCGAGAGCTTGCCCCGCACCGCGTCGACCTCGCGGCGCGGCCCCTTCAGGCCCGCCATGGCGATGTGGCGGCGCAGGACCTCGTTCGTCCCCTCGAAGAATTGGGTCATCCGCGCGTCGCGGAGGAAGCGCTCGTAGGGATACTCGCGGGTGAGGCCGCTCCCCCCGGCGATCTCGAGCGCGTGGTTCACGACCCGCCAGAGCGCCTCGCTCGCGAAGACCTTGCAGATCGCCGCCTCGATCGAGAAGTCCTTGAAGCCGCCGTCGACGAGGGCGGCCGTGGCGTAGACGAGGCTCTCCATCGAGAAGACGTCGATCGACATCTCCGCGAGCTTCTCCTTCACCATCTCGAACCCCGCGATCGGCCGGCCGAACTGCTTTCTCTCCCGGGCGTGCGCGGCCGCCCGCTCGCGGATCGCCTTCGCCTGCCCGAGGCACCCGGCCGAGAGCCCGAGGCGCCCGTAGTTCAGGACCTCCATCGCGATCGCGAAGCCGCGGCCCGGCTCGCCGAGGACGAGATCGTCGCCGACCTCGACCCCCTCGAGCAGGACTTCGGCGGTCGACGACCCGCGGAGCCCGAGCTTCTCTTCCTCGCGGCCGATCGAGAGGCCCGGCGCCTCGCGCGGCACGAGGAACGCCGTCAAGTCGTCCTCGCGCCCGCGCGCCATCGGCGTCCGTGCGAGCACGGTGAAGAGCCGGGCGAAGCCGCCGTTCGCGATCCAGGACTTTCTTCCGTCGATCGTCCACGCGCGGCCGTCCGAGCTTCGCCCAGCGAGGGTCGTCATGCCTCGAACGTCGGAGCCCGCGCCCGGCTCCGAGAGGGCGAAAGAGGCGATCCGCTCGCCGCTCGCGAGCTCGGGGAGGAACCGCTCCTTCTGCTCCTCGGTGCCGTGGAGGAGAAGCCCCTTCGCGCCGATCGACAGATGGCCGCCGAGGAGGAAGGAGATCGACGCGTCGATCGCGGACGCCTCCTCCATCGCGCGGCACAAGCGCACGTTTCCGAACCCGGATCCACCGTGCTCCTCGGGGATCGTGATCCCGAAGAGGCCGATCTCGCGGAGGCCCGCGATGACGGAGTCGCCGATCGAGGCCTCGGCGTCGATCCGAGACGAGTCGACCGACCCGTCCGCGAACCGCCGCAGGCTGTCGAGGACGATCTCGAGCGGCTCGTCCTCGAAAGCCGAGCCGTGGGGATAGACGAGCGGCGTCGCGCGGCAAAAGGCGCCGCGGAAGAAGAGCCGGACCGGTCCGCTCGTCTCGGGATCGGCGGCCCGGAGCCTCAACGCGCCGGCTCTTTCCGGAACTCGGGGTCTCCGAGCGAGTAGAACGTGGCCGCCTCGCGAGCGAGCCGCACGAGGAGCGCGCAGGGCTTGAAGCGCGGGCCGAGCGCGCCGGAAAGCTCTTCCATCCGCCGGGCGATCGCGGCCGTCCCCCGGCGATCCGCTTCGCGGAGGATCCCCCCGCGGAACGGCGGGAAGCCCATCCCGAGGATCGAACCCAGGTCGACCTCGTACGGCTCGCGGACGACCCCCTCCTCGAGGCAGCGGGCCGCCTCGTTCACGAGGAGGAGGAGGAGCCGGTCGGAAACCTCCTCGGGGCTCGCGGCCCGCGGAGGATCAGGCCGGAGCGCGAGGAGACCCAGGCTCCCCGGATCGGGCGTCGCGCGACCACTCTTCTTCTCGTGCGCGTAGAAGCCGCGGCCGCTCTTCCGCCCGAGCCGGCCGGCGGCGACGAGCCTTTCGAGGGCCGCGGCCGACGCGACGCGTCCCGGGAACGCCTCCGACATCACGGCGGCGGCCTTCGCGCAGACGTCGAGACCGACCTCGTCCATGAGGCGGAGCGGCCCCATCGGGAGCCCGAACGCCTCGGCCGGCCCGTCGACCGCCTCGATCGGGAGCCCCTCGGCGAGGAGATGCAGGGCCTCGGCGAGATAGGGCGTGAGGCAGCGGTTGACGAGGAATCCGGGGCTGTCCTTCACGCGGACCGGGATCTTGCCGAGGCGCTTCGCGAAGACCGCCGCCACGGCCGCGGCCGGGCCGGCCGAGCGCGGGCCGAGGACGACCTCGACGAGCGGCATTTTCTCCACCGGATTGAAGAAATGGAGCCCGACGACTCGCTCGGGCCGCGCGGCCCCTTCCGCGATCGCTCCCACGCTGAGCGACGACGTGTTGGTCGCGAAGACGGCGTCGTTCCCCGCGTCGGCCTCGAACTCCTTGAGGACGGCCCTCTTCACCTCGAGCTTTTCGACCACGGCCTCGACCGCGAGCGCCGCGCGGGCGAATCCTCCCGGCTCGGAGGTCGGCGCGATCCGGTCGAACGCCCGGGAGCACTCCTCGCGGGTCCATTTCCGGCGCGAGACGCGCTTTTGGTAGTCGGCGGCGACGAGCCCGAGGCCGCGCCCGACGAGGTCGGGCGAGACGTCGCGGAGGCGCACGCGGAAGCCCTTCCTGGCGGCGAGCCCGGCGATGCCTGCGCCCATCACGCCGGCGCCGATCACGCCCACGAGCGCGCCGCCCTCGAGGCTCGCCGCGCCGGAGGGGGCGCCATCGGCCTCGAACGCCTTCTTCGCCCGTTCGGTCATGAAGAAGAGGTCGACGAGCGCGCGGGATTCGGGCGTCGAGGCGAGCTTTCCGAACGCGGCCGCCTCGCGCTCGAGCGCCGCGGCGCGGCGGGAGCCCGCGTTCCTTACCGTGACGTCGAGCGCGACGAGCGGAGCCGGGTAGTGCCCCTTCGTCCGCGCGAGCACGGCCTTCGCCGCGCCCTTCCTCACGAGCGGCCGGAGCGGCGGGAACCGGTCGAGAAGGAAGCTCGCGAGCCCGCCGGACTTCCTCTCGCCCGCGCGCGCGCGGCCGAGAACGACGTCGCGGGCGACGACGTCGAGCGCGCCCTCCGGCACGACGCGGGTCACGAGACCCGCGCGGAGCGCCGAGCGCGCGGAGAGCGCCCGCCCGGTGAGGATGAGGTCGAGCGCTTTCCTAAGGCCCACGATCCGCGGAAGGCGGTAGGTGCCGCCGAAGCCCGGAAGGAAGCCGAGCATGACCTCGGGGAGGCCGAGGCTCACGCGGTCCGAGTCGCTCGCGACGCGATGCCGGCAGGCGAGCGCGATCTCGAGTCCGCCGCCGAGGCACGCTCCGCCGATGGCGGCGACCGTCGGCACGCGGAGGTCCTCGATCCGGTCGAGGATCGCCTGGCCGCGCGCGGACTTTCCTGCCGCGTCCTCTGCCGAGCCGAGCGCGCGGATCTCCTTCACGTCGGCTCCGGCGATGAAGACGCCGGGCTTGGCGCTCCTGAGGACGAGCCCGCGCACGGCGCCGTCCGACGCGACCCGCGCGACCGCGTCGTCGATCGCAGTCATGACCGCGGTCGAGAGCACGTTCTGGCTCGATCCCGGGCAGTCGATCGTGAGGAGCGCGACGCCGTCTAAGTCCACCTCGAGAGAGACGCCGCTCGCGTTCCTCCCGACGTCGTTCGCTCCCGAGCCGCCGCGGCCAGGCCGCGGCCGGTCGAGCTCGGCGCTCTCGGTCATGACGTCGGGCTCCCTTCGAGGACGACGGCGCCGCCCTGCCCCCCGCCGACGCAGAGGGTCGCGAGGCCGAACTCGGCTCCGCGCCGCCGCATCTCGAGGAGGAGCGTCAGGAGGAGGCGCGCTCCGGTGGCGGCGATGGGATGTCCGAGCGCGATGGCGCCGCCGTTCGGGTTCAGGCGCTCGCCGTCGAGGTCGCCGATCGCGCGGTCGCGGCCGAGGTGCTGTCGCGCGAAGTCGCGCGACGCGAACGCCTTCTTCACCGCGAGCACCTGAGCGGCGAAAGCCTCGTTCAGCTCGACGACGCCCATCGCGTCGAGGCCGAGGCCCGCCTTCTCGAGCGCCGCCGGGACCGCGAACGCCGGGCCGAGCCCCATCCGCTTGGGATCGCAGCCCGCGTACGCGAACGACCTCACGAACCCGAGGGGCTTCTGCCCGAGCGCGCGCGCCCGCTCCTCCGAGGCGACCACGAGGGCGACGCCGCCGTCGGTCACGCCGCAAGAGTTCCCGGCCGTGACGGTGCCGAACTTCCGGTCGAAGAGGGGCCGGAGGCGGGCGAGCGCCTCGATCGACGTGTCGGCGCGCGGGCCGTCGTCGGCCGCGACCGGCGACGACCGGGTGGGCGGCGGGTAGAGCGGCACGATCTCGTCCCCGAGCCGGCCGGCGCCCGCCGCGGCGATCGCGCGGCGGTGGCTCTCGAGAGCGAATGCGTCCTGCTCCGCGCGCGAGACGCCGAACTCGAGCGCCAAGACCTCGGCGGTCTCGCCCATGTTGAGCCCGGAGACAGGGTCGGTGAGGCCGAGGACGAGCGCCGGAACCGGAGCGAAGTGGCGCGGGCGGAACCCGAGCGCCGCCTTGAGCTTCAGAAGCGCCCCTTTCGCGCGCGCGAGCTTTCGGAAGGCCTCCGCGGAGTCCTGGCGGAAGTAGAGCGGGATGCGGCTCATCGATTCGACGCCGCCCGCGAGGACGAGCGAGGCCTCGCCGAGCCGGATGCGCTCGGCCGCGGCCGTGACCGCCTCGAAGCCCGACGCGCAGTTCCGGTGCACGGTGACGGCGGGGGCGCCGGTCCTGACGCCCGCGCGGAGCGCGGCGACGCGCGCGACGTTCGCGGCTTCCGCGGGCTGCGCGGCGCAGCCGAGGACGACCTCGTCCACCTCCTCGGGCTTGACGCCGGTCCTCTGCATCGCCTCGCGAAAGACGGCGGTCGCGAGATCCTGCGCCGGCACCTCGCGGAGAGCGCCGAACATGCGCGCGAGCGGCGTGCGGACGCCGCCCACGATCGCGACGCGCCGCGACGAGGCGGGAGGTCCGGTCCCTGCGGTCTCGTTCGGCACGGCTTTCCTCCCTCCTGGCAGGCGCGGCCGCGGGGAGAACGCCAACGCGCGGGCCCCGGCCGAATGCCCGCACGCGATAGGACGCCCGCCTCGCCCCGCCCCGAACCGCGCACCGCCCGGGCCGGGACGCTTGAAGCCGGCGCCGAGAGCTTCCTTTTCGCCGGTCCTGCGGCCGGAACATGAGGGCTGAAGGACGGGCCGCCGCGGCCGGGATTATACGAGCGTCCGCGGCCCGGCGGCGCCCGGCCCCGCGCCCAGAGCTCAACACGAAGGCCCCGCCCGCCCGATACGCGCGAGAGGAGTCTCGCGCCGATCCCCCGCGGAGGCCGCCGCCAACGGGTCGCATCCCTCTTGATAAGATCGAGTCATCAGGTCCCGCCCTCGTTCGCCGCGGCCCGGCGAGGCCGCCGGCACCCCCCGAATCCATGAGAGTTCACGGCCTCCTCGACCGCTGGGACCGCCTCTCGGGCGACGAGATCCGCTGGTACCAGATCCGGCGGCTCCGCGAGTTCCTCGCGCGGCAGGTGATCCCGTTCAGCGCCCACTACCGAGAGCTTTTCGCGCGGGAGAGGATCGACGTCGCGTCGCTCAAGACCCTGGACGATCTCCGGCGGATCCCGTTCACGGACAAGACGCTCGTCTCCGCGTCGCCCGAGAGGCCGGGCCGCACGCTCGAGTTCCTTCTCCGGCCGGACGCGGGCCTCATCCGCGAGCACTGGCCGAAGACGAAGCTCCTCCGGCTCGCGGCGCGGCGGATCCTGCGCGGCCGCTCAAGGGTCGCCTCGGACCTCGGCCGCGAGTACCGGCCCGCGTCGCTCATCTTCACGACGGGACGGTCGAGCCAGCCCGTGCCGTTCGCCCTGTCGCTCTACGACCTCGAGATCATGCGAATCGTCGGCGGTCGGATCCTCGAGGTGATCGGAGCGCATCCCGACGCCGACCGCGGGGTGAACGTCTTCCCGTACGCCCCCCACCTCGCGTTCTGGCAGGTCGCGTACTGCGGGATCGCGGGCGGAATGCTCATGCTCAACACCGGGGGCGGGCGCGTCATGGGGACCGACCGCATCCTCGACGCGATCACGCGGCTCAAGCCGACGTTCGTCGCGGGCATGCCGGGCTACGTCTACCACCTCCTCCGCCGAGCCTTCGCCCGCGGGCTCGACCTCGCGTCGGTCACGAGCATCGCGCTCGGCGGCGACAACGTGACCATGACGACGAAGACGCGGCTCGTCGAGCTCCTGCGCGAGCTCGGCTCCAAGTCGCCCCGGGTCCTCTCGGTCTACGGCTTCACCGAGTCGCGCGTCTGCTGGGCGGAGTGCTCGGGCCACCCCGGGACCGGCTTCCACACGTACCCCGACCTCGGGATCTTCGAGATCGTCGATCCCGCGACCGGCGAGACCCTCCCGGACGGCGAGACCGGCGAGCTCGTCTACACCCCCCTCGACGGGCGCGGCACCATCGTCCTCCGCTACCGGACGGGCGACCTCATCCAGGGCGGCATCACGCGCGCCCCCTGCCCCGTTTGCGGGCGCACGGTTCCGCGCGTGTCGTCGGTGATCGGGCGGGCGAGCAACCAGAAGACGTTCAACCTGAGCAAGGTGAAGGGGACGCTCGTCGACTTCAACAGCTTCTCCGCCGTCCTCGGCGACGATCCCGACATCGAGGAGTGGCAGCTCGTCATCAAGAAGCAGAACGACGATCCGCTCGAGGTCGACGAGATCTGGCTCTACGTCTGCGTGAACGCGAGGAAGGACGAGGCCGCGGTCGAGAAGGAGATCCGCGAGCGGATCCTCCGCGCGACCGAGGTCAACCTGAACCGCGTCGTCTTCGTCACGATGAAGGAGATCCTCGAGCGCCTCGGAATGGAGACCGACCTGAAGGAGAAGCGGATCCTCGATCTCCGCTCGCAGGCGAACGGCGCCTCGCGCGTCTCGGCGCCCGTCGAGAGCGGCGACGGAGCGCGCGAGGGCTAGCGCTCCGCGAGAGCGCCGCCCGCGAAATCGACCTCGACGGGCTCCGGAAGCGCGCCCGACTCCTCGGCACGGCGGTAGAGCTCGGCGATCCCCGCCCGCCCGCGAGGACCGTAGTCGAGCGTGAAGTCGTTCACGTACATGCCGACGAAGCGGTCCGCGCGCGCGCCGTCGATGCCGCGGCCGAACGAGAGCGCGTGCGCGAGGGCCTCCTCGCGATGCGCCAGCGCGTGACGGACGCTCGCGCGGATCGCCTCGGCCGCGAGCGCCGCGACCTTGTGGCCCAGATCTCGCCGCACGGCGTTCGCGCCGAGCGGGAGCGGGAGCCCCCCGGCCGTCGTTTTCCACCACGCGCCGAGGTCCACGACTCGCACGAACCCCGAGTCCGCGAACGTGAGCTGCCCCTCGTGGATGACGAGCGCGGCGTCGGCCCGGCCCTCGTCCACCGCCCGGAGCACCGCTTCGAACGGCGTCTCGACCGCGATGTGCGCGGGGGAGTGGAGCCGCATCGCGAGCGCCGCCGTCGTGAGACGACCGGGGATCGCGACCCGGAGCCCGTCGAGCCGGCCTCCGCTCCCGAGATCGCGCCGGGCGACGACGACCGGACCGTAGCCGTCGCCCACCGAGCCGCCGCACGGAAGGAGCGCGTAACGGTCCCGGCGGTACGCGTACGCGTGGAACGACATCGCGGTCACGTCGTAGACGCCGCGCTCCGCCTTCACGTTCAGGTCCTGGATCGGCTCGAGGACGTGGTCGACCTCGAGACCCGGGACCTGGACCCGGCCCGTCGAGAGGCCGTAGAACATGAAGGCGTCGTCGGCGTCGGGGCTGTGGGCGAGCGTGATGCGGGGCATGCGATTCCCGTCTCTTGGGCGGGTGGGGACCGTACGGCCGCCGCTCCTCTGCGGCGGGCCCGGCCGAGTGTACAACGAGCGATCCCGCTCGGCCCCGGAGTCGACCCCTCGGAAACGGGCCCGCTTCCGTATCATGGAAGCCTCGACCGGCCGATCCGGAGAAAGAAGACTCATCGCCATGCTCGCCCGAATCGCTTCCGCGCTTTTTGCCGCCTTGCTCGCGCTCGGCGCGCCCGCCTTCGCTCAGTTCGGAGCCGACGATCCGATCGAGGTCACCGTGAAGGTCGATCGGGACCGGATCCGCCCCGGCGACGCGTTCCGCGTGCAGGTCCTCTTCACGCCGACCAAGAAGTTCCACATCTACGCGCCGGACGAGAAGGACCCCGCCTACATCCGGACGACGGTCGAGCTCGAGCCCGTGAAGGGGATCGAGTTCCAGAAGCCCGCGTGGCCCGAGTCCGAGGAGCACGCGGCCGCGACCGGCACGACGCGCGTCTACGAGAAGCCCGCGCCGGTCGTCGTGAAGGCGAAGGCCGTGGGCCCGTTCGAGTCGGAGGAGGTCGAGATCACGGCTAGGGTCGGCTACCAGGCCTGCGAGAAGGTCTGCCTCATGCCGGTCCGGAACCGCTTCGAGAGCGTGACCGTTCCGGTCGGGAAGCCGGGCGACCCCGTGAAAGAGATCCCGCTCGAGATAGACGAGGGGAAGAAGAAGGAAGGGGAAAAGAGGGCCGCGGGCGCGGGTTCTCCCGCGGGAGGCGCGCCCACGCCCGCCGTCGACCCGGCGCCGGACCGCCTGCCGGAAGGCGTCCTCGTCGGCGGCTACATGGAGCCCGAGGAGTTCCTCAAGTTCCTCGACACGTTCGAGACGGGGGAGTTCGAGCCGGGACGATTCACGGGCGCGGTCGACGACTTCACGGAGAAAGTCGGCGACTCGTACTTCCTCGCGTTCCTCGCGGCGTTCTTCGGCGGGATCCTGACGTCGCTCACGCCGTGCGTCTACCCGATGATCCCGATCACGATCGCGTTCTTCGGCCGGCAGACGGGCCGGCAGCGCTCGTCGACGCTTCGGCTCTCGCTCGTCTACGTGGCCGGGATCGTCGTCACTTACTCGACGCTCGGCCTCGTCGCTGCGCTCACCGGCGCGCAGTTCGGCGGCCTGCTCGGCAACCCGGTCGTCGTCTCGGTCCTCGCGGCGATCTTCGTCGCGCTCGGGCTCTCGTCGTTCGGGCTCTTCGAGATCCAGGCGCCGTCGTGGCTCCTCCGCAAGCTCCCCGCCTCGGGAAAGGGCGGCGGCGTCGGCGCGTTCGTGATGGGACTCGTCCTCGGGATCGTCGCCGCTCCCTGCGTCGGCCCCATCCTCCTCGGCATCCTCACGTGGATCGCGGAGAAGCGCGACGCCCTCCTCGGCTTCACGTTCCTCTCCGTCTTCGCGCTCGGAATGGGCGTCCTCTTCGTCGTCCTCGCGATGACCTCGCGCGCGCTGCCCCGCGCGGGCGCGTGGATGGAGACGGTGAAGAAGGTCTTCGGCGTGGCCCTCTTCGGCGTCGCCGTCTACTACGTCGCGCCGCTCCTCACGCCGGCCGCGACGTCGCTCGTGATCGGCGCCCTTCTCGTGGCGTTCGCCGTCCACCTCGCGTGGCCGATCCTCCGTCCGAGGGAGGGCGAGACGGTCGGGAAGCCGCGCCTCGCGATCGGCGCGCTCTCGGCCGTCGTCGGCCTCTACTTCTCGCTCGGCCTCGTGCTGCCGATCGAAGGGGCCTTGCCCAATCCGACGTCGTTCATCGAAGCGAAGAGCGTTCTCGCGTGGGAGACCGACTATCGCGCGGCTCTCGAGCGATCGGCCGCGGAGAAAAAGCCCGTCTTCCTCGACTTCACTGCGGAGTGGTGCCAGCAGTGCAGGGAAATGGACCACTTGACGTTCCACGACCCGGACGTCGTCGCGCGCCTCGCGCGGTTCCTCCTCGTGAGGCTCGACGCCACGGATTCCTCCGGCCCCGAGGCGAAGGTGCTCGGGCGGTTCCGGATCCGCGGGCTTCCGGGCGTCGTGGCGATCGCGCCCGAGGCGGCGGGCGATCCGGCGATCGCCCCTCCCGACTGAGCGCGCGATGGTATTCTCGCCGGCCGAAGAAAAGGCCTTCTCGCCGGCGCGTCCGGAGTGAGTCGCGAGGGAACGATCCCCGGGCGGCCCCCTCTCGACCGCGCCCATCGACGTCGTGCGGCCGACCCGACCCGACCCGCTCCGCGCCGGCCTCCCCCATGACCTATTCCCAGCGACGAACGAAGATCATCGCCACGCTCGGCCCCGCGACCGACCCTCCGGACGCGCTGGAGAGGCTCCTCGAGGCGGGCGTCGACGTCGTGCGGCTCAACTTCTCGCACGGGACGCACGAGCAGCACGGGAAGCGCATCAGGCGGGTCCGCGCGACGGCGAAGCGCCTCGGGCGGCCGATCGCGATCCTCCTCGATCTCCAGGGGCCGAAGATCCGGACCGGCCTCTTCGAGGGCGGCCGCGCGGTCCGGGTGCGGAAGGGCGACGAGCTCGTCCTCACCGCGCGCCGCGTCATGGGGAAGGGAAACGTCGTCCCGGTGACGTTTGCCGGCCTCATCCACGCCGTCGAGCCGGACGAGCGCATCCTCATCGACGACGGCGCGATCGAGCTCCGAGTTCTCGACCATACCGAGACCGACGTGCGGACGATCGTCCTCACGTCGGGCCTCATCGGCGAGCACAAGGGCGTCAACCTGCCGGGGCTCCGGCGCGGCGAGGAGGTCGGGCTCACGTCGAAGGACCGCCGCGACCTCCTCTACGGCCTCGAGCAGGGGGTCGACTACGTCGCTCTCTCTTTCGTTCGGAGCGCGCGCGACATCGAGCGCCTGCGCGCCTTCTTCCGGAAGAAGGACGCGCAGATCCCCGTCATCGCGAAGATCGAGAAGCCCGAGGCGGTCGACCGGCTGGACGAGATCCTCGAGGTGTCCGACGGCGTGATGATCGCGCGTGGCGATCTCGGGGTCGAGATGTCCGTCCAGCAGGTGCCGATCCTCCAGAAGGAGATCGTCGCCAAGGCCAACGCCCGCGGGATCATCGTCATCACGGCGACTCAGATGCTCGAGTCGATGATCGACCATCCGAGGCCGACGCGCGCCGAGGCGTCCGACATCGCGAACGCCGTCTTCGACGGGACCGACGCGCTCATGCTCTCCGGGGAGACGGCGCGCGGGAAGTTCCCCGTCGAGGCCGTGAAGACGATGGCCGAGATCGCCCTCGAGGCCGAGCGGAGCCTCCCCAGCCGGAACGGATCGGGCAAGGCGACCGCGATCATCCACACCGACCAGTTCTCGCTCGCTTCCGCGCAGTGCGCGGCGTTCGCCGCGAGCGTGACCCACGCCCGCGCGATCCTCGTCTTCTCGATGACCGGCCGCACGGCCCTCCTTCTCTCGAAGCTCAAGCCCGACACGCCGATCGTCGCGCTCACGACGAACGCCGAGGCTTTCCGGCGCGCCGCCCTCTACCGGGGGGTCTCGGCGCTCGTCGTCCCGCACGCGCGGAACACCGATCGGATGATCCAGGTGGGCGAGAAGGCGGCCGTCGCCGCAGGCCTCGTTGAGCCCGGAGCCACCTGCGTCATCGTGTCGGGTCAAGTCCGGCACCTGGGATCGACGAACATGGTGAGGCTCTCGCGCATCGGATCCTGAGCCGGCCCGCCGAGGGATGCGGCCGGACGCCCCTTTCCGCGCGAGCGCGGCCGACGTTCGCGACCGGAGACCGATAGCGATGAGAGAACTGCACCCGGCGAAGCTCTTCGTCCCGACTCTTCTCGGCGCGGCCGCCCTTTTCCTGGCCTCGTCCTCGGGCTGCTCGAAGCCCGGGAGCGCTCCGCCTCCCGCTGCGACCGGCTCGGCCGCGGCCGGCGCTCGGGCGACCGCGCGCCCGTTCACGGGCACGAGCGTCACGGTCGCCGTTCCGTCTGACTCCCCGCTCGCGGGCCACGTGAAGACGTCAGCGGCGGCTTGGAAGGAGGCGACCGGGGGCGAGGCGCGGGTCGTCGAGACGAGCGCCGAGGAGATGAAGCGGAAAGTGTCCGCCGGCCGGGGGGAGTTCGACGTCATCGTCTACCCGGTCACGTGGGCCGGCGACTTCATGTCCGAGCACCATCTCCGGCCGTTCGGAACGGCGGAGAAGACCGCTCTCGATTGGGACGACGTCATGCCGCTCTGCCGCGACCTGCTCGCCTCCTGGCGAGGCGAGGCGTTCGCGGTTCCGATCGACGGCGAGGCGGTCATCGTCTACTACCGGCTCGACCTCCTGCGGGACAAGGACAACCAGGCTCTGTTCAAGGAGAAGACCGGAGAGCGGCTCACCGCGCCGCGCACGTGGGACGACTATCGCCGCATCGCCGAGTTTTTCAACGGCCGCGACTTCACGGGCGACGGCCAGCCCGACTTCGGGACCGTGGAGCCCGGCACCGGCGAAGGATCCCGCGGCATGGCGTTCCTCGCGCGCGCCGCGAGCTACGACAAGCGCGGCGACGGCCCGGCGCTCTTCTTCGATTCCGAGACGATGGAGGCGCGCATCGCCGAGCCCGCGTTCGTGAAGGCGCTCGAGGACGTCATCGAGATCCAGAAGGCGGGACCGCCGGGGATGGCCTCGTTCTCGCAGCGGGAGGTCCGGTCCGAGTTCCTGTCCGGCCGCGCGGCCATGGCGCTCGACGGCTGCGACCTCGCCACGCTGACCGTCGACCCCGAGCGGTCGAAGGTCAAGAACCAGGTCGGGTTCGCGCTCCTCCCCGGCTCGAATCGCGTGTTCGAGAGCGAGACCTCGACCTGGAGCGAGTCGAAGGCCGTCCATTTCGCGCCCTACCTCGCGGGGGGCGGCTGGCTCGTGTCGGTCACCGCGAAGAGCGCGAAGCCGTCGGCCGCGGCCGATTTCGTCGCCTGCGTCGCCTCCAAGAACGCGACGATGGCCGCGGTCGCGGCTCTCGGGAGCCCGATGACGCCGTTCCGCGCGTGGCACACGAGCCGCGTCAGCGACTGGACGAAGCTCGGGTTCACAGGCGACTCCGCGCGCGACTACCTGACCGTCGTCCAGGCGAGCCAGCGGCACCCGAACGGCGTGAGCGACCTGCGCATCCCGGGCTGGGAGCGCTACGCAAGGGTGCTCGAGACGGCGTTCGCGCGCGCGCTTTCGAACGAGGCGCCGGCCGCCGAGGCGCTCGAGACCGCCGCGGCCGAATGGAACGCGATCACCGCGGAGATCGGGAAAGACCGGCAGCGCTCGGCGTACCGCGACTCGCTCGGGAACCTACCGGACTGACGGCGCGCCGGATCGGCGCCCGGCCGGCGGACGGCTCCGCCGGACCGGGCGCCGCGAGCGCGACCCGGATCAGCCGCTCGTCCGCGTGAACTTGATCTCCATCGACGGCGCCCATCCCTTGCCGTCGTGGTAATCGGCCTCTTCCGAGAGCGTCCAGGAGTTCGGCGAGTTGATCCGGTAGTAGGAGCGGACGCTCGCCTTGATCCCCATGTGCTCCATCTCGGTCTCGAAGAAGAGCGTCTTCTCGTCCTTCCACTTCCCTCCCGTGGTCTTGTGGACCGTGCCCATCGAGTCGAACCAGTGCATCTCGTATGCGCCCGCGGCCGGATCGAATCGGATGAGGCTCAGGCCCTTGAAGCCGCCCATCGCCTCGGAGTCGACGTCGCCGGAGTAGAAGAACCCGCCGAGGATGAAGCGGCCAGCGTAGCGGCCCTTCGACGTCATCGCCGTCGGCATCATCGGCGACGGGTGGAACTTCTCGTCGGTCGTGAACTGGCCGACCATGAACGCGAGCTTCTTCGTCTCCGCGGGCGGCGTCGGCGCGGGCATGCCCTCGGGCGCCTTCGAGCCCGGCTCCTGCGCCGTCGCGGCGACGAGAGGAGCGGCGAGCGCGAGCGCGAACGACATGATCAACCATCGGAGCGGCTGGCGATACGACGTCATGACGGAGTTCCTCCTTGTCTGCAGTCGACGGGCGCGTGCGGCGGACGGCCCCACCTAATGGGCGAACACGGTCCGGGCGATCTTTCGCCCGGCCCCGTCCTCTTCAACGCGCCGGCCGGTTTTCTTGGACGACGGTCGGCCGATTCTACCTAACAAATAACGAACCTCAAGAGAAAACTCGCGCGCCTTGATGTCGCCGCGCGCGGGCGCTACAACCCTCGGTCCCCGGAGGACTCACGTGCCCGATTCCCGGAACGACGCCCTCGGCGCGGCGCTCGGCCGCATCCCGAGCGGCCTCTTCGTCCTCGCGCTTCGCGATGCTCGCGGCGCGCCCGCGGGAATGCTCCTCTCGTGGGTGCAGCAGGCCTCGTTCGAACCGCCGCTCGTCACGTTCGCGCTCGGCCGTAACCGCCCTCTCCGGGAGCTTCTCGACCGCGAGGGCCGTTTCTCGATCTCGATCCTCGCGAAGGAGGATCGGGGGCTGGCGGGCGTCTTCGCGCGCACCGCAGAGCCCGAGGGAAAGGGCCCGTTCGACCAGATCGCGGTCGCGAGCACGCGCTCCGGGCTCCCCTACCTCGCAGGCGCTCTCGCTTACGTCGAAGGCCGTGTCCGCCAGAGGGTTCCGTCCGGAGATCACGTCCTCTATTTCGGCGAGATCGAAGCCGGCGCCGCGCTCCGCGACGCCGAGCCCGCCGTTCACGTGCGGCGGAGCGGATTCCAGTACTGAGCTGACCCGCGGCGCCGCCGCGCCTCAAGGCCGCCTTCGCGCCCCGTCGATAACCCGAACGGACATCGCGCTCGCCGGGGCCGGGACGCCGCGCACGCCTTCGTCGACACTCCCCCCCACCCCCGCCGGCATCCGCCGGGACGCCGCGCCTGCGGCCGCACGCGGGCCGCGCCGCCGCGCGAGCGCGAGCGCCGTCCGGGACGCTGCCGGAGCCGGGGGCTTGATTCGTGAGTCCCCGTCGCCGCCGCCGCGCCAACGGAGCCCGATGGAGCGCATCGCGAATCGATACGAGATCATCCGGACGCTCGGCCAGGGGGGCCAGAGCACCGTGTTCCTCGTCGAGGACAAAAAGCTCGGCGTGCGCGTCGCGCTGAAGAAGGTCGCGCTCGCGAAAGACGCTCCGCTCGACGCGCGCCTCCTCACCGACGAGTTTCGCCGCCTCGCGGGCCTCTCCCATCCGAACGTAGCCCGAGTGCAGGACTACGGCCTCGAGGACGACGGATCGGCGGCGTTCTTCACGATGGAGGTCGTCGACGGCCGGCCGTTCCTCGAGGCGGTAGAGAACGCGCCGATCGAGGCCACGCTCCGCCTCGCGGGAGAGATCCTCCGCGCGCTCGATCACGTTCACGGGCGCGGACTGCGCCACGGGGACGTGAAGTCCGAGAACGCTCTCGTAGCGGCCGGCGGCGCGGAGGGATCGCCGCTCCGTGCCGTCCTCGTCGACTTCGGGCTCTCGAGCGACGGAAAGGAGACCGGCGGCGAGACACCGGGCTTCCGCGGAACGCTCGCCTACGCGGCGCCGGAGCTTCTCGGCGCCGGGTACCCGGTCGACGCCCGCGCCGACCTCTACTCGCTCGGGATCCTCCTCGACCGCGCGCTCAGGGGACGGTTCCCGTTCGACGCCGCGGACCGGGCGAAGACCCGGGAATTCCACCTCGAGGCGATTCCGCCCCCGCTGCCCGACAGCGTGCCGAAGCCGATCGCGGCGTTCGTGGCCCGCCTCCTCGCGAAGGACCCGGCCGGGCGGCACGCGAGCGCCCGCGAGGCGCTCCACGCTCTCGCGGAGGCGAGCGGGCTCGATCTCCCGCTCGACTCGTCCGAGATCCGCGCCCGGGCGCTCGCGTCGGGGCCGTTCGTCGGACGCGACGCGGACCTGGCGGCGCTCGTCGCGGCCTACGACGATCTCGCGAAAGGAGAAAGGGCCCGCGAGGAGCCCTCCGGCGCGAAGCCGCCGCGCGCGGAGCCTGCGAAGCCGGTCGCCATCCGGATGCGCGGCGAGCCCGGCGTCGGGAAATCGCGCCTCCTCGCCGAGTTCGAGCGCCGCGTGCAGACGTCCGGCGGCCGGTTCCTCCTCGTCGCGGGCGAGCCGGACGCGCCGTCGGCGTTTGGACCTCTCCGCCCGCTTCTCCTCGAGGCGGCCCTCGCGTGCGGGGACCAGAGCCCGGTCCTCGGCCGGCTCGGACGCGATCTCCTCTCGGTCGTCCCGGACCTCCCGTTCGCGGAGAGCCGGCCGCCGGCGGCCCCGGCGCCGTCCGGCCTAGTCGAGCGGAATCGCTTCTTCGAGGCGGCGACGCAGCTCCTCTTCGAGGCTTCGCGGGCGGTCCCGTGCGTCCTCGCGATCGACGACGCCCACTCCCTCGACCAGGAGACGCGCGAGTTCCTCTCCTACTTCGCCCGGAATCTCAGGCTCTCGGCGAAGTACGAGGCCGAGCGGCCGAGGTGCCTCCTCGTCCTGGCCGAGGACGCCGACGACTCGCCCGAATCGCGGGCGCTCGGCGAGGCGCTCGAGGAGGAGTGCGAGCTCCGCACGATCGTCCTCGAATCGCTGGCGCGGAGCGACGTCGGGCGCTACCTCCGGGCGGTGTTCGGCCAGGAGCCGCTCTCGACCGCCGTCGTGGACCGCTTCTTCGAGCGGACCGCCGGAAACCCGTTCCTCCTCGACCAGATCCTCCGCATCCTCGCGGAGGAGGGACGCATCGTCGCACCGAGCGACGGCGGCGGCTTCGCGGCGGTCGTCGCCGACCTCGAGTCGGTGGAGATCGAGCCGGCCGCCGTCCGGTCGATCCGCGCCCGCCTCGACCGGCTCTCGGCCGACGAGCGCAGCGTGATCGAGGCGTTCGCGGTCGCCGGCTTCCCGATCGGCGGGAAGCTCCTCTCGTCGATCCTCCCCGAGATCGGCGCGCGCGCCGCGGGCGCCGCCGAGCGTCTCGCGCGGGCGGGCTTCCTCGAGTCGTCGTCCCCCCCTTCCGGGCCGCCGAGATGGTCGTTCGCCAATCGCGCAATGCGCGAGGGCACCTACGGGACGATCGCGACCGCGACGCGCGAGAAGCTCCACCGCCGGATAGGACAGGCGCTCATCGCGGAGGACCGGCGCGCCGGAAGCGAGCGCTCGGAGCTGGTCGCCCTCCATCTCCTCCGCGGGCGAGACGGCAAGCGCGGACCGGTCTTTGCGCTGGAGGCGGCCCGCTCGCTCAGGGACCTCGGCGCGACGGAGCGCTCGCTCAAGCTCTGCACCGAGGCGCTCGCCGTCGTCGCCCGCGAGCCGTCGCTCATGGAGCTCCGGCGCCGGCTCGCGGTCGCGGCCGCGGAGGCGTGCACGGCACTCGGGCAGGGCCAGAAGGCGATCGAGTACTGGCGCTCCCTCCTCCGCGGCGACACCGGCGATCTCACGCGCCGCGAGAAGGCCGAGGCGATCGCGCACGTGGGCACGGTCTGGGCGTCGCGCGGCGACGCGGCGCGAGCCCGCCGGTTCTTCTTGCGCGCGGGAAGCCTTGCCCCCCGCGCCGACCTCGCCTTCCGCGCGTCGCTCCTCGCGCGAACGGCGCGCGCCGAGGGGACGCTCGGCCGGATCGAGCGCGGCCTCGCCCTCGCGCGGCAGGGGGCCGCGCTCATCGCCCACGGCGGAAAGGACGCGCTTTCCCCCGGCGAGCCGGCGCCCGTTTCGGCCGCGGCCCAGATCGAGTGCCTCGAGGTCGAGGGCGAGCTTCTCCACCGCAAGGGGCAGTTCAAGAGGTCGGTGAGGGTCTTCGAGCGGGCGCGTTCCCTCGCTCTCGCCGCGGGCGACCTCGCCGCGGCCGCGTCGGCGGAGAACCACCTCGGCAACAACAAGCTCCGTCTGGGCGACCCGAACGGCGCGCGCGAGGGCTACGAAAAGAGCCTCCGGCTCCGCGAGCGCCTGGGCGACTTCGTCGGCATCGGCAACTGCTACAACAACCTCGGCATCGCCTGCCGCCAGCGGAACGACTTCTCGGGGGCCGTGGAGTACTACCGCCAGGCCGTCGCCTACGGGGAGAGGGCGGGAGACCGCCAGGGCCTGGCGAACGTCTTCAACAACCTCGGGAACATCTACTTCTACTCGTGCCGCTACGACCGCGCCGAGGAGTATTACCGCCGGAGCCTCGGGCTTTTCGAGAGGAACGGCGACCCGAACGGCATCGCGCGCGTGAAGAACAACCTGGGCGGCGTCTACCGCATCGAGGGAGACTACAGCCGCGCGATCCGCTGCTTCGCCGAGTGCCTCTCGATCCGCCGCGACATGAACACGAAGAACCGCGTGGTCGCGACGCGGAACAACCTCGCCGAGACGCTCATGGACATCGGCGACTACGACGGCGCGGCGACGGTCCTCAACGGAGCCCGCGAGGAAGCGATCGCCGCGGGCCTCCGCTTCGAGCAGGCCGACTCGCTCCGGCTGCTCGGCTCGCTCGCGGCGCGCCGCGGCGCGCCGGGCGAGGCGATGCCGCTCTTCCGGCAGGCCCTCGAGGAGCTCGAGGCCCTGGGAAAGAGAGTGGAAGCGGCATTCACCCGCCTCGAGATCGCCGACCTCCACCTGAAAGCCGAGGAGAGGAGCGCCGGAGTCGCCGAGCTCGAGATCGCGATCCGCACGGCGGAGGAGGTCGAGGCTCCGGACCTCGCGGTCGCGTGCGACCTCGTCAAGGCCCGCCACGAGATCGACGCCGGCGGCGCGGACCGCTCGAGCCGCACCGCGTTCCTCCGCGCCACCCTCGGGCGGTCGAGCCGCATCAAGAACCGCCGCTTCATCCTCCAGGCTCACGCCATGCTCGGCCGCTTCTACCACGAGGAGGGCGAGTGCGAGGAGGCGCTCAACTATTACATCAAGGTCATGGAGATGGCCGAGGCGATCTGGCGTCGCCTCGACGACCCGAACCACAAGGAGTCGTTCCTCAACGTCGAGGAGGTGCGCGAGGTCTTCCGGGGGGTGAAGGCCCTCGAGCGCGACATCCGCTTCAAGGGCTCCGGCGTCGAGGGCCGCATCCTCGACCCGTCCGCCGGCGGGTGGACGCAGAACCTCTTCACGGACGCCAAGGCGAGCCTCTACGAGATCGAGCGCCGCCTCGACATCAGCAAGGAGCGCTTCGACAAGAAGAACGCGGGGCTGAAGAGGATCCTCGAGATCAGCGAGGTGATGAACTCGACGCTCGACGTCGACAAGCTCTTCCGGCTGATCGTCGACCGCGTCCTCGACATCACGAAGGCCGAGCGCGGATTCGTCGTGCTTCTCGACGACGAGCGCAATCTCGACGTGAAGGTCGCTCACGGAGCGGGCCGAAAGGCGATCGAAAACGTCGACTCGGAGATCAGCCACACGATCGTGTCGCAAGTCATCCGCGAGCGGCGGCCGCTCCTCTACCAGGACGCGGGCCAGGTGACGGGGCTCGAGGACAAGCACTCGGTCATCAAGCTCGACCTGCGCTCGATCATGTGCGTGCCGATGGTGCACAAGGACCGCTTGCACGGGGTCGTGTACGTCGACAACCGGACGACCGTCGGGCAGTTCGACGAGGGGGACCTCGAGCTCCTTTCCATCTTCGCCAACCAGGCGGCGATGGCGCTCGAGAACACGCGGCTCTTCGAGCACCTGCAGAAGAGCTACAAGAACCTGAAGGACACGCACGAGCAGCTCGTCCGGAGCGAGCGCCTGCGCGCCCTGGGCGAGATGGCCGGCGGCGTGGCGCACGACTTCAACAACCTCCTCGCGTCGATCCTCGGGCGCGCGCAGCTCCTCAAGATGAGCTGCCCGAACGACAAGACGTTGCGCGAGCTCGAGATCATCGAGAAGGCGGCTCTCGACGGCGCCGACACGATCAAGCGCATCCAGGACTTCACGCGCGTGCGGAAGGACCAGAACTTCGTCCCGGTCGACATGAACGCGATCGCCCGCGACGTCCTCGACTTCACCCGCACTCGCTGGAAGGACGAGGTCGACGCCCAGGGCCTCTCCGTCCGGGTCTCGACCGAGCTCGAGCCCGTGCCGCCGGTCGACGCGAACCCGGCCGAGATCCGCGAGGCGCTCACGAACATCGTCATCAACGCGCTCGACGCGATGCCGCAGGGCGGCACGCTCCAGATCCGGTCGCTCACCGATCTCAGGGGCCGCATCGCGATCAGCGTGGCGGACACGGGAACCGGGATGACCGAGGAGGTGAAGCGCCGGATCTTCGACCCCTTCTTCACGACGAAGGGGAACCGCGGAAACGGGCTCGGGATGAGCATCGTCTACGGCATCGTGTCGCGCCACAGGGGCGACGTCGAGGTCGAGAGCGAGCCCGGAAAGGGCACCACGGTCCGGCTCGTCTTCCCCCCGTCGACGCAAGCCGACATCGCGAGCGTGGTCCGCCCGAAGGCGGCCCCGGAGCGCGGCGAAGGGCGCGTCTTCGTCATCGACGACGACGTTGGAGTCTGCCGGCTCATCACCGAGGTGTTGACGAAGGTCGGCTATTCCGTGACGGCCCACACCGACAGCCGCCAAGGCGTCGAGGAGTTCCTCGCCTCGGGAGACGACGTCGAACTCCTCATCACGGACCTCGGGATGCCCGGCATCACGGGCTTCGAGGTCGCACGGCAGGTGCGGCGGAAGGCTCCGCTCGTGGCCGTGGCGCTCATCACCGGATGGGCCGTCGAGCTCGACGACCAGAAGGTGCGGACGAACGGGATCGATCTCGTCATCACGAAGCCGTTCGACATCCGCGATCTCCTCCGGCTCGTGGAGGAAGGGGTCCGGACGTCGCGGAGGCGAAAGGGAGGCGACGAGTCGATCTCCGCGCCGCCCGAGGGCGGCGAGTCAGCGGCCGCCGCGGGCGCGCCGCCCGGACGCCTCGAGAGGTTCGAGCCGACTCCCCCCGGGCCGCGCGAGGCCGGCGCGGCGGCGCCGGGCGGCTAGCGCTCGAGCGGGCGGCGAGGGCCGGCGACGGTCCCTTCTCTTCCCTCAGCGGAGCCGACCGCGGCCGCGGCGCGGCGGGGCCGGGACGAAGCCCGTCTCGTCGCCGTCCGTGCGCGCGAAGACGCGGATCCCGGGACCCGGGTAAGTGAGGCCCGGCGAGTCTTCCTGGTCGGGGAGGAGGAACCCGTCCACGGACGCGAAGTTCACGTAGACGGGCGCCGAGGCCGCGTGAGGCGGGATCCGAGCGTCGTCCGGCACGAAGATCGCCGCGACGAAGAAGGGCGAATCGAACCCGCCCATCCGCTCGCCGACCGTCACGATAAGCCGATCGGTTCCCGCCGGAACGGAAAAGGGGCCCCGCTCGCGAAGGAAGATCCCGGCCACGGGCACCGTGACCTCGGTGTCGCCGACGAGCCGGCGCGTCGCGCCGATCTCCGTCCCGGCGATGATGACGACCGCGCCCTCGTCCGCCGTGGAGGTGAAGAGCGGGATCTCGATCAGATGCCCCGTCGCGGCCTTGTAGCCGCCCGCTTCCGCCCCGAGGGGGACGGCGGCGGCCAGGACCGCGGCCGCGAGAGTGAGAGTAAGAGTGGTGCGCCGGAAAACGTGGCTCGTGCGGACCATCATCGGACCATCCTTCCCTTCGCCCCTCCCCCGGTGCGACCACCATCCGGCAACCGCTCGGCGGCCCCGCCGCGGCGCGCCTCGCGAACCGATCGCTCGACGAGATCAGGAGACACCTTCCGGGGTGCGCCGTCAAGGCGCGTCGCCCGGGACCTCGCCTCCTCGCCCGGCTCGAGACGATCGCACGCAGTCTACGGGGCCCGATCGGGCCTCGACCACTGGATGTGGGGGATCGGAGCATGGCTCGTGAAGAGCGGTGCGCGGGCCGGATCGCGCACGATGAAAGCGGGAAAAAAGCCGCCGGTGCCCCCGCGGGGACCGGCGGCCGAAACGGCCGTTTTCTCGGCGTGACGGCGGCTGCTACTCGAAGCCGAACCGGAGGGTGAGCGCCTCGATGCGGGGACGCTCGGCCGTGCCGGGCTCCTGTCCGATGTCGAAGAGCACCTGGAAGCGGACGAACTGATAGCCGGAAAGGGTGGTGATGTCCGTGAACGGGCCGACCTCGGTCGAGAGATCGGGCGAGCCGAAGTCGTTCGGGTCGGCGTGTGCCCCGAAGAACTGGATCGATGCGGTCGTGCCGTCGGGGATGCCGCGGGGCATCTGGAGGTCGGTCGCCGCGGGACCCGGCGTGAGGAGCCCCGTGAAGGGGTCGCTGCCGTTGAACGCGTAGACCGGATTCACGACGCCCGTGTTGTAGTAGAGAGACGCGCCGATCGACTTCCCGATGATGGCCGGCGGGAGCGGCGCGACGCTCTCTGTCGGATCGAAGACGAAGCGGGTGCGATCGACGGTGAGTCGGCCGGAAAGCGACTCGAGCCGGATCCGGCCCGGAGAGCCGCCGCCGCCCGGGCGTCCCGGCGCGGAGAGGACCCCGCCCAGGCCGCCGCGGCACGTCATGCTGCCCTGGAGCAGGTCGCCGATCGTGAGAGCGCGGACCTTGATGGCGCCGCCCGACCCGCCGCCGCCCGCGCCGGACTGGCCGAACCCGCCGCCGCCCCTCCCGCCGTCGCAGTTGATCAAGCCACGGTAATTGAAAGTCCCGTCGACGCTGAAGCCGATGGCGCCGCCGCCGCCGCCGCCCGCGCCGCCCGGATCGTCGTTCTGGAAGGGAAGTCCGTCCTCGTCGTTGCCCCCGCCGCCCCCGCCCGATCCGCCGCGGAGGTCATTGATGCCGGGGTCGCCGTAGGGCAAGCCGCCCTGGCCCGACTGGATAGAGATCGCGACGTCCGACCCGCCCGCGTCGCGGTGTCCGCCGCCGCCGCCGCTGCCCGAGCCCGACGCGAGGCGCGCGCCCGGGCAGCCGCCGCCGCGCCGCGGATCGGAGCCGACGTTGCAGTTGCCCATCGCGTTGAATCGAGGCACCGATTCGCCCGTCTCGCCTTGCCGGCTGACCTCGTTCGTGCCGAACGGATTGCCGTTGCCGCCGCGGCCCGCGCCGGGGCCGCCGAGGCCGCCGGCGGTGACCTGGCCCCGCACGACCGCGATCTGTCCGTCGCCGCCCTTCAGGGTGAGCGTCCCGGCGATGTTGACGTCGCCGAGGACATTGATGCGGATCGGCGGGACGCCCTGGAAGACGACCTCCGTGCCGCTTGGCACGACGAATGAAGTGAAGTTGAAGAGACCGCCGTTCGACTGGTTCGCCTCGACCACGACGCGCGTCTCGGTCGGATTGAACGGGCCGTCGGACCCGTTGCCGCCGAGGCCCGTGCCCGCGACGAGGACGCCCGAGCCCGCGACGTTCCAGAGGGCCGTTCCCTCGGGATCGGCGAAGTCGTTCGTCGAGAACTCCTCGACGAACGCATCGGACGTCGGCACCGTCGCCTGCGTCCGCAGGGGGAGGAGGAACTGCGGGAGCGAGTTGGGCGGCGTCGAGAAGTCCTTGATGCCCGACTGGAGCTGGAGGAGGAGAGGCGAGAGCCCGCGAAGAGTGAACCGCGGGCGCAGGGTCAGGAGGACGACGAATCGGTCCTCGACCGCGCGGAACGACTGAGTGAGCTCGACCCGAAGCGGCTGGCGCAGGCCGTCGGCGGTGTACTCGAGCAAGACGTTGTCGCTCTGACCGTCCCCGTCGAGGTCCTCGAAGACGCTCGGCGGTAGGACGGGCTCGTTGAGGAGGATGCCGATGAGGGACGGCGTCCGGGCGGAGCCGGTCCGGATGTCGGGAATCGAGCCGAAGGTCTCGGGGAAGAACTCCTCGGCCTCGGGAGTCGAGCGGAGGCCGTCCGCCTCGAAGGTCCCGTTCCCGTCGAGGTCGAAGAAGACGGCTTCGACGCGCGGAGCGCCCGGGATCGTGTCGACGAGGAGCGGCGGGCTCGACCGCGTCTTGAAGGTCGTGCGGAAATCGATGCTCAACGGGCGTCCGCGAACGCTCCTCACCGTCGTCGAGTTCGGGAACCCCGGCAGGAGGATCCGGTACTCGGTGTCGGCCTGGAGCCCGGCGTCGGAGAGGCTCGTGTCGCTCGGCAGCGTCGGCACGAAGACGATCCGGTCGCGGTCGACGACGAGGTCGCCGCGGGCGGGCACCGAGAAGCCGCCGGTCACGCGCCGGATCTGGACCGTGTCCGTGTTGACGCTCGAAGGCCTGAGCGGCTCGGTGAATTGCAGGATGATCCGCTGATTCAGGAACAGGCCCTCCTGCGGGAGGATCCCTCCGTCCTCGGCGACCGCGACGACGACGTCGAGGGCCGATCCGAGGCCGTCGCCGCCGCTGCCGCCGCCGCTGCTGCACCCCGACATCGACACGGCGGCGCAAGCGGCCGCGCTGAGGACCGACGCGAAGGCCCGACCTCGAAGACGGGAAAGCCGCATGTCTCGATTCTCCTGATCCGGAGGATCCGCCGGCACGGGCGGCCGGCCCCTTCTTTTTTCGATTTCCGACTCCGACGTGTGCTCGGCGATACGCCGCGCCGACGTCACGCAGCCGGGATGGACCGATCGGCAACTCGAATGCCAATGGCCCAGGGCTCGCGAGCCCCCCCTTACTACCGCATCCGGGCGCCATTGGGAAGATCCTGCCCGCTTTCGAGGTCGCGCGGGCGAGAGGTTCGCACGGAAGAACGAGCGGAATCGAACGCACGCGGATTCTCGCATTTCGGCCACCCGGCCGGGAGGGACGGGCTCAAGGCGACGGCCGCGGCGGCTCCGATAAGCGGGGCCGGCGCGAGCGGGGCCGGGCGTTCGCGCGTTTCGTCGGTCCCGCCCGATCGGCGCCGGTTTGCGGCTCGATCGCAGAGGAGGCACGCCCGTGCGCGACTACGTCTTCCGCAACAAGGAGCGGCTCCGAAAGCTCCTCCGCAAGACGCTTCCCGCGTGACGAGCGACGGGCCGACTGACGCGGCCCCCTCCGCGCGCTAGAATCGAAACGGGCGAGACGCGGCGCCGCGTCCGCCCGAGAAGAAATGACCGGACTCCCCTTCGCCGCGGCCCTTCTCTTCGGCCAATTGTCGCTTTTCTCGCCCGGCGTCCCGGGACCGGACGACGGGAAGCCCCAATCCGTCGAGGAGATGCTCCGGGTCGCCTCGGCGCGCCGCGCCGCCGTCGTGGCGCGCGTCTCCGGGATCATCGACGAGGTGTTCCTCACGCTCGAGAACAACCCCCCGACGAGCGCCGTCTCGCAGTCGGCGCGCGACAGGCTCGCGGGCGAGGCGTTCACGATCGCGGTCCCGAGGCTCCTCGACGGGCTCGAGAGCCCGAACGACCGGCTCGCGCGCTCGTGCGCCATCCGCCTCCGCGACGCCGCCGCGTCGGACGCCGCGTCGCTTCCGGGATCGGTCGCCGCGCGGCTCATCGCGATCCTCGAGGGCGCGCCGCCGCGCGCGAAGACGAACGCCCTCGTGGTCGCCCGCGTCATGAGCCTGGACGTCGTCGGGCCCGCCATCCGCGCGCTCGCGGAGAAGTCCCAGGACGGCGACATTCGGCGCGAGGCGATCGACGTCTTGAAGCAGTGGCGGGACCCGAAAGGCATCCCGGTCTTCCGCGCGGCGCTCTCCGACGCCGACTTCAAGACGCGCCAGGCGGGGATCGACGCCCTCGCGGCGCTCGGAGATCGCGCGGCCCTCGAGCTCATCCGGCCGCTCGTCGCCGACCCGAGCCACGATGTCCGCCGATCCGCGTACGCGGCGCTCGGGACTCTCGGCGACGCGTCGAGCCTCGAAACTCTCTACTCCCAGATCGACGAGCTCTTGAAGGACCCCGGCCTGCGGCAGGGGACGGACGTGCCGACGAACCTCGCGACCTGGATCGTGCACGCGATCGGCGTGATCGGCTCGCCCGAGTCCCTCGAGAGGCTCCGCGCGGTGCTGCCGAGCTTTCCGGAGAAGGTGCAGGCGGTCGCGCGCGAGGCGTGCTCCTCGATCATGGCGAAGATCCTCGCGGCGCGAAACACCGACGCCCTTCCGCTCGTGCGGCCGTTCCTCGAGGATTCGCAGGCGGCGCTCCGGGACCTCGCGTTCGACGTCGTGGGGGCGCTCGAGGACAAGGGCTCGATCGAGATCCTGAAGGAGAAGCTGAAGAGCGGGAACCCCGCGATCCTGAAGAAGGCCGCCGAGGCGCTCGGGCTCATCGGCGACCGGAGCGTCTCTTTCCGCCTGAGGCCCCTCTTGCGTCACGAGTCCTCCGACGTCCGCACGGCCGCCGCGATCGCGCTCGCCCGCCTCAAGGACACGAGCGGGAAGCCGGCCCTCGCGAAGCCCTACGAGGACCGTCTCAAGGAGAACCCGAACGACATCTACACGCGCCTCCAGCTCGCGCACGCCTACAAGCAGGCGTATCTCTTCAAGGACGCCATCGACGAGTACCGCGAGGCGCTCCGCCGGCGCGGGCCGAAGGAAGAGGCCGAGATCCACCTCGAGATCGCGGCGTGCTACGCGGCGCTGGGGCAGATCGACGACGGCAGGAAGCACCTGTCGCAGGCCCGCGACCGCGGCGCCGACGTCGACAAGGCGCTCGCGGAGCGCGCGGATCTGAAGCCGCTCCGGTAGCGGCGGCCACGCGAAAAGAGGCGGCCGCGGCGCGGGAGATCACGGATAGATCTTGTAGAGCATCCGCGGGAACGGGATCGCCTCGCGAAGGTGCTCGAGGCCGCACATCCACGCGACCGTCCGCTCGAGGCCGAGGCCGAATCCCGAGTGCGGCACCGAGCCGAAGCGGCGGAGGTCGAGGTACCACTCGAACGCGTCCCGCGGGAGCTTGTGCTCGGCGATCTTCGCTTCGAGGAACGCGAGGCCGTCGGCGCGCTCGCCGCCTCCGACGATCTCGCCGTAGCCCTCGGGGGCGAGGATGTCGAAGCCGAGCGCGAGGCGCGCGTCTTCGGGGTCGGGCTTCATGTAGAACGCCTTCACCTGCGCCGGGAACCGGTGGACGAAGACCGGCTTCTCGTGACGGCTCGAGATCGCGGTTTCGTCCGGCGCGCCGAAGTCGCCTCCCCACTCGAACGGCTGCCCCGACTCGTTCAGGCCCTTCACCGCGTCGGTGTACGAGATCCGCGGGAACGGCGGGACGAGGGCCTCGAGCTTCGAGACGTCGCGCTCGAGCACCTTGAGATCCTCGCGACGCCGGTCGAGGACGCGCGCGGCGATGGCCGCGATCAGCCGCTCCGCGACCGCCATCGAGTCCCCCATGTCGCCGTAGGCGATCTCGGGCTCGACCATCCAGAACTCGGTCAGGTGGCGCCGCGTCTTGCTCTTCTCGGCCCTGAATGCGGGCCCGAAGCAGTACACCTTCCCGAGCGCCATGGCGGCCGCCTCCATATAGAGCTGGCCGCTCTGGGTGAGGAACGCCTTGTCGTCGAAGTACGCGACCTCGAAGAGCGTGGTCGTCCCCTCGCACGCGCTCGGAGTGAAGACCGGCGCGTCGACGAGAGTGAACCCGTCGCCGTCGAGCGTGTCGCGGATCGCGCGCACGATCTCCGCGCGGATCCGGAGCACGGCGTGCTGCTTCCGCGAACGGAGCCAGAGGTGGCGGTGCGCCATCAGGAAGCCGGTGCCGTGCTCCTGCGGCGCGATCGGGTAGGGCTCCGCGACGTTCACGATCTCCACGGCCTTCGCCTGGATCTCGTACCCGCCCGGCGCCCGCTTGTCCTCGCGGACGGTCCCGCGGACGGCGAGCGACGACTCCTGCGGCAGGAGGTCGCACGCGCGGTAGACGTCGTCGGGGACGTCCCCCTTCCCCATGACGCACTGCACGATGCCGGAGCCGTCACGCACCTGGAGGAACTGGACCTTGCCGCTCGAGCGGCGGCCGTAGAGCCAGCCGCGGACGAGGACCTCGCCGCCGGCGTGGTGCTTCAGGTCCTCGACGATCGTCTGTGTCTCTCGCATGGAGCGATGGCCTCCGCGCCCACCGGGCGGGCCGCGGGTTCACGGGAACGTCGCGTACACCGGATTCAGCCGGCTGTCGACGATGACGCCGGCGCGGACGACCGCGTAGCCCCGGTACTCGACGCCCCGGCGCGTCACGAGCACTCCGAAGCGCGTGACCGGCTCATTGTCGCGGACGCGCCCCTCCTCTTCCACCGTGAGGCGGACGTCCTCGTAGCCCTGGAGGTGGAGCTTCCGCTCGACCACGTCGCGCGCCTCGCCGAGCTGCGACTTCGACTGGAGGGCGAGGAGCGCTCCGAGGTGCGACTCGATCCGCTTGTCGAGCTCGTGGATCGACTGGAGCAGCGCCTCGACGGCCGGGTCGCCGCCCGGCCGCTGGTGCAGCCGCGCCACGGAACGGGAGAGCTCGGTCAGGTGCCGCTCCATCCGCGCGCCGCGGAACCAGAGCAGGAGGAAGCAACTGAAATAGCCGAGCACGAGCGACAAGAGGATGATCGTCTCCACGGTCAGTTTCCCTCCACGAGCCTCAGTCGCGACGCCGAGCCGAAGGGCGGGCCTCCCTTTCGCGCGACCGCTTCGTCGAATGTCCCCGGCTTCGCGGAACGCAGCGGACGGAGCGCCCGCCCGGACTTCCGCGCCCCGCACCGCTTGACCGCCCGTCAAACGGTACTAGCTTGGGCTCGTGCATCGGTTTCCGGCCGAAAGGAGTCAGGGCTGCCGGGGCCGAGCCCGGCCCGCCGAGGCGGCGCTCCCCGCCCGGAAGCGCAGGCCGGAGAGACTACAAGCGCGGGGGCGCAATTCAAGGGCGCCCGCGACCCGCGGGGAGCGTTCGCGGGACCCGGTTCGGCCGTGCCCTTCGGCGAGGAAGGGAGCGACAGGAAGGAGGGAGTGGAGTCCCGCTCGTCTCCCTTTCCCGGAGCGACTTCACGCGGCGGCCCCGGGCGTCCGATAACGCTTCCGTCAAGGCCCGTTCGGAAATGGTGCTCGACCCGCGATTGAAGAGATGAAACGAATCCGCCGCCCGACCCGTCGGCTTCCAGGAACCGCCGCGCTCGCCGCGGCGGTCGCTTGCGCCGCCTGCAATCGCTACGAGAGCCCGCGGCTGCCGCCGCCGCCCGAGCCGCCCGTCTACGCGTACGACGGGCAGCCGAGCCTCTACTCGGGAACCCTGACGCGAAAGGCCGCCTTTGGTTTCTTCGACGCCGATCAGAGGGTGGACATCGTCGCAGTGAACACGGGCGACGGCACCGTCACCCTCTTCTCGGGCGTCGCCGACTCGCGCTTCGCGCCCGCTCGCGCCTTCCCGGCCGGCGCGCAGCCGATGGGGCTCGCCATCGGAGACGTGAACGAGGACACGCGTCCCGACGTCTGCGTTGCCGACCGGGGCAGCAACGTCGTCCTCGTGCTCCTGAACGACGGGGCCGGCGGATTCCTCGCGCCCCGCCAGGCGCGCGTCGGCAGCGGGCCGAACGACGTCGCGCTCGCGGACTTCGACCGCGACGGCCACCTCGATCTCGTCGCCGCCGACAACCTCTCGGACACCGTCTCGGTGGCGCGGGGATCGGGCAACGGCGCGTTCGGCGCGGCCGCCGCCTTCGCGGCCGGACGGCGCCCGTCCGCGGTCGCGGCGGCTGACTTCGATCGCGACGGGTTCGCCGACGTCGCGGTGAGCGCGACCGAAGGCGGCGAGGTCCTCGTCCTCTTCGGCGACGGGAGATTCGGGTTCCCGCGGCGCGAGACCGCCGTCGTCGGGCCGCGTCCGACGTGCCTCCACGCCGCCGACGTCGACGGCGACGGCGATCCGGACCTCATCGCGGGCGAGTCCACGTCGAGCACGGTGACGATCCTCCTCGCCTCTCCGTCGGGCCCGTTCGCGACCGGGCCGGTGCTCGGCGTCGCCTCCGAGCCCGTCGGCGTGACGACGGCCGACGTCGACGGAAACGCGAGGCTCGACGTCTTCGTGGCGAGCCGGTCGAGCTCCGTCGTGACCGCCTTCCGCCAGACGGGACCGCTCGTGTTCGCGCCCGGCGTCGAGACCCCGGTCGGCAACGGCCCCGAGGCGATCTCGCTCCACGACGTCGACCGCGACGGGGCCCTCGACGCGGCCGTCGCGAGCCGCGACGCGGGCATCGTCTCCCTTCTCTTCGGCGTCCCGGGCGGCGGGCCCGGCATGCCGCCGACAGGAGCGTTCCGCGCCTCGCCCACCGTCGCGGTCGGCGCGCGGCCGCTCGACCTCGCGACGGCCGACGTCGACGGCGACGGCGTCGAGGACATCGTCACCGCGGACTCCGACGGCGACACGCTCACGCTCCTCATCGGCGCGGGCGACGGCACGTATCCGCGGCGCACCTCGCTTCGAACGCTCGGAGGACCCGGCTCGATCGAGCTCGCGGATCTCGACGGCGACCGGCGGATCGACGCCGTCGTCGCGATGCAGCGGACGAACGAATTGCTCTTCCTCTTCGGCGACGGAGTCGGCGGCTTCCCCGCGCGCGTGACGCTCGGCGCTCTCGCCGGACCTCGGAGCGTCTTCCTCGCCGACCTCGACCGCGACCTCGATCTCGACGTCGTCGTGGCGGCCGGCCGCGAGCAGCGCGTGTCGATCTACGTCAACAACGGGAACCGGACGTTTCAGCCGCAGCGCGACGTCATCGTCGGCATCAGCCCTCGCGGGATCGCGGCGGCGGACTTCGACTTCGACCTCTTCCCCGATCTCGCCGTCTCGAACGGCGGCGACGGAACGGTCTCGATCCTGAGAAACGACGGCCGCGCCAACTTCACGGTGGCGGAGACGATCTTCGTCGCCGACGCCCTGCGGGGCATCGTCGCCGCGGAGATGACGGGGGACGCGAACGTCGACCTCGCGGTGGCGTCGACGGCCACGGATGAGGTGTGGATCCTCCGCGGCGACGGGAGGGGGTCGTTCACCCTTCCGCCGCCGGACGGGATGGGCGTGCGCCGCGGCTTCCCGGCCGGCGGCCAGCCGCGCGAGCTCATCCCGGCCGACTTCGACGGCGACGGCCTCCTCGATCTCGCCGTCCTCTCGAACGGCCGGTCCTCGTTCCTCGTCCTCCACGGCGACGGCGCGGGGAGGTTCGTCGCCGGGGACGCGTTCGGGATCGGGCCCGCTCCCTCCGCGTTCGAGACCGGGGACTTCAACCGGGACTCCGGAAGGGACCTCGCCGCGACCAGCGAGTCGATGGACCGCGTCACGCTCGTCTTCCGCGTCCTCCCGCCGGAGCCGGAGTAGTCCTCCGGCGATCCGCCCGACGCCCGCTCAACGCTCGCGCGCGCTCGAGAGGCCCTTGACGAAGTCGATCAGCTCGAGCGCCACGTCGAACTTGGCGAGGGGCGGGATGACGTAGAAGCCGGGGACGAGGTCGAACGCCCCCTCGATCACCTCCTTCGCGATCCGGAGGCCCTCGGCGACGCCGTTCTCCCCGGCCGCCGCCATGCGCGCGCGCACCTCGTCCGGGATCTGGATGCCCGGCACCTCGTTGTGGAGGTACTCGGCGTTCCGGAGCGAGACGAGCGGGAAGATCCCGAGGAAGACGGGCATCGGCGACGAGAGCGACGCCATCTCGGAGACCATCGCCCGGACACGGCCCACGTCGTAGACCGGCTGCGTCAGAGCGTAGGTCGCCCCGAGCGAGGCCTTCTTCTCGAGGCGCTTCACCTGAGTCCTCATGCTCTTCGTGTTGGGGTTGAACGCGCACCCCACGTTGAAGGCCGTCGGCCTCTTGAGCGCGCTTCCCGAGAGCGTGACCCCGCGGTTCATCCCCGAGATGAGCGAGATGAGCGTGAACGAGTGAAGGTCGAAGACGGACGTCGCGCCGAGCTGCCCGCCGACGGACGCCGGGTCGCCCGTGAGCGCGAGCACGTTGTGGAACCCGAGCGACGAGAGCCCCATGAGCTCGGACTGCATCCCGATCAGGTTCTTGTCGCGGCACGAAAGATGGATGAGCGTGTCGACGCCAGCTCCCTCCCGCATGTGCAGCGCCATCGCGACGTTGCTCATGCGGAGGATCGCGAGCGGGTTGTCGGCGATCGTGATCGCGTCGGCGCCCGTCCGCTTCGCCTCGCGCGCTCGCTGCACCATCCGCTCGAACTCGAGCGTCTTCGGGGGGTCGATCTCGCAGAGGATTACCTTCCGCCGCGGGAGCGCGTCGAGGAAGCTCGGCGCCCGATCGGCCGCGGCCGGGGCCGCGGAGGGCTCCGCCTTCGGCTCCGCGGCCGGAGCCGGAATGCGGACGCGCGCTCCCGGCGACAGACCTTTCGCCGCCGCGGCGATCGCCGCGACGTCCGCCGGCGTCGTCCCGCAGCAGCCTCCGATGAGGTTCACGCCGAGCGCGATCATGTCCACCGCGCGCTCGGCGATGTACGCGGGGTTCGCGAGGTAGAAGTGGCGGCCGTCCACCTGCTCGGGGTATCCCGCGTTCGGGAACGCCGCGATCGGGACCGCGGGATCGGCGGCGGAGGCGAGGCGCTTCACCACGGCGAGGACGCCGAGCGGGCCGCGCCCGCAGTTGACGCCGAGCACCGCCGCGCCGCGCCCGGGCAGGACCTCGGCCATCTCCTCGACCTTGACGCCGCGGAGCGTCCCCCCCTTCTCGTCGAACGTCATCTGGCAGACGACGGGGAGGCCCGTCTTCTCGCGCGCGACGCGGAGACCGATGAGGAGGTCCTCGATGTCCGAGAAGGTCTCGAGGACGATCGCGTCCACCCCGCCGTCGGCGAGAGCCGTCATCTGCTCGGCGAAGACGGCGGCCTTCTCGTCGGCCGTGAGCGTCCTTTCCTCGCGGTTCCGGTTCCGGATCGGCCCGACGGATCCGCCGACCCACGCCGCGGCTCCGGCCACCTCGCGCGCGAGCTTCGCGCCCTGGTAGTTGATGGCGGCGGTTTCGTTCTCGCACCCGTAGTCCCTGAGGTGCAGCCGGTTCGCCCCGAATGTGTTGGTCTCGAGGAACTCGGCTCCCGCCTGAAGGTAGTCGCGGTGGATCGACCGGATGAGCCCGGGCGACGAGAGATTGAGCTCGTCGTAGCTGACGCGCGTCGGCACGCCCTTCGAGTAGATGAGCGTCCCCATGGCGCCGTCGCCGACGAGGACCCGGTCGCGGAGCCGATCGAGGAGGGGCGTCCGGCCGGAAGGTGGTGACGGCGGCTGGCTCAACTCTCTGGCGTCGCTTTCTCTGCGGGTGGGAAGCGGGCGTCTTCCCGGGCCGCCAAGAAAAGGGCGCGGCGGGAGACGCCGGGGACAGGGCGATTATAGCCGCGGGCCGGCGGCGCGCCGCGACGTCACGCTCAGCGGTTCGCGTTCGGGTTCGAGACGAGCGGCGCTTCCGGCGCCTCCTCGAGGGCCGCCGCGAGGCGCGCGAGGAGCGGCTCCGCCGCCCCCTCTTCCTCCTCCTCGACCGCGACGACCGCGACGCGGACAAGGAGCGGCACGCCCCGGACGTAGCTCCTGCGGAGAGTCGACGAGAGGTCGCGGCGCACGGCGTCCGCGCCCGTCGGGTCGGCGTCCGGCAGGA
>Ga0187892_10001776_pt1 | contig 47183 bp, 42 predicted proteins | sample MA1701073metaG_FD_139345 | JGI IMG/M metagenome (GOLD analysis project Ga0187892, IMG submission 139345) | Bio-ooze microbial communities from a basaltic lava cave in the Kipuka Kanohina Cave System on the Island of Hawaii, USA - MA170107-3 metaG ...
CTGAACCGGCGAACCATGGAAACCAACTTGTTTGAGCGACTCACCAAGGCCTGTCTCAACACCACCACGATTACTTACAAGCACTTGACCGCAGAGCCGGAGCAAGCGTGATATTCATTAAATCCAATTTACTAACATCTCTCAAGAGAGGACCAAGCAATGCGACGAGCGAGGGTCAGCGCGTGTCCCAAACGGCTGACTAGGCGATGGTTTCTGCAGGTGGCCGCGACACTGCCCGTTGTTATGGCTGGCAAGGTAAATCTGACGGGCCAACCGGGTGAGGGTCGAACAGAGCAGAAACCGATCTATCTAGCGGACCTTAGCCTCTGTCTACCCCAGTCAGCCCTAAGTCGCAAGCCACAACGAAATCACTGGCGGCTTCTTGAGTATGAAACCAGCGAATTCAAGGGAATGATGATTGTCGCCGGGCACAATACTGCCGCCCCGGAAGTAACTTACCCATTGAATCGCAGTGGCTGGCATGCAATCTATTTCGGTTTGCACTCGAAGTACTACGGTTCCTATGGGGAGTCTCGTTTGCAAGCTAGATTACAGAGCGATTCAACCTTCTCTCTTTTGGCACCATTCCGCACTGGAGAGCATTTCCCAATGTTCAGGGAGAAAATGGTCCAGGCTCATCCGAGCCGAGGGATTGACGAGTTTTTCTGGAAGCTTGCCGACCTGACCGGTGAGAACATCGTTTTGAGTCAACACTGTACTCAGGTGGTTCCTGAGAACCCGTCCTCGGTAGGTAATCCTTGTAATCAAGTTTGGCTGGCGTATATCAAGCTAGAGCCACTTTCAGAAGAGCAAGTCGAAATCGTCAAGTCAGAACGCAACCACAAAAGTACTCGCCGGCTCTTTGCGCATAATGACGCTTGGGACTACACAGCCTACTTTCGTCCGACCACTGAAGCCGAAATTCGGCGTGAGCTGGAGCCCTATAGGGATACAGATTTCTCCCGCATCTATTGGGAAGCAGCAATGGGAGATCACGTCTTCTACCCTAGTAAGATCAGTCCTCTTATGGCCAGTGACGACTGGATTAAGGACCCAAATCGAGTGATGGATCGTTTGTGGGTCGAATCCTACAGCATTTTTCGTAAGAAAGGCATTGACCCATTCCGTGTAGCCTTGAACTACGCGCACGAAATCGGCCTGGAGTTTCACGCCGCGTATCGCACCGCTGGTTTCAAGTTCCCACCACCGGAGGACGATTGGAACACAGGAGGGTTTTACGAACAACATCCGGAGTGGCGTGGGATCGATCGGCAAGGACGAGTCACTCCGCGTCTCTCCTATGCCTACCCTGAGGTGAGACAGTTCGTGATCTCTCTTTTGAAGGAGATCGCAGAGTATCCGGTCGACGGGATTTGTCTATTGTTCAATCGCCGCCCGCCGCTGGTTGAATTTGAGCCACCTGTGGTCGAAGGATTCAGAGCAAAGTATCGTAAAGATCCTCGCCAACTAGAGGATAAAGACGTCACGTGGCTTTCCTATCGGACCGAATTCCTGACCCAGTTTATGCGTGAAGTCCGAGAGGCGATGAATGAAGTGGTCCAGAAGCGAACACGACGCGGGCGTCTTGAAGTTTCGGCAGTCGTAATGAGCAGTGAGCAAGAGAACCTGTACTACGCAATGGACCTGGAGACATGGATCAAGGAACGTCTCGTCGACACTATTATTCCCTACACCTCAGTTGAGCGACTAGACAGCATGCCTGTTTCTTGGGTCGATCCAAGTAAAGCGGAGTTCTTCATTAGAATCACCAAGGGTACGGGATGCAAACTGGCCCTGAATCTGATGCCGCGGTGGACTACTCCCGAAGAATACCGACGTAGAGCCCATGCTCTGTATGAAGCCGGAATCGAGCACTTCTTCTTCTGGGACACCTGGACTCAGAACAATTTTGGCCCTTCTTGGGATGTGATGCGTCGTTTGGGACACCGTAAGGAGCTTGAAGATTGGATTCGTTCCGGCGCACCTCCGTTAGAGCGCCGCGGTACTGATTTGAGAAGGCTAGGTGACTGGGATCTTAGCTATGGAACACCCGGATAGACAAACTCCTGATCACATCCTTTCAATGGCATCATTGATAAATCCTCTCACCTAGCCTGCCTTCAGGGCCGGATTTGTCGTTGATGTTCAGCAAGGTTCCATTCCTACTCAGCTTGATAAAGAGAAACGTAAGACTCGCCTTAGCTGTCATGGCGGCTCTGGACAGGTTCTGAAAAGAAGAGAGCAGCGAATTCCTTGATCGTATCTACCTCTGAACACTAGTCAGTGATGCGGAGCTTTAGCCGTTCTCCTGATGCCTGGCTGGATGAGACTCTGATATGCCTGAGCTTTGGCTGTTCCACTGGCTAACTCGAACCTCAAACGACAACCCCTCGTTGTCAGCGATAATGAGAAAAGGCATCGTTCATACCGGTCAACTGGCCATCCAGATTGTGGGACTAACATTATTCTGCTTCCAATCAGCTGCTTTCTCGCAACCTACGCTAAGGGAGCCCTTGCATGAGGATAGGACCGACTCTTTTCAACATGGGATGTCACTTTTCAAGATAGGTCAGCTTGCCCTGGCAGAGATAGCATTTGAGAAGGTGCTCACCGAGAAGGGCCAGAGCGATCAAGCTTGCTATTTCTTGGGCATGATCGCATTCCAACGATCTAAGCTTGAGCAGGCTGAGCGCCTGTTCTACAGGGCTATTGAGCTGAATCCGCTCTATGCAGAGGCTTACAATTCCTTAGGTGTCCTTTACGACTGCCAAGAAAACTTCATCGAAGCCGAACGAGCATTTCAGACCGCACTCCAACTAAAGCCTAACTATCCAAAAGCACATTTCAATTTGGGCCTGAGCTACCGGCGGCAATCAAAAATGGAATTGGCGGCCCGGGAATTTGCGTCCGCGTTGCAAATAGAGCCGCGCGATTATTCGGCGCACTATGAGTTGGCTGCGATTTACAGTGAGCAGAAGAAATATGCTCTCGCCGCCCAACAATTGGAGCAAGGACTACCCTTCTCTCCTACGCCTTCTATGACCCGTGTTCGGGTGGGTGAAATGTATTTCAATCTTTCTCATTTTCAAAAGGCAATCAGCCACTTTGTGGCGGCCACAGAGAAAGATGCAAAACTAGCGATAGCTTTTGCTCATCTTGGATACACCTACAAAACGCTCGGAGACTACGAGAGGGCCCAGGTTTTCTTCGAAAGGGCGCTGGCTCAAGATTCTGCCAACATTGAAGCAAACTTGAACATGGGCTCGGTATTGTTGGACAAGAAGGAATTGGAAAAGGCCGCCTGTCTGTTAGAAAAGACGGTACTGCTCGATCCAAATCTGTGTGAGGCACAGTATTACCTGGGCCGGATTCACCTTGAAAATAAGAAATTGGCCGAGGCTGTTTTAGCGCTGCAATCCGCACTTCGGCAATGTCCTGATCATACCCAGGCATACTACCAATTGGGAATGGCCTACCAAAAAATGAATGAAACACGACTGGCCGCAGAGAATTTTCAAGTATTTAAGGAGTTGGAGAAAAAAGACAGAAACGAGAGAAAAATCAGGAAGCTGCACTATTAGAAAATGTCGGCTCACCGACAGCAACTACACGAGATGGGAATAGCACATGGGCGGAAATAGAGAAAGTGATCTTACCAGCAAGTCAAATCAGAGAAACTGTAAGGTTCAGCCTAGGCACTGTTCCTTTAGACTGCTGTGGTTCTATTCGACTTTTCTCTCGACGAGTTGTTGCTTAGTCACCTTTTTCAGGTTCTTTCAAATACCAGTCCAAACTAGTTCGGCTGCAGGTCGGTATCATATTCCTATCAAGTTCGTTGATGTTTCAGCTCAAGCCGAAATTCATTTCAGACATGCGAACGGCGCTTCTGGAGAGAAGTATCTCGTAGAGACAATGGGAGGCGGTGGTGGCTTTCTAGATTATGACAATGATGGGCTTTTGGATATTTACTTTGTCAATGCCGGACCACTGCCCGGTTTCAAGTCCAGTCAGCGGCTGAGGAACGCATTATATCGGAATCAAGGCCACGGATCCTTCAAAGATGTAACTGAGGAAGCAGGGGTGAGTGGCAATGGCTATGGAATGGGCGCGGCTGCAGCCGATTACGATAACGATGGGTTCGTCGATCTATTTCTGACTAATTTTGGATTTAATACTCTCTACCACAACAATGGAAACGGTACCTTTAGTGATGTGACGCCTAGGGCACGCGTTCAGGGAGCTGGCGGGTGGGCCACCAGCGCTGGGTTTTTCGACTATAACAATGACGGCTTTCTCGATCTTTTCGTTTGCTACTATCTCGATTTCAACTTGGACCACAACGTTCGCTGTGGAGAACATTATCGCAAGGATTTCCGTTCCTATTGTCATCCCGACCAATATCAAGGTCTCTCCGATAGACTTTACCGGAATAACAAGGATGGTAGTTTCACTGATGTCAGTGAGGCTGCTGGGATTGCTAATCCCGAAGGCAAAGGTCTGGGTGTAGTCCTCGCTGATTTGGACGATGACGGGCTTATGGATATTTATGTTGCTAACGACTCCGTCGCCAATTTTCTCTATCACAACAATGGAGACGGAACATTTACTGATGTTGCTCTGATCAGTGGGGCGGCCTACAACGAGAATGGCGAAGCCCAGGCTGGTATGGGTACCGATATTGGAGATTCAAATGGCGACGGACGGCCAGATATTTTGGTCACTAATCTCGACTTCGAAGGTGCAACACTCTATCAGAATAATACCAAGACCTCCTTCACAGATGTGTCATTTCCCAGCGGAGTGGCTGAAGCCACGATGCGGTTTGTGGGATTTGGAACTCGATTCGTCGATTTCGACAATGACGGAGACCAGGATATCTTTATTGCCAATGGTCATGTCATCGACAACATCGAACAGGTATCGGATACCAGCAAATACCTTCAACCGAAACTGCTCCTTGAGAATCGCAATGGACGCTTCGTCGACCTCTCAGCACAACTTGGCTCGGCTTTGATGAGCGCCAGCGCGGGGAGAGGGTTGTCGACAGGCGACTATGACAATGATGGCGATATCGATTTTCTGGTCATGAATTGCAATCAATCGCCCAATCTGCTGAAGAATCAGGGAGGCAACCGGAATCACTGGATCAATATCAGGCTGCTCGGTGTTAGGGTCAATCGTGACGGGATCGGTGCAAAGGTTCACGTTGTTGCGGGGAGGATGGCTCAGCAACAACAAGCGAAGGGTGGAATGAGCTATCTTTCGATGCATGATCCAACGTTGCACTTCGGCTTAGGAAAATCCGAGAAAGTTGACTTGATCGAGGTCCATTGGCCCAATCGATCTGTGGATCGAGTGCACGATGTCAATGCAGATCAAATCGTCACAATTAAGGAATCCCAAGGAATCATAAAGAGCCCCAGGCAAAGAGGTAGCCACCCGCGATGAGGCTGATCGATGTTCATACTCATCTAGGCCAGTTCCACCACGCGGATACGAGTGCCGATGGAGAACGACTCTGTACGATGCTTCGTCTCGCTGGCATTACCCACGCCATTGCGTTTTCCGCCGAGGCCTGCCACGGAGGAGTTGAACTGGGCAATCGCTACACACTGAGCCAAGTCGAACGGCAGCCCATGCTCTCTGCACTCCTCGTGGTGCACCCGCACCACTATCAAAACTCAGTGAGCTTGATACGTGAGTTCTGGGATCATCCGAAGGTGGTTGGGATCAAGCTCCACCCTCATCTGGGGCAGTATGATGTACTCGACCATCATCTTCTTCGGCTCATGGAAGAAGAAATCGAGCCGCGTCACCTTCCGGTGTTGGGTCATGTGGCGAACGACGCTCCCAACGTTACGTGTGGCCGCTTCTTTAAGTTCGCAGCTAAATTTTCAAAGGTACGCTTTGTGGCAGCACATATGGGTGTTGGAATTCTTGGATCTGGGGACACTGTACTCGACGCTTGGGTGGATCAAGGGCCCCAAAATGTCTGGTTCGATCTCGGAACACTCAGGGTATTCACCTCCGGATCGGTGCTCAATCTGATGAGTGTTGTGGGTGAAGACAGACTGTGTTTCGGAACGGATGCGCCTCTTTACTGGCCTCCGGCATTCACGCGAACGATCGAGACTCTAGGATTGAGCAAGGAGGCGTTCGAAAAGATCGCTTGGAAAAACGCGCTGAATGTATTTACGAAACTGAGAGAGACCGTCCCATTGACTTAATATGTAATCCTAGTGACTTTGTCGTAGGAAATCCTGGTTAGTGGCTAAATAGCTTCTTTGGAGAGGGTCCTAGTGTCATGAGACGAGTTACACCTGACATGAAACAAGTCTTTGATCGTGATGGCTTTGTCCTGATAGAAGGATTGTTGAGTGAGCAAGAGGCAAATGAAGTAGAAGCAAATACTAGACGATTTATTGATGTTGTGATCCCAAACCTGACGAAAGCAGAAGCAATGTATGAGGACTACGCCAAACCAGAAACTCTTAAGCAGACCGGTGACATGAACCAACGCGATCCATATTTCGCTGGTCTGCTTTCAAGTCCCAACATTCTTGGGTTGGCCCAAGCACTTCTTGAAGATGAGGTAATCCCCAAGAATGTTCAGTTTTTCAGCAAACCTCCTGGCATAGGAAAGGCAACTCCACCTCATCAGGATGGATACTATTTCTGTCTGCAGCCCAACGAGGCTTTGACTGTATGGATCGCTCTTGATGACATCGACGACGAAAACGGCGCCTTGCACTATGTCAAGGGTTCCCACAAGAACGGCGTTCTTCCTCATAGCGCCTCGCATGTTCTAGGGTTTTCACAAGGCTTGACTGAAGGACGGGTAACTGACATCGGAGAAGAAGTGACTTGTCGGGTAAGACGGGGCGACTGTTTGGTACACCATAGCCTCACAATTCACTCTGCTGGGGCTAACCACAGCAAGAGGCTTCGACGAGCGATTGGTATGGTCTACTTCGCCAGCCGAGCGAAAGTCGACCCTGAGGCGATGCATCGATACCAGGTATCGTTGGAAGCACAACGGAGAACGATAGGAACCGTATGAGCCCTGCCTCAAGGGTCTCTTCAGTTGACAAATAAGAGCGAGATGACCCAAGCAGTTTGCAGAACTGCATGAATATCAAGACAAAATGACATGACTCTCACCGTTGATACTTTGAGGGGGATGTGGGCAGGATTGCCTGTTCCTTGGACGTCGCAGGATGAACTCGACGAGGCCGCGCTTCGGGAGAACGTTCGGCGTATTTGTCGTGCGGGTGCTCACGATGTCTACACTCATGGCACCACCGGCGAATTCTATGCTCAAAGTGAGGAAGAGTGGAAGCATGTGGTCCGAGCGACTGTAGAAGAGTGCAAGAGTGAAGGGCGGCCATGTCAGATAGGGTGTACTGCTTTGTGCACTAGAGAAGTCATTCGCAGAGTGAGGGTTGCTCAACAAACGGGCGCTGACGGCGTACAGATCGCCTTTCCATTTTGGCTTGAGCTAACAGACGATCAGGCCGTGCGTTTTCTGCGAGATGTCAAAGATGCCGTGCCTGGAATCCCATTCATTCTCTACAACACGACAAGGTCGAAGAAACCGTTGACGATCCATCTGCTGAGACAAGCGCTGGATGCTGAGGTTCCTATCATCGGATGCAAAGGCGTCCAGAACAAGCAAGAGCTGGAGGAATTCTTGAAGATCGGTCCTCAGCTAAGGTTCTTTGTGGGTGAATATGACCTTGCCTCGAATTGGAGCTCAGGAGCGCGCGGTTGCTATAGCTCCTTCGTTTACGCCTGCCCACGCTTCATGCTTAGGTATTTTGACCTTTGTGAGCAGGACAGTGAGGAAGCTAAGCAGATAGAGGAGAATCTAAAGCGATTTGTTGCAGAGTGTGTCACGCGTCTTATTCGGAGAGGAATGTACGATACTGCCTTAGACCGTTGCTTTGCCGCCATGACTGGTTTCCTCAGTGGTAATCTTCTTCAAAGTCGACAGCCCTACGATGCCGCCACTCAGAAGGACGTCAATGATTGCCGTGAGTGGTGCTCAAGTAACCTGCCTGAATTCATCACAGGAGTTTGAGTCATCTCACAAGACACATTCTCCTTACCTTTTTGTGACCTTCCCTCAAGATTAGGTCCACTTTGAGAGCGAGGTGAGACCGATATCATGGAATCACTGGCACTCGCAGAAGTTTGGGTATCCCAGCTGTTTGACCTATCCTCGAAAAATAGCCCTCGAGAGGTTTTCTGAAGATTGAAGGAACTCTTGCAAGTCAGAGTCTAGACCCCATTTTGACGATTCCCCTGAGAGCGCAAACGGGTTGCTTGCCTCGCAAAAAAGGCTTGGAGGCTTCGCAATGAAGATCCGTTGACTGCGTATTCTACTAACCGTTGGAGATGGTAGGCATCCCCCAGACAGGTAAAGTTATTTGCCGACGCTAAACATCTTGAGAACTAGCCAGTCGCTGTTTCAGACTTCACGTCGCATAAGCAAGGCGGTTAGAAGCCTCTCAAAGAACTCCGCAATTGCGCAATCGAGTGAGGTCAGGCGAATATCTGTCCCGCCGGTACAGTCGTGTAGAAAATGTGAGGACGACCAACCCGAAAGCGTCAAGAACTGCTTCCGTGACTACCGCCGTCATATCCTGTTGTCGAAAAATACTCTCACCAGAACCGCCTATTGTGCGAGTAGCAGTATCGGAGCAGTGTTGGATGATCTCCTCACGCCAGCTACCACAAATGAGGGGACCTGCCATCAAGGTCAACCATTTTGGACGGCTCAGGCTCTTAGTGGAGACTTGGCACCCGCGCCGCTGCTTCCGTGGGATCACGCATACCGCTCGGAGTTAGCTCCCAGTCCAGAATTCTCCAGTTCCATTGGCTCTTTTTCAAATAGTGTCGGAGAGGATTTCACCATGGAGCACGACCTGTCACGAGAATTCTTGAAGGTTGTTGAAGAGGCAGGGATTGCAGCGGCCAGAACGATGGGAATCGGAGATCGCAAGTTTTCCGATCAAGCTGCCGTGGAAGCCATGCGCCGCATAATGGATACCATTCCTATCAATGGCACAATCGTCATAGGTGAAGGAGAACGAGATGAAGCTCCAATGCTCTACATAGGAGAAAAGGTTGGAACGCGCTTAGGAAGCGAGAAGCCATCACTTGAAGTCGATATTGCCGTGGATCCGCTGGAAGGTACAAATCTTTGTGCAACCGGGGGGCCTGGTGCCATTGCCGTTCTCGCAAGCTCTGAAAAAGGGGGGTTGTTGCACGCTCCAGATTGCTACATGGAGAAGATAATTGTCGGACCTTCGTCCAAAGGCGCTATCGATCTCGATGCCCCGGTAAAGGAGAATCTCCGAGCAATCGCGAGCCGTCTTGATCGTGAGATAGAGAATTTGGTCATCATCGTGTTAGACCGGCCGCGGCACGCCGGCCTGATTCGGGAGATCCGAAAGGCTGGAGCGCGGATAAAACTGATTGCGGACGGAGACCTATCTGCCGGTGTCAGTGTGGCGCTACGCGGGACAGGAGTGCACGCCGTGATGGGAACTGGAGGCGCTCCGGAGGGTGTGCTGACTGCTGCTGCACTGCGATGTCTCAATGGAGAGATTCAAGGTCGGCTGGTAGTAAGGGATAACAGACAGGCCGAGCGGATGAAAAAAATGGGAATCAGAAATCCAAAGAAAATTTACACAACTGAAGATATGGCACCCGCCAAGAATATCATTTTTGCTGCTACAGGCGTTACGGAGGGTGCGCTGCTCAAGGGGGTGCGGTTCTTTGGCGATGGAGTTCGAACTCACTCTCTAGTTTTGAACCTATCCGAACGTAAGGTCCGGTTTGTGGATACCGTACACTTGGCAAATCGTCCCGGTATCAAGGTACGTTTCTAAAATTCTTTCAACCCCTCAATTTGAGCAAGTGATTGACGTTTCTTGGATCCAATTCGCGGCTTTCAAAGAAAATTCGACACCAATCCGTCGCATTCCGTGCCCTGGAGATCACGGATCGTCAGGTCGCGGAACATCCGCTGACCAGAGCGTCTGTGACACGACCCGAACGGGCAAATTGTTTTCAGAGCCTCTGTGGGGGGATACCCTCTGTGGTCAGCTTGCCAAAGACGGCCAATTTGACCCGTTTTTTGGTGTCCTTCAAGTCTTTCTAGCCGTTGTCACATTGAACAGGCTTTGCTGAGCCACAAACCAACAGGTACTCTTCATGCCTGTGACTGATTCCAGATTCCTATTCAAAAAACTGTCGCGCCGGGAGTTGTTTCAGTCATGCGCCTGTCTCTTAAGTTCAACGATCGTGAAATCAGACGAACCGGGCGGACAAGGACAAGAAAGAGACCGAGTCGGCAAGCGGGAAAATGTGCCCTCAGGATACATCGACGCGCACGTTCATGTCTGGACATCCGACACCAAACGGTACCCCTTGGCACCCTCATATCGGCCCGAACAGATGCGGCCGTCGAATTTTCCTCCTGAGGAGTTGCTCTCTCACGCGAGGGCCTGCGGAGTCGGCCGCATTGTGCTGATCCAGATGAGCTACTACGGCTATGACAATTCGTACATGCTCGAAACCATGCGCCGTTTCCCCAGAGTCTTCAGCGGAGTTGCTGTCATCGATGGAACTGTTCGGCCGCAAGAAACTATGCGGCGCTTATCCAAGCAGGGAGTTCGCGGATTTCGTATTTCTCCACGAGGAATCCCCCCCGATCGTTGGCTCGAGACTCCAGGCATGGTAGAGATGTGGCGTTGCGGTGCAGAAGAGAACCTTGCCATGTGCTGCCTCATCGGTCCGGATGCAGTGCCCGTCGTTGGAGCAATGTGTGAGAAATTCCCCCAAACACCTGTGATTATTGACCACATCGCTAGCATAAGGGCCGACAGTAAGCTGCGCGAAGAGCAGGTGAAGCAGCTTTGCAAGCTGGCCAGATACAAGCGCACGATGGTGAAGATCTCGGCCTTTTATGCATTGGCTAAGAAGGAGTTGCATTACCTTGATTTGGCTCCCGTCATCCGGTGTTTGTTCGAGGCCTACGGCCCCGAGCGACTCATGTGGGCCACCGACTGTCCATTTCAAGTTCAAGATGGACATACCTACCTGGACTCGGTCTCTCTGATCCGTGATCGCCTCGATTTTCTATCCGATAGCGACCGTCAGTGGCTGCTCAGAAGGGCGGCCGAACGCGTATTCTTTCCTTAACGGCATGAATGTCTTGTTCAGCGACGCCCCAGCGTTCGCCAAGAATGCACATAGCTAGAGCAGGGTCAGTCAGCGGTTTTGAAATAGTTCTGGGTGGGAGTTAGCAGGAGTCCACGAGTCTGCAGGCCCACCGCAAACGGCAGGAAGACTTCTTTGAATCCAAAATTGTCACGGCCAATCTCTGAGAAGTTGATGGAGTTTGCCTGCGTGGTCTCAAAGGACAGAAACGCGGCATCCTTCGGCAGCCTCGCATGGGCTGGGAAGTTTGCTTTGATTTGCAGCCAACCGAAGCACGGCCGGATGGTGCCGTCGTGGCATCCCAGACTGCAGCAACCACCTGTAAGAGTTGCCCCGCACCGCTGGTCATGAACCTCTTGGAACGCAAGGTGCGATTGTAGATACGGTCCATCTGGTCAACCGCCCCGAATCAAAGTGCGGTTCTGAGCTGCGAGTTGCTGAGAGATTGTGCGAGGACTGTGCCTTTACCAAAACTAAGTTGGCGGCGTATCGGAAAGCATAGAGCGGGGCGGCCTTTCGCCTCTTACCCACTATTTGCACTTTAACTTACCGACACATTCCTCAGGAAAACAGAATCAAATCCGAAATGTCAAACAGATGTGACCTTTTGCCGTTTGCCGCGCATCTTTATTTTGAAGGCTGCCAGAGAAACCGTCTGAAAACTCGAGAGGCTTCGATGGCTGAGTGCGCCATTTGACATCCAAAGTCAGTAGCTCTACCGAGTTTCTTATTAAGCTCTAAGGAGTCCTATGAACAATTCGATCTTGAACAATCTGCGAGGATTGTGCGCCATCCCAATCATCATCGTGGCGAGCGTCTTGGCCACGTTGGCACAAACAAACACGGCGGAACTTCATGGGTTGCTGACTGACCCTTCGGGGAATCGGGTCCCCAATGGGACCATCATGATGCAGACTCTCGACACAGGGCTAGCCCGAAGTTTCACGACGGGGGATGAGGGGTCCTATGCGCTCCTTGGATTGAGACCTGGACTTTATTCCGTTCGAGTCGACGCCTCTGGGTTTCGCCCGGGATTTGCCAGTAAGATCACACTCACCGTAGGTCAGAAGGCCGAACTATCCTTCAAACTCGAAATCAGTCCAGTGATGGAAGCTGTGGAGGTTTTGTCGAATACCCAGCTTTTGGAGGCGAGGAGAACCTCTGTTGCCACAACCATCGTCGAAAACTTGATCAAAAATCTCCCGAGCGAGAGCCGCAACGCACTTCAGTTTGGAAGGAGTCCTCTATCTTGCTGAACAAACCTTGGCGAGCTGTTGGACATCTGTTAGCCGTTGCCGTCTGGTTGATCTCGCTGACAGCCCAGATCCTGGCTCAAGGAAACACAGCCGACCTATCGGGAGTGATCAGCGATCCCTCTGCAGGTACGGTCTCTGGAGCTCGTGTTCGACTGGAGAACTCGGCTGTTGGTTTTGCCCGCGAAACCACCAGCCGTGAAAACGGCGAGTACAGTTTCCTGTCCCTGCCGCCTGCGCGATATGCGATTAGAGTCGAGGCCAAAGGCTTCCGGGCTGTGATTCTTTCAGATCTCTTCTTGACAGCCGGCGAGAAAGCTCAACTCCCGATTCCGTTGGAAATCAGTCCGCTTGCTGAGGCGCTGAATATTCTGGTCTCAAAGGCTGAGGTGGAGACGACAAGGTCCTCGTTAGCAACCACCATTGACCAGAGGGCGATTGAAGATTTGCCCATCAATGGCCGCAGCTACATCCAGTTCACGCTGCTGGATTCGGCAACGACGCGTGACAACCAGCCGATCCTGGCTCCAGCACCAACCAGTGGTCTCAACATTAGCGGACAACGCGCCCGAGCGAACTTTGTGAGTATTGACGGCGTCGATGCTACGGACGCCTCGGTCAATGGGGTCCGGGCAACCCTGTCGCAGGAAGCCGTCCAGGAGTTCCAGATCCTCAAGAGTGGCTACGCGGCTGAATACGGGCGTGCTTCCAGTGCGGTCATCAACATTGTCTCGAAGCAGGGCACGAATCAATGGCGGGGAAATCTTTTTGGCTATTTGCGCAGCCGCAACGTCTCGGCAACCAATGCCTTTGCGGGCGAGCCCGACCCTGGAGATACTCGTACCCAAGCCGGGGCAACTCTTGGCGGACCGATCAAGAAGGACAAGACCTTCGCGTTTCTTTCTTTTGAGACTACGCAGGCAAACTCCATCAACTTCTCCGAAATTGGCCGCGACAATTTTGGATTCAATGAAGTCTTTCTGCCGTTTGCTGTGGGCCTGCAGACTCGTGGACTTCTGCTAACACCTGCCCAGGAGCAGTATTTCAAAACCGCTGACCCTGCGTTGGCTGTGCCCTACGCCTTCCTGGCTAATGCTGGAGCCACAACGGCACTCGCGGGCAACAACCCCGGAGGACCGACAGCCTTCGGCCTGGTGCCCAATCCATTACCGGCTGCGTTTCGTGGACTGACGACCGAAACGGGCAACTACAAAACGACTGAAGAGACGTACTTCTATTCAGCCCGGTTCGACCACCAGTTTTCAATCGATCACAACTTCTTTTCCCGTCTAAGTGTGAGTCCCTCCGACCTGACTGGCCTTCAGAGCAACAGTCAGAACCAGGTCACCGCGCTCAATGCCTTCTCCCGGACATCCAATAGTTCCACTCGGGATCTGGCCATCGCATCGCAGCTCACCAGTCAGATCAGCCCCACGTGGCTGAGCGAATTTCGCTTCCAGTTTGCTCGACGTGGCGCGGGACTGACACCCAACTCTTCACAGGTGGCGGTCGAGATCCCTGGTGTTGCTTCCATCGGGCAACAGCAGTTTGCGCCACTCTACAGAACAGAAAAGCGCTGGCAGCTGGCCGATAACGTCACGCATATCCACCGCTCCCATACTCTGAAGATGGGAGTCGACTTCAGTGTCCTCCCCGTGAAAGCGGTCTTCCCGATCAACCAGTCAGGAATCTACTACTTTCCATCAACCCTGGCGGTGGATGATCCGATTATCTCAGCTGTCGTCGGGTCCCCGCTGACATCGGCGTGGAGATCCACTGGCGCTCCAGCTTTCTCAGCGGCACAAGCTTACGGGTTTGGATTGCCCGACTCGTTTGTCCAGCAGTTCGGTGGTCTCGACAACGCAACTGCTCGGCTGAAGAACACGACGCTAGGTGCTTTCTTTCAGGATTCTTGGAAGGTCACAAGCCATTTCACCCTGAACTACGGCCTGCGCTATGACATAGAGTTAACGCCGCAATTTCCCGCCAGCACTCAGCTTTCTCAGACCGGGCAAGACCTGCTCGCCGTGATGCAGGGCATTCCTCACGACACCAACAACTGGGCACCACGAGCCGGTTTTGCGTGGGATCCCACAGGAGACAGCAAGACGGTGGTTCGTGGTTCCTATGGCTTGTTCTATGGACATCCGCTCTTGGCTGCGGCATTTCTCTCGACAGTAGTGGACGGAACGAAATCGCCCTATCTGATCGCGCCGCACGGCATCGGCGCTGACGATCTCTTCCAAGGGCGCGCCTTCACCGGTCCGCTCGGTCAAGCCATTGCCAATCCGGCTCTGGGTTACGATGGCGCGGCACAGCGGTACGACCCATTGTCTCCCGTCTTCTCGAACCAAAACACTGCTCTGGCGCTCAGTCCTCTCTTGGCTCAGACACTCCCGGTTGCGAAAAACCTCCAGTATGATTCAGCTTTGCAAGCTACCTTTGGAGTCGAACGCCAGCTTGCTCCCAGTCTCACGCTGGCCGTGGACTACAACTATGCTCACGGTGCTCATCTTCTGCGGCCACGCAACATCAATCAGGGGAACTACGATCTGATCATCGCCTATGAACGGGCGCTGGCCGTCTGTCCGAGTCTGCCTGGAGTATCGACCAACGGCTGTGTGAACCCCATCTATCGAGGCGCAGGTGGACCATTGTCGGGCGTGTGGGATGCGCTCGGCGGGAGCTCGGCCACATCTCTGGCACCACTCGGTCAGCTCATCTTCAACCAGTTTCGAGCCACGGGTCCTAACTACACCTGGGCTAATAGCGTTTCACGGGGAGCGCTGTCTAAGCCCGTGATGGATACTCTGGTCAGAACGTTCGGCCTCCCTCATGCTGCTGGTGACGCGGTGGTTCCTTTCTTCAACGTGAAGCAATACGAATCGTCCGGCTCGTCGGTCTACCACGCCGTAACAACTACGCTGAACAAGAGATTCTCGCGCCATTATCAAATCCTGGGTTCCTGGACTTGGTCGCATGCCATCGACGACTCCACCGACCTGCAAACTCTTCAGGAACCTCAAGACAACACCAACACGCTCCTGGATCGTGGACACTCAAACTTCGACCAAAGGCACCGCCTGGTCGTCAGTGGCATTTTCGACAGCCCTTCGCGCTTCTCCTCCGTGCCTGCGATTCGCGCTCTCGTTCGCGATTGGACGGTTGCTCCGGTGGTCGAGGTCTCTTCCGGCCGGCCGTACTATCTGCTGACATTTCGTGATAGCACTTTGGTCAACAGCTCTGAAACTGCGCGCCCCAGCGTGGTGCCGCTCGGCACGCCGGGGAGTTTCGCTTCTCCGGATGGAGCGATTGGGCTGGCTCAGCCTCCGCTAGGCTCTGTGGGGAATCTGGCAAGGAACGTCTACACCACGCCTCACTTCGCATCCGTCGATCTGAGGCTCACGCGTCACGTTTCTATCGGAGAGAACCGCGCGATTGACCTCAGCATGGATGCGTTTAATCTCTTCAACCGGGTCAACATTCGCGAGGCCGACAACTCCTTTACTCAGCAGGGCAGGCCCGTGGCAGCTTTCGCACCACGGCAAATTCAGTTCAGTGTGAAGGTGTCCTTCTGAGTCAGAGAGGTGATGAACGTGAAGTCACTTCGACAGGGACTTTGGAAAAGATTTCATCGCTCAGGACGATTGCAAGAGCGCTTCTCAGCTTTCCGATGGCGCGGTGAATAGCTGCCAAGGTTGTGGTGGTGAGAATCGGGGAGCGAATACCTAATTTCAATAGATTGATGGGATCGATCTCTCCATTCTCGCGGAGGACGAAATTGAAGTCTGGAATCTGGCGATCGAGGGAATCGGAGACAACACGGATCACCAGAACCGGCAGGCCTGCTTGACCGGCAGCGGCCACAATCTCGTGGCTCTCCATGTCCACCACTTCGGCGCCAGATTTCGCCAGCTCCAGCTTTTCGGCCTTCGAAGTAGCCACTCGTTGGGATGAAATGCCCAAAGCGGATCGGCAGAGGAAGCCATGGGCACTGAGCCTGTTCTTCAAGTGTTTCGCGATAGATGTTGGACAGTTGAGGCGATCCGTCTTGGAAGTGGAAAGGCACCCAGAATAGAAGATCACGTCGCCTTCGTTGATGGTGCGGCCCAGGCTGCCACAGGTCCCGGCTACGATCACGGCATCCGGTCGGCGGAGCGAATTTCCCTGCGTCCCAAAAGATTGCAGAGTCGACGCTGCCTTCAAACTGGCGGCCTTTGGACCAATGCCGGTAACGAATAGGGCAACTTCGTTTGCTCCCACTCTGCCATTACGCCAAACGGAGGGAAGGGATTCGGACTGGCTCAACAAACTCGCGAGCCGCTCCCCATCCGACTTCGAAGCAGCATAGAGATAAATGAGGCTCATCGGGTTTCCTTCAACCGGAGGCAGCTGTATTCTCGCTTCCCTCAGGAGCGTGAAGTATAGCAGGGCCACAAGTAAGCAGAAGATCAGGAAGAGAGATTTCTTACTTCGGATGAAGTCCATCACGCGTGATTCACATTCAAGACTCAGCGATGATACAACGACGACTAGTCTTGGCGAATAGCTGTATGAAAATGGCCGAATGAGAGAGCCGGTTAAGGATTGAGGGGGCCATTTGCTGGAAGCAATCCGTTATGAACACTGAGGTAACCAGTCAAGAAGATGGACGGACTGAGAGCATACGGCGAGGTCGCCTGCTCGAATATCTCACGATCGGGTGGAACTTGCTCGAAGGGGCTGTCGCCGTTGGATCCGGCTTGATCGCGGGTAGCGTTGCGCTTGTAGGTTTCGGTATCGACTCCTTCATCGAATCCCTTTCAGGTGCGGCGCTCCTGTGGTGACTACACCTGGACGACTTGCATCGGCGCGAGCAGGCGGAAGCTACCACATTGAGGCTCGTTGGCATCAGTTTTCTGGTCCTGGCTGCCTATGTCGGCTTCGACGCAGTGAAGTCCCTAATTTACCGTGAGCCGCCGCAGGAGAGTCGCGTCGGCATCGCACTAGCGGCGCTATCGCTCTTCGTCATGCCATGGCTGGCTAGGGCTAAGAGAAAAGTTGCAGCCAAGGTTAACAGTCGCGCTTTAGAGGCTGACTCACGGCAAAGCGACCTTTGCGCTCTCCTATCCGCCATCCTGCTCGGCGGCCTCGTGCTCAATGCTGTGTTCGGCTGGTGGTGGGCCGACCCGGTCGCGGCTGTAGTCATGACGCCGATCATCGCTAAAGAGGGCGTCGAAGCCCTGCGTGGGGAGACTTGTTGTGATGATGCCTGCCATTGATTTGGGAATCTGCTAATGACTCTTCGTTCGGTGGGAAACAGTTCGAAGCACGCGCGCAGATTGATTTCTGCTCTTTTGACCCTGCTTCATTTCACGCTTCTCGCTATCTCGGTTCCCTTGTCCGCTCAAGGGCAAGACCCCGACCGCTTGCTCGATGAAGCCGATCGCTTCGCCTGGCTGAACAACTGGGACAAGGCAGGTCCTCTGTATGAACGCGCTGAAACACTCTTCAGCCAGAACGGCAACACCCGAAAGATGCTGTTCGCCAAGATCGGACGCATTCAAGGAAGCATGCAAACGCGATTCTTTCCTGACCTCTCTCGCGAGCTGGCGAGAGATATGGAGAATCCGATCATTCAGAGTGACCCCGGTTTGAAATTGCGTTGGCTGGTAGCGAAAGCCGAAGTGGATATCGAGATCGACCCGCCAGCTGCTCAGAGTGGATGGGAAGTGGTCAGGGCCATTGCCGGCCAATTGAAGGAGAAGGCCTGGGAATCCAGAGCCCAGGGGAAGCTCGGCTACATTGCCTTTTTCCAAGGTGACATCTACCAGACTCAGGAACTCATGCGGGAAGCTCTGTTAACGTCGCAATCCCTCGGGGACGTCGGAGCCCAGATCTGGTACGCAACTACGATTGGAAACGGACTCGGAGAACTTGGGCTGCACGACCAGGCGCTGAGGTTCTTGGATGAGGCTTTCAAGATCGCCGAAATCAATCCGGATGCGGGCTTTCCGTATCGTGCCCTTACAGGGAAAGCTCGCGCGCTGGCCGAGCTAAAGAATCGAGCCCAAGCTCGGAATCTGTTGGAGCAAGGGCTGAAGGAACTACGCTCCGCGAAAAAGCCTCTGGATGAAAGCTGGTTTTTGATCGTGCTGGCCAGACTATCAGCGGCGGAAAACAACCTGCCACTAGCGATTGCCTACCTGGAAACCACACGAAACCTCTGCATCGAAGGCGGCTTTCACCACACGCTGGCTTGGAGCATGTTCGAACTGGCCAAAGTCTACCGAGACAGCGGCAATCTTCAGAAAGCTGAAGAGCGAGCCAATTTGGCGATGACCGCTATGCGGCAAGTTCAGGACAAATACCACCTGCCACAGCATCTGGCACTGCAGGCTGAACTGGTGGCGAAACGAAGCCGATTCCGAGAGGCCGATGAGCTGCTCGAACAAGCCGCGGACGCGACAGAAGCGATGCTGACCAATGTCCCCAGCACGTTCTCCAAGACCTCGCTCATTGGCACAATGAGCGCCATTTACGTCGGCCACTTCATTTTGGCTGTCGAGTACCTGAAAGACAAGCCGAGAGCCTTCGAGATCCTGGAGCGAGCCAGGGGAAGAGCCGCCGCTGACATCATTCGCAGTCACTCGCTCAAACCACCGAATCCGGATGATAGGACCCGGGCACTTGAGAAACAGATCAGCCAGATTCAGACGAGTCTGCAGTTCACGAATCTGAACAACAAGAGCGAGCGTAACGTACTGCTCGACCAGCTCTGGCGACGTAAAGAGGAACTGAACTCCATTCCAGAGCCACGCACCCGTTTCCAAGAGCTGACGATTCACAACCGGCCGGTCACGCTGGAAGAATTGCGCGAAGTGCTCCGTTCCGACGAAGTCCTGCTCGAATACGTCCTCAGCGAGCCGGTTTCGTATTGCATTGTTATTAGCAAGACGAGCTTCGACATCCTGCCCATGGCCGGTCGCAGAAAGATCGAGGCTTTGGTGGATGGCTACCTGTCAGACGTCCGAGTCTTGAAGCCATGTGCCGACAAAGCAAGGCAACTTGACTCCCTTCTCCTCCGTCCCGCTCTGGGCGGTCGGACTCAAACAAAACGGCTCTCGGTTGTACCAGACGGCAAACTTCACCTGTTGCCCTTTGACTCGCTGATCGATGCGAAGGGCAGGTACCTACTCGAAACCCATACAGTCTCGGTGGCGCCGTCGGCCACGGTTTATCACCTGCTGAACACCGGTCAGAAAACGGGACAGGCGGATTTGCCCTTGCTCGGCATTGGGGGAGTTCCTTACGGTCAGGGCTCAGGCATCCTGCCGAAGCAGACTTCAAGCTTGCTTCCGACACGTGGGTTGTCCGAAACGGATCTCAACCGGCTACCATTTCTGCCTGGTTCTGCAGAAGAGATTGAAGCGGTGGCCAGGATCGCCGGGAACCAGACCGCCAAACTGACTGGAGCCCAAGCAAGTAAGGCTGCATTTCTGTCCCAGGACGTCTCCCGTTTCAAAATTCTGCATTTTGCCGTTCACGCCCTTTCAGACACCACCTTTCCCGACCGGTCCTCACTGGTTCTATGGCGCGATTCGAATTCTGACGTGGATGGCCTATTGCAAGAACGTGACATCCGCTATCTGAAGCTCAACGCCGATCTGGTGGTCCTTTCCGCCTGCGACACTGGCATAGGTCGATTGCAAGGACAGGAAGGCATGGTCAACCTGGTACGGGCGTTCTTCTATGCGGGAGCGCTTACTGTCGTTGCCAGTCTCTGGGAGACAGGTGACCTGGCCACGAAGGTGTTGATGACGGCCTTCTACGAGCATTTGGTGGCGGGCAGAGAAAAGCCAGAAGCCCTCAGGCTGGCAAAACTGGATGTCTTAAAGCAATTCGGGAGGACAGCGCCCGTCTTCCACTGGGCAGGATTCCTGAGCTTTGGAGAAGCCAATTCGGCTGTGCATTTCTCCACTGGGCGAAACGAACAACCCGAACGGCAGATTTTCAGAGACGTGGAGACTCCGAAAAGCAAGAAGTAAGTTCCGTTTCTCTTGGAAGTTTGTAGCGAAACGCAGAATGGCAGCCTGCTGGCCCTTGAATCCGGATCGAAACCCGAAACCCTCGTTTTCGTCTCTCCACTCACGGACATTGGCGGCGCCTTCGTGCATTTTCTGCAGCTCTCCATATCCTGACAAAGTTGCCCAGGGAATGATCCGGCCGCTTCGAAGCAATTTTCGATTCGATCGACAAGATTGACGCCATGCGAATTGCGCGTCAGATTCAGACGCCACCTTTGTTGATCCTTCACGACAAGGAGGACCAGGTACTTTTCCATTCCCGAGCCGAGGACTTGGTGAAGGCGTGGCAGTGCGCGGAGCTGATCAGCACTTCAGATAACGGTCACGACTCAATCTTGGATCATCCTGGCGTTGTTCGGACAACGATCGCATTTCTCTCGCGGGCACCTAAAACCACCGGCTGATTGACTCCAGTTCACCCCAAGATTTGATCCAGTCAATCGTTCTATTTGCGTTCGATAACTCTTACAGGAAAACCCTCGGGCTCCCCTCTAGTGTGGGGGGCGAAGACCGCGAGGATGTATGAACCTGCGGGGAGTTTGCTGAAGTCATCGTCGATTTTGAGAGTGTAGGCACTGCTTTTATCGGCCGTTCGTTCGTACCGTAGCATCTGCTTGTTGTCGGGCACGCGATGGAATCGCACTTCGTATTTTCCTGCCTCGCTTCCAAACGACAGATGAATTCTGAGAAGTAGCCGTTCGCGGCTTAGCGTGAGTGTCTTCGGAGCAGGGGCGCCGGTCTCAGGGCCGCGTGTCACCAAAGGTAAACGGAAGTCCACGATTGGCAGAGGTGTTTCGGCTTTCGCTACCTCTGTTGTGGAAGGTGCCACCGGAGCTGGCTGAACGGGATTCGGCGCGACTGACGGAGTCTTGGCAATTCTCTCCGGTGGACGAGTAAGGTTGAACCCCTTGATCCCGAAATACAGTGCGCCCACAACCAACGCTAGGGCCGCGGCTGTTCCGATTCCAACCCAGAATCGTCGCCTCAACTCCTTGAACTCCTGGCTGTAGCCCATGGCGTCTCTAAAGCAGTCAGAGCAGTGGCTCAAGTGGAGAGTGACTTCGATTGCGTTTTTCGGAGGCTTACGGAACGCGAGATTTCTCAAAACGCTGGGATCCGGGCAACCCTTCCGCTCTGGGTTGGGATTCTGCGAAAGGAAGACGCGCTTCGCCGTCTCCGCGAGCACCTTGCGATCCTTCTTTGATAGATATGGAGCTTCTCGATTGGCCTTTGCGAACATACGCTACATCTCGCTGCCTGCCTTGCCCTGGTTCCTGGTCTGGTCGATCGGGACGACATTGCTTCCTTCGTAGACCAATCTCGCCAACCTCTGCAGGCCCCGAAGGTAGTAAACCTTGGCGGCATGAGGTTTCATGCCGATTGCCTTGCCTACCTGCTTCCAGTGCCACCCCTCGATCTCCCGCCAGTAGAAGATCACTTGCAGCTTCGGGTCCATCTGGCCATAGAGCCTCTCAAACAGGACGTCATTCTCCATCACTCGTTTCGAAGAACCACCATCGGATACTTCTCTGGTAACCTCAAGACTCACCAAAGCTGCATCGCTCTTGCTTCTTTTTTTGACGCGATGGTTCGCTTTCTTCATATACCCGCGGTACAAGTAGTCCTTCATGTCTCGGATCTGCTGTCCGTTCTTATCCACCGCAGGCAGCCCATTCCTAAAAACAAATTTTGAAACCTCAAACGCGCTTCTCGCCAAAGTCTCCACAGCCTCCGTGGGGTTGCCTTGCGAGTACGAGACTGCCGCAGGTAACAGCGCGTACGCCGCCTCGACAACCAACGGATCAATCTTCGGACCCGTGGAATCCAAGTAGGAAATCCAACCCGCCAATAGCTCGCTGTGTTCCATATTGGTGACCCGACGAGCTGAAAAGATACAGCACCTTACCCCCAGCATAAAGAGGAATTCCCGGTTGGACATGCTGTGAATTCTTCTTCTTTTTCGCGTCATGTGTTCACAATTTCCGGCCTTCAATACTCCTATAGATGACGGCATAAAGATGGACAGGCCCTACTGTGGTCAATCGAAAGAGTCCTGGTTGTGCCGTACTTCCGGGGCTGGATGACGGAGCTGTGCCACCGCAGTGGCCACAAACCTCCCGAGCCTGCCCCGGGAGTCCTTCCTGAATCTGCCTGTGAAGGAGAGACCCATGGAGACCTTCCAACAAATTATGTACGGGTTCTATGCGCTGCTTACCTTGGCAGCCATCGCCCTTGGCGTGTGGTTCTACAGGAAGCGCAAGGAAAGCCAGGAATAAAGCCCAGGTAACACCCGCCAACGACGCGCAAAAGGAGAGCCAACCAATGCCACGCATCAAGCTCGCGGAAAAGACAGCTACGGTATTGGCTGCTGGCATTGCAGCCGCCAATCCACTAGTCCTCCAAGCCCAGATAACGGTGGCGCCCACGTTTCAAGGGGCCATCACCGACATTCGTACCATCGCGATCGCCTCCGGAACTCTGGTCTCAGGTGTGGTCGGATTGGTTGGCCTGGGGCGAACCGCCTACAAACTGAGCCAGGGAGACACCGATTCGATGACGGCGTTGATCTTCGCCATCGTCGGCATTGTGCTGGGGTTCCTGGCCAATACTTTCATTACATGAAAGAGACCCTGATCTTTCGAAACATCCAGCACATCCCCCGGATCTGGGGAGTGACTTACCTGAAGCTCTTCGCGACCTTGGGAGGCGGATTGCTCATCACCACCCTGGCGTTCTTTCTGACCTCTGGAGCAACGGCGGTCGTGAAGGTGGCCATGATTGTGATTGGCATCATCGCCACCCTGCTGCTCTACCTGATTTGCTTTTGGATCGACAACACGGACCCGCTGGAAAGGGACTCGGCTTCCTTCCTCAAGACTGACTTGAATTCGCAGTCACTCTCACTCCAGCGTGTCCGTTTCCTGCACCACGAGGCCTCCGATGCGGTTTCGAGATCTGGCACGCGACCTGAATCGATTCGAGCAGAAGCTGGAAAACGTGCTGCTCTACGTCGACTTCCTCCAGCATGAACTGCCCATCATTCTCTTGAAAGACGGCTCCGTCCTGATCTTGTTCGAGTTGGCAGGACTCGACTACGAGGGGCTGTCGGAAGACGAGAAGGAGCAGTTTAGCCACTATGCGCGCACAGCCCTAGAGCAATTGCCGGACGAGGGCGCCGGTTTCATGCTCTCAAATCTCCTCATTCGCGACACACCTGACCCCATTCGGCTTAAAAGAATTCCTGGGGCACATCCCCTAGTCCAGTTTGTTCAGAGCGAGAAGCAGGCTTTCTGGGACGGGATGATCAGCCACAGCTTTGGCAACCGAATTCTCTGTGGACTGCGATACTTCAACCCCAGAAGGAAGGAGGCCGGCTGGAACCTGTTGGTCCAGGAAGGCAAGTTGTTCCAGTTCTACCAGGATCAACTCCGGGCCGGTATCCGCAAGCTCGAACAGGGCTTTCTGGCAATGCAGAGCGCGCTCGGCCGGTTTGGCTTTGCCGCGCTGGACCACGTCAAGTCCTTCCAATCCTTGTATGAGCTGATCAACTTCGCAAAGGCGTCAGCCTACCGTCAGGATCTCTCCCTCAATGCCCAATTAGCCCATAGCCAGTATCTGTTCCGTCCCAGCGAAGAGTACGTTGTGGTGAATGGTACCGAATACTGTTCCCTCGTCGGCATGAAGTACCCACCTCCCACGTCCCTCGCCATGTATCTCCGGCGCTTTTACGAACTCGATTTCCCGCTGGTCCTGCGGCAGTCGATTGGTTTTGCGAACAAGCAACAACTTTACAAGGACCAGGACTTCCATACCCCGATCGCCCTCGCCCTTTCGACCGTCGATCCGAAGAACCTGAAGTATGTCGAGGAGGTTCGAGAGTTTCGGAATCGGATCGAAAACGAAAAGGAATTGCCGGTCTGGTGGCATTTCTCGGTCCTGGTTCGAGCCAGAGACCGGGAGACGTTGCGAGTCCGTCGAGCCCACGTGATTGCCCTCCTGAAGGAGATTGGTTCCTTCGGCATCGGCGAAAAACGCAACCTGAAGTGTGCCGTCTTTTCCCTGTTTCCCGGCCACGACCGGCTGTATCTGCGGCGAGCGTTGCTTGCGACTGCCAACGCCGGGGATCTACTAAGCGCTTACGTTTTGTCCCAGGGTGACACCGATCCCGTGGACTACCTGCAGGACCGGTTGCATGGCGTTTTTGCCTACAACCCGTTCACGAGTCGTGAGAAGGCTCATCACCGGGCTATCTGCGGGCCAACTGTTGGAGGGAAGAGCTTCTTTGTCATCAAAGACTTGCTCTCGCACCTGATCGTCAACCCGATGGTTTGGGTGGTAGACCTGTCGAATTCTTATGGAGATCTTTTCGAGCTCCTCCGCGAGGAGATGCCGGACCAAACGTCCATCATGCGGGTATCCCGTCTGGAGACGAGTTTCCAGTTTAATCCCTTCCAGTTGGACGATCCACTCGCGCCAGTTTCTGACGAACAGTTCGAATTCTGTATCGGACTAATGAAGCTAATGGCGGGACGGCAGCTGATGACTCCAGCCAATGAAGTCTCTTTGCGGCACGGGCTGGCGGAGTTCTTCAATGCTTACAAAATCCTGCTTCGCAACGGCACCCATGGCGCAGCAATTCCACCGATTACGCTTCTTTCCAACATTCTCGAGATGGAGCTCAAGCAGCGAGAACTGTCCAGTGCATTTCAACTTTGGACCACAGGGCGACGCGGCCTGATGTTCAACACCGGCCGGGACACGCTCCGGAGTGCGCGGTTCTGCTATTTCGACTTGCGGGATCTCGAAGGTGAGCCCGAGCTGATGACGGCCATCGTCTATGTGATCTTCTCCAAGGTGTATGGCGACATTGCGGACGAGAGCCTGCGCAACGTCGAGAAACGATTCGTTCTGGACGAAGCCCACCGTTACATTACCGATCCGGCCTTCTCGCACTGGATTTCCCTGATGGTCAGAACGGGCCGGCATTGGAACATCATGCTCGACCTGATCACGCAGTCGCTAGCAGATCTGGACGATCCGTCCCAGCCCTGGTCGAAGGCGATCATCACCAATCTCAAGCAGGCGTTCTTCTTTGCCGGCCAGAAGGATGTCGAGACCTCCTTCCGCAAGCTGCAGCTCACCGATTACCACATCCAGCAGTACAAACGGCTCGATCCTTCTCGCTTCGAGGTGCTCTATTGGTCCGCTGGAGGTCTGCGGCGCATCCTCCGGCCGCTTGCGGATCCCTACACTTACTGGCTGGCGACGACGGCCGCCCGGGAGCGGACCGTGAAGCGGCTCATTAAGCGGCTTCACCACGGGAATGTGAGGAATGCTGTCGAGGATCTGGTCCGACTGACCGGCCATTGCCACAGCACCGAGGAGCGACTGGCTATTCTTGAGCCTTACCTGGAAGAAGTTGCCAAGCTGGAGCGCGATGCGGAAACACCAACCGGGGCGACGTTCCACACGTCAGGCTGTGGCGCGCGCGCGAGTGGCCCCACCATGAGAGCAAGCGGTGCGCGGAACCACTGCGGAGACCGGGCGGTGGAGAAACATCTGAAACTGACCCGTGAAAGGAGACAATCCATGAAGCGATTGACAGCGATAGGAAGTCTGACAACGGCACTGTTCGTTTTTTGCCTCGCTGGCCAGGCTCAGGCCTTCGTCTTTACGGACCTCGTGGCCAAGGTGCAGCGCCTGGCCATGATGACGCAGGTGGCTGAGCAGATTCAGAAGATCGACGACTACAGGAAAGAGTTCGACGAGTACCATGTCCAGTTCAACAAGTACTTCGTCAACTTCCAGCGCATTTATCGCCGGCTGTCCTCAAACGATTGGCAGGATTTCATGCCGTCTGAGTGGGCGCGACTGAAGGATCACGTCATCACCATTTGGAAGACTTTTGACCAGGCGGCCTATGACGCCCAGGTCCTGTCACTCAAGATCAATCCCCTTTATGAACGATCCCCCGAGTTCAAAGCCTACGCCGATCAACTGATTGCCCTCTCTGAGGGCTTGATCACGCAACTCAAGCTCGAAGAGGCTCATTTGATGGAGTTGCAGACCCAGGATGCCAACCATGCGCACGCACTGGAGCGATTCAAGGGCCGCAATGCCGGGCTGGTCCTGGGCGAAGACACGCCTGGTAACGAGATAGCCCTCAGCCAGCAGATTGCCCTGATGAATTCGATTCTGATCGAGATTGCCACGATCCAGGCCGAGCAGAAAGTCGTCCAACAGCGATTGCTCACCGACCAGAAGGAAGCCCGCAATCTCATCATGAAGATGAAACAGCTGGAGATCGATGCCCAGAAGGGCAGCATCCAAAGCATCAACCAGCTCTCGGAGCTCACCCGGTCCCAGTAAAGAGAAGGAGACGCCATGATCCGATTGCTCCTCGTAGTCTTCTTGTTCACGAGTCCAGTCGTAGCCATTGATGAACCTTGCTACCAAGTCATCGTCGATGGACACGACCGCAGTGCTTACCAGTATGTCAACGGCCGGTTTCTGGTCTTTGCCGATCCTGCCTGGACAGAAAACCCGATTGTGGACGACATCCGTTTGGTGGATTCGAAGACTGGAAGGGCAGAAATGACGCCCAGACTTAATCCGGGCAATTTCCTCCCCAGCCGGCCGTGGGGTGGTGTGTGCTTTCTCCATATTCCTGCTGGCAAGACCCTCAGCCTTCGCGCTGGCGGCAAGCTCGTCACCTTCAGCAGAAGAAATTCTGGGAATGGCTGTCCCCGCATGAACTTTCTCTTGGACGGACGCTGGAATGGCTACGAAGTCTTGACAGAAATGCCCAATGGATTTCGCACGCTGGCGCGCCATGTCCACCGCGAGAGTAATCAGATCATCGTTGTCGGCCCATCGTATTTTTCAGAACCGAAGGCTGAGCTTTACCGCATTGGCGACCCTTCCCAGACAGGCAGGCCATTCTCCATGCAGATGCTTGCCGGGAGTCAGATGGTTGAGCGCTATCCCCATCTCAAGAAGCAAGTCAATGAGCAGTGGGGCTTCGGCAGTTCCTACTTCGTTTTTGCACCCCTGAATCCGGGAGAGGAAATCAAGATCACGGGTCGGTTGCCGCTGGATGAAAAGCCCGTTTCGTTCTTCGTTCGGAAAGTCACTGGAGGAGCCGCCCAATGATCGGCCTCTCCAAACTGCTAGACCTTGTCTGGCTCGCTCTTCGAGGTAACGGAACGAACACGGATTTCGTGGTTGTCTACACAGCGATCGGCGCGCTCCTATGGAGTCTGCTGCTCTTCAAGGTTTTTCTTCAGGAGGGGCTCCAGGTAGCTATGGGGAGTAGGTCAGAGCTACCCAAAATTCTGGTGAAGTACCTTTTCGTCGCCGGCATGTTTTCGATTTGGCCTCAGCTATCCGGCAATCTCTTTGCCGGAATCCGATTGTTGGCCGTCAATTTCTATCCTGACCTCGACAGTCTGCTCGATGCCATGGCCGGGTCCTTGGGAACTCTGTCAGCATCGGATGACGCAGCCCAGAACGCTCAAGGACTTACCAGCGCCATTCTCGGAGCCCTCTACAACTTCACTTTGGGGAGTTTACTTTCCATCTTCGGAATGCTGGTAGTGTTCCTCTGCTGGGCATTGGTGCTGGTGAACATTGCCGGCTCGCTGACAATTCTGGCTATGAATCTGGTGCTTGGCCCGGTCTTCTTTGCGCTTGCCTTTGATCGGGACTTCCGCGGCCATGCGCAGAAGTGGCTGGCGGCAGTCCTCTCCTACACGTTGCTGATTCCGCTGTACGGCGCTGCTTTGTCCGTGGCAGGCGCCATCGCAGGGGCCACCGCTTCCACCAACCTGTTTGGCCTGCCTTCTGGACCGCAGGTTCTGGCCCAAGTGATTGGTCCCATCATGTCGGTAGGCGTTGTGTTCTCGACCAACAAGGTGGTCAATGCACTGGTTGGAGGAGCAGCCGGTTCAGGGGCAGGGTCAATGGCATTGGGTGTGACCGGAGCTGCCGTCCACATGCTGCCGGGCGGTGCCATGCTTCGCAGCACCGGGGCGGCGGCAGGTGCCGCAGCGCGAGCGGGAGCTGGAGCGGCCAAGACTCTCGGGCAGAAGCTGAGTTCAACAGCGCGGGCAGCGCTGGGAAAATAGGAGGAGCGTGTGTCTCAGGCAACCGACGACTTCATCCGTTCGAGTGGGAATCTTGCCTACGTCAACACTTGGTTGAAGCTCCTGGGTCTGGTGCTTCTTCTGGTGTCCCTGTTGTTGGGAACAGCGCTCCTGGTCAAGATTCTCGACAGCCGAGCCGAGCACATCGTGCCCATCGTCATCAACCAAGCCACAGGAGACGCCATTCCGGTGGACTACAAGGTGGTGGATGCTCTTGGCGAGCAACGAGCAGCAGTCGAGATCCGCAAGTTCTCTGAGGACTTCCTCCGCGAGCTTTACACCTATAACCGATTCACAGTCAAAAACAATTTGGATGCAGTCATCAAGTGGACCACTCCCGAAGCCCTGCGCCAGGTCAAGGAAGCTGTCCGACTGCCGCGCCGCGCTGAATTGATCGCCGGCAACGCCCAGGGACTGGCCGAGCTGCGCAACTTCCTTATCACCGAGACGCAGCCTCTGATCAAGGTGCAGGCGTACTTCGAAGCTAAGGCCATGTCACAACGCGATGAGCTGATTGAGATCAACCAGTTCCTGGCAGTGATTCTGATCAAACCCGTAAAACGCTCGCTGCGCAATCCGCACGGCCTGATCATCATCGAGTATCGACAAAGTTCATTCAAGGACGCGAAGGAGGAACAATGAAACAGTTCTTCGCTGTGTTGTTGTTGATGTGCCTGGTACCGCCACTCGCTAAAGCTGCCCCCCAGCCACGGACGCTGATGTGCAACTTCGACGGGGAGAATGAGACGAAGGTTTACAAGGTCGTCACGCTTCCCGGCGTGGGGACCACGTTTCGGTTGCATGAGGGCTGGAAGATCACTGACTTTGTGGTAACCGACCCAAAAGGGATTCCACGGCGAATCCAATGGCACGATCGGTATTGTCACCCCGCTCGCAGTGAACAAGAGCACTTCGGTGTCGATCTACACGGACAAGGACAAACTCTTCGTGTTTAACATCTCTTCTGAGCTGGACCCCGATGGCTTCGCTGACCAACTGGTGGTCATCCAGGCAAGCAACCTCCAGTTCTTCAGTCAGCGAGTCAATCAGGAAGCCCAAAAGATTGTTAAGGAGCGGCTGGAATCCGCTGAGAGTCGCTACAGCACGTCTCTTGAGCACAAAGCCAGACAGGTCAAAGAACGGTTGCTGTTTTCCCTGAACAGTAACTACGAAATCAAAGACCGGTACTTCTCCATCACGAGAGTCTGCGACGACGGAATCTTCACCTATATCCAGCTGGCGAAATCTCAAGACCGGCCAGCTGTGTACGTCGGCGAAAGTAACGACCAGAAGAAACTTGAACCCGTGAAGTACACCGACGAAGGCGCGTACTACACGGTCCATCGTGTTCTCCAGCCGGGCGATAAACGATTGTTTTTGAAGCTCGGCGAAGACTCTGCCGAAATCCGGCCGCGGTAGAACCGTGACTTCATTCCTCAATCACCACACCCGATAAGAAGGGCCAATCGCACATGGAACCTACCGAAACCGAAGCAACGACACGAATAATCGAGGAGCAACCTGTACCCAGGAAAAGGAAAAAACGCGTCTGGGTGTTTGTCTGCCTGGGAACTGGCGTCGTCCTCTCAGCCTTGCTTGTGCTCCTGACCGTGCTGCGGAACAGCCACCCTCAAGTTCAGAGCCTGACCGCAGACGATACTGAGCAGTTGAAATACGACGCCCAGCAACAGGCAAATGATCAAAGTAAAGCCGATCGGATCCGGAACGGTTCGTTGCTGATGAGAAAGGAAGACTCCGACACCCAGGCGCAACTCAACAGTTTGATGGGCCAGCTACAAGGGGACTCTGGGACAAAGGTGCCTGTTCCAATGTCCGAGGACCAACAGGTCCGAACCGAGGAAGAGGCCATTTCCCAGGTACTACGCGAGCATAAGCCGGCTGGCCCACCCCCGGCGTACGAACCCAGACACGCAGGACCGCCCGCTCAAACGACGACCGACGCCAGCGACCGGCCCATGTTTGTGTACAGCCGAACGTTTGGTGGAGCGAAGTACGTGGATGTTCCAAAAAACTCACGAGAGATCCAACCAACCTCATCCACTGCCGAACCAAAGATGGCCAAGGCTTCCGCAGACATCGGAGTCTTGCCCACGGCGCTTGCACAGAAAACCAGTGAAAGTCTTGAAGGCACCCTGGCCGGCCAGAATGAGAAGACCGCCGTCATCTACACAGAGCACGCGCCTGTGACGCTCTTCGAAGGCGAAATGATCGAATCCGTTCTGCTCAACCGCGTCATTGCCGATACCGAACCCTCCCCCGTCATCTGCCAGATCAGTAAGGATGTGTTCGACAACACGGGCCGATATGTCGTCTTGCCAGCCAACTCTCGCATCGTGGGTTTGTCCCAGGTCGTCAACTACAAGGGCGCCCACCGTCTGTTCATCAGTTTCCATCGGATCATCCTTCCGAATGGGCCTTCAATCGGTTTTCCGCCCAGCAAGCGAGCGATGAATGCCCTCGATAGCACAGGAGCACTGGGCGTGGTTTCCAAAGTCGAGCGTCATTGGTTCCTGCAATTTGGCACGGCAATTTTCTTTGGGGTGTTGGACGGCATTGCCGGCGCTGCTCAGCGCAGCCAGGATCTTTATTCGACTCGTTCGATTGTTCTGGGGCGGACCTCAGAAAATTTCCAGCGCATTCTCGACAACATTATGTCTCAGTACTCGACGATTGTGCCCACGATCCGCGTGGATCAAGGTAAGCGGTTGAAGATCTATCTTTCGGACGATGTACTGATCTCGCCGTACGCTCGGCTGACCGATCGCAGCTACTATGCAAACCGGTAACCGAACAGCTCTTTCCTTTCGGCGCTGGCGACGCTTCCCAACTGTGTGTTCGGCTTTGGTTGTAATGCTGTTGCTCGCAGCCGCCACCCTGTCTGGAGCCGACCGCTCAGCGATCAATCCTCGCGAGTATCTGGCCGAGCTCCGTCGCTTGGGCGCACGGAAGCCATTCCTGACCGACTCGCCAGACGTCTATCTGGAGCCGCAAAGCCTTGGCCAATTCTTCACAGAAAAAATATACCGCGAGCTTCGGGGTAACGCCTACTTCGGCTATGACTATGACGAGGGTTTTGTGATGGAGGGGAAAACGGTTCAGATAGAGGTTCTGAAAGAGCTGACTCCGGGCACCAGTTGTCAGGCTGCGTATCGGATGGCTCTGGAGCAGGCTCTTAACGCTGCGGGCCTTCAGCTGAAACTGGCGGCACCGATCCAGATCGGAGTCTGTATCGTCGGCGTTGAGTCTCGCGAGACCCAGAAGACTTTGGCTGGAGTCATGGTCGAGGCCTACCTGCGAAACGCTAATCGTAAGAAGTCCTTCTTCATCCGCTATGGCTCCGGCCACCCCCGTGGTCTAGGGGCCGCCATCCGCCTCTCCGCCGAGTTGCTCATGGGTCAATTCGTGTCACGCAGCGCCGCGAAGGTACGGGAGGGCCGAGAGACCAGTTTCACGATCAGGAAACGTCCCTAGCGAACCACCAAAGCTGCCACTATGTTGCAAGTGATGCGCCATCCGCTGGGAAAGAAAGGCGACTACCTCCTTCCAGAATACTGACTCCAATGCGCTTATGGGGTCTTCTCGTGAATCCATGACAGTGAGCCTGAACGTCAGCAGTTCCTAAGGGACTTTGAAACTTTTTGTGAATATGTGTACACCGACTTCGTCAGCGGTTGTGATCAAAACAAGTCTTAGAGTTCACTGAAAGTTACGAACAAATCAAAGAGAGGCTTTGGAGGCTGACAGAGTGAAGGAGAATCAAGATCCTTAGCGTGGCATTCGCCTTGCCGTAGTGGGAAATCTTGAGCTTGCCAGCAAGGAGTACATCTGTACTATGGCTAGGGTTGCTCGATGGCGCGAAGCAGCGTGGGTTTTGTGGGTCTGTTCTTGAGGAATTCCCAAACAATGGGAGGAATACGGCCATTGACCTTCATGGCATCGTGCTCCAGTTCCGTCAGAAAGAACACTGAGTTTCCGAAGGGACTCTTTGCAAGGAGTTCAGAAAGGCGATAGGCATCCACGTCTGAGAGCAAAAACATGCAATTATCGAACAACTTGAGCCAATTCTGGATGTATGCACTTGTCGTGCAATAGTGCTTTTCTGCGTCGTTGATTTCATGGTCTGTCGCAAGCAAGAACGCTTTGCTAGCGGTACTCGTGAACATGTCAGTTTCCCTTTTTGTCAGGCGGTACTGGCGGCTGCGCGGTCTCAGGTAGATTCGCTACCAGGCCTCCCGGGGTACTCGCGCTACTGCCAGGGAGCTCAAGAGCCAGTAATCCTGTCTTTCGCTCCTTGAAAAGTTTCTCAAATTCGTTGGCTTTATTTTCGATATCCGTCATTCGTGTTTCTACCAAAGTCCTGAATGCCTCCAGCCGCGTATCCATTAACGATTCCAACTTTTCAGAGGATTTGCTTTCGATGCGGCGCAAAGTGTCAAAATATGACTTCAGTCCTAGTACGCCAACCAGCACACTAGATATTGTCAACAGAATCCCGATACATGTCGCGGTGAATGTGATGGTGTTTTCGACACGCTCTAGGTGTGCCTTCGTTTCTTCACGAATAGCGGCAGAATACTCCAAGAAATCTTTCGTCGTTGAGTCGGGAGCGCTTGGAGGAGCTGGGGAAACATTGTTTTGGATAAGAACCCCCGCCATGGGAGAAGGTTGGCCGCTAGCTTTTGTCTGCTGTTGGGCCTGACTCAGCGACAGTGTTCCAAGCAGCAGGACGACAACGTGGCCAAGAAAAGAATTCTTGCACATAGTGAACTTTAAGGGGACGGAGAAGCGCATCGTATCCCGGCGCCAGACTGCAGCACAAGCCAAAAGTCGGTTGATCAGTTTGACAAGTGAGAGAAACGATCTTAGAGTCCCACTGGCCCTGTAGCTCAGCAGGAAGAGCACCCTTCTTTTATGAGGACGGCTTAGAAACGAAAGGGGTTGTCGGGGGTTCGAGTCCCTCCAGGGCTACCAACAATTTTAAGAGTCGTCCTTTGCAAAACCCGCCGTATTCAGGCGGGTTTTGTTTTCTGGCAAGGAGCTCTTGATTCTTAATCTGCTGTTACGTCGAGTCAAGAATCGAGGGGTCAGCAGCGGCAACTCCCGGTATGCCACGACGACTTTACCGTGCCACTGGCTTCGGGCACGCGTACGTAACGCCTGGGCAACTCTCGGGCAGAAATTCGCTCTCGGGGCATATCGCCATGCATCACAGTCAATTATCACCCCGCGATCCACTCAACCCCAAAAGCCCTAAGATCATCGTTCATGATGGAAAGAAACGGACTCCGAAAGAGCTCGGGTTTCATGGGGTGGCGGACCCACGTTTCCACCAGCCGAGAACAGTGAGCACGTTGGCTTAAGAAGCACCGGATGGCGTACATCCCATCCGTGCCGTGCTCGTTGAAACGAGCGACGAATCGCGCGCTCGCAAACTGATGGAAATAGTTCAGCAACCGATCGTTCTGGGAACCAGCAAGCGACCCGGGCTCTTTTGGTTTGCGATTTCTCCGCTGTTTACCGCGGTAAGGAAAACGGATGAATGTGAACATCGGTGCGGTAGGCCAATTTATCGGGCAACCAGATAGCCGTTGGTGGTCACTTCACCAGTTCCATCAGCTTGGTATAGTTGTCCACAACGTCGTAACGCACTTGCTCCGAGGTAATCTTTGCGAAAAACTTTCGGGCGCATTGGATTTTGCAGGCTTCAATCTCGCGCAGGTCGAGGGTGGACATTGTCCCTTTCGTTTCCGCGATGAAGTAGATGTGCTTGACCTTCCCCTGCTCAAACGCAATCGCCCAATCGGGGTTGTAGTTCCCAACTGGCGTCGGGATGGAGAACGCCTTCGGGAGCTTGGCATAGACGACAACCTCGACGCCTGTATCCAGTTCGGTGACGAACTTTCGCTCGGTGCTTGAATCCGTAAAGACGTAATCGTAAATGTGCCGGTCCACCTTCATGGCCTTGGCGAAATTGTCCTTGGGCTTCTCCTGCGTGAAGATTGCCACGCTGTGGCGGTCCTCAATCGGGTCGTATGCCAAGTGCTCAACGATGACTGTAGCCTTCTGTTCATTGATGATGCGGGCTGCCTTGAGGATGAAATCCTCGGGGTTCGTCTTGTACTGGTCGAACGTGACCTTCTGCACACCTGAGAGCATGGCCGCGACGGTCCCTCGCAACAATTGCGTCTTCTCGGCAATTGTTCCGAGGAGGTCGTACTTTACCGCCGAATGAACTGATGCTTTCTGGTCGCTTGTTTCGGTCTCGCTGATCGAAAACGCTTCGCCCTTCTTCAGCGTCTCAACAGTGGCTTCGGCGATTTGCTCACCGCGTTGAACGGTGTATTGAAGGGGCGAAACATTCAGTTCCTTTTCCAACGCATTGACGCATTTGCCGACCAGTTCGGCAGTATCGAAATGGACGGTGTACGCAGCTTTCTGGTTGATGCGGCCCCAAAGTCCCTGGAACTCCTTCTTATCGAAGTTCTTGCTGAGGGGGTTGGTTTTGGACTTGCGGTCGTCGCCAATCTCCGGCATTTGGGTGGCGCTGAACACGCTTTCAATGAGTTTAAAGACCTGGTCTGCATGCGGCTTCAATTCATCGGGAAGGACCGCGAGTGTGCCTTCCTTCTTCGCCTCATGATACGACGTCGCGATTCCATCCTTGTCGTCCGCGTAATCGTTCCTCAAAAGGTATTTGTAAATCTGCTTGGCCATCTGTGGCGTCACCGATACATCCCCCGTTTCGGTCTTGAGCACCTTGCCGGTGAAATACGCCACATCCGCCACACGGGGGCGCGCGGAAAGTGACTCGCTGATGTCCTTTTGCAAACCCGAAACGAAATCCTTGTAGCTCTCGCTCGCCACCACGGTTAGCACGTTCACCTGATGAACCGTAGCCGGGTCGTCCATCCGTTCGCCTTTGAGAGGACCTTCGGAGACAACGGCCAATCTCATGCCACGTCCGACTTCCTGGCGGCGGCTTACGGTGTTGTCACTGTGCTTGAGCGTGCCGATGACGAACACGTTCGGGTTGTCCCATCCCTCTCGCAATGCCGAATGCGAGAAGATGAAACGTACGGGCTCCTCAAGCGAAAGCAATCGTTCCTTGTCCTTCAGAATCAGGTCATACGCATCAACATCATCAGTCTGACCAGCGAATTCCCCTCTGGCCGCAACTCTCGGATCAACTAGCCGTTTGCTTTTCTTGTCAATGGAAAAATATCCGTTGTGCGTCTTGGTAACGTCGATGCCCTTTAAGTAATTGGCGTAGGCGGTGCTACTGAACAGCGTCAAGCTTTCATCGCGGAGCCTGCTGTACTCTTCCTCAAATATGGTGGCGTAGTCGCCGGATTGTTCCCCCACGTCGTTGTACTGGCGGTACTTGGCGACCTCGTCGATAAAAAACAGCGTCAGAGTCTTGATACCCTGGTCAAAGAGGGATTCCTCTTTCTCGATGTGGGCTTTGATGGACTCGCGAATCTGGATTCGGCGGATGGTCATTTCGCTCACGTCGCCGCTGGCCTCCCCCGCATGAAGTTGGTGACCGTTGGTGAAACTCACCATGGCGGCCACTGCGTCAATGTCCGCGATGACGAAGCCTTTGTACTGATTCAATCCACCCGACACGTCCATCAAGTTGTCATTCTTGCCGAGCCTGCGAATCTCCCGCTTGATACCCGTCTTGGTCTGAACCTCAATCTCTACGCGGGCGACGGGCTGCTTGGTTATGGAGACCTCAATCGATTCCAGATACAGATATCCGCTCGTTCCCGTGAAGCCCCGAGTCGAAATGCCCCGGACGGCAATCTTCTTCACGAGCTTCTGGTTGTATGCATCCAAGGCATCCAGCCGGTGAATTTTGTTGTGCTGCGTCTTGTGTGTGGCGGAGTACCGCAAAATCATCAGGGGATTGAACTCCTTGAGGGAGTCCAACGTCCTTCTGCCTTCCATCTTTTGCGGTTCATCAAGAATTAGAATGGGCCGGTTCTGCTTAATTACGTCGATGGGACGGCGGGATTGGAAGTCGTCTAGTTCTTCGTAAATCCGGCGGGCGTCCTTGCCGGTCGCGTTGAACGCCTGGACGTTGATAGTCATCACGTTGATGCCGGCGTCCGACGAATAGCTCTCCAGATTGTGTAACTGCTTCGAGTCGTAGATGAAGTACCGCGCCCGCTTGCCGTACTCCTCAAGGAAGTGCTCCGCCGTAATCTCAAACGACTTGTTCACGCCTTCGCGAATCGCGATGCTCGGCACAACGACGATGAACTTCGCCCATCCATACCGCTTGTGCATCTCGAACATCGTCTTGATGTAGCAGTAGGTCTTGCCCGTGCCGGTCTCCATTTCAATGTCGAGATTCACCTGGCATATTGGGTTGGTCACGAGCGATTGCGATTGGGGCAAGTTCTGGTCACGCTGAACCTTTTGAATGTTCTCCAGTACCTTGGGGGACGGCAAAGCGATATCCGAGTTCTTGAACCCGGTCATCTCTTCCAGTGCCGCGATCGTCATCTGCGGGCTCTCTTTGGCTCTACCTGGGTCGATCCGGTAACTCAAGCCAGTGGAGAGCGGCTGACCGGTGAAGCAGTTGACGACGGCTTCAACAGCGGCGGTCTGGTAAGCCTGCCTTTTGAATTTCAACTTCATCTGGCGGCTCCCTAGATGCTCTTCACTTCGGTGGCAGGTGACAAGAGTTTGAATATCTGCTCCACATTGATCTTGGTGGCGTCACTACCGTATCCAGTGTCGCGGAACACCGCCCGGAGCGGTTTTCGCTTGGCGAGTTCCTTGATAAACGCCTCGTCGATTCCCAACTGGAAACACGCAGCAAGGGCGTCCGTATCCACGAAGTAGACTGTTTTGCCGATGATGTTCTCTGGCTTGATGGGAAGCGTCAGGTCAACGCCCCAATCGAGCAGAACTTGGAAGAGTAAGTCTTCGTCAGTCCGGTCCTCTTTGACGTTGTCCACGAGTCCGGCAAGCGTGGGTTGAGTGACGGCGTCAGCTTGGTAGTACACGTCCTTCATGTTCGACGTGTCCACCTTCAATACACGGAATCCGATGTCGATTTTGTCGCCATTGAGACCCGCGGCTTCCTTGAGGTTTTTGCCAGCCCGCCGGATACGCTCCATGCTGATTTCCGAGATGGTCTTGAAGCCTAACCTTGCCGCCGGAGTATCTTCTTCGACCAGCTCCGGAAGTTGCACCATGATGAATCGACGGGCGCCTCCGTCGTCGCTGTTCTGCTCCAGCACGGCCTGTGCGGTAGATGACGCGCCAGCGAAAAAGTCAAGGACGATATCGCTGTCCCGAGTTGCCAACGTGACTAGGGCCCGGAGCAACGACACTGGTTTGGGGTACTCAAGAACTTGCTCGCTCATCAGTTCACGAAGTTCCTTAGTGGCTTCTTGATTCATCCCAGCACTAAGGTGAAGGACTTCTTCGTCTGCGCTGTTTTCGTTGGCGTCGGCCTCGCTAGGCGATGCAATCCACGTCGAAACTGGAATGGCGGAGGCGTCTTCGTCGTCTGGCAGGTATCGGGTCTTGTACCGCGGTCGAGACATGCGGCGATCGGGTTCGTCGTCAGGCCAGATGATGTTTCCTGCTGCGATCTCCTTCTGCATCGTTGCCGGAAAGAATCTCCAAACACGAGTCTCCGGCGGCATATACTCTTTGCCGGTTCGTGGGTTCTTGATTGGGTAATACTGATTGGGCCGCATCTCACGGGTCATTCCGACCGTCAAATCAGTGCTCCGGTATTTTCCGACATTATCGGAGAAGGGGTAGTCACTCTCGTCCCTCTCTGCTCCGTATAGTTTGACTGCGTCGCGAGAACGACAGAACGCGGCAATGTACTCGTGGTCAGGTGAAACCGCGTCGCCTCGCATTCCGGTGGACATGCGGCGTTTCCGAACGAACGTCGCAAGGTAATTGGCGTTGCCAAAAACCTCATCACCAATCAGGCGAAGCGTCGCAAGTTCCTTGTCGTCGATGGAAACAAACAGAACGCCGTCAGGTCGCAGCAGATTGCGGGCAAGTTTCAGCCTTGGATACATCATTGAGAGCCAGTCGGAGTGGAAGCGGCCATTTGACTCGGGATTAGCAACCAGTCTTTCTCCTGAATCCTCAACCTGCCCCGACTGGGTGAGGTATTCGCCAGAATTCACGGAAAAGTTGTCCTTGTAAATGAAGTCGTTGCCCGTGTTGTACGGCGGGTCGATGTAAATCATCTTGACCTTGTTCAGGTATGTTTCTTGGAGAAGTTTCAGGGCATCAAGATTGTCGCCCTCGACAAAAAGATGCTTGGTCAAATCAAAGCTGATGCTTGCCTTTCGGTTCGGTCGAAGGGTTTTAGCGACCGGAGCGTTTGCTACGAGTAATGCTGCACGCTTACCGGGCCAGTCGAGTTGATACCGTTCACGCGGCCCTTCTACGACCTTGTCCGAGAGTTCTTGGCGAAGTTGGTCAAAATCGATGGAACCCCTGATGGCTCCCTTCTCGTCCTTCGTCTCGGTGACGCAATTAGGAAACAATTCAGCGAGGCGGGCGACGTTCGTGAAATCGGGGGTATGCATCTTCAACTTGCTCATAGGTGTCCTTACTCAGCCTTTCCGCTCGCCAGTGCTTCAACTTCGGCTTTGGCCGTTCGCACTTTGGCGTTGAGTTCGACTTTCCGATTGAACTGCTTCTCGCGTTTTAGTCGGGCCTCGAGTCTTGAGACCTCGCGTTGCTTGATTGCCAAAAGCTGGTGTCTCTCGATAAAATCTTGGAGCGTCTCTCCGGATCTGCCTGCGACGGGCGTCAACTGCCGGAGCATTTGCTCGTGCAAGCTCGTCAGGTTCAATGCTACCGGAAGCGGTGACCGCTTGGTGTCAGCCGGGAGCCATTCGGTCGAAAAATACTCGTCCACGACCCATTTGGACGAGTCGGCCTCGCTCGGCCTTTTGAATGCGGCAACAACTTTGACGCGGTCGCCTTTCCCGCCTGACGCGGTGACCTCAAAGATGATCGGAAAGCCGATGGCGGCGTCGATGCAATACAAAACATCTTTGGTTAGTTCTTTAACGCCGGGCTTGAGATCCACCGCGAACACCTGAATTTCGGTGACACCCGGACCTGCGGGCAGGTTGGTCGTTTCAGGCGCCAGCTTGAATCGCCAAACGATTCTGTCGATTTCGGCGGCAAACAGGTCACGAAGACGGCGGGTGACTTTACCGAAGGCAAAAACTTTGCTCTTGGGGAGAACGCGGCCAAATGTGGCCTTGGGCGGATACTCAAAGAGCCGTCCCTTCATCACGACTCCTGAATGACAAGGAAGGACAGCAACTCAAAATCGTCAAGGCCCGCAATGGTGTTGGTCAGGGCCGTGGTGGTCTTTCCGGTAAATAGGCTGTCGAGATCTTTATCTTCCTTCACTTCAACGATGCTGCGAATCGCATGGGCGAGCAGTCCTGAATAGAAGGACATATTCCGACCGTCATCGGTGGCTTGATTGAACGGTCCGTAGGCTGCCGGGATAGGCTCCGCCTTGTCGCGGCAGGCGGCCCGGGCAAGGTCAAGAAGCTGTTTCACCTCGGTGTGCTTGGCGAGGACCTGGCCATCGTTCCCCAGAAACAACAAGTAGTATGGATGAAGGCGGTTCTGTTGATTGATGTTGACGGCATGGTTTCGGTTGCGAAGGGTGAAAATCACGCCCGGTAGAAGTCCGCGTGCGGGATCTGCCGGAACGACGGCGTGCAACCCGCTGGGAAGGCTTGAAAGGTCGCCAGCGGTTTTGACGTAGTTGAGCAAGTCCATGCGGAAATCGTTGAGACCAAGGTCGGTGATGGAGACGCCGGTCTTAAGGTCCTCCATGTCAATGACTTCTTCTTGAAGTTTACGGAGTTGCTCCTTGCGGTATGAGACATCATTGGCTTCGGCAGTGAGTGGGTTGTCGTCTCCGGTGGCGGTCACGTCGGCGATGACCATGCGGTTCTCGACTCGCTCCTTCAGGCGAATGTACTCGTCCAGCGTGATGTCCGGCCAATAGTTCACAAGCTGGATGGTGGCATTCTTCGAGCCGATTCGGTCGATGCGGCCAAACCGCTGGATGATGCGGACGGGGTTCCAGTGGATGTCGTAATTGATGAGGTAATCGCAATCCTGCAGGTTCTGGCCTTCGGAAATGCAGTCGGTCCCAATCAGAACATCAATCTGGCCAGGCTCATCGGGCATGGTCAGCGCTTTTTCTTTCGAGCGGGGAGAGAACAGCGTGAGAAGGGACTGGAAGTCGTATCCTTTTTTCAAGGTCGTTCGCGGCGTGCTCGCGCCGGTGACAATTCCGGCATGAATCTTGTGGTCGCGTAGCAGCTGCGAAGCAAGATGCTTATAGAGGTACTCGGCGGTGTCCGCGAAAGCGGTGAAAATTAGAATCTTCCTGTTACCGGGATTGATGGGCGACGAGAGTTTGCTGTTGACCTGAGTCTTAAGATGCTGAAGCTTGGCGTCCTGATCGGGCGTGATTTTGTGCATCTCTGCAAGCAATCCGGCAATCACGCCAAGGTCGTCCTGGAGATCATGTTCCCATGAGGGCAAGTCCATATCGGACAAGCGCACCTGGACCTTGCCGCCAATGCTGGTGTCTTCGGGGTCGGGATAGTCATCGTCATCCGGGTCGGCGTTCTCAAAGACAGCGGTCACGTCGGTGAAGCCGGGGTCGATGCCGTCCTTTTTGAACTGCTCGATTTTGGCGAGCGTACGTCTATGGTTATCCTCCAGCTTGTGAAGGGTGATTCGAAATGCTTCGACCGAACTTTCAAGCCGTTTGAGAAGGTTGATCGTCATCAACCCTTGGAGGCTCTTCTCGCGGTCTGCTTGGCGAAGTGTGCCTCCACCGCCACGAACTTCGGTGTCGTACATGGCTGCGTACTTGGCCACGCGGCTTGGCAGGATGTAGCTCAACGGGGCATAGACGGCGAGTTGCAGCATCGACAACTGCGTGAATATTTCGTTGAACCCAATCACGTCGGTCCGATGCGTTAACTGGCAATGCACCGAGATTGGCTTTCGGCGTTCGGGGAAGCTGCCAATGTCGGTGGTGTCATAGAAGGTCTCGATGTGCTTGCGTGACCGGGCGATGGTCACGCTGTCGAGGACCTCGAAAAAATCGAAATCCAATGCTTCAAGAATGGCTTCGGCGGTACGTTGCTCCGGTGGCAACTTCGACCACACGTTAAACACGGCCTGGGCTCGGCGAAAAATCTCCTCGATGTCCTTACCCACACCGATTTTCTCGCGAAGGGTTTCGGATTCGCCTTCATAGGCAAGGGCAAGCTGATTCCGCAAGTCAGAGAACCGATTGTTCACTGGCGTTGCCGACAGCATGAGAACCTTCGTCTTGACGCCCTGGCGAATGACCGAATTCAACAGGCGTTGGTACCGGGTTTCGCGGTCCTTGAATACGTCGTTGTTTCGGAAATTGTGCGATTCGTCGATGACAACCAAATCGTAATTGCCCCAATTGATGCGGTTGAGCGGCGTGCCGAACGATTCACCGCTAGTGCGGAGCAAATCGGTGTGACACAGCACGTCGTAATTGAAGCGGTCGCGGCCAAAGATGTTCGTAGTGAGGTTACGGTTGTAATTGAGCCAGTTGTCAGCGAGCTTCTTGGGGCAAAGCACAAGGACCGAACGATTACGAAGCTCGTAATACTTGATGACGGCCAGAGCAGAGAATGTCTTTCCCAATCCGACGCTGTCGGCAAGAATGCAGCCGTTGTAGGTTTCGAGCTTGTTGATGACGCCACTGGCGGCATCACGCTGGAAGTTGTACAGCTTTTTCCAAATGAGGCTGTCCTGGTACCCAGTCAGGTCGTTCGGAAGCACGTCGTCTGAAATGTTTTCGAGGAACTCGCTGAAGATGTTGAACAACATCAGGAAGTAAATGTGTTCGGGCGAATTCTCCTGGTACACGGTGGCGATGTGTTCGCAGAGGCGTTCGGTTACGTCCTCAATTTGTTCCGAGTTGTTCCACACCTGGTCAAAAAGCGACAGATAGGTGCTGGTGAACGAAGGCTCCTCGATTCGGTTGACGAAGTTGGATACGGCGTTGCCGGGTTGATAACCAAGGTCAACGGCGGTGAATCCGTGCAGCGGTTGATACACGGCCCGCTCCGACTCCCTCTGAAGGCAAATGAACTGCTGCATCGGGGCTTTGCTGCGATTCGACCTGAAGGTTGCCCTTCGCCGCATCCAGTCGGCGCACTCCTTGGCAATCGCCCTCTGGGTCAGCTTGTTCTTGAGCTGGATTTCGAATTCGCTGCCGTAGAAACCCCGCTCTCGTTCGGCCTTGGGGATGAAGAACTCGCGTCTAACCTTTTTGCCGGCATCTGTGACCTCGTCCGGAACGAAAGTCGGCGACGTGAAGATGAACTCAAACGACTCGATGCCCTCAAGCTCAGCCTTCAAGGCTTCAAACGCGTAGATTGAAAAGCAGGACGCGGCAATCTTCACCTTCATGCCGGGCCAAATGGAACGCTTCAGGCTGTCGCCCAGCAGTTGGTTAATGTTGTCAACGAGTTCGATTGCCATGACTCACCTGATTCTGAACCCGTGACAACACGCTGCTGCTACGAGGCGTCCACCTGACCTATGAGAGCGATTTCGCGGCGAACGAGATATAGGGGGACTCGCTGAGGTAAAGAGCCGCCATCCCGTTCCGCAATGGCTGACGGGATGGGGAATTTGCGTTTGACCCATCGTGCACTCACGTTGCCTCTTTGATCCGCCATCATAGATCGGGAGTGTGGTTTGATCCACATGAAACTACGGACGCGGTTTGCGCTGCCCTGCCGATCCAGGCCTACGTCAACCGGAATGGGGGCTCGACCGCAAATTCCAGCGAAACGGAGTCCGCTTCAACTTTCCGATTCCTCTGCAACACGCGAGGCTCACCGGTGCTCCGTGGTACGCCCGCATAGAGAGGGGTGCGGGGAGAGACCCCGAGCAAGAAGGAGGGACTTCTGCTCGCGGCACGGCTTCATGCCGTGCTGCCGGCAGCGGTGCTCGTGGCTCTGCTTGTAGCATCGACAGTAACTTTTCTGTGGAGGGCCTTTGCCGCTTTGGTCCCATCATCACCCGGACCATCATTGGCACATCTTCTGCGATTCTACGAGCTTCAGCGCACCGATCATTATTTCGTGTTGCCGATCCGCACGAAGCGTCTCCTTCACGCAAATCACACGAGGATTACTTCCCAACAGCCGAACTACACGATACAAAAGAATGGTTTCGTTGTTCACAAAATCTCCCTCTCAATACTCTTATAAATAGCAACGCAGTGATGACTTCGCTCGGTCAACCAGGAGAAAGACCGCTCGGTTGCCGGGAACACGCCGACTAGAGCCGCGCTCCTCCCTGGATCACAATGAATGCCAAGGCGCTTGACAAGGAACTGTTGAAGGTTTCGCTGAGCCCGATTGCTGCTTGGCTCGACGATCCAGCAGTAACGGACATCTTAGTCTATGGTAGCCAACATGTTTATGTCCGCCGTAATGGCACGGCCTTTGAACGAGTCGAGGCTTCGTGGCTGTCGGACGCAGACCTGATGACGGCGGCCAAGACGATAGGTCGACACATGGCCCGGAGGCTCGACCAGCGTGAGCCGATTCTGGACGCACGGCTGCCGGACAAGAGTCGCGTCAACATCATCATCGACCCCTGCTACCACCGAGGCGCCTGCATTGCGATCCGCAAGTTTCCGTCGGAGCATTTCACCTGGCAGGACCTGAGGCACTTTGGTTCTATCGATGCAGCTGGCGTCGCAATCGTGGAGTCTCTCGTCCGGTTGGGGAAGAACACTTTGATCTCGGGTGGGACGGGCAGTGGGAAGACCACCTTGCTCAATTGTCTCTGCTCGTTGATTCGTAGCAACGATGTCGTGGTTACCGTTGAGGATGCGCGGGAGATTTCGTTGTCGAACGAACTCTGGGTCGCGCTGGAAGCAAAACGTGCTTTGGATGCTGAGGATCGTGATGTGACACTTCGCGACCTGGTTCGTACCAGCTTGCGCATGAATCCTCGCTGGATCATTGTTGGTGAAGTGCGCGGCCCTGAAGCGCTTGACCTGGTTCGAGCTTTCAATACGGGTCACTATGGCGCAGGAACGATCCATGCGAACTCAGCTTACGACGCCTTGCTCGCGATGGAGGCTCTGATCCTGCAATCGGGCCTCGATGTTTCTGCAAGGGCAGTCAAGGAGATGGTTTCTCGCGCCGTCCAATCTGTCATTCAGGTCAGCCAGTTACCCGACCATTCCCGCAAGGTGGTGGAAATTGCCGAGGTGGAAGGACTCGACTACGAGCGCTCTGCAGGGTTTCCACCCTACAAACTCCGCAATCTGTATCAGTTCGAGTTTGCGAACTATGACGCTCAGCAGCGCGCCCAGGGGACGTTCCGCGTTAAAGAAGGACCGTCCTGGATCAATGAGCTGAAGCGCATTCCCGACTACCAGTTGCCTGGATTCTGGAGTGACCAGCGGCTGAAACCGGAACACTCTTTCGAATGAGTGACCTCAGTTGATGATTGGAGGTACTTATGAAACGTCTTGCTTTGATTCTGCTATTCGCAGCCCTCATCTCGCCAGCGTACAGAGTCTCCGCGGAGGGCTACAACGTTGAGGAGCTTCGGGATGAGAACAGTACGGGTTCACCACCATTCTCGATTGCCCGAGCAGCACCGTACTCTGGAGGACTGCGGCTCTTTTTGAGTACCCCAAGCCCTGATGCCGTTGCTCAACTGCTCACATCGGGAGCCCTCGAAGCCCAGCTCTCCGATCACGCCGCCGAAACCGAATCTCCCGTCAAATTGTCGTTGGCCAAAGCCGTCTGGTGCACTGAGGAGAGTGAACCGCTCTATCTGGGTTACGCCGAACCGATCCCAGCCTGCGGAGGCCAGCCACTCGCTAAGATTGAGTACTATTTCGAAGCAGGTGTCACCCTCGGCACAAACCGTGACCTGGCCATCGGTCAGGATCCTGATTTTCTTTGGCTGATCGAGGAAAAGTAGGCTGTCCTGATTTATGGCAAGTCCATCGCGTCAGGACAGTGCCCGGTTGGGCATGTCATTCACAGTTTTTAGCATGAGGGTTTACCGCCTCACGAAACGCTACATAGCGAATGAGCTCATCCAAATCAAAGACCAAGTGGGGTCTGAAGATGTAATCACTGAATTCGACTTCATCCTCATCGTAGTCTTCATCAATCACTGGCTCCCCATCGCTGCTAAATTGTTCGAGCACATCTGTGTCTCCGATCATCCTGAAGGGAATAAACCGGACGCAGAATCGTCTTCGCATGTCGTGGTAAAGAAGCGGGGATTCTATCCGGGCTGCAGACCCACACGCTTCGCATTGGAAGCTGTTCACCTTCCCGGTCAAGAGGCCTTCCCTGAGCTTGGGATTCAGAGTGACATTCAGTGATTCCCAAACCGTGACCTGCTGTCGATTGTTGCATTTCGGGCATGTGATCCACTCATTCCGTTCGAGCGACATTGGATGCCTCCATGAGACTCGGTTTCCGTCTATCATAGAATTGAATCACTCCGCGGCCAGCCCGCTCAGCGTAGCCCTCGTCGATTAGAAGCCCTGCGACATAGGTAGCAGGATTCATCTTTGTAGGAAGGTTTTTCTTGATCCATTCGCCTAGGCTGTCTTTGCCCGGTCGGTCAAACTGAAGGCCAACGTTAACTTCTTGCGCTCGAAAACGCCGCAGAAGCGAATCAAAGAAGTCCTTCGGAAATCGAATGGGATACCTCATCTGACCGGGCCAGATCTCGGCTCCTGTCGCTATACTTCCAGAAACTCGGAATTCACCCAGGCCCGCAAACGTTTTGCATTTCCTGGTGTCGCTTGACCCCACAGGTTCTCCCCGAGCACGGGTGTGTCTAGGTCCAGCTGCTTGAGAATTGGAAGTGCTGCAGCTGTCCAAGAAAGAATCTACATCGGCTCGTCGGACACGATAAACGGACCCGACCTTATAAGCGCGAAGCTCCCCCTGCTCAATAAGTCGGATTATCTCCTCCGGATCAATCTTCAGAAAGGCGCCGACTTCCTCCGGCGTGAGAACTGCGTCCATTTTGAGCCTCCCTAAGCGTATTTACTAACCAAAGACTACAGTAGTTATAACGATTGTCAAGAGGAATTTTTTGCGTAGTAGGGCTGTTCACATTTTCGCCTCCTCAATACTCCTATAGGTAGAACGTTGGAGAAAGTGCGAAGGCGCCGGCAGGCCCGCCTTCCGGCTTCGCCCAAGGCTGTGTGGAGAACCCATGAACAGCGTGACTTCCTGGGATTACATCAAAGACAACTATGAAGCTGATGACCGGCTGGCCGTCGTCATCAAGCAGCCTTCAGGTCAAGTCATCCAGAGAATCAACACCGCCGAGCGGATTGCGTCGCCTGACTTTCAACGCTGGCTGCGTTTCGAGAATCTCAG
>Ga0187892_10001777_pt1 | contig 47170 bp, 43 predicted proteins | sample MA1701073metaG_FD_139345 | JGI IMG/M metagenome (GOLD analysis project Ga0187892, IMG submission 139345) | Bio-ooze microbial communities from a basaltic lava cave in the Kipuka Kanohina Cave System on the Island of Hawaii, USA - MA170107-3 metaG ...
GAGCGTGCGCTCTTGCGTTGCAGCCCAGGTGAACAGCAGCAGCGCATAGGCGGTCGCATAGAGCCGCCCCAGGTCGTTCGCGTGCAGTCCCAGCGGCGAGAGGAACGCGCGCGAGCGACTCGAAGCGAGCTGGTCGAGGCCGACCCCCGAGCGAGCGACGAACACCAGGACCATCAAGATCATCATCCCGATCGAGACCAGGATCGGGACGAGAAACCGCTCCGGATCGCGCGCCCGCGACACCACCGCCCCGACCAGCAGCGCAAACACCACCATGAACAGCGGCTTGACCACCACGTCGCGGAGGTAGCCACCCGCGCTGTCGTACTGGACCAGGTCGAACAGGACGTAGCCGCCCACGCCATCGTACTGGACCACGTTGGACATGAAGAACGGGGCGATCTCGCCGACATGGCGCGACCCCAGCGCGCCGGCGATCACGATGGGGACGAGGTACAGCCACAGCAGCGGTCGGGGCACGAAGTGCGCGACGCTGCCGTCGGCGAGCGCCCGCAAGAGATAGGAGCCGAGCGTCGCGAGCAGCAGCAGGTTGAGGGGATTGAGCCCGGTGATGCCGAGCATGGCGTGCGGGAACACGGCGCTCGCGGAGATCGGCATCAGCACGATGAGCAGCACCACGCCGACGCGGAAGTCGATGAGGATGAAGATGCAGGCGAGCAAGGAGACGCCGAGGATGACCGCGTTCAGCTCGGCGACTGCGATGGCGGACCCCAGCAGCGCGCCGACCAGGGCGATCCCCGCGGCGCCGGTCGTCCAGCGCGGACCGTTGGAGGATGCTGCCCCCAGCTTCGTCGGGCCGGCAGCGTGCAGATTCCCTGTCAGCAAGGCGGGGCTTCAAACCGCGGATCAGTACGCATTCATCACCGTGCCGACGATGCGGATCCCCGAATTGCCCAGTTCGCGGACCACATCCGAGGCCTCGGTGACGCGGGTGTGATGCCTGCGCACCAGCAGCATCGCGCCGCCTGCCCGGAACGCGACGCTTTGCGCGTCTGCAAAAAGTCTCGCCGGAGGAGTGTCCACGAGCACCGTGTCGAAATTCGCCTCGGCGTGCTGCAGCAGCGCGGCGAACGCGTTCCGCGACAACAGCTCCTGCGGGTTCGGCGGAAACGGACCAGCCGGCAGGACCCAGAGCCCGTTCATGCCCGGGATCCGCGTCGCGGCACGCAGATCGGACCGTCCGGAGAGCACCGCGGACAGCCCGATCCGGTCGGAAAGGTTGAACAGGCGATGCTGGCGCGAAAGCCGCATGTCGGCGTCGATGAGCAGCGTCCGATGGCCGAGCTGCGCGAAGACCACGGCGAGGTTGGCGGCGACGTAGCTGCGCCCCTCGCCCGGGCTCGCGCTGACGATGGCAAGCGTGCGGTGCCCGGTCTCGGGGGCGAACCAGCGGACCAGCAGCTGTGTCCGCAGGATCCGAAACTCCTCGACGCGTTGATGATACGGCTCGTACGCGGCGACGATTTCCCGGCTCACGCGGTTCTGGCCCGGTTCCAGGTAGCAAAAGTCGTACTGCTTCGCGAGCGCCCGGCGCACGTCGTCCTGGGTGACGAGGTCCAGTTGCAGCGCCGCCTCGCCGAAGCGTATGCCGCGCTGGCGCTGCAGCCTCCAGACCTGCTGCGCGTCGGCGGCAGTCAGCTTGCCGTCCTCGATCAGAATCTCGCCGATGTTTCGTACCGGCCGCGCCAGCCCGCCTTCCGGCAGTGCCGGCACCAGCTTTTCAACGGGCCGCTCTCGGGTTCCCGTCGATACAGCTTTTTCGGGGACCAGCATCGTCGACTCCCGTTAACCCGGTCTCGGTAGCGCAGCCACGGGGCCGGAAACTGGCCCGAGGAGCCGGCGCTCCCCGTGGGATTGCCAATGGTGGAGCACGCCGAGCAGTGGCGCATTCAACTCGCTCACGAGCTCGGCACGCGAGCGAACGCGCCGGTCGACCATCTCGAGCAGATAGACGATGCCCATCCCGAGCATCGTTCCGGCGATGAGCGACAGCGCGAAGTTGAGCTGCAACTTGGGACGGGCGGGCAAGAGTGGCGTGACCGCAGGATTCAGCACGGAGATGTTGGTCTGCCGCGCGCGACTGTCGACAGTGTTCACGACATACCGCTGCAGGGCGCTGTCGTAGGCGCGCTGAGCGCTCTCCATCTCGCGCGCGAGGACGGCGACCTCGCTACGGGATTCCTTCAGCTCGAGCACCCGCTTGCGCTGCGCGGCCAGTGCGGCGCGCAGCTCCTGCTCGCGCTCCTGGCTCTGGCGCGCCGCATTCTCGAGGCCCTTGACGATGCTGTTCATCTCGCCGCGGAGCCTCCCGCGCAGGATCTGGCTTTCGGCGGCTTGGCGCTGGTATAGAGGATGGTTCGGTCCGAGCTGGGTGCCGAGCTCCTGGACTTTTGCTTCACTGCGCGAGAGGTCGGTCTTGAGGCTCTGGATGAGGGGACTGGCCTGCACCACCTGCAGGCCCTCGGGAGACGCGCCCTTGGCAAGCAGATTGCGCGCTTGCTGCCACCGCGTCGTCGCGTCGTAGGTCTGATTCTGTGCCGCGACCAGCTGCGTCGACAGATCGGTGAGGCGGGCGTTCTCCACGTCGTAGCGCTCCTCGGTTGCGACGATCCCCCGCTCCTTCTCGAAGGCGGTGAGCTTCGCCTGGGATTCCTCGAGATTGGCGCGCAACTCCTTCATCTGCTCGTTGAACCACGCGGCCGCGTCCCGCGATGGCTCGGTGCGCAATTCGAGCGCGGTGTCGATATAGGCCTTCGCGAAGGCGTTGGCGATGTCCGCGGCGAAGCGCGGATCGGGCGCTGCGTAGCCAATCTGGATGACGCTGCTCTGGGTCTGGAGGAGGCTGCTCTGCGAGGTGTCGACCTTGAGCTGTTTGAGCAACATCGCCACGAGCCAGTCTTCGATCGAGCTCGAGGTCCCGTTGCGCTCGCGCTCGAACGCCTTGCGTGCCTCCGGCCGCTCCGCCAGCTTGAGGTCGTTCACCACCTTCAGCGCCACTTTGCGGCTGGTGATGATGTCCACCTGCGTTTGCAGGTATCCCGTTTGGAAGCGCGGTAGCAGCGAGGTGTTGCCGAGCGACTGCTCGTCCTTGGTGTCCACCAGGACCGAGGCCGTCGCCACGTAGGTTTTCGGCAGGATGAGGCTCACGACTGTCGCCGTCAGGACCGTGACGGCGAGAACCAGCGCGAACGCGGCCCATCGAGCGCGCAGCGCCAGCAGGAACTGATACACGCTCACGATTGCCTCCTTCGAGCTCCGCTGTCCGCACCGCTAGAACAGGCGCTCGCGGACGTCGATCACGTCGTCGTCCAGGACCATTCCCTCGAGCGCCTTCCGCACCGCCGATTCCCGCTCGCTGATCCGGTCGAGGTCGCACGCGCCAGGGCCCAGAGCGGCAGCCTCATGGCGCGGTGTTCCACCATGCCGTAGATCCGGTGCGCCAAAATCTTGTTGCCCCGGGCCCGAGCTGCGACGGCCTGCGTAGCAACCTTAGGAGCCATGGGTTACGGGAATGGTCAGCGCCGCTCGGGCGAGGCATGCCCCGGACGGACTACGCCTTCGGGGCGTGGACTCAGTAGCCACCGCGGGTCGGTCCAGGTCGCCGCGGCTCGCTAGGTAGTAGTCCGCCCCGGCCGCGGCGGCGATCAGCGTGACGTACGCGGCGAACCAGGCGGTGCCAGGCCGATTTAACGGCTTGTGGCGCAAGCGGATCCGGATGAGGAGGCCAACCGGGAGCGCCCGGTCGATGTCGCCGCTGCGCGACGCCGGTGACGGGCCGCTTCGACGGGAACGTTGCGGGCGCGCTGCAAAGGCGACCGCCGCGGAAGGCGAGCCTGGGCGCTCCGATCGAGCGAAGCCGCGCGTCTCCTCGTGGATGCGCCGGAGGTCGTCGCGGCTGTCGACACCGTAGAGCGGCGCGCTGCACCGTGCCGCTGCAGCCGCTTGCCCACCACGCGCCGATCCGCGGCAACGACGTCGACGAGTGCCATAACCGCGACGAGCCTACTGAGCCGAACGGATTAGGCCGCTCGCGCCGGCGACGAAACCTCGTCAAGCTAGAGTCTGAGCCCATGCTCGGCCTGGATGTCCGCGTGGGTCGGTTGCGGCGGGAGGGCGCGCCGGTGCGCCTTCTCGGCGGGCTCCACCGCCCGCGGCCCCCGGGGTGCGCCGGGACCCCGGCAATCGCGGGCTCCCCCGACCGGCACGCGCCCGCCCTGGGCTGCTGCACTGGTCGCCGGCCCTGCGGTCACGGCTGAGGCGATGGCTCGCTACGGCATCGTCAGCGACATCCACGGCAACCGCGAGGCGTTGCTCGCCGCGCTCGCGTTCTTCGACCGGCGCGGCGCGGATCGCATCGTCTGCCTCGGCGACATGGTCGGCTTGAACGCCGATCCCAACGATTGCGTCGCGCTGCTGCGGGAGCGGGATGCGGTCGCCGTCGTCGGCAGGCACGACCTCATCGGGATCGACCAGCTCGGCTTCGGGCGCTGTTCGAGCACGGCGACGCACGCGCTGAAGCGCACCCGCCGCGAGCTCACCCCGGAGACCGCCGCCTATCTGGGCTCGCTGCCCACTGCGCGCATCCTCGACGGGCGGGTCTTGCTGGTCCACGCCGGCGTCCGGGGCGTCGAGCAGCAACTCGTCACGCCCCGCCAGGTGCGCCTGAACGCCGGCTACCTGCGGTCGGATTACCCGGCGCTGCACATCTGCATGTTCGGCGACGCTCACGAGCAAAAGGTGTACGAGCTCGAGGGCGACGCCGTCCGGGAGCTGCGGCTCGGGGGCGCGGTCTCGCTGCGCGAAGACCGGGTCTATTTCGTGAACCCCGGCGCCGTGGATGCCTCGCGCAAGCGCGAGCACCAGCTCGCCGAATGCGCGCTGTTCGACAGCAGCATGCTGCGCGTCGAGTTCCATCGCCTCGCCTACGACCACGCGCTCACCGAGGCCAAGGCCGCCGCGAGCGGGTACCGCAGCGAACGCTGGACCGATCGCTACTATTCGCTGCGCCGCAGGCTCCAGGGCGGCGCCGCCGGACGCGCGCTGAAGGGGCGCCACAGCGCCTCGTAGGCGGCGAGCAGCTTGGGGGCCTCGTAGCGCCACTCGAGCTCGTTCTCCACGCGCGCCCGCCCGAACGCCCCCATCGCGGCGCGCCGCCGCGGATCGTCGAGCAGCTCGACGATCTTGGCGGCGAGATCGAGCGCGTCGTTTTGCCTCGCGTACAGCGAGGCCCGCTGCGCCGACACGCGCCCCTCGGCCAGGTCGAACTGCACGATCGGCTTCCCGAGCGCCATGTACTCCATGATCTTGTTCATCGTGGACTTGTCGTTCAAGTCGTTGGCGACGTCGGGATTGACGCACACGTCCGCGGTATTGAGCATGGCGAGCATCTCGTCGTCCGGCACCCGTCCGGTGAACGAGACGTAGTCCTCGACGCCGAGCCGGAGCGCGAGCCGCCTCATCGCTTCGAGCGACGTGCCGCCGCCCACGAGCCCGAACTGGATGTCGGTGCGGCGCAGGTCGAAGACGATGTGGCGGACCGCCTGCAACAGGTAGTCGATGCCTTCCTGCCGCCCCATCACGCCCACGTAGCCGACCAGGTAGCTGCGGCCGCGCTTGAGCCGCTCGTCGGGCGGCATGCGTCTCATCCGCTCGAGGCTGGGACCGCTGCGCACGACGAACACGCGCTCGGCGGGCATTCGCCCGCGTTCGATCGCGATGCGCTTGTAGGACTCGTTCGTGGCGATCGACGCGTCGGCGATGCGGAAGGTCCAGGCCTCGAGCCGGAGCAGCAGGCGGTAGAGCAAGTCGCGCCGGCCGAATTTCGCCTCGTAGAGCTCCGGACCAAGGTCGTGATGATCGAACAGGAACTTCTTGCCGAGCAGCTTGAAGAGCGCGCCGATCAGGAAGAAGAGGTCGGGAGGGTTGCAGGCGTGGATGACGTCGAACCCGCGCGCGAACAGCACTTTCCACGCGAGCCGGAACGTCCGCAGCAGCGCCACCGAGTATTCGATCGCGTAGCCTGTCGCGCCGGCCGCCTCGAGCGGCAGGGCGTAGCGCCAGATATGGATGCCGTCGAGCGCCTCGAACCGCTTCTCGCAGCCGCGCCCGGTCGGGCAGATGATCGAGACGACGTAGCCGGCGTCCCGCAGCGCGGTCGCCTCCTGCCACACCCGGCGGTCGAAGGGGCTCGGCAGGTTCTCGACGAGGATCAGGACCTTGCGGGGCCGGTCGGTCGATCGCATGGCGCCGCTCGCGCCGCTGGCGCCCGGGCGCAGCTACCAGCAGATCCCCTCGTACACGCCGGAAATGGTGCGCAAGCTGCAGATGCGCACGAAATCGATGATGGTCTGACCGTCCGCGAGGCGCCGCGGGACGTCGCGGAACTCCGGCGCGGCGTTGCCGATGACGATGGTCCCAGCGTGATCCAGGACCTCCTCGATGCTGGCGACCATCAGCCGCGAGATGTGCGGGATGCGGTTGAGGATGTAGTCCCGATTCGCCCCGCCGATGCTCGCGACGCTGACGTTCCGGTCGAAGACCCGCAGGTCGTAGCCCTTGCCGAGCAGCCGCTCGGCGAGCTCCACGACCGGGCTCTCGCGCAGGTCGTCGGTTCCGGCCTTGAAGCTCAAGCCCAGGATGCCGACCTTGCGGTTCCCCTGCTCGGTCACGGCGCGAACGCCGCGCTCGATCTGCAGGGCGTTGCTCGGCAGGATCGCGCCGAGGATCGGCAGCGCGAGATCGAGCGTTTTCGCCTTCGCGAGCAGCGCGCGCAGGTCCTTGGGCAGGCACGAGCCGCCGAACGCGAAGCCGGGCTTGAGATAGCAGGCCGAGAGATTGAGCTTGGTGTCCTGGCAGAAGATGTCCATCACGCGATGCGCATCGAGGTTCAGCTCCTTGCACAGCGAGCCGATCTCGTTCGCGAATCCCACCTTGAGCGCGTGCCAGGCGTTGTCCACGTACTTGACCATCTCGGCGGTCTCGATGTCGACCCGCAAGACCGGCCCCGGCATCGCGGCATAGAGGTCCGCCAGCAGGTCACCGCTCGCGCGGTTCAGCTCGCCGATCACGGTCTTGGGCGGATTGAAATAGTCGTGGACGGCGGTGGCTTCGCGCATGAACTCCGGATTGATGCACACGCCGAAGTCGGCGCCGGCGCACTTGCCGGAACAGGTTTCGAGTGTCGGGATGACCACTTCGCGCATCGTCCCGGGCAGCAGCGTGCTGCGGACCGCCACGACCGGCGCCTCGTCGTGCGTCCGCAGCGCGGTCCCGATCTCCTCGCACACGCGGCGCACGTACTTGAGGTCGACGCCGCCGTTCGCGAGGCTCGGCGTGCCCACGCAGACGAACATCAGGTCGGACTGCCGGACGGCCACGTCGACGTCGGTGGTCGCGCACAAGCGCCCCGCCGCGACCTGCGCCGCGATGATCTCGCCGATGTCGTTCTCGACGATCGGCGGCAAGCCGGCGTTGATCAGGTCGACCTTGGTCCGGTCGGGGTCGACGCCGATCACCTCGTGGCCGTCCTGGGCAAGGCACCCCGCGGAGACGGCCCCGACGTAGCCGAGGCCCATGATGCTGATCTTCATGGCCGATGTTCTGCGCGGGGACCTTCCGCGCTAGGATGCGCGACCCGCTTGACCCTCGGTGCAGCGCAGCGCCACGGGCGCATAGTCCGTCCGGCTCAGCAGAGGATTTCCGTGTGCAGCACCTGCCGACCTGCGAGCCGGGCGCGCCACGCGATGGTCGGCGCCGGCTGCTTGTCGTCGAACCGCCTCGATCGCCAACCAAGAATTGGGGCAGTGCTTCCGAGATAGACGCGCGCGGTGGCACCCGCGGCGTGCGGGAGCCTGATGAAGAGCGTTCCGGACTCTTGGGCGACCGAATAGCCGGCGTCGAAGCGCTCGACCCGGCAGCGCTCGCTGCAATGGAAGAGGAGCTCGATGTCGTGCTCCCCTGCCATCTCCAGCTGGTCCTCGATCGTCACTCGCCGCGCCGCCTTGTCGAGCGCGATCCGGCGCCGGTGCAGCACCGGGTCGGCGAGCCGCGTGTAGCCGTCGTGCCAGCCCTCGAAGCGATCCATGGCCGGCGTGCACGACCAGCGGCTACAGCCGGCGCGCGCCTTGTCGAGCCACATGAAATTGCCCCCGGGCACGGATTGGTCGAGGCCGTCCACGCGCACGGTGTTGTGGGCCGCGGTCCCGCGGAAGTACCGCCGCCAGGGGCCGGCGGTGTGGTAGGCGTAGGTGCCGGGGTCGACGAAGAACTCGCGGCCGCCCACCGAGAGCGTGAACGACAGCGCGTCCGCGTGGCCGTGCGCCGCGATCGAGCGGTAGCCGAGCGGCCCGGCGTCGACGACGAGGCGGATCTCGGCCGCGGCTTCGAAGTCGACGCCGAGGACGTAGTAGCCGCCGTCGGGGAACGCCCGGCGCGACGGCGGCTCGACCTCCTCCGCGTCCAGCCCGTCGAACACGGCGTCGGCGCCGGGACCGAGCAGCCAGCGCGTCTTGTCGTCGAGCCGCATGGCCTTGCGCTTGAAGTCGCCGCGGCGGAACAGGACCGCGCCGGTCGCGAGCACCGAGCGGAAGCGGCAGAAGCCGGGCTCCTGGGAGAGCCGGAGCGCGAGGGCGTCGTCGGAGTCGCCGAACATCGCCACGTTCCCGCCCGCGTCCATCGCCGCGGCGACGAAGCCGAGCATCGCCTCGATGCGCGACTCGCAGGCGGCGGAGAACCATTCGCCGTTCGCCTTGCCGGCGAGCAGGCACACGAGCAGCAGGTCGAGCTCGAACTGCTGGTACGCGATCGCCTGCTCGCGATTGACGCCGTCGGCCGCGTTCTGCGCCAGCGTCTCGCGCTCGAGGATGGCCTTCGCCGCGGCGCGCCACCCGGGCGCAGCGCGCCAATGCGGCCAGGTGAGCGCGGCGACGAACAGCCCCGCCGCCTCGCCGATGAGATGGTTGTTCGCCGACGAGTGCCGCGAGAACCAGCCGCTCACGAACTGCGCGTGCTGGTAGATCGCATCGAGCCAGCGGCGCCGGAAAGCGGCGCCGGCGGCATCCCTGAACACCACGCCGTCTTTTCCGCCGAGCAGTTGCCACGCGGCCGACCAGCTGAGCAGCCGCAGCGCCGCTTCGAGCGCGCTCGCCCAGTTGGGCCCGTAGCGGTAGGGGCAGGCGGCGAACCAGCTGTCGAGGTGCGCGCGCAGCACCTCGAAGTAGCGCGCCTCGCCGGTCAGCGCGTGCGCCTGCGCGAGCGTCGGGAGGTGCTGGTGGCGGTTCAGCTCCCACAGGTACCTGATGTCGCCGACCAGGGTCGGGTCGCGGTAGTCGAGCAGCTTGCCGAAGGCGAGCGGCGCCGTGACCCCGGTCTTGGGATCGCGGTTCCAGCGCGGCGGCGAGCCGAGATCGACCCCAGCGAGCGCGAGGATGTCGAACCGTCCTGCGGCGATGCGCTCGGCCGCGGCCACGTAGGGCGTCGAGTCGAGCTCCGGCCACGCGTTCAGCCACCGGCGCGGCGCTGCGCCGAGGTTGGGCGGCGGCGGGCGGTGCTCGCCGGCGAGGCCGAGGCGCTCGGCGTGCGCGCGTGCGGCACGCGCGACGCGGTGGCCTACCTCCAGCGGCGTCATGCAACGCAGCCGGTTGAGCCGCCAGGCGAGCTTCGAGGCCGAGCCCGCGTAGGCCTCCGGTGCGAGGGCCCAAGGTCGAGCAGCGTCCGCAGTCATTCCCGTGTGCGGCGGCCCGTCAGCGATGGTTCCCTCAAACCGCCGCCAACCGATCGCCCCGCGCGCGGTGGCGCTCGACGCGGCTGCGCCGCTCGGCGACCGGTTGGCGCCTCGGCCCGGCATCCGGCGACGCGATGCCGCGTCGGGACGCGGTCGAGAGTCGCGCGACCTGCCACTCGATCGTCCGCTCGAGCCCCGGCAAGACGCGCCAAGCCGGTCGGTAGCCGAGCAGGCGCCTCGCCTTGCAGATGTCGGCGCGCGAATAGCGCACGTCGCCCTGGCGAAAATCCCGGTGCACCGGCCGCAGGGCGCGGGCGTGCGGGAAGCGGGGCGCGAGCAGCTCGCGGATCATCGTGAACAGCTCGTTCAGCGACGTCTGCTCGTTGAGCGCCACGTTGTAGACCTGGTTGACGGCGGCCGGATCGTCGATCGTGGCCGCGAGCAGGTTGGCCTGAACCGCGTTGTCGACGTAGCAGAAATCGCGCGTCGTCGTCCCGTCGCCGTTGATATCGACGGTCTCGTTGCGAATCACGGCGGCGATCCACTTCGGGATCACCGCCGCATACGCGCCGTCCGGATCCTGACGCGGGCCGAACACGTTGAAATAGCGCAGCCCGATCGAGGGAAATCCGTAGCAGCGCGCGAAGATATCGGCGTAGAGCTCGTCGACGTACTTGGTGAGCCCGTAAGGCGACAGCGGTTTCCCGACGTGGGATTCCAGCTTGGGAAGGCGTGGATGATCCCCGTAGGCGGCGCTCGATCCCGCGTAGACGAAGCGCGCCACGCCGGCGTCGCGCGCCGCCGCCAGCATGTTGACGAATCCGGTGACATTGGTGGCATGGCTCGCGAGCGGGTCTTCGATCGAGCGCACCACGCTCCCGAGCGCCGCCTGATGCAGGACCACCTCGACGGATTGGCAAGCCTTGCGGCACGTTTTGGCCGAGCCGATGTCGCCCTCGATGAAGCGGAACCGTCGCGACCGCGCTTCGCCGACCGCTTCGCGGACCTGCTCGAGGTTGTCCCGTTTGCCGGTGGCGAAGTTGTCGAGCCCGATCACCGTCTGGTCGAGCATCAGCAGGGATTCGACCAGATGCGAGCCGATGAAGCCCCCCGCTCCGGTCACCAGCCAGGTCCGCGGACGGCTCCTGATGCCTTCCAGCACGTCCTCATAGCTCTTCATCGCAGGTCCCTCCTCGTGCCGGCCGCCAGCGGCCGCGCGTCATCCATGGACCACGGCCGTGCCGGAACGGGCGCGACACGGGTCCACCACCGGCTCGGCGAACGCTTTGGAATCTGCCAACGTCGCGGGGGCGCGATGATGGAGATGATCCGGCCGACTCTAAAACAGGCTTTCGGGCACGAAGATCACATCGTCGGCGCGGACCGGATCGGTGAGCCGGGCGGCGACGGTCACGACCTGGCCCTCCGGCGTTCGCCGATGAATCGTCAGTCCGCGGTGCGTGCCCCGAAGCGTCATCCCGCCCCCGACCGACAGCGCCTGCATCACGTTCAAGCTCGGCTCGAGCCGGTAGCTGCCCGGGCGGTTCACTTGTCCGTGGATGTAGAACTGCGGAGCCCGCTCCACGTAGATCGTGTCGCCGTTCTGGAGCTCGATGTTCGCCGACAGGTCGCCGGCGCGAACCATCGCCGCGACGTTGATCTCGCGTTTCGCGGCATTGCCCTTCGTGAAGACGGTCACGGTGTCGTCGCCGGTCGGGGTGATGCCGCCCGCGAGCGCCAGTGCGTCGGTCAGCCTCGGCCGCGCGTCCTCGAGCGCGTACTTGCCCGGTCGGGCGACCTGACCCAGCACGGCGACCTGCCTGCCGTACGGCTGGAGGAGTCCGACGCTCACCTGCGGGTTGACGAGGAAGCCCCCGCGCTTGAGCTGCTGGGCGATTCGCGTCCCTGCCTGCGCCGGGGTGAGGCCGCTCACCGCGACCTCCCCGATCAAGGGAAACACGATCGTGCCGCGCTGGGAGACGCGCGCCTCCGTCGTCAGATCCGGGGACTGGAACACTGTGACGCGCAGCATGTCGGCCGCGCCGATCGTTTCGCGCGGCTGCGCGGTGGCCGGGACGGCAACCAGCATCGTTGCGAGGCCGAGCAGCGCGGCGGCGATCGACGCGCAGCGGCTGCTCGAGCGGCGTAGCGTTTGCATGGACGTGTCCTGAAGGGGGTTGGGAGTCCGCTCACGCGAGCCCGCAAGCTCGCGCACCCCGCCACCGTAGGCGCCATCAATGACGCGAACGCTCAGCCCGCGTGCCGAAAGGCATGCCCCGGACGGACTACTCCGGCCCGGGGGTGAGTGCCTGGGCCGATGCTATATTCGTGTCGCTACACCGTTTTTCGACGTCACCGGGAGAGGCGCTTGACGCTGACTCGCTCGATCGCGCTCGCGTTGGCGGTGCTCGCAGCGACGCGCGTGCAGGCGCTCGAAGGCGAGGACCCGTGGGGCGTCTCCTTTGGCGGCGGGCTCGCCCACACCGAGAATCTCCTGCGCTTGCCCGCCGGGGTCACGCCCGCGCAGGCCGGCGTCGGCGACCGCCCGCGGGGGACGTGGATCGTCAACGGCTACGCCCGCGGAGCGCTCGATCTGCGGGCCGGCCGGCAGCGGTTGACGGCGAGCGTGCAGGCGAACAGCTATCGCTACGCCGACTACTCGTACCTGAACTGGGAGGGCGTCGACTACGGCGGCGCCTGGCTCTGGGAAGTCGGCAATCGCTGGACCGGGACGCTCAGCTACGAGCACACGAAGTTCCTGTCCGGGCTCGCCGACTTCCAGGCGGTGATCCAGAACCTGCGTACCGTCGACGTGGCGCGCGCTGCGGCCGAGTACTCGATCGATCCGCGGTGGCGGCTCACCGGCGCCTTCACCGGCACCTTCGTCGACAACAGCACCGCCCAGCTCGCGGCGAACAACCTGAACGAGTACGCGTACGGCGGCGGCCTCAAGTACGTCTCCGCCCGCGAGAGCTACGTCACGCTGGGCGGGCGCTATGCGCGGGGCGACTATCGCGATCGCCCGTTTCCGACCCAGTTCGACAATGCGTACGACCAGTACGACGTCGGCGTCGACACCTTCTGGGTCTTCGGCCCCAAGTCCGAAATCGGGGGTCACGCGGGCTACACCTGGCGCGAATTCCCGAACCTCCCGCAGCGCGACTTCAGCGGTCCCACCGGTCGCCTGAGGTTCACCTGGCGCCCGACCGAGAAGACCGGCCTCGGCGTCTTCGTCCGGCGCGAGATCGGCGCCATCGAAGACGAGGTGGCGGACTATGTCGTGACCACTGCGGGGCGAGTCGCGCCGGTCTGGCAGATCACGCCCAAGGTGCAGCTCGAGGCCGCGCTCGAACGCCAGCACCGCGACTACCGCGCCGACCCGCAGTTTTTCCAGCGTGAGGACCGGTACACCTTCGCCAACCTCGGTGCCGTCTGGAGGCCGACGCGCAATTGGGAGATCAGTCTCGCGGTGCAGTACTCGACCCGCAACTCGAACTTCCCCGGCAACGACTACCGGGACGTCAGCACCTACGGGACGCTGCGGTTCGGGTTCTGAAGGCCGACCGAAGCGTCGGTGACGAATTCGCGCGCCGGTAGTCCCATCCGCCCATCGCCTCGCCGCGCGGCCGCCGATCCGCCGTCACGCTGACTCGCGTAGTGTTCGAGGCGGCCGCTGGCGCGACGGACCCGAGCTTCAGCGGCCAGCTTGGCCACGCGGTCCGGCGCTTGCGGAGGCAGCCATGGACGACGATTGCGGCGGTCTGGAGCGGGCCCGCGCGGCCGCGGCGAAACGGCTCGGCCTGGTCGTCCCGGTCCTCTTGGCGGTCGCGTTGACCGCGACCGCCCTCGCAGCGCCGCGCGTGCCGAACCCGGACGAGTGCGGCGTGGCCGCCGACATGGCGATCGTCGCGCGCGCGCTCGCGGCCGAAGACGTCGAGCGGCACAAGGCCGAGACCATCATGCGCCGCATCTACGACGTCTCGCACTCCGGGCGCGAGCTCCGGATGCGGCTGATTCTCGCCGCCGCCTACGTGAACCGCGAAGCGCCGGGCGAGTTCGCGTCGAAGCTCTTCCTCACCTGCCTCGCGACCGGCGGCGACGTCGATCGGATTCTCGGCGTCGGCCTCTGAGCGAGCAGGCGCCCGCGCGAGGCGCCGGCCGCGCGTCCCGAGTCGGGACGCGAGACGCCGTCGCGCAACGTCTCCAGCCGCTCCGGCGTCATGCCTCGCCGTGCGTGCTCCGCGCGGTCACCGCCGGCGTTCGGGACGGCACGTCAGGCCGTAGTCGCCCGGCGGCAGGGCCCCCGCCCGGCACAGCCGATTGAGGAGCTGGTACGCCGACACGAAGCTCGCCGACCCTTCGAGCCAAGCTTCGAACTGCCGATCGAGGAACGGATCGGGACCGCCGTGAACGAACGCCACGATCGGCCGATTGGGACGGCTGCCGAGGTCGGTTGCAGCCGAGAACGCCTGCCGCTCGGGAAAGGCCTCGCGGACGAGGCGCTCGATCTCGCGATCGTCGATGACCTTCATCGTCCTGCCTCCCGGCACCCGGAGAGTGCGCGGAATGCGCACCGCAACCGCATCGCGTTGGTGGCCGCTGCGGAAACGCAAAGCCTCTGCTCGGAAGCGGTGCGCGGGCAGCGCGTCGGCGCCAGCTCACGCGGACACCCTGTCGTTCCGGACGTCGCGGCCTTGCCTTCTTTCCGCCAGCGACCGCGTCCAAGGCTACGCAGTCAAGGTGACGGCAGGTTGGAGGCGGTGGGCCGAGGCGGTGGCCGGAGAGGACTATGAAGGCGCGGCCGGTTTCATCGCGAACCCCGCGCCTCGAGCGCGCGGGGGCAGCGCTTCACCGGACGCGCAGTCGCTCGTAGGCGCGCAGCACGCGCGTCACGTAGACCTGCGTCTCGGCGTACGGCGGAATGCGCATGCCGTGGCGGATCACGGCGTACTCGCCGGCGTTGTAGCCGGCGAGCGCGAGCATGAGATCGTAGCCGAATCGCTGCAGCAGCTCGGCGAGATACCGGCTGCCGACGCGGATGTTGCTCTCCGGCTGTCGCAAGTCCTTGGCCGAAACCCCGTAACGCTGGCCGGTCGCCGGCATGATCTGCATGAGTCCGATGGCGCCCTTCGGCGATACGGCGTTGACGTTGTAGTTGGACTCGACGGCGATCACCGCATGCAGCAGGTCGGGGTCGAGTCCGTGCGCCTTCCCGGCGATCGCGACGTAACCCTGGAACGGCCGGATCTCCGGCAGCGCGCTGCCGCCGTGGGGTCCTTCCGGCCGGTCCTGAAGCGTGCGCCACTCCTGCAGGTCGGCGCTCGAATCGCCGGCCGGTGAGCCGGCGTCCTCGAACGCGTCTCCCCAGGACCCACCCGGGCTCGGCGCCTCGCCTGCGGCGTCGGTCACGCGCATGACGCCCCACGGGTCGTCGCCGCCAGCGAGCGCGGTCGCATCGGCGAGCGCCACCGGGGACGCGGCCAGCGCGACCGCGATGGCTGCGCACCGTGCCGCACGCGCGCTCTTGTTGCGTTCGCGATGCCGGGACAAGTGCGGACCTTCGGGGCGCTGGGGCGGGCCGGCACCGTGCTGCCCGGCCCGCCCCTGAGGCGTTTGCGGTTTGGACGCCTCTCGCCTGCCGGGAGCGTGCCTCAGGAGGAGAGGATGCGGCGACGCGCCACGGCATACACTCCGAGCAAACCCGCGATCGGCATCGCCCAGCGCCCCGGTTCGGGAAGCCGGGCGGTCTCGAACAGCGCGAGCAATGAATCCGCCTCGGGGCGCGCGCGCGGCGGGACCGTCTTCGACGGCGCGTGCGATGCGGTCGGGGCGGACGGCCCGCTCGATTGCGCCCGATCAGGCGATTCGAGCGGTTGCACGAATGCAAGCTGACTGGCGGCCCCAGGCAGGTTGAACGGCTGCGGCGCCGCGATGTTCGCGCCGCCGCAGTTGCTCACCGGGGTGGTGAGATCGCACTCCGATGCCGGCGACGACATCACCCACAGCGAGACCGCAGCGCACGACACGAGCTGCATGGCGATCGATCCGCGCACGTCGTACCTCCTGGTGGAGCTATGCCTTGGTGCAGGCTAGTGACCTGCCGTGACACCGGGTCGCTCCGGGTTGCCCGCGCGCGTAGCCCGCCCGGCCCACGGATCGAGGGTGCGCGAACGCGCCGCGAGCCACCGAACCGGCCGTTGCACGCCTCGCACACCAGGGGCGAAACGCCCAGGCCTTGACGAGCCCCAGCGTCCCGCCGGAAGCGCTCGCCGCCGACCGCCGGGTGCGGCGCGAACTGGGCGTCGCTAGTCCGATAGGGCTATCGCTGCCCGGTCCGCGCTACATCATCGCCGCGCCGCGCCGCGCCTAACGTAGTTCCGTCGGGGACCTTCCGCGACCGTCATCCATTCGCTCCGTGCTCGCCTCACACGACACCGAGCCGCGCCCGCTGCCCAGTCGGCCCCATGCGGTCGCGCTGGTCCGGGGCGCAATCGATCCGGCGGCCGACCGCTCGGCCCCCGGAGCGCACGCCGGCGCGGAGGCGAGGCCGCCCGTGGGTGGTTCGAGGCGGGGCCTCCCGAGCGGGCTCCGCGGCGCGGGCGTGCTCGTCCTCGGCGACCACCGGCAGTCGCTGACGGTCGCGCGCTCGCTCCACCGCGCGGGCTACCACGTCATCGCGGGGCGACCCGGCCGCCGCACGATCCTCGAGCGCTCGCGCTGCGTAGCGGCGGCGTGGGACCATCCGCCGCTCTCCCAGCCCGGCGCCTGGGCGGAAGCGCTCGAGACGTTCTGCGCAGAGCACCAGGAAATTGGCGTCGTCTTCCCGGTCGGTGACGCCGAGATCGACCTCACGGCGCCGTTGGCCACGCGGCTCCCCGTGCCGGTCGTCGTCGCCGCCCCCGCGACCCTCGCCGTGTGCCGCAGCAAGCGTGCGCTCCTCGCCCTCGCCGCGGACGCGGGCGTTCCGACGCAGGCCTGGGAGGCGGTGGACTTTCCCGGTGCGCTCGCGCCGGCGCTTCGGCGGGTCGGGGCGCCGGCGGCGCTGAAGCCCGACCTTCAGGCAGAGGACGTGGTCGGCTTCAAGGCGACGATCGTGCGCAGCGAGGCGGACGCCCAGCGGCTCGCGGACCGAACCCCGTTTCCCACCTGCGGATTCGTGCTGCAGCGGCTCGCCCGCGGTCCGCGCCACAACGTGTACTTCGTCGCGCGCGAGGGGCGACTGCTCGGGCATGCCGAGGTCCGGATCTTGCGGACCGACCGTCCCGACGGCACGGGGCTCGCGGTCGAGGGCGAATCCGTGGCGCCGAGCCCGGCGCTGCTCGCCTGGACCCGGGCGCTCGCGGCGCACCTCTCCTATACCGGCGCCGGCTGTGCGCAATTCGTCGTGGACGATGCGGCCGCGAGCGCCTGTTTTCTGGAGATCAACGCGCGGCTGGGCGCCAACTGTGCCGCCGTGTGCGCCTGCAACCTCGACCTGCCGCGCCTCTTCGTCGAGGCGATCCTCGGCGTGGCCGAGGAGCAGCCGCCCGCGGAGATCGGGCGGCGCTACGCGTGGCTCGACGGCGACCTCTACGGCCTCGCCCGCGCGCTCGGGTCCGGCAGCGTCCGGTGGACCGCAGCGCCGGCGTGGCTTGCGCGCGCCGCCGCGGCCCAGCTGCGTGCGCACGACCACATCACGTGGAGCTGGCGCGACCCGCTCCCGACCGTGGCGATCTTCGGCCGCCTGCTGCGTGCGGTCCTCGGGCTGATCCGCCGTTGGCTGTTCCCGCGCCGAAATGCGTGATCTCTGGGCATCCGCGGTGGCGCCTTGGGCGCCCGATCGGCCGATCGATCTGGACGCCGAAGCGCGGGTCTCGGGCGGGCTTCGCCGGCTCGCGCTCCTCTATGCGCCGGCGGTCTTGCTCTTGCTGGCGGTCGCCGTGATCGCTGCGGCAACCGGGATTCCACCCCCCAAGTTCACCCTCGATCCCGCGGTCCTGGCCGGGACCCATCCGCTCCTCGGGGTGGTATCGAATATCGGCGTCCTGCTCTGGGCGGCGGCGGCAGCGGTCAGCCTCTTCACGGCGACGCTGCTGCACAGACCGGGCGAGGAACGGCAGCGCAGGGCGTTTCTGCTGGCTGCCGGACTGCTCACCGCCTGGCTCCTGCTGGATGATTTTTTTCTTCTTCACGAATGGCTGTTTCCGAGCGTCCTCGGCGTCCCCCAGACCCTGGTACTGGCGACCTACGCCGGTCTCGCGGCCCTCTTCCTGCTGCGATTCGCCGCGCTGATCCTGCGCACCGACTACCTGCCGCTCGCGCTGGCGGCGGCGTTTTTCGCGGCGTCGATCGCGATCGATCAGTTGCCGCACGCCTGGTTCGCCTGGAATTACCTGTACCTGATCGAGGACGGCTGCAAGCTGCTCGGGATCGTCGGCTGGCTCGGCTATTTCGCGAACGCCTGCGCGCGCTTCCTCGACGAGCGAGGTACGCGATCCTGAGCGGCGGTCGTGCCGCTCACCGGCGGCGATTCACGTCGTCGCCGGTGCCGACCGCGCGCTCACCGCGCGGCCACGATCGCTGCAATCCGGAGCGCGGCGGCGATTGCGCGAAACCGGCCAGCGCTCGCGGACCGCGTTCAGGGGCTCAGGATGCGCAGCGCGATGGCCTTGCCGATCGCCTGGGTGCGGTTGACCACGTTCAGCTTGCGCAGGATCTTCTGCACGTGGTTCTTCACGGTGAGCGGGCTGATCGCGAGGATCGCCCCGATCTCGAAGTTGCTCTTTCCGGCCTGGATCCAGTGCAGGATTTCCTGCTCCCGCACCGTCAGCAGGCTCGCCCCCACGAGCTTGTCGTCGCCCCTCGCCACCCCGTTCACCTGGGCGCGCGCCCACGCGGCGTGCAGAAACGGCACGACGAGCTGGACGAGGTGCGCCGGTCGCGGCCCGGCCGTTCCCGGCTGCGATGCGAAAGTGAACAGGCTCGTGACCCGACCCTCGACGTCGTGGGTCCCGTGCACCAGGAGCTGCGTCGCCCCGATGCGCTCGAGTGCCCGCGCGAACGCGCCCCCGGCGATCGGACCGCCGTTGCACGCCTCGCACATCACCGGGCGAAAGCGCCGTTCCTCCCACGCCTTGACGAGCGCCGGCGCAACGCCGGCGTCGCGCAGGAAGAGCTCGCCGAAGACCGCCGGGTCCGGCGCAACCGTCGAGAAACTGTCCGCCCGCAGCGCGAGCGGCTCGCCCTCGCGCCGCGCGCAGATCAGCACCTCGTGCGGGATGAGGCTCTGCAGCAGGCTCTGCGTCCAACCGAAGAACTGCGACCGCGCGTGCACTCTGAGCGACGCCTCCAAGTTGAACGCGAGCGATTCGAGCAGCAGCCCGTCGCCGGCGACCGACTCGCCGCTCTCGGCGTCGCGCTCCGACCCGAGCTCGGGAGGGCCGACGGATTGGCGCTCCGGCAGAACCGCCGATTGCAGTGCATCGAATGGCATGCGCACCCTCCGCCAGGGGCAGTGGAGGAGGCACTATAGGCGCACCCATATTACGCAGCCGTGACACGCACCCAGCGGCGCCCGCGCCGCCGTGGGGTCGCGGAACCTATTGTTTTTACAGGCAGTTGCCGTGGACGACCCGCGCGGGCGGCGAGCGGGAAGCGGGCGTTGCCGGTCCGCTGCCGGAGCCGCCGGCGGACGCAGCACGCGGCGCGACCGACCCCCTGCGGGGGGCGCCGGTGGGACGCGTCGCAACCGTCGGGGCGGCGCGACACCGACGCGCTGGCGTGGGCGCGCTTGCGCGCCCCTCGAACCGACTCATTCCGACCGCCCGCGCTAGTCCGTAGGGGCTACGGCGGTTCGGTCCGCGCTACATCACCGCTCAACCTCGCCCGGCCTACTTTCTTCCGGTCCACAACGCCCGTCCGTCGATCGTCTTCGCCGTGCTCGCCTCCCACGATACCGAGTTGCGCCCGCTGCACAGTCAGCCGAGTGCGGCCGCGCTGGCGCGCTCGGCCGTCGATCCGGCCGTGGCGATCGGCAGCCTGCTCGCCTCGGTCCTGTGGTTCGACGGCCGGTTCGACGCGCCCTACGTCATCCTCGCGCTCCTCGTGTTCGCGATGACCTTCCCCGGCAGTCTCGCGCGCGACACGGCGAGCGCCGCCAGGCAGCTCCGGGAGATCGTCACCGGGTGGCTCGCCATCGTCGCCGTGCTGCTCGCGCTCGGCTGGGCGTCGGGCACGCTGGAGGCCTTCGACGAGCGCGCGATCCTCGCGTGGGTGATCGCCGCCCCGCCGGCGCTGTTCGCCGCTCATCGCCTGCTCCCGCGCGTGCTCACGGCGAACGGGCTCCGGCGGACCGCGGTCATCGCCGGCGCGAACGAGTTGGGCCGCCGGCTCGCCGCGCAGATCAGCGGCGATCCGCTGCTCGGAATCCGCTTCGTGGGTTACTTCGACGACCGCGCAACCGACCGGCTCGAGGGCGTCGCGCCGGCGCTGCGCCTCGGCCCGGTCGACCGCCTCGCGGAATACGTCAAGGCGCACCGCATCGACCGCGTCTACGTCGCGCTGCCGATGGCCTCGCAGCCGCGCATCGTCCGGCTCCTGGAGGCGCTGCACGACACGACCGCGTCGGTCTACTTCGCGCCCGACATCCTCCTGTGCGATCCGATCCAGGCGCACGTCGAGACGATCGGCGGCATCCCGGTCCTCGCCGTCTGCGAGTCGCCGTTCTACGGCGTGAATGCGCTCGTCAAGCGCGCAAGCGACATCGTCCTCGCGTCCGCCATCCTCGTGCTGGTCGCGCCGCTCATGGCGGCGATCGCGATCGGCGTGCGGCTGAGCTCGCCGGGTCCGGCGCTGTTCAAGCAGCGCCGCTACGGCCTCGACGGCCGGGAGATCGTCGTCTACAAGTTCCGCACGATGACGGTCCTCGAAGACGGCGAGCTCATCCGACAAGCGACGCGCGACGATCGGCGCGTCACCCGCTTCGGCGCGTTCCTGCGGCGCACCTCGCTCGACGAGCTGCCCCAGTTCATCAACGTGCTCCAGGGCCGGATGAGCGTCGTCGGGCCGCGTCCGCACTGCATCGCCCACAACGAGCTCTACCGCAAGCTCATTCGCGGCTACATGATCCGGCACAAGGTCCGGCCGGGCATCACCGGCCTCGCGCAGGTGAACGGTCTGCGCGGCGAGACCGACACGCTCGACAAGATGAAGGCGCGCATCGAGTACGACCTCGCCTACCTCCGCAATTGGTCGCTGCTGCTCGACCTGCAGATCGTGCTCAAGACCGTCGCGGTCGTGCTGCGGAGGGAGCATGCCTACTGAGCGCGGCCTCCCGGCGCGGCGCGATCGGCGTCCGCGCACGCGCGCGCCTCGGATCACGACGCTCGCCACCCTGCCCGGCCAGGGCGCCCGTCACCCCGCTTGAGGATCCCGACGACGCTGACCCGCGCCGCCGCCCGCCGGCCGTGCCGCTGGCTCGCGTCGCTCGTCGCGGCCGGGGTCGTGCTGCAGCTGTTCCCCCTGGGCGCACAGCCGTTCGCGGCCGGGCTCGTCCCGGCGCCCTGGGACAAGCTCGCGCACCTCGCCGTCTACTCCCTGATCACGGTCCTGCTGTGGATCGGGACCGCCGGCCACATGCCGTTGGCGGTGCTCGCCACGGTTGTCGGGATCGGCGCGCTCGACGAGCTGCACCAGGCCCAGGTCGGGGGGCGGTTTGCCGACGCGCTCGACTTCGTCGTGGACGCGTGCGCGGCGACCGGCACCGTCGCGGCCCTGCGGCTGCACGCGCGAAGGACAGGGCGGGGCTACGGGGAGCGCCGCCCCTAGTGCCGTTTCAACGATCCGCAAGGAACCGCATGGACCGCGAGCCCGGTCCGACGGCGAACCGCCGGGCACACGCCGGGCCGGAACGACGCTAGTGCAGGTCCCGGTCGGCGCGGAAGCGGTAGCCGATGCCGCGCACGGTTTCGATCAGCGCATCGTGACCGCTCGGCGCCAGGGCCTGGCGCAGCCGGCGGACGTGGACATCCACGGTCCGCTCTTCGATGAACGCATGATCGCCCCAGACCTCGTCGAGGAGGCGCGCCCGGCTGTAGATCCGTCCGCGGTGGGTCATGAAGAAGTGCAACAGCCGGAATTCCGTCGTCCAGAGGCTGATTTCGCCCTCGCCCGCCGTCACGCGGCGCGCCGCGGGATCCAGGTGGAGGCCCGCGATCTCGACCACGTCGTCGGCGAGCTGCGGCGTACGCCGACGCAGGACCGCTTTCACGCGCGCCAGCAGCTCGCGCGGCGAGAACGGCTTGGTCACGTAGTCGTCTGCGCCACCCTCCAGCGCGGCGACCTTGTCCTGTTCCGCCGTGCGGCCGCTCACCATCACGATCGAGATGTCTCTGGTTCGCTGATCGGCGCGCAGCCGCCGGGCGAAGGTCAGCCCCGGCGTCCCGGGGAGCACCCAGTCGAGCAGCACCAGATCGGGCCGCGCGTGGCGCACCGCCGCCTCGGCCTGCGGCACGTCGCCGGCACACGCTACGCGGTATCCGGCCTGCTGCAGATTGGCGGAGAGCAGGTCACGAACCGACACGTCGTCATCGACCACCAGGATAGAGCCGTCCATGATTTTCCCCAGAGTTCCGAGCCCGGCGACAGGATGGCGGACGCGTCGCGAATCCACTATCGCGCCCCCCGGTTTTTTCTGTGGCCGGCCGCGGCCCCGCTGTAGCACCCCTACTACACGCCGGGCCTTCGGACGACGTCGTCTGGAAGCTACGTGCCCGCCCGGCGCCGGGGCCGGCGGGCGCGCGGCGCTCAGAAAACCGCGCGCTTCGGGACGGTGCCCTTGGCCGCCAGGCTGAACCGCGGCTCGGGCGCCCCGCCGCCGACGAGCCGCTCGGCCGCGTGCTCGCCCACCGCCGGGCCGTGCTTGAAGCCGTGACCGGAGCCGCCGCCGACCAGCCAGACGTTGCCGGCGTCGGGATGCTGATCGATCAGGAAGTCGCCGTTCGAAGTGTTCTCGTACTGGCAGACCCGCGTCTCGAGGAGCGGCGCCGCGGCGAGCGCCGGAAAGCGGCGGCCGAGAAACGCCCGGATGCGGGCCATGCCCTCCGCGGAGACGAGCCGCTCGTCGGTGTCGGGGTCGATCGCCTCGCCGTGGCGGTCGGGCGCGACCTTGAAGCCGCGACCCTCGAGGTCCGGGAGGCCGTAGACTTCGGCGCCGAAGTCGATCCAGGTCGGCATCCGCGGCGGCGCGAAGCGCTCGTCGCCCGGCGGCGGGCCGAAGAAGAACACCTCCTGCCGGGTCGGAAAGATCCGCGCGCCGAGCGGCTCGGGAAAGAGCTTCGGCAACCAGGGACCGCAGGCGAACACGAACGACCCCGCGCGGATGTCGGAGCCGTACGCCGTCTGCAGCGCCGCGAGGCGGGTGCGGACCGAGGGCGGAACGACCGCGGCGGTCCGGTACTCCACGCCCGCGCGAACCGCTTCGCGCACGACCGCCTGCACTGCCCGGCGGGCGAGCAGCGCGCCGCTCGTCGGCTCGATCATCCCCCACACGTCGTCGTCGAGGGCGAATTGCGGATAGCGCCGGCGGATGTCGGCGCCGGAAAGGCGCTCGTGCGCCACGCCCAGCCGTGCCAGGGTAGCGAGCGTGTCGAGCGCATACGGGTCGCCGGCGCGCGCGAGCCACAGGACGCCGGTCGCGTGGAACAGCCGCTCGCCCGTTTCCTCGCACAGACGCTGCCACGCGGCGAGCGACCGCAGAGCAAAGCGCGTGTACAGGTCGTCCGCGCCGTAGCCCATGCGGATGATGCGCGACTCGCCGCCCGAGCTCGACCGCGCGTTGCCCGGGCCGTACTGGTCGAGGAGGACGACGCGGAGACCCGCGCGCCGCAGGCTCCAGGCCGTCCAGGCGCCGAAGCTTCCGGCGCCGACCACGGCTGCGTCGTACGTCCCTGCCGACACGGCTCGCGAGGTCACAGGCGCAGGATGCGTTCGGCGTTGAGATGCACGATCTTGCGCCGGTCGAGGTCGCTGATCGCGAGGCGCTTCAGGAACTCGGTCCCGGTGGTGTTCGCCTCGTAGGGCCAGTCGATCGCGAACAGGATGTTGTCCGCGCCGAGCGCGAGCAGCGTGCACAGGAACGCCGGCTCGTACCAGTTGCCGCTGGTGGTGACGAGCAGGTTGTCCTTGAGGTAGTCGAGCGGCCGCCTCTGCAGGCCGCGGCGGGCGGCGGCGCGATGCGTGTGATCGTCGAGCCGGTGCATCGCGAACGGGAGCCCTTCGCCCAGGTGCCCGAGGATGATCCTGAGATCCGGGTAGGCGTCGAAGACGCCGGCGAACACGATCCTGAGGAAGTGGCAGCTCGTGTCGACCGCGAACCCCCAGCCCGCGCGCGCGAGCTCCTCGTAGGGCTCGAAGTACGCCTTCACCACTCCCGGGTGCGGCAGCGTGGGATGCAGGTAGATCGGCACGCCGAGGGCCTGGGCGCGCTCGAAGATGACCCAGTACTTGCGCTCGTCGAGGAAGCTCCCCCGGGTGTGGCCGTGGATCATCGCGCCCTTGAACCCGAGCTTCGCGACGCAGCGCTCGAGCTCGTCCGCCGCGGCCTCGGGGTCGGCGGTCGGAAGCGCCGCGAAGCCGGCGAAGCGGTCCGGGTTCGCCCGCACCGTCTCGAACAGCCGGTCGTTGGCGTCGCGGGCCATCGGGATTGCCGTCTCCGCATCGAACGCCTGCGGCCCGGGCGAGCCGAACGAGAGGACCTGGACGTCGACCCCGGCCGCGTCCATGTACGCGAGGCGCTGCTCGCCGACATCCGCGTTCTGCGCCGCGATGTCGTGGCCGAGCTGTTCGCTGCGCGAAGCGAGATAGAACTTGCGGAACTCGCTAGCGGGAACCTTCTCTCGGTAGAGCGGCGTGGTGAAATGCTCCTCGATGGCGATCGTCCGCACGGCGGCCTCTTCCTCAGAGGATCCGCTCGCCGAACTTCTTCAGCGCGGCCTCCGAGAGCGCGAGCCCCAGGCCCGGCTGCTCCTTCAGGGTGAGACGGCCGCCGGCGATCCGCGGCGGATCCTCGAACAGCTCCGCCTGCAGCGGATCGCGCTCCGGGTCGGTGAAGGACTCGACGATGCAGCCGGCGGGGCTCGCCGCGACGATGTGGGCGTGGATGAAGCAGTCGTGGTGCGGGGCGACCTGCACGTGGTTCAGCTCGCACAGCGTCGCGAGCTTGCGGCCTTCGGTGAAGCCGCCCATCATCGTGCAGTCGAACTGCAGGATCTGGATGGCGTTCTCCTCGAGCAGCGCGCGACAGCCGTAGCTCGTCAGCTCGCTCTCGCCCGCCGACAACGGGATGCGCGTTTGCCCCGCGAGCAGCTTCAGCTCGCGGCGGTCGTCGGCCCAGCGCACCGGCTCCTCGAGCCAGCGCGGCGCGAGCGGCTCCAGCAGGCGGGCGCCTTCGATCGCGGTGGCGAGGTCCCAGCCGCGGTTGACGTCGACCATCAGGTCCCTGTCGCTCCCGATCACCTCGCGCACGACCGCCAGCCGCTCGATGTCCTCGGCGAGCGGGACGCCGCCGGCCTTCGCCTTGAACCCGGTGTGCCCCTGCGCCTTGAGCATCGCCATCTCGTCGCGCAGCTCGGCGAGATCCTTCCCGTCGCGGTAGTAGGCGCAGGTCACGTAGCACGGCACCTCGCTGCGGTAGCCGCCGAAGAGCCGGTAGAGCGGCAGCCCCGCGGCCTTGCCGACGACGTCCCAGGCGGCGATATCGACCGCCGCGGAGATGCGCACGAGGGCCTCGCGGGACCAGCCCTTCTCGTGGGCGATCCGCTGCCAGGTCAGCGCGAAGAGGCGCTGGTAGAGCCGCTCGGGCGCCAGCGGATCGCCGCCGACGACTAGCTCGCCGATGCCGCTCTTGAACGCCTGGATCGCCGCCTGGATCGGCGTGTAGCTCGTGGCGATGCCGATGCCCTCGATCCCGGCGTCGGTCTGCATCCGCACCAAAATCTCGTTCGCCTTGGGAACGATGAAGTGGCTCACCCAGTGCGGGCGGCCGGTGTCGGGCGCGCGCAGGATGTAGGCCTGCAGGCTCGTGATCTTCATGTCGGGACCTCGGAGAAAGCTCGGTGTTCGAACCCGCTGGCGCAGCCGCGGTGGCGCGCTCGCCTCCTATGTCGTGCAGGCTCATCACCCGGCCCGGGCGATCGGACCGACGCGGCGCCGGTCTTCAGGGATTGCCGATGTAGTCGCGCTTGCCGATCTCCACGCCTGCATGCCGCAGGATGTCGTAGGCGGTCGTGACGTGAAAGTAGAAGTTGGGCTGGGCGTGCCCGAGCAGGTACTGCATGCCCTTGAAGGTCCGGTCCTGCCCGCCGAGCCTGAGCGTGATCTCCTTCTCCTCGGTCCCGTCGATCTGCGCGGGCTTGAGCGTGCCGATGAACTCGATCGTCTTCGCGATCCGCTCCTTCAGCTCGGCGAGGGTCTGCTCGGTGTCCTCGTGCTTGGGGATCTCCACGCCCGCCAGCCGCGCGCACGCGCCCTTGGCCGTGTCGCAGGCGACCTGGACCTGCTGCGCCAGCGGAAACATGTCGGGGGCCAGGCGATAAGCGGCGAGCACCCTCGGGTCGATCTTCTTCGCGTCGGCATGCGCTTGCGCCTTGTCGAGGATCCCAGAGAGGTTCTTCAGAATGTTGACGAAGCGCGGCGCGCTCGCCTGGTACATAGTGATGGGCATGATCCTTCCACTCCTCGGCTAATCGGCCGTCGCGCCGGAATCCTTCACCACCTGAGGCGGTTCGCCTCGGCAACCCGAAGGATGCGGCGTCGGCGGTTCCATGGCAAGCCGCAAGCTGCCGAAGCCGGATGAACGGGCTGCCTGCGCTAACATCGTCCGGTGCGGCGAGGGAGCGCGGAAAGCCGTTGGGACGCCGCCGGTGGCGGGCGCGGCGCGCCGGCATCGCCGGCCGCGTCGCGATTCCGTTCGTGCCGCGTCGTCGCCGCGTCGCTCGGTTGCACGCGCTTGCCCATCGGCCGCCGGCCATCCGCTTGTTGGGCCGCTGCCCTACTCGTGCTGCCCACCGCCGAGGCCGCCGCCCACGCGTTCGGCGAGCGCTACGACCTGCCGCTTCCGCTCCACTACTGGCTCGCCGGGGCCGGGCTCGCCGTCGCGCTCTCCTTCGTGGTCTTCGCGCTCGCGCTGCGGCGGGGCGCCGGCGGGACCGATTACCCGCGTCTCGATCTGCTGCGCGTGCCGCTCGCACGCGCGCTCGCACACCGCCTGGTGCGCGTCGCGCTGCGGGTGCTCTCGGCGGGCGCGTTCATCGTGCTGGTTGCGGCGGGGCTCTTCGGCACGCAGGACCCGTACCGGAACCTTGCGCCCGCGTTCGTCTGGATCGTGTGGTGGGTCGGCTTCGCCTATCTCAGCGCGCTCGTCGGCGACCTGTGGGCGCTGCTCAACCCCTGGAAGGCGCTCTACCTCGGGGCGGAAGCGCTCGCGCGCCGCTGGCGCCCCGGCGGTCGCCTCGGCCTGCACCGGCCGCTGCCGCCGGGCGTCGGCGTATGGCCGGCGACCGCGCTGCTCCTCGCCTTCGTGTGGCTCGAGCTCCTGTGGGACGGCAACGCGGTGCCGGCGAACATCGCCCGGCTCGCGCTCGGCTACTCCGCGCTCACGTGGCTCGGCATGTTTCTCTTCGGCCGCGAGGTGTGGCTCCGCAGCGGCGAGGTGTTCGCCGTCTTCTTCGGCCTGCTCGCGCGGCTCGCGCCGACCGAAGTGCGCGTCCGGGACCGCCCCAGCTGCGCGGCGTGCTCGGCTCGGCCGTGCGTCGCGGCGCCGGGCGACTGCGTGAACTGCTACGAGTGCTACGAGCGCAGCGCGCCGGCGGCGCGCGAATGGAACCTGCGTCCGCCCGCGGCCGGATTGCTCGACGCGCGGCCCGCCCCGGTGTCGACCGCGGCCTTCGCCATCGTGATGCTCGCCACGGTCACGTTCGACGGGCTCCGCGAGACTCCGTTCTGGGACCGTCTGGTCGGTCGACCGGGCGAGCCGGTGAGCGATGCGGTCTGGTACGCATCCGGGACCGCGGGAATCGTCCTGCTCCCGCTCGTCTTCGCGGCGGTCATCCTGGGGGTCGGCGCGGCGATGGCGCGCCTCGCGCGTGCCGATCCGCGACCCGGCTCGGCGAGCGAGCTCGCGCGGCTGTTCGTGCTGACCCTGCTGCCGATCGCGTTCGCCTATCACCTGGCGCACTATCTCTCCTACCTGCTCGTGGCCGGCCAGGTGGTGATCCCGCTCGCCTCGGACCCGTTCGGGTACGGCTGGGATCTCGTCGGCACCGCGCGGTACAAGGTCGACCCGGGGCTCGTCGGCGCGCGCTTCGCCTGGTACACGTCGGTCGTCGTGATCGTGCTCGGCCACGTGCTCGCCATGTATCTCGCGCACCGCCTCGCGCTCGCCCGCTTCTCCGCGGCGCGCACAGCGCGTCTCAGCCAGTATCCGCTCGCCGCGCTGATGGTCGCCTACACGATGGTCAGCCTGTGGATCCTCGCCCAGCCGATCGCCGGGGTCGCCGGCCGTTGACCGGCGGCGAGTAGAATGAGCGGCGGTTGCGGCTCCGGAGCTCGGGCCCATGCGGAGGATGAGCGAGGCACTGCGCGGCATGCGCGCCGCCCTGGCGGCGCGCATCGGCGTCTTCTGGTCGGTGACGGCCGCCGTCGCCGCGCTCAACGTGTTCGTGCCGGTCGCGGTCCTGTCGGCCGCGCGCAAGCCCGTCGACTTCTTCACCTTCAATCCCTGGCTGAAGCGCCTTCCGGACTACCTCGCCTCGGGTGAGGTGGCGCTCGGGGAGAAGCTCGTCAAGCTGCAGGACCTCGCGCTCTTCTGGTTCTCGGCCGACAGCCCCTTCGGGGGCATCGAGTGGGGCTTCGCGGTGGACGTCACCGATCTCGGCCGCATCCTGCTCGTGTCGGCGCTGTTCGGGCTGTACTTCGCGCTCTGGTTCCACTACCGGGATCTCGGCGCCGGCGCGCAGCGGACGCGCGCGCTCCGCCGCGGCGGCGTGGCCGGAGCCGCCGCGACCGTGTTCGGCGTCTCGACCGGCGCCTGCAGCGTCATGGGCTGCGGGGCGCCGGTGATCCCGGTGCTCGGCCTCGCCTTCGTGGGCCTCGAGAGCGGCACGCTGCACTTCCTCGCGCAGACCTCGCGCGTCGGGACGGTCGTCGTCTTCGCGGCCCTGATCGCCGCAGTCGCCTACCTCGGCTGGAAGGCGAGCGGCGCGCCGGGGCTCCCGCGCGCGCCGAGCGCCCTGCCCGACCGAGCATGAGCCCGACGGCCTTCCTCGCCGCGGCGGTGCTCGCAGGACTCGCGCTCGCCGCCCCGTCCGCGCACGCTCAGGGGCACCATCAGCACAGCTTCTCGGACGCGGAGAAGTGGGCGCGGATCTTCGACGATCCCGCCCGCGACGAGTGGCAGAAGCCCGACGCGGTGATCCGCGCGCTCGCGCTCGCGTCCGACGCCGTGGTCGCCGACATCGGCGCCGGCACCGGCTATTTCGCGGTGCGGCTGGCGCGCGCCATGCCCAAGGGTCGCGTCTACGGCGTGGACGCGGAGCCCGACATGGTCCGTTATCTCGCGCAGCGCGCGCAACGCGAGGGGCTCGCCAATCTCACCGTCGTCGCCGCCAAGCCGGCCGATCCGGCCCTTCCGGCGGCGGTCGACCTCGCGCTCCTGGTCGACACCTACCATCACGTGCCGGACCGCGAGCGCTACTTCAGCCACCTGAAGAAAGCGCTGCGGCCGGGCGGCCGGCTGGCGATCATCGACTTCACCCTCGACTCGCCGGTCGGTCCCCCGAAGCGCGCCCGCATCCCGGCGGACACGGTGAAGCGGGAGCTTGCGCGCGCGGGCTACACGCTCGCCGCGGAGCACGGCTTCCTGCCGAACCAGTACTTCCTCGTCTTCCGGCCGGCGGCGGACTGAGCGAAAGAACAAGCGCTTGCGTTCGCGCGCCGGCGCGGCTGGGGCGGGCCGCGCGGTGCCGCGGCGGGAGTTGGTGCCGCCGTCGGTTCTTGCGTATGATCCGCGGCATCCCGGCGCCGCGGTTTCGCGCCGGACCATCGAGCGATCGTTCACGGATGAGGAGGACGAACATGCCGACGAGTCGCACACTGGTGTACGGAGCGTTCTGCGCAGCACTCGCTGCCTTGGGACCCGTGGCGGCGCAGGACACTGTCAGGATCGGCGCGCCCATCGCCATGTCGCCGCCGGGCTCGGTCGCTCAAGGCAAGGAGGTGCGCGACGGGCTCACCATCGCCCAGGATGTGCTCAACAAGAAAGGCGGCATTCTCGGCAAGAAGATCGAGATCCTCTACGAGGACCATCAGGGCACGCCGGAGAAGGGCCGGGCCGCCACCGAGAAGCTGATCACCCGGGACAAGGTGATTGCGATCACCGGGGAGCACGCGAGCTCGGTGACGCTCGCCAACATCGAGGTGGTCCACCGCTACAACATCCCGATGGTGAACACCAACGCCTGGTCGGACGTCATCCGGCAGAAGGGCTACCCCCAGGTCTTCAACCGCTCGAACTACAACACCCGCGTGTCGGAGGCCATGGCGGAGGTGATCGCCAGGATGAAGGTGAAGAACGTGGTCGCCTATCCGGAGAACACCGACTACGGCATCGGTCAGGCGGAGACGCTCAAGAAGACGCTCGCCAGGGTGGCGCCGGACGTCAAGTTCACCTTCCGGGCGCTCGACCGCGCGGCGAAGGACTTCACGCCCGCGGTGCTGCCGCTCAAGCAGGAGCGGCCCGACATGGTGGTGCTGATGATGCTCCCGCCGTCGGCCTACATCCTGATCAACCAGCTCTACGAGAACGGGGTGGCGCCGAGCAAGCAGACCTGGCTGTATGACGGCGCGGGGATCGCCGACTATCCCGACTTCTGGGACAACGTGAAGGACGCCGGCGTCCACCTGATCGCCTTCGGCCTGTATCACCCCAGGATGAACCTGTCGCCGCTCGGCAAGCAGGTACGCGAGATCTACATCGCCAAGGAGAAGCGCGAGCCGAACCGCCTGATCTTCCAGGCCGCCGACTCGCTGTTCATCCTGGCCGACGCCGCCCAGCGCGCGCGGTCCACCGCGCCGGACGCGCTGATCAAGGCGCTCGCCGACACCAAGTTCGAGGGCGTGCTCGGCATGGTGACGTTCGACCGGTCGCAGGGAATCTACTTCCAGCAGTGGAAGGACATCCCCTACGTCACCTACCAGCTCACCGCCAAAGGCCAGCAGCTCCCCGACACCCTGCTCGTCCAGGGCCCGGGGCTCGAGCTGGCCGCGGACAAGCTGATCCGCCCGGCCCGCTAGCGGCACCCGGCACTCCATGACGCGGGCGGGGGCGCAGCGCCCCCGCCCGCATTTTGTCGCACCGTGCTGGTCGCCGAGATCCTCTTCACCGGCCTGCAGATCGGGGTGTTTTACGCCCTGATGGCGGTCGGCCTGACCGTCATCTTCGGCATCCTCAAGGTCGTGAACTTCGCGCACGGCGAGTTCTTCATGATCGGCGCCTACGGCTACACCATGCTGATCCTGAAGGCCGGGGTGCCCCCGGCCGTGGCGCTCGCCTCCGCGGTGGTGCTCACGGCGCTCGCAGCGGTGATCGTGGAGCGCCTGCTGCTGCGGCCGCTCTACTCGGGCGAGATCCGCGCCGGCGCCATGCGCGACGAGTACGCGATCATCGTCACCTTCGGGCTGTCGCTGTTCCTGATCAATCTCGCCCACCAGCTCATGGGGCCCTACCCGACCAAGGGGCCGGAGCTCGTCGGCGGGTCGCGCGCCGAGGTGTTCGGCATGTTCATGAACCCGCACCGGCTGGCGGCGAGCGCGGCCGCGGTCGCGGTGCTCGGCGCGGTGGTCTGGGCGATCCGCTCCACGCTCTGGGGCAAGCGGGTGCAGGCGGTGGCGCAGAACCGCTTCGGCGCCGCCATCGCCGGCATCGATCACGTGCGGGTGAGCGTGACCGTGCTCGCGCTCTCCGGCGCCCTGGTGGGCCTCTCGGGAGCGCTGCTTTCGCCGTTCTTCCTCGCTTATCCGGACGTGGGCGCGTTCCCCGCGGTCAAGTCCTTCGTGGTGGTGGTGCTGGGCGGGATGGGCTCGATCGCGGGCAGCATCGTGGGTGGCCTGCTGCTCGGGGTGCTCGAGAACTTCGGCGCCATCTACATCTCGTACGACTACCGCGACACCTTCGGGTTCGTGATCCTGATGCTCGTGCTGCTCGCGCGGCCGCAGGGCCTGTTCGGCGAGCGCTCGCGCGAGGTCTAGCGCGGACGACATGCACCGCTTCGCGCTCTCGCTCGCCGATTTCCGGCTCTCGTTCGTGCTGCTCGGGGCGCTCGCGCTGGCGCCACTCGTCATCGAGTCGCCCTACTGGCTCGGCGTCCTCATCACCGGCATCTACTACGCGATGCTGGCGGTCGCCTGGAATCTGCTCGCCGGCGTCACCGGGATCTTCTCGCTCGCGCCGGGCGCGTTCGCGATGGCCGGCGCCTACACGACCGGGCTGCTCTTCCACCACTTCGGCATCGGGCCCTGGATCGGAATCCCGGCCTCGATCGTCACCTCGGCCGCCGTCGGCTGGGTGCTCGGCCGTATCACCCTGCGGCTGCGCGGCGCCTACCTCGCGCTCACCACGCTCGCGTTCACCGAGATCTTGCGGCTCGTCATCCACAACTCGATCTCGATCACCCGCGGCGACCTCGGCTTGAGCGTGCCCGGCCTGTTCGCGAGCGAGAAGCTGCCGATCTTCTATCTCTTCCTCGGCGTGCTGGCGGGCTTCCAGCTCATTCTCATGGTCGTGCTGCGCAGCCGCGTCGGGCTCTATCTGCGCGCCATCCGCGACGACGAGCTGGGCGCGATGGCGCGCGGCGTGGACGTGGTGCGCTACAAGACGCTCGCCTTCACCATCAGCAGCGCCGGCACCGGGCTCGCGGGGGCGCTGTTCGTGCACTTCCTGCAGCTCGCGAGCCCCGAGGTGGGGCTCATCTTCCAGACCGGTCTCGTGATCTGCATGACGGTGATCGGCGGCATGGGAACTGCGACCGGCCCGCTGATCGGCGCCTTCCTGGTGGAATACGCCTCCGAGGCGCTGCGCGAAGTCGGGGTGCGGCACCTCCTCGTATTCGCCCTGGTGGTGATCCTGCTCGGGCGCTTCTTCCGCGAGGGATTGATGGGGCTCGTGCCGCGGCTCGTGCCGCGCCGGGCGCCGGCGGCACCGCAGCCCGAGTCGAGCGGCAGATGAGCGGTGCATTGCTCGAGCTGAGCGATCTCGCCATCAGCTTCGGCGGCATCCGCGCCGTCGATCACGCCTCGTTCGCGGTCGCCGCCGGCGAGCTGGTCGGCCTGATCGGTCCCAACGGCTCGGGCAAGACGACGCTCCTCAACCTCGTCACCGGGTTCCTCACGCCCGCCGCCGGCACGGTGAAGCTCCGCGGCGCGGACATCACCGGCCGCGCGCCGCACCGCGTCTTCCGCGCCGGAATCGCCCGCATGTTCCAGCACGTCAAGGTGTTCGGCCGCCTTTCCGCTTCGCAGAACCTGGAAGTGGCGGGCCGCTGCGCCGGCCTCGACGCCGACGGCGCCCGGCGGCGTGCGCTCGAGCTGCTCGACCGGCTCGGGCTGGCGAGCCACGCCGATAACGACGTCGCCGCGCTCTCCGGCGGGCAGCAGAAGCTCGTCGAGTTCGGGGCGTGTTTCATGTCGCGCCCGCAACTCGTGGTGCTCGACGAGCCCTTCGCCGCCATCCACGTGACGATCCGCCAAGTGATGCTGGAGGTCATCGGCGAGCGGCACCGCGACGGTCAGGCCTTCCTGATCGTGAGCCACGACATCCCGGCCATCATGCGGCTGTGCCCGCGCACCGTCTGCATGAACGCGGGCGCCGTCATCGCCGACGGCGCCACCGAAGCGGTGATGGGAGACCAGCAGGTGGTGGAAGCCTACTTGGGGAGCCACCCGCGCTGATGCTGCTCCAGGTCGAGAATGTGACCGCCGGCTACGTGCCCGGCATCGACATCCTCCAGGAAGTCAGCCTGGAGGTGCCCGCCGGCACGGTCGTGGGGCTGATCGGGTTGAACGGCGCCGGCAAGTCGACGCTGATGCGGGTGATCGCCGGGTTCCTCCCGTGCCGACACGGGCGGGTCCTGTTCGACGGGCGGGACATCACCGGACAGCCGCCGCACACGATGATCGACCGGGGCCTGTGGTACCTGCCGCAGGAGTCGTCCCTGTTTCCCTACCTCTCGGTGCGCGACAACCTGATGCTCGTGGCAACGCGCCTCCGGGACGGCGATGCGAAGGGGCGCTACGACCAGGCGCTCCAGGCGTTCCCCGCGCTGCGCGAGCGGCTCAAGGCCCAGGCGGGCGACCTCTCGGGAGGCCAGCAGAAGATGGTCGAGTTCGCCAAGGCGCTGATCGCCGGCCCCCGGCTGTGCATGGTGGACGAGCCGACCGTGGGACTCGCCCCCAGGCTCGCCGACGAGATCTACGCCTACGTGGCGGCGCTCGCGGCGAGCGGGGCGAGCATCCTGCTCGTGGACCACAACGTGCAGCAGGTCATCCGCACGACCGCGACGGTGTACGTGATGAGCCTCGGCCGCATCGCGGCGAGCGGCGAGAGCGCGCGCTTCGCCGAGGATCTCCACGGCCAGGTGCGTCAGTGGCTCGGCATCGCGCTGTGAGGGCGCGCCGGCGAGCGGGGGGCCGAGGGCGCTGACGGGCGGATCCCGCGCGGCTGCCCCAGGCGGTCGGGTGGCTTCGGGAGGTCCCGGAGGGCGAGGGGAGCAGAAGGGCCCTCGGGTGGCCAACTCGGAGTTGGCGGCGCTGCGCTCGCCGGATGGCCTTCCTTTGTAGGCTCCATGGGACCATCATTTGCACGAACGTGACATTGGCCCGAGGCGGTCCCGATGATCCGCGAGTCCCACCAGCGCAAGTCCAGAGCTGCGCTTCTCGCGCTCATGACTCTGGGTTGTCTGGGGCCGGGTGACGCGCTATCGGCGGAGACTCCGACGCAGCAAGCGCAGCTCCGACGCATTGCGCAGGTGGTCAAGCTGATCAAGGAGGCGTACGTCGATCCCGTAGAAGACCGAAGGCTCGTGCGGGCGTGTCGCGAAGGGATGCAGCGTTGGGCGCACGAGCGTCCTGGCACGCGCCAACCGAGCGACAGCGGTGTTCCCAGCTCAACCGACGCGCTGGCGGAAATCGAAGCCTCGTACGCACAGATCGCGCAACAGCTCTCTTCACCGGAAAGCGACGAGAAACTGGCCGTTGCGTGTATGCAAGCGATGGTCGGAGAGGTCGATCGGCAAGGAGAGTACTTGGCTCGCGAGGACCTGGAGGCGCAATACGGCACTGCTCCGGGGGTGGGTGGGGTGGGTCTTCATCTTACGGCCGACGCCGATCTGCCGAAGATCGTCTTCTCCATAGAAGGTGCTCCTGCCTATCGAGCAGGCCTGAAGAGCGGCGACCACATCGTCAAAATCGATGACACTCTCACTAGAGGTGTTCCTCTCCATGAGGTGCATAGACGATTGCGCGGGGAGCCTGGCTCGACGGTCCGTCTTAGCGTCATCCGAGAGGGAGAACGGGAGCCGGTCGAGTTGACCCTCACGCGCGAGCGCTTCCGCGTCGAGAGTGTGAGATGGAGGCTCGTGAATGGCGGCTACCTCCACCTGCGGATCGCCAGATTCGTGCAAGGCACATTGGAGTCGGTTGCGGCCGGGCTCCAATCCGCCTATCGGGCAAGCGACAAGGGGTTGCAGGGCGTGATCCTGGACCTGCGCAACAACTCAGGCGGACTCTTGAATGAGTGCGTCGGCGTCGCAGCCGCGTTCCTCCCCAGGTGGGCGGTGGTCTTTGATCCGGTGGTGGTTGAAACCCGAGGTCGTGCGGCCGACGACTCGAAGCGTTATTACGCTCGACCGGAAGATTATCTCCGGGGCACACGCCGTGACCCGGTCCGGGAGTTGCCTCAACAGATCAGAACCGTGCCCGTGATCGTGCTCGTCAACGCCGCGTCCACTACTTGCGCTGAGATCGTGGCTGCCGCGCTGCAGGATCACCGGCGAGCGAAACTGGTCGGAAGACGCACGTTCGGTCGCGGGACGCTCCAGACCATGGTGCCGATGGATGGCAACACCGTACTGAAAATCACGACCGAACGCGTCTTCAGACCGAGCGGCGCAGCCATCGAGTCCGTCGGAGTCGTCCCCGATGTGGTTCACGATGAAGATGAACGTGTATTGCCGGAATTCGGATCGGCGAATGACCGGGGATTGAGCAAAGGAATCGCAGTGCTGGAGAGCGATTCCCGTCGGTAGACGGTCTCCGGGCGGCGTCAGGCGGTGAGCGCTCGCCGGGCTGTAGGTTCACCGCGCCGCGCCGGGCCGCAGCGTGGGAGGCGAGCGCCGGGGAGCGCGAAATCGTGGGCGCCATCGAACGGCTGAGAAAGCGACTGCACCATCTCGACGCGCGCTGGCCGGCGAGCAGCACGGTGATGATCCGCATCGTCGAGCGGCCGGGCCTGTGGATGTCGGAGGAGGAAATCCGGTCGCTGCTCGCCGAGCTGCGCGCGGTCGTCGCGCGCACGCTCGCGCAGGGGCTCGACTACGGCGTTCTGACCGGCGATGCCGAGCGGCTGCGCCAGGCCGTGGTGACCATCCTCTACGACCGGCCGAGCGGCGCGCCGATCGCCTTCAACGCGCTCGCGGCGATGCCGGTCGAGCTGCGCGGCCGGCCGATCGAAGTGCTCCACCTCGGGCTCGTCATGGTCGACCCCGGATTCCGCACCCAGGGGCTCTCCTGGGTGCTCTACGGCCTCACCTGCATCCTGCTCTTCTTCCGCAAGGGACTGCGGCCGATCTGGATCTCGAACGTGACCCAGGTGCCGGCGGTCGTCGGCAAGGTCGCCGAGGGCTTCATGAGCGCGTTCCCGAACCCGTTCGCCGCGGTGCGGCCGACGTTCGACTACCTCAGCATCGCGCGCGAGATCATGCGCAAGCACCGCCACGTCTTCGGCGTCGGCGCCGAGGCCGGGTTCGACGAGCGGCGGTTCGTCATCACCAACGCCTATACCGGCGGCTCCGACAACCTCAAGAAGACGTTCGCCGAAGCGCCGAAGCACCGCGACGAGCGCGCGAACGAGCTCTGCCGACGCGAGCTCGACTACGATCGCGGCGACGACTTCCTGCAGCTCGCGCGGCTCGACCTGGCGAGCGCGCGTAACTATCTGATGCGGGAGATCCCGCGCGATTCGTTGCCGGCGGTCCTCTATCAGCTCGCCTTCGTGGTGCTCGGCGGCCTGGTGCTGCCGCTGCTGCACTGGCTCAATCCCGCGCAGCCGTTCGGCGACCTGCGCGCCCGCGAGCCGCGCTGATGTCCGAACCGTTCTCGTACGCGGAGTTCGTCGGGCGCAACCTCGGGTTCGTCAGCGCCGACGAGCAGGAGCGGCTGCGCCGCGCGCGGGTGTTCGTGTGCGGCGTCGGCGGGATGGGCGGGGCATGCGTGCAGGCGCTCGCGCGCGCCGGCGTCGGCGGCTTCGGGCTCGCCGACCTCGACGTCTTCGAGCTCTCCAACCTCAACCGGCAGGTGTTCGCGAACCTGCACACCGTGGGCCGCGACAAGACCGCGGCGACCGTGGAGCAGCTGCGCGCGATCAACCCCGAGCTGGAGCTCGAGACCTTCGGCGCCGACTGGCTCGAGCGCTTCGACGCGCTGGCGGCGCGCTACCCGGTGGTGATCAACGGCATGGACGACGTCCGCGCGGGCGTCGCGCTCTACCGCAAGGCCCGTGCGCACGGGCTCACCGTGATCGACGCGTACACCTCGCCGCTGCCGTCGGTCTTCGCGGTCGGCCCCGCCGATCCGCGCCCGGAGGAGCGGCTCGGCTATCCGAGCGTGGGGCGCGAACCGCACGCGCTCACCGAGGCGGAGCGCAGTGCCTGCGCCGCGCGCGAGATCGAGTACGTCCTGGTGCATTCAAGCTCGGCCCGCCACCTCGACCTCGAGGCGGCGAAGGAGGTGCTCGCCGGCCGGCGCAAGCGCATGTCGTTCGCGCCGATGGTCATCACGACCGGCAACCTGATGGCGTTCGAGGCCGTGAAGCTCGTTCTCGACCGGCGTCCGGCCGCCGACTGCCGCGGCTACTTCTTCAACCCTTGGACGATGCGCGTCGAGCGGCCGCGCGCCGCGCCGCTCGCCTGGGTCGGGGGGTTCGTCGTGCGCCGGTTCCTCGCGAGGCTGGCCGGTGGTTGACGCGCTGCTCGGCGACGTCGCGGTGACCTGGCTCGGCGCCGCGGGCTGCGCGCTTTATTTCCAGCACCTCTGGTCGGGGCGCGAGGGCAGCCCGGCGGCGAAGGCGACGCTGTTCCTCTTCGGCGTGCTCGCGTTCCTGCTCGCGGTCCGCGGCTTCTACTGGATCTACCGCGACCCGCTCCTCGGGCGGTGCGTCTTCTTCGCCGCGGCGCTGTTGCCGGTCGCGATCACGCTCTTCGCCGAGCACATGACGCGCCGTCATCACCCGCTGTGGCTGAAGGCCTTCGCCCTCGGCGCGACGGCGACGTTCCTCGTTCTCGACGCCGCGATCGCCCTTCCCCAGCGTCCCGAGCTGGTCGTCGCGTTCCTCGCCGCGCTGCTCGTCGTGCTCGCCGGCAACGGCTGGGAACTGCTCGTGCGCGGGGCGACCGATCTCTCCGCCGCCGAGATCACGCGTTGCCGGGCGCTCGTCGTCGCCGCGGTCGCGGCGCTCCCGCTCGTCGGCACCGACTTCCGCGAGGTGCTCGGCTTCCCGCCGGTGCGGCTGGGTGCCTTGGGCGCGCTGCTCCTCTGCTATGTCCTGGTGCACTTCTCGGCTTCGGGAAGCATCGTCGCCACGCTGGTGCGCCGGCTCGCCGTGGCGGCGAGCGCAAGCATCGCGCTCGCGGCGACGTTTGCGGTCGCGAGCCACGGCCTCTCGGCAGCGGCGGCCGCGGCGGCACTGCGCGGCCTTCCGGTGGCGTTCGCCTGGGTGCTCCTCACCGCGGTGTTCATGCAGCTGCGGAGCGTCCGGACCGAAGCCGCGCGGCAAGGCTTCCTGCGCTGGCTGCTGCACGCGCGCCTCGACGACCTGGAAGGCTTCCTCGCCTCGCTGCGGCGGCTGCCCCTCGCCCGCGATCACGTCGTGCTCGCGGGGCCGGACCTCGCCGACTATCGCGTGGAGCAGCTCCTCGAGTTCGCGCGCGAGCGGCGCGATCCGGCGAGCCTCGCGGAGGCGCGGAGCTGGCTCCGGGCGAGCGATGCCGGCCGGATCGACGTCGCCGAGCAGCTCGTCGACATGCTCGAGCGCCACGGCATGACCCACGCCCTGGTCGTCGCCGAGCGGCCGCCGGTCGTGGTGCTCCTGCACTTGCCGCCCGGACCGGATGCTCCGCTCGCGGAGCTGCGCGCCGGCGTGCTCCAGCGCCTCGCGCGGCGGGTCGCGAAGGGCTAGCGGAAATGCGGCCGGAGCTGCGGGAAGGCGACTTCCGGAGCTTCTTCGAGGCGCCGTTCGCCTGCTACGGGCCGGACTCGCGCTACGTGTCGCCGATGCGCGGCGACCTCGCCCGGTCGCTCGACCCCGCGCGCAATCCCCTCTTCCGCGACCATGCGCGGCGCACCTGGTACACCGTGCACCGCAACGGCCGGATCGCCGGCCGGATCCTCGCGCACATCCACGACGCGTCGAACCGGCGCCACGGGCTGAAGCGCGGCTACTTCGGCTGCTTCGACGCGGCGGACGACCCGGAGGTCGCGCGCGCGCTCCTCGACGCCGCTGCCGGCTGGCTGCGCGAGCGCGGCTGCGACGAGATCGCCGGCGCCTTCAACCTGACCATCACGCAGCTGGTGGGCGTGGTCACCGACGGGTTCGAGCACGCCCCGTACACCTATCAGGACTACAGCCCTCCGCACATCGCCCGGCTGCTCGAGGGCCTCGGCTTCGAGCGGTTCTTCCCGATGCGCACCTTCGAGGTCGATCTCACACGCCTTGAGCCCGAGTCGCTGCTCGGCGAGCGACAGCGGGCGCTGCTCGCGGACCCGCGCTGGGAGTGGCGGCCGATCACGCGCACGGGGCTGGAGGCGCGGCTCACCGAGGCGTGCGAGGTCCTCAACGACGGCTTCGACGCGAACGCGATGTTCGTGCCCCTGACGCCCGAGGAGTTCCTGTTCCCCTGCGCGGGCCTCACGTGGATCATGGACGAGCGGATCTCGTACAGCGCCCACGAGGGCGGGCGGATGGCGGGGGTCCTGCTCAGCATCCCGGATCTCAATCCGTTCCTGCGCGCGACCCGCTCGCGCGTCGGCTGGCTCACGCCCTGGCACCTGCTCAAGTCCCGCCTCGCGCGCAAGCGCGCCGCGCTGATCTTCTTCTCGGTGCGCCGCGCGCAGCACGGCCGGGGCGTGAACGGCGTGCTCCTCCATCACGCGGCCCGCGCGCTGAAAGCGGGCGGCTATGAGCGGCTGGGCGTGAGCTGGATCTCCGACGGCAACGCCGCGAGCCTGCGGCAGATGGAGAAGCTCGGCGCGCAACCGCTGCACCGGCTCCACCTGTTCCGCAAGCGCCTGTGACGCCGAGCACGCTCGCGCCGGAGCTTTTGCGGCGCCTCGTCGCCAGGGCGAGCCGTGCGCCGAGCGCGCACAACACCCAGCCGGCGCGCTGGCGCTTCGCCGGCGCCCGCGCCGAGCTGCACGAGGACACGACGCGGTGGCTGCGCGTCGGCGACCCGGCGCGGCGCGACCAGCAGCTCGCGCTCGGCGCCGCATGGGAAGGACTCGCGCTCGCACTGTCGGAGGAGGGCCTCGCGCTCGCCGAGCCGGCGCTCGGGGAGCGGTTGGGGACGCCGCCCGAGGCGTCGCTGCAGCTCGTCGCCGCGGCGACGCTCGGCGGGCGCCGCGCAGTCGACCCGCTGGCCGCCTACACCGCAGCACGCCGCTCGTACCGGGGGGGGTTCCGCGCGGCGACGGCCGCGGAAAGCGCGGCGCTCCGTGCGCTCCTCGCCAATCGGGACGACGTGGCGGTCGTCGCCGGCGAGGCCGACCTGCGCGCGCTCGCCACACAGTATGACGACGCCGCCGTTCACTGCCTGCGCGAGCCCGGATTCGCCGCAGAGCTCTACCGCTGGATGCGTTTCTCCGCGCGCGACCCCGGCTGGGACCGGGACGGTCTGACCGCGGCGTGCCTCGGGCTCTCGGCGGTCGAGGCGTGGGGCGCGCGGTTCGCGCTCCGGCCGGGTCCGCTCGCACTGCTCCGCGCGGCGCGGCTCGACGGCCTGCTCGTCGCGGAGGCCGCGAAGGTGGCGAGCGCGACCGCCGTCGTCCTGCTCCAGCGTCGGCGCGACGAGTCGCTGTTCGCCGCGGGACGCGCGCTCTACCGTCGCTGGCTCGAGCTCGAGCGCGCCGGCTTCGCCGCCGTCCCGATGTCGGCGCTGCTCGACTCGCCGCGGCACCGGGATGCGCTCCTCGCCCGCCATCCGCCGCCGGCCGGAGCCGAGCTCGTCATGGTCTTGCGGGTCGGCCCGAAGCCGGAGACGCCGCCGCCCGCGAGCGCGCGGCTCCCGGTCGACGAGCTGCTCGTCTGAGGATGCCCGCGCGCTTCAGAGCTGCTTGAGGAACTCGAGCAGGTCGTCCTTTTCCGCGTCCGACAGCGGCGCGAACTCCGCCTCGTGTCCCGCGTTGCTCTTGCCGGGTTGCGTGGTGTCGTAGAGGACCGGCGTAGACCACGGGCGGTAGCCCTCCCGGTAGCGATAGACGCCGGCGCCGTCCGGCGCGCCGTCGATGCCGACTTTCCGGTAGTCGAGGCGGTGCCCACCGACCAGGAACTGCCGCGGTCGCTCGCCCGGGCGCATGAGATGCCACAGAGTCGGCACCGAGCCGTTGTGAAGATACGGCGCGGAGGCCCACAACCCGTTCAGGATCGGCGCGACGTACCCCTGCGCGGCCGCCGGATGGAGCTTGGACGCGACCGGCCTCGCGGCGAGGGCGCGCACCAACTCGGGGGTGATCGCCCGCCAGCGCTCCGGATCGGTGTGCATGGCCGACTGCGGGACGAGCCGGTTCGGGAACCACGCGAGGTGCAAGCCGTCGGCCGCTGCCGAGTACGTCCCGTGACACTCGGCGCAGTGCTTCGCGTAGAGGTCGGCGCCGCGCGCGGCGCGCCGGGCGTCGATGGGCCCCGGGAACGGCGGCGGCCGGTAGCCGTCGAGGAATGCAAGGGTGTCGCGCACTCGGGAGGCTTGCGCCTCGGGGGCGTCCGGATGAACACCCATGGTCGGCACCAGGAAGTACGCGACGATGCTTGCGACGCGGTCGGGCTCGAGCGGATCCCGGGCGCCGGCCGCGCGGGCCGAGTAGCGCGCCGCGGGATCGGGGCTGTAGAAGCCGTCGTAGAGGAACGAGCTGCGCAGCGCGCGGCCGTGGAGATCGGGCACCGACGTGTAGCCGTGCTCGGCGCGGCCGAGCAGCGACGGCACCTCGTTCAGCCGCAGCTTGAGCGCCGCGACGCCGTTGGTGATGCCCGGCCCGCCCTGCCGGAAGGAGAGCAGCGCCGCGAGGCTGCCGTCCGGCTCGTCGAGCCGGTCGAAGATCCGCGGCAGCACGTAGTCGCGGATCGTCGCCAGCTCGTCGGGATGCACGTCCGGGAACAGCTTCGGCACCGCCTCGAGCAGGCGCTCGGGCCGCTCCTTCGCGTAGCGCAGCGCCGCGACGATCGCGCGCAGGTAGCCGTCGAAGTCGCGCGAGGTGTTCGGCGCTCCGAGCCAGACCCGGCCGGTGGGCTCCCCGTCCGCGCCGTAGCGCATCCCGGCGTGGCACGCCGCGCAGCCGACGTTCGCGACCTCGAGGCGGATCTTGGGGACCGCGCGGCGGATCTCGCCGGTGACGAGGCCGAGCGGCGCATCGAGGCGCGGCGGCGGCAGCCCGGACCAGTTGTCGATGCCCCCGGGCGTGATCCACCCGTGGCGGCGCAGGAGCTGCGCCAGGGTCTCGCGGGTGATCGGCAGCCCCTCGCGCGCGCTCGCCTCGACGACCAAGGCGGTCGCGACCGGCTTCCAGGCGATCGCGTTCGTTTCGAGCGTATAGGTGTTCAGGCCGCCGAAGTCGTCGAAGACGAAGCGCGCCATGCCGAGCTGCACGCGGTCGAGCGCCAGCTTCTCGTATTCGAGCATGCGCGTCGCCCGGGCTTCGGCGGAGAAGTCGAACAGCCCGCAGCCGCCGAGACCCGCCGCCGCGGCGACGAGCGCGACGGCGAACCCGCGCGAGGAAGCGGCGGAGAGCCGCCCGGCTGCATCCACTTCATCACCTTCAGGCGCGATCTCGGGAGACCGCCCGGCCGCCCTGCGATCGACGCAAAGACCTTGATTCCTGTCGAACAAGGGCTATCGTACCCAGGATGACCCCGGCGAGCCAAAGCGCGAAGCTCGTGACCGCGTTCGCGGTCTACGTGCCGCTCCTTGCGCTGTGCGTCGCCTGGAACCTGCTCGCCGGCGGGTTCGGCGATCCGGCGTGGCCGCTCGTCGTCGCCGGCGGGCTGCTCGCCTGGACGCTCATCGAGTACCTGCTGCACCGCTTCGTCTTCCACTATCCGTTTCGTTCCCGGCGGATGCGCGCGACGCAGCTTGACCTGCATCTCGCGCATCACGAGCGGCCCGAGCGGCTCGAGCTCATCGTCGCGGGGCTGTCGTTCTCGCTTCCCATCGGGCTCGCCATCTTTGCGCTCCTGCGCCTGGGCCTGGGCACGTGGGAGCGCGCATCCCTGGCGATGGCGGGGGTGATCGTGGGATACCTCTGTTACGAATCGATCCACTTCGGCATCCACACCGGCGCCAAGGGCGGGGCGCTGCTGCGGTTCTGGCGCCGCCAGCACCTGTCCCACCATTTCGCCGACGCCTCGCGCGCGTTCGGGGTGACGAGCCCGCTGTGGGACGCGGTCTTCGGGACGCGGCGCCGCTGAAGGTCGCCGCCGCCGCGCGGGCTCACCCCCGCAGCGTCTTCATGATCTCCTCGCTCGCGAGCGCCGCCTTGGGGTCGCCCTCGAAGATGATCTCGCCGCGGTCGATGGCGTAGAGCCGGTCGGCGATGCGCGTCGCGGTCGCGAGATTCGACTCGGCGATGAGCAGCGAGACGCCCATGTCCTTGATCTTGCGCACCGCCTCGATGAAGCGGTTCACCACCACCGGCGCCAGCCCCTCGAACGGCTCGTCGAGCAGCAGGATCGAGGGCGCGAGCGTGAGCGCGCGGGCGATCGCCACCATCTTGCGCTGGCCGCCGCTGAGGTTCAGCCCGCGCCGGGCGAGGAACCCCCGCACCTCCGGAAAGAGCTCGAACACCCGCGCCTCGACCTCCTTGCGCGCCTCGCCCCGGGTGCGCTCCTCGCCGGCGAGCATCTCGCTAATCTGGAAGTTCTCCTGGACGGTGAGGTCGGGGAACACCCCCGTGTCCTCGGGCGCGTAACCGATGCCGAGCCGGGCGCGCTTATGCGCCGGCAGGCCGGTGATCTCCGAGCCGTTGAAGCGCACCGCGCCCGAGCGCGCCGCGAGCAGCCCCATGATCGACTCGATCGTGGTGGTTTTCCCCGCGCCGTTGCGCCCGACCAGACACACCGCCTCGCCCGCGCCCACCCGCAGGCTCACGCCCTGCAGCACGTGCGCGCGGCCGCGGTAGGTGTGCAGCCCGGCGACTTCCAGCAGCGCAGCCGTCATTCGCCCCTCACTGGTGGATGTGCTCGCCGAGGAGCGTGAAGGCGACCTCGTCGTTGCCGCGGATCTCCTCGGGCGTGCCGTCGGCGAGGATCCGGCCCTGATGCATGGCGACGATGCGATCCGAGTAGCGGAACACGACGTCCATGTCGTGCTCGATGACGACCGCGGTGATCGCGCCCGAGCGCACGATCGAGGTCACGATGTCCATGATCGGCGCCTTCTCGCGCGTGCTCACGCCGCTCGTCGGCTCGTCGAGGAACAGCAGCCGCGGGCGCAGTGCGCAGGCGACCGCCACGTCGAGAAGCTTGCGCTCGCCCTGGGAGAGCTCGCTCGCGGGCGTCTCGGCCTTGCCGTGCAGCCCGAACTGCCGCAGCAGCTCGAGCGCTTCGTCGCGCACGCCGAGGTCGGCTGCGGCCGGGCGCAGCATGTGCTGCGTCTTCCCCTCTCGAGCGAAGACGGTGAGCGCGACGTTGTCGAGCACGCTTAGCTGGTCGAACAGGTTGACGAGCTGGAAGCTGCGGGCGATGCCGGCGCGGATGCGCTCGTTCACCGAGAGGTGCGTGATGTCGCGCCCCTCGAACGCGACGCGGCCGCTGTCGGCGCGGAACAGCCCGCTCACCAGGTTGACGAGCGTGGTCTTGCCCGCGCCGTTCGAGCCGATCAGCCCCACCACCCCGCCCCGCTCGATCGTGAGCGACACCGCGTCCACGGCGACGTTGTCGCCGAAGGCCTTGGTGATCCGGTCGACCGCGAGGAGGGCCACGTCACGCCGCCTTCCGCCACCGCCGGGCGAGCTTGATCGCCGTGCCGACCAGCCCGTCCGGGATCGCCAGCACCAGCACGACGAGGATCACGCCGAGCAGGAGCTGCCAGTAGATCGTGTAGCCGACGGCGAAGGTCTCCAGGTAATTGTAGGTGAACGCGCCGACGATCGGCCCGAGGAAGGTCTTGAACCCGCCCAGCACCGCCATGAACACGATCTTGCCGCTGAAGGGCCAATACAGGACGTCGGGCGTGGTGAGGCCGTTCAGCGGCACCCACAGCGTGCCGGCCAGGCCGGTGAACCCCGCCGAGGCCACGAACGCGATGAAGCGATAGCGCCGCACCCGCACGCCGACGAACTCGGCGCGCACCTCGTTGTCCCGGATCGCCTGCAGCGCCTTGCCGAATGGCGAGCGGACCATGAGCCACATGGCCGCGACGGCCACGACGAACACGGCGAGCACGTAGTAGTAGTACCGGAAGGCGAGGAACGCCATCTTGTCCTCGGCCGGCGTGAAGAGCCCCCCGAGCAGCACCGGCGTCTCCAGCCGCAGGCCGTCGGTGCCGCCGCTCACCCAGAAGAACTTGAGCGCGAGGCTCCACAGCACCTGCGACAGGGCGAGCGCGAGGATGGCAAAGAAGATGCGCGTGTAGCGCACGCACACCGCACCCATGATCACGCCGATCAGGAGCGACGCCCCGACGCCGCCGAGGAGGTACAGCTCCATGGACTTCACGCCGAGGTACTTGAGCAGGAGCGCCGCGGCGTACGCGCCGGTGCCGAAGAAGGCGGCATGGCCGAAGGAGAGGAGCCCGGTGTAGCCGAGCAGCAGGTTGAACCCGAGCGCGCCGATGCCGAAGATGAGCCCGTAGGAGATCTGCAAGGTCTGGAACGGGTCGATGAGCCACGGCAGGACCGCCAGCACCAAGATCACGGCGGCGGACCCCCAGAGCTGCCAGGCAGCCAACGCCAGCGGACCGAGGGAGACCTTGGCGTTCATGCGCGTCCGAACAGCCCGGTCGGCCTGATGAAGAGCACGATCGCGGCGATGAGGTACAGCACCGCGAGCTCGATCTCGGCGAAGTAGGTGATCCCGAGCGTGCGCACGGCGCCGACGATCACCGCGCCGACGAGCGCGCCCTCGAGCGATCCGAGGCCGCCGATGACCACCACCACGAACGCGAGGATCAGGGCGTCCACTCCCATGCCGAGCACGGCGCCCGAGATCGGCATCACCACCGCGCCGCCGAGGCCCGCCATGAAGCAGCCGATCGCGAATGCCAGCACGTACACGCGCTTCACGTCGACGCCGAGGGCGGACGCCATGCGCATGTCCTGGGCGGTGGCGCGCAGCATGACGCCGAAGCGCGTGCGATACACGAACGCCCAGAGCGCGCCGGCGGCGACGACGCCGACCGCGATGACGAACAGGTTGTAGCCGGGATACGTGGCGCCGGCGACGCGGAAGCTGCCGAACGCGTCGGGCAGCTCGCTCGCCGTGAGCGGGTGCGCGCCCCACAGCAGCCGCATCAGATCCTCGAGGATGAGCAGCAGGCCGAACGTGATCAGGAGCTGGTACTCCTCCGCCCGCTTGTAAAGCGGGCGCAGCAGGGTCGGCTCGAGTGCCGCGCCGAGGAGCGCGGCGGCGCCGGCGCCCGAGAGCAGCACGAAGAACAGCAGCGCGGCGGGGAACTTGGCGGCGACCGCCAGGCCGACGGTCCAGGCGGCGACGTACGCGCCGACGGCGTAGATGTTGCCGTGGGCCATGTTGATGATGCGCATCACCCCGTAGACGAGCGTGAGCCCGCAGGCGATCAGGAAGAGGATCGACGCGTAGAAGAGCGAGTTGAGCGTCTGGACGATCAGTAGGTCCACGGCACGACCTTGATGGGCGCGTTAGCGACGCTCGGCTCGAGGATCGACGCGTAGAAGAGCGAGTTGAGC
>Ga0187892_10001778_pt1 | contig 47160 bp, 48 predicted proteins | sample MA1701073metaG_FD_139345 | JGI IMG/M metagenome (GOLD analysis project Ga0187892, IMG submission 139345) | Bio-ooze microbial communities from a basaltic lava cave in the Kipuka Kanohina Cave System on the Island of Hawaii, USA - MA170107-3 metaG ...
AACACCTTCCGTGAAACGATGGCCTACATTTCCGCCGCCTATTATCCCGCGTCGCTCGTCTTCTATCCGATGGAAAGCAATCTGGGCTATCGGCCCGGCGTATCCAAGGAAGTGCTGGCCTGTCTGGACGATGAGCAGGTGAACGTCTATCGGGACCTCTGCAATCAGCTGGTCATGCCGGCGGTGGCCAAAGAAAAGCCGGATGTGATCGGACTTTCGATCGGCACGCAGATGCAACTGCTTGCAGGCCTGACCTTTTGCAAAATGATCAAAGAGACCTTCCCACACATTCATGTGGTGGTGGGCGGCAACGTCATCACACGGTTACAGGAGGATCTTGCAAAACAGGAGCGTTTCTTCACGGAGGTGTTCGACTCGGCGATCCTCTATGAGGGCGAGCATGCGTTGCTCTGGCTCATCGAGGCATTGAATGGCGAACGGGCCATCGCCTCCGTCCCCAATTTGATCTATCGCGATGCCTCAGGTGTGCAGCGGAACCCCGAAGTCTACACGGAAAAAACGACCGCGCTGCCCCTGCCGGACTTCGATGGAATGCCGCTGGACCAGTACTTCGTGCCGGAGCTGATTATTCCCTACTTGGCGACGCGCGGCTGCTATTGGGGCCGCTGCACGTTCTGCGATCATGGGCAGGGATACTTCGATCAATATCGCGGCATGCCCGCGCAGCAAGTCGTCGAACAGGTGAAGGCGCTGCGGGACAAGTACCAGTGCCGTCATTTTCTCTTCTCAGACGAATCCTATCCGCCGGCGCTGTTCAAGAAGGTGTCGCAGCTGCTGGTCGATCAACAGGTCGGGATCAAGTGGACGACATTGATCCGGTTTGAAGAAACTCTGCAAGATCAGGAGACCTGGGATCTGGCGGCGAAGTCAGGCTGTTGTACCCTCTATTACGGGATGGAGTCGGCGAGCGAGCGGGTGCTGAATCTCATGGACAAACATGCCAAGAAGAGCGTGATCCAGCGCAATCTCCATATGGCGGCGCAGTCGGGGATTTGGAACCATGTGATGGCCTTCTATGGATTCCCCGGCGAAACGCTCGATGAAGCGTTGGAAACCCGGCAGTTCGTCCTCGAGAACCAGCCGGTGATCCACTCGATGGAGCTGTTCTACTTCGTGGCCTACCGCCATACGCCGATGGTGCGCAGTCCGGAAAAATTCGGCATTACGATTCACAAGCAGGAGGAGTACGATCTCCCCCTGGACTACTACTACACGTTGAATGACCCCAGCACCCTTTCCTGCCTCGACGCGATGCAGCTCTGCGAAGAGTTCTACAAGAACGATTTTCACCCCTGGGCCGTGCGCGTGAACTCGCGGGAGCATGTCTTCCTCTATATCTCAAAGTTCGGGACGAACCAGTTGCCGCAGATTTATGCGAAACAGCCTGCGGCTTTTGGCGCAGCGGAGGGTGTATCAGGACTGATTACCTGGCCGGTTGCTCAGTCGGAGGGCGATGAAGGAATGTCAAGGGTCGTCTCTCACGGAATGGGGTGAGCGTTATTCGTTAACCGTTAATCGTGAAGCGGGAGAGCTGGATACTTGGCCTGTTCGAATCACGATTCACGAATAACGATTAACGAGGATCCTCGTCCGGCACAAGGACCGCCGAAAGTAGCGCGTACGCGGCTTCGATGAGGTTGGTCATCTCTTCGGCTTTCTTGTAGGCCTGCATGTATTGCTTGGGATTGTTTGTCAGATTCGAGTAGCGGGCCGGGTTCCAGGTGTGGAGCAGTGCTTGTCTGGTCTGATCGAGGGTTTCCGGGGTGACGGGGAGGGTCAGTCCCAGAACCCCCAGTGCGTGGTTCACGTCTTCTTGCGTCACATCTGCCATGGGGCGAGTCTGGCAAAGCGGATGCGCGCCTGTCAAACAGCTAACACAACGCAGCTGGACTTGCGAGACTCGCGCGAAAAGCGTGACGTGTCGGAAGTATTCTCCTCGAGAGTCGCGCCTGTCGCGCACGACACGCTTGTCTCGCTCACGATTCACCCGATAAAGAGGTTTCATGCCGGACCTCCGCACGCTTAAGTTTTATCAGGCGGACGTATTCACCGGGGTGCCGTTCGGTGGCAACCCCGTCGCCGTATTCCCCAACGCCCAAGGTCTCAACGACTTTGAACTGCAGCAAATTGCCCGGGAGATGAACCTCTCCGAAACGGTGTTCGTGCTGCCTCCGACAAACGAGGCGGCAGTCGTCCGCCTCAGGATATTCACCCCGACGCAGGAGATTCCATTTGCCGGCCATCCGGTGCTGGGAACATTTTACGTGCTGGCTCAGCTCGGGTTGGTTGGCGTTGCGGAAGGCGTGACCCGCGTCATGCAAGAATGCAACATCGGCCTTTTTCCTGTCGAAATACATGCAGAAGACGGTGAGGTCACTCGTGTCGTGATGACGCAGCCAAAACCGCTCATCCTCGGTTCGGTGGATGAGACGGAGGACCTGTATCACATTGCGAAGGCTCTGGGGCTCCCCAAATACCAGATTGTCGACACCAAGACGCCGGTGATGGTGGTGTCGACCGGATTGCCGGTGGTGATTGTGCCGGTGCGGACTCTCACGGCGGTACGGTCGATTGAGCCGGACGGTACCGCGATTGTCGAAATGTGCGAGCGGTTCGGAACCAATGGGATTATGGTCTTTACGACCATGACGGTGGAGGACACTGCCACAGTGCATGCGAGGATGTTTGCCCCTGCGATCGGAATTCTCGAAGATCCTGCCACCGGGAGTGCCAGCGGGGCAATGGGCGCCTATCTTGTCCACAATGGGCTCGTTGAAGTGGGGCCTCTGACGGAAGTCATCGTCGAGCAGGGCTATGAGATCGGGCGTCCCTCGCGCATCCTGGTCCAGGTGGAATCAGATGACGATGCGATCCAAACGGTGAAAGTGGGAGGGCAGGTGGTCATGGTGGTCGAAGGAACCTTAAGCTTCTAGATCGGATGCTGAAAAAGCCTGCCAGCGGCGTTCTCCCCTCGAAAGCATCCTCAACGTAGCCCAGAGGCTACGCCTCCGGTGCTTTCGTCGGCTGCGGCCTTGCTGGACAGACTTTTTGAGCATCCTGCGGGGAGGACCGAGATGTGATGGAATTCGTTGCTATTGTTCTGTAGCGGGCGGTTGAGTGCCTATCTCGCTGCCGCCAGCCATTTCAGATTTGATTCATGAGTGAGGATGATGCGATGAAGGCGGTACTGTTTCGTGAGCATGGTGGACCGGAGACACTTTCGTATGAGGATCTGCCGATGCCGACGGTCGGGCCTGAAGAGGTGCTGGTCCGCGTTAAAGCCTGTGCGCTGAACCATCTCGACATTTGGATTCGACAGGGCAACCCTGCCTATCCTATTCCATTTCCTCATGTGTCGGGCTCGGATGCGGCAGGACTGGTGGAACAGGTCGGCAGTGGGGTCGAAGGCATCGCGGTGGGGCAACGGGTCTTTCTTTCGCCGGGGATCAGTTGCTGGAGATGTGAAGCCTGTCTCGGGGGGCGAGACAATATGTGTCGCTCGTATGGACTGGTCGGCGCCAAGACGCACGGAGGCTACGCGGAGTTTGTGAAAGTGCCGTTTCGCAATGTGCTGCCGATTCCGGAGAATCTCTCGTTCGAGCAGGCGGCGGCGTTCCCCCTTGTGTCCGTGACCGCCTCGCACATGTTGTTTGCTCTGGCCGGGCTTCAACATGGAGAAACGGTCCTGATCATGGGGGCGGGGAGCGGGGTCGGGTCGATGGCAGTCCAGATGGCGAAGCTTGCCGGCGCCCGCGTGATGACAACCGTCGGGTCAGACGACAAGATTCCCAAAGCCGTAATCCTGGGAGCAGATGCGGTAATCAACCACTCGAAGGAGAAGGTGGCCGAGCGTGCAAAGCTGTTGACCGAAGGACGCGGCGTCGATGTGGTGATCGAGCACATCGGCCCTGAGGTGTGGGACACCTGCCTGAATTCGTTGGGGAGAGGGGGGCGGTTGGTGACCTGTGGGGCAACGACCGGTGGCGACGTGAAGCTGAATCTCCGGTATGTCTTTGCGCATCAGTTGACGATCAAAGGGTCGTATCTGGGCACACGCGCGGAATTGGTGAAAGCGGCGGAACTGATGGGGCAAGGCCGGCTGATCTCGATGATCGATCGGACGTTTCCACTTAAAGACGCGCGAGCGGCGCAGGAACTGATGATCAGCAGGAGGTTTTTCGGCAAGATTGTGCTCACGGTATGAGGGATGTTGAAAACGGGTGGGGAGGGAGCGGCCAGGTGCCCTCCTTGCTCGGAGAACGCGCACGATGAAGCTGTGCTCGTCCGATGCGCGCAGTTGGGGGCAGCCTTGGCCGCTCCCTTAGAGAAAGAAAAAAGGGGAAGGAGGGAAATATGTCCACGGTGGCGAGTATCATGAACAAGCAGCCTAAGAGTGTGGGGCCGGGTGTATCGGTTGTGAGCGCCGCGAAGAAAATGCAGGCGGCGCGGATAGGGTCGTTGTTTGTGAAGAAAGGGAAGAGGCTGGTCGGGGTTGTCACCGATACGGATATTGTTCGACGCGCCGTTGCTTCCAATAAGAGTCTTGGCAAGTTGACCGTCGAGAAGATCATGACGAGCCCGATACGCACCATTGACGGAAGCCGGCCGGTCGATGATGCTCAGGATATGATGGCTGACTTAGGCGTACGGCATCTTGCCGTGACCCAAGCAGGCGAAATCGTGGGAGTGGTGTCGGTACGGGACGTGCTGATGTTTTATAAACGATACGCGCAATCGAAGATTCAGATAGATTCAAATTTTTCAGAACCGAAGATCATGCAGGACTAGGAGGAACCGCAGGCCATCTGGACGGCGTTTCGGAGTTGCGCTGAGAAACTAGTCTGGCGCAGGTTTTGTGCTATACTCCGGCCACGGAGAATACACGCCATGAAGTATTACACCTTCGAGATTGTTGTTGAGAAAGAAACGGAGGACGACGGGTATATTGCGTACAGCCCGACCTTACCCGGTTGCTACAGCAATGGGAAAACGATTGAGGATGCCAAACGTAATATCCGAGAAGCTATTCAAGAACATTTGCTGTCCCTGCTCGCACACGGACAATCCATCCCCCAAAACGAGAAACTAGTGCATGTGGAAGAATTGACCGTAGCAGTACCTTGATGGGCAGAATGCCGCAGGTTAGTGCCCACGATCTTATTCGTTTCCTCAAATCCCAAGGATGCAAGGAAGACCGACAATCGGGCAGTCATTTGACGCTTTGGCACGATGAACGGAAAGTGTCTGTGACGATCCCGGTCCATACTGGATGCGATATAGGACGCGGTCTCGCCGTCAGAATTCTGAAGGATGCTGGGTTTTCAGTCGAGGACTATCTGAGGAGATAAGCTGTCCAATACTTTCTTTTCACTGTTCACGTCTCACCGTTCATGCCTACTTCGTGAGTTCTTTCACCAGATGTCCGAGCTCCGGGAGAATCAGTTTCTCCATGGCCATCCTGACGGCATTTTCGGAGCCGGGAGTTGAGAAGAGGACGCGTCCTTTGATGATGCCGGCGGTCGCGCGGCTCATGATTGCCGGTGAACCGATATCTTTGTAGGTCAGGTAACGGAAGAGCTCACCGAAGCCTACCAGGCGTTTTTCGAGCATTGCGTCTACCGCTTCAAACGTCGAATCCCGCCGCGAGATTCCTGTCCCGCCGTTCACGATTATGGCTCGAACCTTTTTGTCCGCCACGGCAGCTTTTATCCTGGCTTTGATTTTCGCCGGCTCGTCTTTGACAAGATGATAGGCAACCACCGAGTGGCCGGCCTCTTTGAGCATGTGCATGATGCACCGGCCACTCGTGTCGGTCTCGGTTGTGCGGGTATCGCTGCAGGTAATCACCACGCACCCGATGGAGCCTGGCGCGTCGTGCTTATGTTCTGCGGCTGTATGATTCCTCATAGCCGTTTGAACGCGCAGGTTAAGCTTAACCTACTTCCACACCGAATCCGGATTCAATTTCGCTGCCGGTTTTCCACCTTTGATGTGCTCGTCCAGAATCGTTGCTACGTCCGCTTCCGTTACTTTGGAGTACCAGATGGCATCAGGATACACGACGACGGTTGGTCCTTGCTCGCAGGGGCCGAGACAGGATGAGCCGCTCACAAGGACTTCTCCGGGGGTGACGCCCTTCTGCATCAGGCCGATGTTAAAGGCCATGAGGAGAGAGGCTGACCCGGCGCTGCCGCAGGATGGTTTTGGATGGCCCGGAGGGCGGGCGTTGGTGCAGACGACGATGTGATACTTGGGCTTCGGCATGGGTTCTCCTTCATGAAAGAGCGCATGGCGTTTGGCTACTGGCTGATCGCATGGGATCAGCTACGTGCTTTATGCCATATGCTCCGGGTTTACTGCGGCGCGTATGATTTCCAAGTGTCGATGGCTTCTTCGGGCAACTTCCAATGCTTGAGCCCCTTCATCACCCAATCGAGATAATGTGCTTTGGGCTTGAACTTGCCTATGGGGGTTGCAGCGTAGGTGGTGACGGGTATTTTCTCTCCGGCTTCCGTCAGCACAGTGACTTGGACCTGGCGAAACGCGCCGGGAGGGACATCGTCCTCGAAGCGTTCCATCAGCTTGAGATCTTCGTCGGTCACTTCGAAGATCGCGCCCCAGACATGCTCTCCCGGTGACGGGCTCACACTGGCGAGACCGCATCGCCATTGTGAAGACCATCGGCAAAATTTGATCGTGTGTTCAGGAAGGGTGGCCAGCATCAGGAACCGATGCTCCGGAGCGCGGCGTTTCAGCTGTGTCGGGTTGAGATGATCCCCGTAGAGAAAGAATTTCATTGCAGGTTGCGCGCCCTGAAATTCTCGCTCTGTTTGAGCCGTTTCGCTCGCTCCGCCCGGCGTGGGAGGCTACCCGCTGTTGATTGTGACGTGCCGGTCATTCAATTCAACTGAGCCACGAAGGCATTTCCACAGCCTGTCGATCAGGACCCCTGTTTGTAACATAACCGCTTTCACACGTACAAGGCGCCCCTCAGACGCGTATTGGATGAGTTGTCGTCGGATTGACATCGTACCAACGCCCTTCCTAAGATGCAGCGCGTTCCGGTGCGTAGACGCCACGTCTCATAGAACTCTCAATTGTAAGAATTCCATGGCGAAGCATCATTTCTCCGCCGGCTCTTCACATTTCTTTGCCTGATCGTGAAGGTCATTCACTATGCTGTCGTGGCGGTACTTCTCCTCGGTGTGCTTTACTATCTCTGGCTGAGGCCGCCGTCACTGGATCCCATTGCCGATCATCGCGCCGCCGAGGCCCTCGAAATGGTGCAGACCCATCGGGCCATCGGCTACCCCACGATTGTTCAGGCGATGACCGGGCATGTGCGGTCAATGAACGAACGCGATCGGGGTGCTCGGTTGGGCGAGTGGCGCGTGAAGCAGGTGGAAGGGGATTTGTACGAGATACGGGTTCAGTTGCGGGATCAAGGGGTAACGGGCCAATGGTTCGAGCGGGAGTTCATTTGGCATGCCGATCTGGCGACGAAGAAGGTCAATGCTGCGTCGTTGCCGGCGGATGGCGTAACTCCGAAAGATCCATAGCAGGATGCTGAAAAAGCCCGTCAGCTTCGTTCTCACCTCGAAAGCATCCTCAACGTAGCCCCAAGGGCCACGCCTGCGGTGCTTTCTTCGGCTGCGGCCTTGCTGGACGGCCTTTTTGAGCATCCTGTGAGAAATCTGCTAGGTGAAATTTTCCGGTAGTGCTACTTGGACTTCATTCCCTTCGATTCGGACGGGGCAGCAGGCGACGGCGATAGACGGATTCTCCGGTCGTTCTCCGGTTTGTACATTGAATCTCCATCCGTGCCAGGGACATTCAACGACAGTCCCATCCAGATGACCTTCTCCGAGCGGTCCTCCCGCATGGGGGCAAGTGTTGTCGATGGCGTGGAAATTTCCGTCGACATTAAATAGTGCGATCCAGACTCCGTGGACTTCAACGGTCCGTCCAGTCCCCGGTGGAATTTCATCTACTGATGCGACGTTCACAAATTCAGCCATGAGGATGATCCTTCTATTTTTTTCCTGGCAACCAATGGAACAGACACAAGGCGCAGACCCGCCAGTGACTTGATTTCGCCCAAGGCTTATGGCATAGAAATAGGCACGCGGTCCACTACTACACCCGGGCCCTATCATAGAAGGAGCCTTGGTTGGAATGAGGTTGCGGTATGGAAATGACCCTTCTGCTCAACGCGACGTACGAACCCCTGCGGATCGTCCATTGGCAGAAGGCAATCGCACTTCTCTGGCAAGGCAAAGTTGAAGTCCTCGAAGTCTACGACCGGGAAATCCACGCCGTTTCAATTTCCATAAAGCTTCCCTCCGTCATGCGGCTCCTGAAGCTGGTTCGGCTCAAGGATGTCCACCGGGCGGTCAAGTTCTCCCGCATCAACATATTTACACGTGACGGATACGCCTGCCAGTATTGTCGTCACAAGTTCAGAACCGAGGAACTGACCTTCGATCATGTCATCCCGATCGCCAAGGGCGGGCGAAAAACTTGGGAAAATATCGTGACGGCGTGCTGGCGCTGTAACAACAAAAAAAGCGGGCGTACACCGGAAGAAGCCGGCATGAGGCTGATGAAGAAGCCGGTGAAGCCGCGGTGGAATCCGGTTGTGACCATTACCATCGGGATTCGGAACACGCCGGACAGTTGGCGTGACTACTTCTACTGGAATATGGAACTTGACGCCGATCCTGCCGACACGTAGCGTTCAGTGTTCAATGATGAATGTTGAAGTAACGGTCAGCCTCCGGTAGCGTGCTCACGTACACCCTTCCTCTTAATCAAGCACCCAAATTTACCCTTCAACATTGCGCCGCGACAGGGTATTGTATGATACGACCGCGTTTCGATCGGGAGGAATGAGTATGGCTGCCAATTCAGGTTTTCCATTGTCTCTGGATGTGAAGGGTTACCCGGTGCTTGTACTTGGAGGGGATGAGGAGGCAGCGGAAAAGACCCAGCGGCTGCTGGCGGCTGGTGCAAAAGTCACCGTCGTGGCGCCGACGTTACACGCCATACTAAAAGATCTGGCCGCATCGGGAAAAGTTCTGCACCGCGGGCGACATTTCCGCGACGCCGATTTAGAGCATTCGATTCTGGTGCTGAATATGGTTCGTGGGGATAAAGATTTCTCCCGGGCGCTGTTCACAAAGGCGCGCGAGAAGAAGGTGTTGTTGTGGTCGGTCGACCAGCCGGAATGTTCCACGGTGACGATGCCGGCGGTTGTTGTCTGCGGGCATTTGCGTGTGGCGATCAGCACGAGCGGAGTCGCTCCGGCCTTGTCAGGATTCATGAAGGAAGATATGGAAAAGATCTTCGGCGAGGAGTTTGCCGGATTCGTCGAGTGGTTGGGCCGGCTGCGAGAGCAAACCAAAGCGACGGAACCGGATTTTGAAAAACGCAGAGCCTTGCTGCGGGAGGCGCTGGACGGATTTCGCTTGTTGGGTAAGGTCCAATATCCGAAAGTATGGCTGGAGGAGCGAGCCACAAAGACAAGGACGTGAAACGTTAATCGTTCAATGTGAAAGTTAGCAAAAGAGCAGAAGGGGGATGGATATGGTGCTCTTAGAATTCAGCATGTCGCCGTTAGGCAAGGGAGAAAGCGTCGGAAAGTACGTGGCGCGTTCCCTCGATATTATCGATAAGAGCGGAGTGGATTATCGGTTGAATCCGATGGGGACCGTGCTCGAAGGAGAGTGGGACGAGGTGTTTGCCGTCGTTAAACACTGTTATGAGAGGATGAAGAAAGACTGCGGCCGCATTTCCTGCGCCATCAAGATCGACTATCGGAAAGGCCACAGTGGGCGTTTACAGAGCAAGGTCGCGAGCGTCGAGAAAAAACTCAAGCGAACGATCAAACAATGAATCATTGTGAAGGTCTCAGTACACTATCTCATGGGAGCCTGCCGCAATACTCCCCGTGCTTGAGCACGAAGAACTGTTCAGGAGTCTTCCTCATTCCAGGGTAGCGTTCTATTTCTCACGGCGCTCATCGTTCGCCGATCATCATTCACCCGCCTACGCAGAAAGCCACGGCTGTAAAGTCGTGGGGCTCCACGGTCCTGCGCTAATGCCTGGAAGACGCTTCGCCATCTGCACGCGCTGAGAACATTTTGGCGAAACGTCTGGCCGGAATTACTTCCAATATAAAATATTCGTATTGCATAGTAATAGGTGAGCTATGTATACTCCCGCGCCGTAACTCAAGGACGACATCCGTTGTAAAAAAGGGCAGGCGCAGCGAGTTGTCAAGAATGCGGGTAACGGAATGAACAGCCGTATGCTGAAAAATGTTGAAGCAAGTGTGCCATCGAGCCTCGGACTCTTGTCGAAGGACCGGACAATTTTAGAGAGAGAGATCATGGAGTTCCGTCCGTTCGGATTGGACGAGCATGGACACACGATTAGAGATTTGAGCGGAATGAGTATCAGGGCAGTGGTTGTCTACCTTGAGCAATGGTTGACTCGTGAGCGGGGGGCCTCGGCCGGAAGGGAGGCGATAGAAGATCTGTGCAGGCTGCTGAATCAGCGGATCAGAGATCCTGTCTATCATGTGACCCCGGAGCTTCTGAAAAATGCCTGGAACAGCTACTCGTATGAATTCACCGTTTATTTATATGAATTCTGCGAACGTATGTCCGGCGACCCTCGTTTTATGTTTCGAGGAGGGATGGAAAAGGCATCCTCGATAATGCAGGTGCTTGCCCGCCCGTTTTCGCTGGCACAGATCTACGGAATGTTTCCTTACTTCGGGAACAAATTCGCGTCTGGTTCGATTGAATTTCGAGTGGATGAAGTCACGCCGACCTCTGCGATTCTGGCGATGAAGTTTTCAGCCCGCACCCTTCGTCAGTTCGGCCCGTATCGGAGACGATGTGCGCAGCTGGTGTGCCAGGCGGCTCAAGGCATTCTGGCGGCTGTACCTGTCAGGGTCCATAGCCTCCCGCCTGCCACGTTGACTGAGTTGTCCTGCATTGCGAATGACGACGAATGGTGCCGATGGGCCGTCCGGTGGCGTGAAGAGAAGCAGGGCGCATGGCGGCACAGGGTCCGGCGGATCGTGGCAGGAAGGAGAGACCGTTCGTTACAGATGCTGCGTCACGCATCGCTTGTTCATGAACCTGCGCAGGACACACCGGCGAAGGCAGGTGACGGCGACCGGGGAAAGACGTTGGCGACATTCCATCCCGCAGTCGGCTCTACGCAGCCGCAACGGAATGCGGCGTGGTCGATCTGCGGGGCGTTAGTCAGCCTGGTTCTGTGTGTGGGGTTCTACGTGACAAATCCGTGGGCAAACCCGAGCGAGGTCATCCTTCTCGGCTTGGTGCCGATGCTTGTCGCGAGGATGCTGATCAATCGCAATCTTCACCTCGGGAGTGAACAACGCGAGGCGTTGATTCAGGAGCAGATTGCGTTTGTGGAGTTACGGCATGAAGAGTTGAGAGATGCCTATTCGAAGCAAGAGCAGACGCGTGTCGAATTGCGTCGAAAAGTCTCCCAACTGACCGGCCTCCACCGGGCCGGGTTGGTCTTCAGCTCGACGCTGGACCGGGAGGAGTTGCTACAGAAAGTGCTGGAAACCCTGACCAGTGATATGCATTACGACCGGGCAATGATCTCGTCCTACGATCCCGCCCGCCAGGTCATCACGGACGTGCGGGTGCTCGGCGTTTCACCTGAAATCCAGGCATTTGCACGTGCGCGCGAAATTCCTGTCACCGATCCGGTGAGTCCGGAAGGCCTCGTGCTGTTGCAGGGTCAGCCGGTATTGGTTGGAGACACGCAGGCAGTGTGGGATCGCATTCATCCTTTGAATCAACAACTCGCTCTGCTGATGCAGTCCAAAGCCTGGGTCGCCGTTCCATTGAAAGTCAAAGACAAGATTCTTGGAAGCCTGACGGTCGATCGGATACAAGCGCACAGTCTGACCCAAGACGATCTTGAACTGATGATGACGGTCGCACATCAAGTCGCGATCGCGCTGGATAATGCCTTTGCATATGAACAAATTGAACATCTGAATTTGGGGCTTGAAGCCAAAGTGCGGGCTCGCACGGCTGAATTGGAGCAGGGGGATCGTTTGAGAACACAATTTCTCTCGCATGTGTCGCACGAACTTAAAACGCCGTTAACTTCGATCAAGGGCTTCTCGCAGAATCTCCTCGATGGTTTGACGGGCCCGGTCAACGAGAAACAACAACGATATCTGAGAAGGATGCTGGAAAATGCAGACCGGTTGATTCGTATGATCGAAGCCTTGTTGGATCGCACAAGGATTGAGTCGGGAAGGTTGGATCTCGTTCCGGGCGAGGTCGATCTGGGGCAGTGCGTGGCCGATGCTGTCGAGCAATTACGCCTGTTGGCCCAGGCCAAACAGCAGACATTGGAGGCAGTCGGGCCTCCTCTCCCACTGATGGTCTGGGCGGACCGCGACCGCCTGATCCAGATCGTTACGAATCTAGTCCAGAATGCAGTGAAGTTTACTCCGGAGAGCGGCAGCATTTTGGTCGTGGTGAGGCAGGAGAACCAAAAACTCGCGTGGGTGTCCGTGCGTGATACAGGGCCGGGCATCCCTCCTGAATTTCTCGATCAGATATTCGATCCGTTCTTTCGAGTCAAACAGGCCCAGAGCGGAACAAAGGGACTGGGTTTAGGGCTGTCGATCGTGCAGACACTGGTCGAACTGCAAGGCGGGACGATCGCCGCGAGGAGTGAACCGGGGCAAGGCGCGGAGCTGTATTTTACGATCCCGTTGCTCCCAACGATTACGGTACCCTGTGGCGCTGTGTCGTCCGATGTCCCTCGTATCCTGATTGTCGAGGCGGACTCAGATATTCGACTCTCCGTGCAGGATTGTTTGAGTGCCAAGGGGTATCGTGTTCAGTCAGCGGTTGGCGGGGTTGCAGCTCTGGAAGCGGTTCAGGCCGAAACGTTCGATGGCATGATTCTGGGGACCGGTATTCCTTCCTTCGATTGGGCGGGAGTCCTTCGACAAATTCGAAGATGGGATCAACAAATTCCTATTGTCATGCTCGCCGCTTCAGATTCGAAAGAATCGGCGATTCGTGCGATTGGCATGGGCGCGCAGGCCTATGTGCTGAAGCCGTTTGATCTCGACGAACTCCAGCGGGTCACCGACTACTGGTTTCGACCCTTAGAGCGATCGTCATCGAAGTCTTCAGGGGGGTCGAATAAGCTGGAATGAATGAGACGGACGGGATCATATCCACGAAAGCACGAGGTAGATATCGACACCGGACTTGGACAGTACTTTGGACGTGGATATCGTGGACATGTCTGATCGGGCTATACGTAGCCTGCTCGCCTGTCTTAACCTCGGCGCAGGTGCCGCGTATTCAGGGACAGGGTGCTGCCGCATCCGCGATGAACAATGCATTCTCAGCCCAAGCCGACGATCCATCAGCGTTGCACTACAATCCGGCGGGAATGACACAGTTGCAGGGGGTTCAATTCATGGCAGGAGCGCTTGCTTCCGGTGGATCGACGGATTTCACCAGCCTGAGCGGGGTCACCGCTAGTGGTGATCGAAACGGAAGTGTGGCATGGCCGCCTCCAGGCCATATCTACATCACAGCGAACGGGAAGGATTTTGGAGTGGCGGCTCTGAGAGATTTTGCCGTTGGTATTGGTGTGACTGTGCCATTCGGTTCGTTGACTCGCTGGCCGAACGATGGGCCGTTCAGGACGGCCACAACTTTCAGCGCGTTGCCGCTTTTGAACATTAAGCCCACGCTGGCATACAAAGCGACGCAGAACCTTTCCCTCGGGCTGGGAGTCGATATCTATACGTTCAGCGGTTTAGTGGGCGAGGGGCAGATCGAGAGACACTTCATCTCAGCTGGCCCTCCGGCTTTTCCATTTGCCCCCGCCGGTTCGGAGATGGAACTATCCGGCAGGGACACCGCCGCCGGCTTCAACGCCAGCCTTCTGTATACGGCGTTGCGCAATGAGGATGGGCGGCCGCGGGTGAATATCGGTCTCGTCTACCGGAGTCGGGCAACGTTGCATTTAATCGGTGAATTATCGGCAAATGGAATCAAGATCTCCGGTGCCCACGCGACACTGGTATTGCCGCAAATCATAACCGGAGCCATTGCGATTTGGCCTGTTCGAACGATCGAGCGGGAATGGAAATTGGAATTGGACGTCGACTATGTGGGATGGAAATCAGTTCGGAACCTCGATGTGACTCTGGATAACGGTGTGACGATTGCACAACCGCAGAACTGGCGGAGTACCTATGCAGTGATGTTCGGAACCGAATACAAGTGGCTGTGGCTTGAATCGCTTACGGATTGGGAGGTCGCACTGAGGGGAGGGTATACCAGCCAGCAAACTCAAATGCCGAACTTCAGTTTTGACCCGGGAATTCCTTCTTCGGACCTCCACGTCGTAGGGGGAGGGCTCGGACTGTTGTGCAAGGAGCAAGGAGTGTTTCTAGGCCTGATGCGATGTGGCGATCTCGGGATGGGTTCGCTGAAGCCCAAGGCCATCGGAATCGATTTCTCGTATCAGGCGGCGTTCTATGAAGATCGTACGGTGCTCGGCAATCGTAATCCCACAGTCGATGGAGTCTATAAAACCATGTTGCATCTCGGTGGTGTGTCGATACGAATCGTGTATTAACCGGCGAGAAGGCAGGACAGGCGAAAAAGGCGCGACGTGCAACCTCTTTCAAAAACGTTGATCGTCAACCGTCAATCGTCGATTCACGTTTCCTGTTGCGCCGTCAGGCGGATTCGTAGAGGCGTGGAACGCGGGAACCGATCCCGCAGAGGACTTCATAGGGGATCGTGCCGATCCAGCCGGCCACTTCATCAGCCCAGATAGATTCCTTCCCCTGTTGACCGATCAGCGTGACAGTTTCACCGACCTGTAGCGGCGGGAGTTCGGTGACGTCCACCATGATCATATCCATGCACACCAGACCGACGATTGGAGCGCGGCGTCCCTGAATCAACACAGATCCGCGATGGGAAAGTTGCCGGCTATAACCGTCGGCGTAACCGATTGGCAGTACCGCGATGCGTGTCGGTCGCGCTGCGACAAATGTGCGGTTGTAACTCACTGTTCCTCCCGATGGAATATTACGCAATTGGGCGATCGTGGTTCGCAGTGTGAGAACAGGCCTGAGGTCAGGGGCGGGAACTGTGGCAGGCAAGGTATGGTATCCGTAAAGCATGATACCAGGCCGAACGAGTGAAAAGTGCGCGTCGGGAAATCTGACAATAGCGGCACTGTTGGCTACGTGCACCAACGGGACAGTGACACCGCGTCGTTGGATCTGGCTGAGCACGGCGCGAAATATCCCGAGTTGCTGTTCCGTGAACGCGCTATCTGTTCCATCGGCGTCGGCCAGATGGGTCATGATGCCCACGACCTGGAGAGGGCTTTGCAGGAGCGGGCCATCGAAAAGGGAGAGCACCTCTTCCGGTGAAAACCCCAATCGTCCCATTCCTGTTTCCACTTTGAGGTGAATCGGGTAGGGGGATGACGGCGCATGCGCGACCTTCGCCAGTGCGGGAAGGATACGGCCATCGCTGACGACCGGGGTTAATCGGTGAGCGACAAGGTCGGGCAGTTGGCTTTCGAAGAGCGCACCCAGAACGACGATGGACGTTGAGAGACCGGCTTGGCGGAGCGCGATACCTTCGTCGAGCGAAGCCACGGCAAACCGTTCGACGCCGCAGCGGGATAGCGCCCGAGCGGTTTCCACAGCACCATGTCCGTATGCATTGGCCTTAACGATCGCCAGAATCTCGCAACCGTGAGAAAGATATTGGTTGATGCGCGAGATATTGTGGGCAAGCGCCGCGAGATTGACGATGGCGTAGGTGGGTCGCAAGGTCGAAATTGAGATCACACTTCCATGATTTCTTGTTCTTTTTTCTTTACCACGTCGTCGATCTTATGCATGTACTGGTCAGTCAATTTTTGAGTGTCGGCTTCGGACTTTCGCAGGTCGTCTTCAGTTAACTTGGCATCCTTTTGAAGTTTCTTCAACTCATCGTTGGCATCCCGACGAAAGCCCCGTACGCTAATTTTGGTATCTTCGCCGTGTTTTTTGCAGACCTTGCTGAGTTCTTTGCGCCGTTCCTCTGTGAGCGGAGGAAGGGGAACGCGAATAACTTTCCCGTCGTTGGACGGCGTAATGCCGAGCCCCGATCCCGCCAGCGCTTTTTCAATTTCCTTGATGAGGTTGGGTTCCCAGGGCTGGATCGTGATGAGGCGGGGTTCCGGGATCGAAATATTGGCGACCTGTTTCAACGGTGTCATGGTGCCATAGTAGTCGACCCTCACGCCGTCGAGGAGGGCGACCGACGCTCGGCCGGTGCGCAAGCCGGCCAAGTCGCGCTTGAGGTGCTCCAATGCGGCTTCCATCTTGTCTGTGAATTTTTGGCGGATGGCAGCAGGGTTGGACATGAGTGCCTCCCTGGAAAGTTAGCGGCGTTCGGGCGTAACGACCGTTCCGATCGCTTCACCCGTGGCGACGCGTTTGAAGTTGCCTTTCTCTTTGAGATTGAACACGATGAGCGGGAGGTTGTTATCCATGCAGAGGCTGATGGCCGTAGCATCCATCACTTTCAAATCCTGATTCAAAATCGAGAGAAAAGAGATCGTCGTGTATTTCTTGGCAGAGGGGTTCTTTACCGGATCGTCATCATAGATACCGTCGACCTTGGTTCCTTTCATGATGACCTGGGCTCCGATCTCCATCGCCCTGAGCGCGGCGGCTGTATCGGTTGAGAAATACGGATTTCCCGTGCCTCCGGCGAAGATGACGACGCGCTTTTTTTCAAGATGGCGAATGGCCCGCCGGCGAATGTAACCCTCTGCCAGTTGGCGCATTTCAATTGCAGATTGAACCCGCGTCATGATGCCGGTCCGTTCGAGCGCGTTTTGTAGGGCCAAGGCATTGAGGACCGTCGCGAGCATCCCCATGTAATCGGCGGAAGCGCGTTCCATGCCGGATGCACTGGCGGCAATCCCGCGGAAGATATTGCCTCCACCGATAACCACAGCGACTTCGATGTCCAGAGCGACGACGGAGGCGATTTCCGAGGCCAGGCCTTCAAGGATGGAAGGTTGGATGCCGTAGCCCTGCTCACCGGCCAACATCTCTCCGCTTACTTTGAGGAGGATGCGCCGATAGTTGGCAAGACTCATGCTTCGCCTAATTGATACCGGGTAAAGCGACGGATGTTCATATTCTCCCCGATGATAGCAATCTTCAGAGCGAGGAGATCCTTAATTGTGACTGCAGGATCCTTGATGAAGGACTGTTCGATCAGGCAAGTCTCCTGAAAGAACTTTTCCAACTTGCCTTCCACGATTTTCGGCCATGCGGCAGGGGGCTTGAGCATCGCCTTGGCCTGGCCCTCGTAAATTGTCCGTTCCTTTTCAATGACAGAAGGGGGAACATCCTCACGTCTGATGTAGGATGGTTTCCCTGCGGCGACCTGGAGGGCGAGGTCGTTGACGAACGTCTTAAAATCATCATTTCGCGCGACGAAATCGGTTTCACAGTTGACCTCGATAAGCACACCGATTTTCCCGCCCATGTGAATATAGGCATGGACGAGGCCTTGGTTGGTCTCGCGACCCGATTTGTTGAGCGCAGCGGCCAGGCCTTTTTGGCGCAAATAATCGATCGCCTTCTGTATGTCGTCGCTGTTTTCAGTGAGTGCTTTCTGGCAATCGAGGATGCCGGCGCCGGTTTTCTCTCTTAGTTCCTTGACGAGGTGACTTGATCCAGCCATACGCAACGGTCCTTCTTGGTGATCAGCGGGTGTAGCTGTCGATACATACGATGTCGGGTGTTAGGAAGCAGGCGCGCTCGCGAAGCCTACAGCCGCAGTCTTTTCTCCCCCCGCTGGAACGGCTTTGAAATCCGCTTCTTCGCGCTGTGTCCGCAAATGAGCGCCTTCAATACAGGCGTCGGCGATGCGAGACGTGATGAGCTTGATGGAGCGAATGGCGTCGTCGTTTCCAGGGATTGGATAGGTGACGTGGTCCGGATCGCAATTCGAATCCAGGATCGCGATCACGGGGATTTCCAACCGGTTCGCTTCCTGCACGGCAATGTGTTCGACTCGCGTGTCGAGCACGAAGACGGCTCCTGGTATGCCACGCATATCCTTGATGCCGCTCAGATACTTCTGGAGCTTCACGATCTCCTTCTGCATCTTGAGTACTTCTTTTTTCTTCAGCCCGTATTGACTGGGATCGGCCAGCTTGGCCCCCATCTTTTTCATTTTGTCGATGCTCCTGCGGATGGTCAGAAAATTCGTCAGCATTCCACCGAGCCAACGCTGATTCACATAGAACATGTTGGCGCGTATGGCTTCCTCTTGAAGGATTTCAGCAGCCTGCCGTTTAGTCCCGACAAACAGGACGGACTGGCCTGCGGCGACGGTGTCCCGGGCAAAGGCATAGGCTTGTTCCATGCGGGCCAGAGTCTGCTGAAGGTCGATGATATAGATGCCATTGCGTTCTCCAAACAGGAACTTCTTCATCTTCGGGTTCCACCGATTCGTCTGGTGCCCGAAATGGACACCCGCTTCCAACAATTCCTTGATCGAAACCACTCCCATGCCTTCACCTCCTTTCAAGACTTGCAGAGCGCCCATTGAAACGGGCGAGGGGACCGGCCCCTTATTCTCAAGTCGAGCGACGTTCGTAACGTCGGTATGAATTTGATACTGCGTCTTCCGTGCACGAAATTATGCAGGGAAGAAGAGGGTCTCTCGGACCCGACGGCCTTGGCACGCTAGCATGGTGACACGCAGTTTGCAAGACCGGAGCCGGCCTTTCGTTGCTTGCCGCCCCCTTCGGTCGGGTGTTAAGATCGCGCAGTTGCTGGAGGGAGTCGGTGCCGAACATCTTGCTTTTAGTATCTCCGAGCTGTGGAGCCTGTCCGTCGGCGAAGAGTCTCTGGAAACAACTGCGGGCGAAATACAGCTTCGGTTATCGCGAGGTGGATATCACTACGGAGGATGGACGGAACCTCGCCGACCGGCATTCGGTCAGGGCTGTCCCGGCCACCATTATCGACGGGCGACTGACGTTTGTTGGCGTCCCTAGCCGGGAAAGTGCAGAGAAAGCCCTCTTGCTCAAAATAAAACAGCGCGAATAGTGGAGAGGGATCATTCTATGATCGACGACGATTTTGAATTGCCAGATCTCTCTGGTATCAACAAAGGACCTCCGCCCGACTGCCCCATTTGCGGCGAACCGATGGGATTCATCGATGGCGACTGGTGCTGCGTAGATTGCAACGGGGAACTCCTCGGGCCGGAAACCGGCTAATCCGACGTAATGTTCAATGATGAATTAGCAATACTCCGGCGTCCAACATTCAAAATTCACCATTAGACATTTAGACGTTCGGCACTAGATGCTTCGCATCGTCACCGGGCCTTTTCATCCCGCGCTTGATCATTCCCTCATCGAGGACATTCGGTCTTATAAGACCGACAACCCATTGGCCCCGCTTGCCGTCATTGTTCCCTCAGCCTCCCTCCTCGAGTGCTTGAAGCTGGCGTTAATCCAAATTGAACCTCATGCTTTTCTCAACGTTCACTTCCTGACGTTTCATCAATTGGCCCTGCATCTACGTGATGAGCGTGTAACCGTTTCCGAGGCCGGCCAGGTTCCCTCTTTGCAGTTGGTCGACGATTTCTTCTTTGAACACATGGTGCGCCAGATCATACAACGCCAAATTCCAGGACTTGAACATCTTATGCGCTTACCTGCTTCGCCGGGAACATGGAAAGGCTTGTGGGCGACAGTGCGCGATTTGAAAGACGCCATGGTCTCGCCAACGACGGCTCTGGCGGCACTCGCAGAGGAGGTTTTCGATGAGGATGATCGAACCTGGCTTCGTTCTCTGTTTACCCTCCATGCGTCTATAATGGAAGCCAGTCGATCGCTCGGGGTCGGTTCCCCTGAGGATCTCGCTGCTTCCCTTGGTAGGGATCTCTCAGGCTCCTCATTCCTGCACGGGTTGCAACGCCTCTTCTACTATGGTTTCTACGACCTGTCGCAGGTCCAACTCTCCTTCTTCGAATCGGTTATCCGCGTTGCTCCCACGACATTGTACTTTCCTTTACAAGACGGCCGGGCTTTTCTCTTCGCCCGACGATTTTTCGAGCGCCATCTTCTTCCGTTGTCGGATACTCACGAAGTCAAGAGTGGCGAAAAAAAAGAAACCGCAACGACGAAACCAGTCGAACTCTTTGTTACGAATGTCATCGGGGCTGAAGAGGAACTAGCGGCAGTCTGCCGCGAAATTCTGACCCTGGTTGAGGTGAATGGCTATCGTTTCGACGAGATCGGGGTGGTGGCTCGCGATCTGGGACCGTATCAGACCCGGCTCCAATCCGTATTCGATCGCCATTTGGTGCCGTTTACATCAGCAGCCGCCCGCCCCATATCGCGCGAACCAGTAGTCAAGACGATGTTGCGTCTTGCGTCGCTCCCGGTAAATGACTTCGACCGTGATGCGGTGCTGGATGTGGTCACGTCGCCCTTCTACTATGCTCGCGGTGCAGGCACCCCACAAGAAAATTTCCGGCCTGATTTGTGGCGGTCTCTGGTCTATACCTTGGGCATCACGAAAGGGGTAACGGAATGGAGCCGGTTAGCCGCCCCTGCGAGTTCATCCATTCTCCGCGATGCAAAGGCGGAACACGACGAACGGGATGAAGCACAGACTCTGACCAACGAAGCAGCTCAGCTCACATGCCTGTGGGAGCTTATTTCGCAACTGATTCACGATTGTGGGGTACTGCCTGCACGGGGGTCGATAGGGGCCTTGACCGAGGCATTTCTCTCGCTAGTCAAATCCCACGTCCTGGTTCCTTCGCTATCCGATATACGCGCGAATGAGCAACAGGAATCGGTCGATCTGGTTGCGGTTGGTTTACTGATCCAATCTGCGCTTGATCGGCTACAAGAGTTGGATCAGTTGGGAGGAGATCTTTCTTGGGAAGAATGGGTCGGCTTGCTTCGTCGAGCCTTGGATGAAACCAGCATCCCCGTTGAAGCTGGCCCACATCAGGGGGTTCAGGTTGTGGATGTCATGATGGCCCGGGGCCGGACCGTTCGTGCGCTCTTTGTTCTCGGTATGAATGAAAAGATTTTCCCCCGATATGTGCGTGAAGACCCCTTTTTGCGCGACCGCCAACGAGTCGCGTTGGAATCGATACTGGGTTACAAAATCGGGGAAAAACTGGCCGGGCACGATGAAGAGTTGCTGTTGTTTGAGCTCGTCAGCCGTTCGGCAATCAATCGGTTGTATCTATCGTACCAGCGAGCCGACGAAACAGGACGAGTCATGGCCCCGTCCGGCTTTATCGCCATGGCAATGCGCGACCCACGGTTCATCGGAAGACTTGAAACAACAATCCCTCGCCGACTGGCCGTGCAGATCAGCGAGCAGCCGTCGATTCACGACCTGCTTCCGGCTGAGGATCTCGTCTTGGGTTGCCTGTTACAGGGTCACGATGCGTTACCGATCCTTGATGCGCTGGGGCGGGATCGGCTCCTTTTCGAACAGGGTATTGTCACTCTGAAAACCATCGAGCGAGAGTTCCCGGTACTTGGTCCGTTTGATGGCATGGTAAAAAAGCATGCGCCTGCGGAACGGAGTTTTTCGCCGACCGCATTGGAGCGGTATGCGACCTGCCCCTTTCAATATTTCGCGGACAAAGTTCTGCGATTGAACCCGGCACGGCGGCTCCGTGACGACCATCTTCCTCCCTTATTGCTCGGAACTCTTGCGCACGAATCGCTCCGTACAAGTTACGAGCGGCTGCTGCTCCTCCGGTGGCCTGATGATCGGCTGAATGAGTCTCAGGTACGCTCTACGGTTCATCAATCCGTAGCGGATGCGTTTGCAGCCCACGCCGCAAGCCATGGGACCGGGCACGCTCTGCTTTGGACACTGGCTTGCGAACGGGTTACAGGTTTAGTTCTGGCCGCCGTGTTATCCGATCAGGCGGAGTATCGGGCAAGCAAATTTCGTCCGGTTGGGTTTGAAGTTCCCGCGCAAGGTGCCCTGCCGCTGGGGTCAGACGCAATGGCCATTTCCTTGGAGATTCATGGCACATTGGACCGAGTCGATTATCGTGCGGATCCGCCTGCGCTCCGTATCGTGGATTATAAATTTAAGCAGGGGAGTGAGATCAGTCCCGCAGATCGCAATCTGGCTCTGTCGGCCGTCCGTGGATTTCGGTTACAACCACCGCTCTATGCGCGTATGTCTTTGCCGTCGTACCCTCCGGTCACCGAGGTTCAATTACTTTTCCTGGCCCCGGCGTGGAAACAGCAGGTTTCCCGCTCCGCCTTCGATGCCGGCCTCTGGACCAGCCACACAGGCGAAATGATTCGCCAGACGCTTTTCACCTTGATTCAAGGGATCACGAACGGGGAATTCTTCATCCTCCCCGATGGCTATTGTGACAACTGCGCATTCTCAGGATCCTGCAGACGCAACGATGCCATGACGTGGTTGCGCTCGTATCGATCCCCCGAGGCCAGAGCATTGCGTCGCTTGAGAAAACAGAAGGTAACCGATGACTGAGTCGTTCACACTTGCGGACTCGGAACATCGGTTCCTGGCTGAGACCACCTGGGACCGCAATGTTGTCGTCATTGCCGGAGCCGGGACCGGAAAGACGACAATCCTGGTGAATCGCATCCTCAACCTCCTTATGAGAGAACCGGATCCGCTGGTGATCACAGAAATCATGGCCCTCACGTTCACCAACAAAGCCGCCACTGAAATGAAGCAACGGCTCCGTGCACAACTTCTTCGTCTGACAGAGCGCGCCGACGACCTAATGGCTACCTTCCGGACTCGTTACCATCTTTCAGCTGAGCAGGTCATCGAACGGGCGAGAACGGCGCTCGATCAATTAGAGAAAGCGCAGATCGGCACCTTGCACGGTTTTGCCGCTCACCTATTGAGACTCTATCCGCTGGAATCAGCAGTTGATCCATTATTTCGAGATGATGACGGATCAATATTCAAGGAATTGTTTGATTCATGTTGGGATCGCTGGTTAGACGATGAACTTGGCTCGACGGGACCACAACATGACCGCTGGCGACGAGTTCTAGCCGGGACAACACTCGAAGATCTTCGGCAGCTGACCGCTACCCTTGCGGGCGATTTTGTCGACCTCGATGAAGTGGAATGCCAGTGCCGCGCGCGCGCTCTGGAAGGGGCCTTACGTGAGTGGGTACTTGGCATCCACGGCCGTGCCATCGAGCTGCTCGCCGCGCAGGATCGTCAGAAGCGACGTAAGGCGGAACAAATGCTCGCCGCTTCGGCGCGATTGCTGTCACTCTTGTTGGAGGAAGGAGCTCCGGGGCTCGCTCACCTGGTCCAGGATGAACGGACTGTCCTGGAAAAGGAACTGGGAAAGGCCCCTGCCGGATGGGAGGAGGCGGCGTTCCAGGAGGCTGCATCCATTATCGGGCTTGCCCGACAATTTCTCTTGGTCGACCAGCCGTATTTTCATGAGGTGGTACTCCTTGTAAGACCTTTCCTCCTGCAAGTGCGTCATGCGTTTCTCGCTTCGGGGTGGATTGCATTCGACGGGATGTTGGCGCGCGCAAAAATTCTCCTCAGAGACCATCAGGCCGTCCGTGCTCGGATCAAACGGGCGTATCGGGCCATCCTGGTCGATGAGTTTCAAGACACCGATCCTGTGCAGTACGAAATAATCCTTTATCTCAGCGAACGGGAGGGAAGTCATCATACCTCGTGGCATGACGTGGTCCTGGAGCCGGGAAAATTGTTTATCGTGGGCGATCCCAAACAATCGATCTACGCATTTCGTCGAGCCGATATTGAAGCCTTCGAGCGAGTGGTAGACAAAATTCGCGAGGGAGGCGGAGTCGTATACTCCCTGATCACGAACTTTCGAAGCGCCGGAACGGTGCTGGACGTCGTCAACAACGTCTTCGACCGGCTCTTTCAACCGATTGAGCATATCCAGCCGCCCAATGAGCCGCTGGAAGCCGGACCTCAGCGTAGACCGCAGGTTTCAGTCTCAGGGGTGCAGCTTCGCCTTGTTAGACCCGATGAGGACGAGGAGGAATTCGATGTGCAGACTGCGACCCGGGCAGAGGCGGAAGCGTTGGCGTGTTGGATGAAAGAGGAGATACTTGCAGGTGCGACGATTAGAGATCGCAACGGGGTCGAAGCCCTCCTTCGACCAGGCCACATCGCCCTCATCTTCAGAAAGTTGACCCATGCGCAAGTCTACCTCGATGCCCTTCGCCGCTATGGCATCTCCTACATTACCGACGGGGAAAAGCATTTTTATCGACGGCAAGAGATTATCGACGTGGTCAATCTCCTTCGGGTCATCGACAATCCGTACGATACGATCGCATTAGTCGGAATTTTGCGTTCGCCTGTCGGCGGCGTCTCGGACAAAGATCTGCTGGCTCTCCAGGACAGAGGGGGGTTGGACTACCGGAACCGAGCACACCTAGCATTCTGGGCCCACCCACAATCAGAATCGTTGAAACGGCTTTATGAACGATTGGACGAACTGCACCGATTGGCTCCCCTGCGACCTGTACCCGACGCCATCGATCTCATCTTCGAACGGTTGCCCATACTGGAATTGGCCGCTGCGTCGCTCCATGGTGAGCAAGCCGTAGCGAATCTGCGGAAAATCAGAGAGATGGCTGAGGGACTGGCTGATCGCCCTCATCTCACCCTGTCAGGCTTCGTCGACATCATGATAAGCAGGGTGTCGGAACAGCCGGATGAGCCGGAAACCGCCCTTGCAGAAGAGTCGGCTGACGCTGTCCGTGTTTTGACCATCCATAAAGCTAAAGGACTCGAGTTTCCTGTGGTCATCCTTCCCGGACTGCACCAAGGATCCAGAAGTCCTCGCAAGGGATCGTCAATTCATCATGATTGGTCGAGCCGGTGTTACGGCCTCCGGATGGGAGGCCGTTCGAATTTCGGATCTGTCCTTGTAGATATAAAGATGGCAGCGCGCGAAGAAGCGGAACAACGACGTCTCTTGTATGTCGGCATGACACGTGCGCGTGATCTGCTGGTCTTATCCGGTGGTCAGACCAGCAAATCAGGGAATGACACAACCCTTTCTCTTCTCGAAGCGGTAATCGCGAATGACGGAACCTCTGCGGCGACTGAGCAGATTTCCATCGGCACAAGCCGGCTCAGTCGAATCTCCACACCTGCCACGGTGACAGCCGGAGGGCGTAGACATGGACTCGTATCCGTAACAACCCCTCGACCGGCTCTCGGTCCTCTACTCATTCGTCGACATGGCAGGCAGATGGAGTGGGAGCGATGCCGAACTACGCCGAGACGGCTCACCCCATCGAGTATTGTGTTAGGCACTCCTCAAACAAGTGTTTCACGCGCCGGAACAGGGCGTGACATCGAGCCGAGGCGGCTGGCAGGTATCTGTGCTCATGCGGTATTGGAGCAGTGGGACTTCACCGAAGCGTGCGCACCGATGGGCGTTGTCATCGAGGACGCCTGTCGTCGTTACGTTCCACAGGGTCATCCAGAATTCTTGACTGCCGTGAGAGAGGATCTCACTGCGATTTTCGGGCGCTTTCTCCTGTCAGAGCCCTACAAGAGGCTACAGGGTGCGACGGTGCTCGGGAAAGAAGTCCCGTTTGTGATGGCCTTGGGTGAAGGACAGATGGCAGAGGGAGTAATTGATCTGATATACCGGCTTGACGGGCGGGTATGGATTGCCGACTATAAGACGGACGATGTGACGACTGATGAGGCACAGACCAGGGTGGACTGTTACCGCCCTCAGGTAGAGATGTATTCGCGAGCTGTTGAGCGATCGTTAGGGTTGTCGGCTAGTTCGTTTCAGTTCATTTTTTTACGGCCAGGAATCGCGGTCGATATTGAAAACGTATGATTTACCAAGATTGGTGCCGAAACCGGCGACACAGCAAGTGTGACGGATGAGAGTGGCGGGGGAAAGCGACAGGCAGGGGCATACGAGAAAGGCATAACACAATGCCAAGGCCGAAGCGTGTGATGATAGTCTCACCGGAAGAATTTGACGCATGGATCAAAGAGGCGCTCGCCGAGCTACCGGCCCGTTACGCGACGCTCGCCGATGAGGTTTCTATTGTAGTGGAAGAAGAGCCATCGGTTGATATTCTGCGAGATCTGGAATTGGAATCAGAAGACGATCTGTTGGGCCTGTATCAAGGTATACCGATTGACGAAAAGTCGTTCTTTCATCCTGCCGGTGAACTGCCTGCACGAATCTCCATCTTCCGAGGCCCTATCCTGCGGCTCTGCAGGACGAAGGCAGAAGTCATCCACGAAGTCAGAGATACGGTGGTTCATGAATTGGGGCATCACGTCGGGTTGGACGACGAGGAGATGCCGTATTAGGCGTTAGGCTGAAGACTGAAAGGCTGAAGGCTATAAGTATCTCGCAGGGTACGAACCAAGCCAGCCAACACCTTGTCGGGTATTTGATAGTTCAAGTAGAGTTGAATTCTCTGGGGCAAGGAACCCGGCCCCTCTAGACGCCTTCAGCCTAGCTACCTGGGTAAGGATTTCGCTTGGATCAAGGCCCGTCTCTGATAGCCGATGGCGAGCATAACGATCCCCACTATGATCATGGGCAAAGAGAGGAGTTGGCCCATCGAGAAAGATCCGAAGATGAAACCAAGCTGAGCATCCGGCTCGCGAAAGAATTCTACGATTATCCGGCAGACCCCATACCCCGTGATAAAGCTCCAGAAGATGGTGCCTGGTGGAGGTGTGGTTTTCGCAATGACCCATAACAGGGCGAACAAAAATAGACCTTCAAGTCCTGCTTCATAAAGCTGTGAAGGATGGCGACAAACAGGTCCTCCACTGGGAAACACCATACACCAGTCAACATCGGTCGCCCGACCATACAGTTCACCATTGATGAAGTTGCCGATTCGCCCGAACCCTAGCCCGATCGGCGTTGCGGCGGCCGCCAGGTCGGCGATCTGGTAGGCAGGAATACCCTGCCGTTGGCTAAACCAAAACAACGCGACAATGACACCGAGCAGCCCTCCGTGGAAGGACATGCCGCCTTCCCAGACTGCGACGATGCTGGCTGGATGCTCCATATAATATGCAAAATTATAAAAGAGCGTATAGCCGAGCCGGCCTCCAATAAACACTCCGAAGGCAGCCCACACGACCATGTTGTAGACCTGGTCCTTGGTCATGGAAAGGCCGTGCGACACTACTCGATGCTTAATAAGAAAATATGCGCCTGCCAGTCCGATCAGATACATGAGACCGTACCAGCGGAATTGCAGAGGCCCCAGCTCAAAGAAAACAGGGCTGATGTCGGGGTAGGGGATCGCTTGCAGCCGAGTCAAGAGTGCCTCATGTGGCATGTTTGGAGATAATAGGTGAGGGTTACAATCATTGCAAGCACACGGACCTCTCACTGAAACTCTCTTCTGATCCAAGCGTAGGGCCGATTTGAAGGCCCTGCCACTTTCGTATGTTAGTTTTCTGTCACGCCTGTGTTGTGACCTGTGAGGAAAACACAACTGAAAATGAATGAATTCTAATTGGAGGGACAGCACTTCGACGAATCGCGGGTGTTTTTCATAAAATCTTGGCTGGCATACTTACTGCGAGAGAACCAAGGTAGGCATCGCAGGGTGTCGGCAATCACCTTTTTCATTCAACCGTTGTACAGGAGGTTTACCATGTCGGTCCATGAACGTCGGGCAGCGAAAGTCGCAGCGTTAGTCGCAAGTGGAGCGGTAATCGGGGCCGGGATCGGATTACTCTTTGCGCCGAAATCGGGGGCGGAAACCCGGCGTGATGTCGGTCGCTATGCGAAAAGGGCCCAACTGCGAGCGAGTCGATGGAGTCGTACGGTCCGATCCGGCGTGAAAGACGCAATAAATCGTGACGAGTCTCTCATTCCCAAAGAGAAGGAGAGACCCCAGGTTGAAGCAGTGTAGTTGGATCGGCTTGCCCGGCTCTAATTGCGTATTCGAAGACTCTCCGGCATTGAGCGCATGACAAACGAAGGGAAGTGTCGCCAGAGGCGACGTCGTTTGCCTGTATCGTGATCCGTCTACATGGCTGGATCAGGCCGGCTTGAATCTGGGGTGCGCTCGCTGGAAGTAGCTGAAGCATTCTCTGGCCGACGCTTCAATCGCTCATGTTCGAATGGGACGCATGAGGCAGATCTTCTCAGGCTTCTCGCGCCCCCGTAGCGCCCTCTCATACGCTTTCGCCACGACCTGTCATGAAGAATGCGGGTCCCACTTCTTGGCAGATGTCGGCCAAGGCGAGAGTGGCGGAATTGGGAGCCCTCAGGGGACCTTAATCTTGTGCTGGGGGGGTTCCAATTGGTTGTTTGCAGGGAGCTTCATAAGGTGCGGGCGATGATGGTCGAAGGGGGGTCTGCCTCACGCCCTGGCTCGACCGATGACCATCATTCTGCTAGACTCGCCACGCTTGGGGATGTGGCGAAACTGGCATACGCACAGGACTTAAAATCCTGTGGCCCAAAAGGCCGTGTGGGTTCAATCCCCACCATCCCCACCAACGCTGTCTTACTCTCTTCTGTGTAAGCCCTCCTTGTCGACGACACCTGTCCATGGAATTCATACCGCCTAACTGGCTTCCCTGAAGGTATACGGTCTCTTGGTGATCTGCGTGAAAGACTTGGAGATTTTTCAGTCGTTCAAGACCAGAGGGAATTGCGAGCATCAGGCTGGGGAGGTTACCAGGAGACCTCCAGGAAGAGTTCATACCGGGAGTGGATGGACATGAATCGATTTAGTAATGACTGTATCAACGGTTGTGCTAGGATTTACCAGACGTTCATTAAAAGGTTGAGGGACTCAAAGGTGAAGCCAATTCTTTATCATGACATAGACGGTGTGCTCTTTGGTGACTATGCAGGTGAGTTCCAGCTTCGGCCGGGCTTAAAAACTTGGCTCAAGTGGGTAAACGATCACTTTGATGTTGTCTTTCTTACTATGTGGAGACATGAAGAAATTGACACGCTGCTGTCCGTGCTCATGGTCGAGAAGTACATGAAATCTCTTCACTCACCAGGGTTTCGCTCGGCGAACTGGCGCAGCAGCTACGAGGACAAAGAACTTTGGGTTGTTGATGCTGTAGCAAAGACCGGCATGCGCGAATGGTTTTGGATTGATGATGAGATCCCAAACTTGGAACGACTCCAGCACCTTGCTCTTGATCCGGGTCGATGTCTCAAGGTCAACTCAAAAGGAGCCGGTGAGCTTGAGGGTCTCAAAACAACCTTGCTCGAGCTCCTCAAACGGCGCGCGGCGTAACCCTTCCTCCTCAAATTAAAATTTCGCAATAGATGCCCCAATCAGCGCGCCCTTTGTTTGCATCGTGCAAGGACTATTGACTCTCAGCAGTAAGCCGATGTCGAATTATGCGCGAACGAGGAGGTGGTCAATGAGGGTAGCCTCTTCAACCGGTATGGCTGCGGAGCCATCGATAAATCGTTTCAACCTTATCCGGTCGTCCTGACGCATCTGGATAACTTCCACCGTGATCCAGGGCGTAAGGACTCGACTGACTACTGCCAGCCGGATGTCTATAAAAGTCTCTTCGCCTTCCAGCCATAATTGGACCTTCACAAGATCCCCTGCTCTCAAGTGATCAGGGGTGATAAGTTCATGCCCGCCCTCTAAGCGTTCGAGAACGCATCCGTCCGCTTGAAGCTGCGTGCTTCCAGTTGCTAGCACGCAGTCAATCGTAAACTTGGGGCTGTCCACGAGGATCTGTTGTGTTCCATAAGCTATCATCACCGGCAAGGATAGTGCGGGAGATGGAATGTGGCTATTCCTCAAGAGATGGGGAAACTAACCCAAAAAGGTAATCAGCAGATACCTATGTGTTTTCCAGCACTTACTTAGGGCCTATCAAGGAAATATTCATATTGAGAGTGATCGCGTAGGAGAAAGAAGCGGGGCGGTAGCGCAGCAGATCGAGACTTAGTCCCATTATTCATGAACGCTTCTGCTACAATCGCCGACTTACATGCGTCTGTAGAAAGTAGTGCGCTTCGTTATTCGTGAATAGGAGGATCATACGATGATAGGTGAGGCATCCTCTCAGCGATTCTTGGTGATCGGGGCCATTTTGGCAGGGGTCGGCGTTGCCGCAGGCGCCTTCGGCGCTCATGCGCTCAAAGAAATCCTAGACGCCCCAATGCTCCAAGTATTCGATACCGCAACGAGGTATCTAATGTACCATGCGTTCGGTCTTTGTATCGTTTCGTGGGCAATTGATCGTTATCCGGAACAACGCCTGGAAAAATCAGGGTGGTTCTTTCTCTTGGGAATCCTGCTTTTTTCCGGGAGTCTATATATGGTGTCTCTTGCCGGTATCCGGTGGATGGGTGCTGTGACTCCGATCGGGGGGCTGGCATTCTTGGTGGGCTGGATACTGCTAGGTTGGGGAGTTCAGCGGGAGGCGCTCCCTCGCTCCACCGGTCGCACGTCCTGAATATGATGGATTCTCTTGTTTGTCTGGCCTATTTGGTCTCTTTGGTTGGATGAGGCAAACGAAATAAACGAAACAGTCCGCATGAACTTGCCTCCAGCAGTCTTGGGGGGGCGATCTGCTAAGGCACACAGTCCGCTGTTTTCTTTCCGCTGATCGACCCCCAACCTCCTTGCGAGTTGATAAAAGTCCCTTCAAGCCGTTGACCTTCTTTGCTGAACTGCAGGCTATCTTCCTGGACACGGCCGTCGATCTCCCACCGCAGATAGACGTTGTCGCCAAGAATGATCATTTCCGCGAGTCCCGGCAGCATGGCCTGGGTACTTCCTGCAGGCGGGAATTGTATTGAAGCTTTCTGTTCTCTATGGTGCTGGTGGTGGTTGTGAATGGTCCACTGCCAGGTGCCGCATAGTCTGGCCTGTCCGCGAAGTCTGCGTATCTGGTCCTTCCAATTCCGTATCCGATCCCATTCCTGGTAACCGGCCTGCATCGCGACCAATTCAAGACGAGTGGCTCGCTCAAGAACCGGTACTAACGGAACCGCCGTAGAATTTCCCTGATTTCTCTTGGTCGATTCAAGGATATCCATCACACCGGAGAGTTGTTGCAATGCATCATGCCAGGGCGCTTTTTCTTGTTGATCGAGCCATGCCCTGGTTCGTGGAGATCCGAATAGCGGCTCGGTCACCATCCGGAGTTGTTGATCGCCCGCAGCCTGTCTGACACTAGAAGCGAAGTGCCAGGCAGCCAGACTGCCCATCAAGCGAAGAGCTGCTGCAGCCAGATCCGGTGCCAGGAGTTCTTTCGAGACTTTGGCCGGCAAAGGGAGAGCCCCTAATGTCCGGGCTGCATCGCTCAGCTGGAGGGCAGGACCGATGGTTGAAATGAACAGGCTGGTGGCCTCTTTGTCCGATTCAATTTCGGTCAGCTGGTCTGCATAAGTTCGAACAACTGAGGGTATATCGGGGATGGAACCTGGAAGTGATTCATCCGCACCGGCATGGGGTAAGGCCCCGAATAGAGAGGCCGACGCTATTACAAGAATAAAACCTATTTTCATTAAGGCTGGCCTACACGCTCGGGGTAATCGGGCATCGAGCTGGCATCCCCCTGCCTCCAGGCGTTCCCTCAAGCGGGACACCTTACGCACCACTCTGGAAAACCTCTAAGCCCCTTGGAAACAGGTTTTGAGAAATGCGGCCGTCGCCTCCCACGCCTCCCCCATTGAATCGGCACGATAGCTTTCTGCGTGTTGCTCATTGCAAAATGCATGGGGAGCATTCGGATAGGTTCTGACTTCGACGCGCTTATTATGCTCGGCGGCCTCTGCACGTAACCAATCTACATCCTGACTGGGCACCCATCGATCCTGTTCGGCCTGGTGATAGAGCACAGGACAGTGCAGGTCTTTGATTGCCATATCGTGCTGCCCGATTCGACCATAATAAGCGACTGCCGCGCGAAGCCGTTTGCGTTGACAGGCGAACCGAAGCGCAAATGACGCGCCCATGCCATAGCCGACCACTCCGTGAATATTTCGTTTGATATAGTCGCGTGTATTCAAGAACTCACAGCAAGAATTGATGTCTTGCAGCACGAGGGAATGGCTCAGCCTCCCCATGAGGGCATCCGCTACCTCCGCATTGGACGTTACCATACCGCCCAGACGCCCGTACAAGTTGGGAATGATGACGCCGTAACCCTCGCACGCGAGTCTCGCACCGAGGTCTTTGATTTGCGCTGTTAGCCCCCACGACTCATGCAAGAGGACAAGCCCGGGGAAAAGTCCCTTTTCCTGAGGCCAAAACTGGATACAGTCTACCTGCACATGCTTGGAGACTCGTGTATGGATATAGGGATCGGCGGCAGCATCCGTCAACGTGGGAATGGCGACACCACTCGGGAAACGAGCTGTGCCGGTGCCGATCCGGTCTAAGGTAAAGGGAGCGACGGTTGATGTCATTGCAGGGGTTTCGTTGCCATTGAAATTTGCAAGTACGATTATGTAAAACGAGCTTGATGCACCGCGCAAGTACTATAGGGAGCTGGCGGCAAGGCTGTCAATCGGGCTGCCGGAAGCCTGTCCGAGCGCGCCCTTCATTCTGGGGTAAAAGAGGAGCATGCAGTTTCACATCAGCAAGCGTTGTGGAGCCGGAGGCATATTCACAGGAACGCGATCGGGGACTCTTGCGGCAGAGAAGAATCAGACAATTTGCCATGGTTCGCCCCGTTACAAGGGTAGATGTTGGACAATCTTGCGGGGCTGGGTGTTAGTTGACCCCGTATCCGATGGCAGTTAAAGTTTTCTTACCCTCACGATATGCACGACGACTATGCCGATTAGAATCGGTCTCATCGGTGCCGGCCGGCATGGCAGCCGGTATATCCACCATCTTCTGCATGATCTGCCAGGTGTGAGCCTTGCTGCTGTCTGCCGAAAACGGGCCCTGGAGAAAATGCCTTCGCTCGAGACGACTGAAATTCCTGTTCTTGGAGACTATCGCACATTGATCGCCGATCCGATGGTAGATGCCGTAGTCGTGGTGACCCCTCCATCGCTTTGCCCCGAGATATGTGTTGAAGCTGTGAAGGCCGGCAAACCGATCCTTATCGAAAAGCCATTGGCGCAGACAGGCCGCGAAGCCCGAGCGATGGTCGCGGCGGCAGAGGAGGCGGGTCTGTTGCTGATGACCGCACAAACCATGCGTTTCGACTCTTCAATTCTTTTTCTCAAAGATCACTTGCCGGAGATCGGCCAGCTCCGATATGCCACATTCACCAGCCGGATTGAAAGGAAGCCCAGTACCAGTATTGGGCGTCCGACACCGGGGCAACGTGGGGCACTGCTGGAATTTGGGGTCCACCTCTTGGATGTCATCCCTTTTCTCACCGGAGAAGAAATAGTTGCCGTTCGCTGCGAGTTGGACCGATTGCCTTCTGTGGCGCCGGATACCATGGCAATTGTGCAAGCAGAAACCGTGAGTGGCCTCCGATGCGTCTTGGACATTGCACGTGTGATTGGAGGAAGAGTTTCGAGAATGGAGTGGGTGGGGAGCCGTGGGCAGATCGCCGCTGATTGGTTCAACCAGCGAGTGACCGGTGTCATTGGTGACACGGCTGCTTTCGAACAGACTGTCCAACCGCAGCACACGATCCTCGCCACACTCCGTGCCTTTGTCCGCGCAATTGAAACGAACAGTTCTCCCCCTATTACCGGACGTGATGGATGCCGCGCCGTTGAGGTGGCCGACGCCTGTTACCGTTCCGCAGAACTTGGCGGAGCGTTAGTCAGTGTCTCTTCTCTCCGCGCGGGATGCTGAAAAAGCCCGCCAGCTTCGTTCTCAGCTCTTCGAAATCCTCAACGTACCCAGAGGGTACGCCTCCGGTTTCGACTCGCCTGCGGCCTTGCTGAACGGCCCTTTTGAGCATCCCGCCGAGATATTTGATTCCTAAATACACTGACCGGCCGATTTCCGAATTTTGCCTGCTAGGAATCGGCGACGATGTGCGTGTCTGTTTCCTCAACACCTTCGACCTGGTGAATCTTTGTGATGACCACATCCGAAAGAGCCCGCTCGTCAGCCACAGTGATGAACAAAATGATATCCGGTCGCCCAAAGCAGGAATGCGCTTGCTCGACACCGGCAATGCGCTTGAGCGCATGCAGTGCATCTTTCGTACGCCCGGCTTTGACTTTGATTAAGATGTATGCTTTCGTCGCCATTGCGTCCTCCCTGTTGAGGTTATCGTGACAGGCCCGACATCTCCTGCTGTCGTTGCGCGAAGATCTGGTGAACGCTCTGCCCCCGTTGCATGAATATCGTTCGCGCCTCTGTAATGAGTTCAGTCAACCGATCGAAGTCGGCCGGAGTGACGTTGAATTGGCGAAATCCAGGCGCCAAACGGGCTTGCTGATCGATTGCCGTGGCGATCCATTGCGCACTGAGTGCTTCTAGCACATCCCACGTCCAGCCTGTCGCCCGGAATTGAGACAGAGCTTCGTCTGCGCGATCTTCTCCCTGGACGGCCATCGCTCGGGCCAGAAATGACTGCACGGATGGATCACCGCTCTTGAGGAATACCGATTGAAATTGGATGACGATCTTAATGACACGATTCGCCTGGGGACTTCCTTCAGGAGGAAGCACATCGGCGTCCTGCAATGTAGCAATCACGGCCATCGAAGCTCCGACAAGTCCAGCTGGCGCGACTCCACGGCCCGTCACTTGGGCTGAGACAGGATTGCTCGTCCCCATGAGCAATCCGCTAAGAAGAATACATAGTGACGTCTGGATGGGCAGCCTCTCACGTAACGGGCGTTCCTTGAGACTCAATTGCACGTTGCAGGATAAGACAAACATAGCGGGGGAATTATACAGAAGGATAAAAACGGGTGCCAGAGTGAAGACCTGATTATCACAACGGAACAAATGGAACCATTTCGTTCGTTCTCCAACTGTTTCCATTGCAACGGTTCGGCGCGGTTCCTATAATTTATCAACCCCACGCCCGCACCGGATTTATTCTATGCTTGCAAAAGTGTTGAGTGCTGCACTTGTCGGTATCGATGCGCATTTGATCGACGTGGAAGTCGATATTACCGGTGGACTCCCGCAATTCTCAGTCGTCGGTCTTCCCGATGCCACGGTTCGAGAGAGCCGCGATCGGGTCCGATCCGCGCTCAAGAATACAGGATTTCACTTTCCAGCGAAGAGAATCACTGTCAATCTCGCTCCCGCGGGAGTCAAGAAAGAAGGATCCGGTCTCGACCTGGCCATTGCTATTGGGATTCTGGTCGCGGAAGAAGTTATTCCATCTCAGAATGTGCAAGGCCGCGTCTGTGTCGGTGAGCTTTCATTGGACGGACGCATCAAAGCGATTACTGGTGCTTTATCCATCGGGATTGCCTGCAGGCCGCACCATAACTTGCTCTTGCCGGCTGAGAATAGCCATGAGGCGGCCATAGTACAGGGCGTGACGGTCTATCCGCTCCACACACTTCCTGAAGCTGTAGGATTTCTTAACGGCACTGTTGTATTGGATCCGGCTCATGCAGACCACGATCGCCTCTTTACTAAGCGTCCTTGGGAAGAAGACGACTACGGCGATGTGAAGGGACAAGACCAGGCGAAACGGGCACTGGAAATTGCCGCAGCGGGAGGCCACAATCTGTTGATGGTGGGACCGCCAGGATCAGGGAAAACCATGCTGGCCAAGCGTCTTCCGACAATTCTGCCCCTTATGGAACCGGATGAAGCAATCGAAACGACTCGTGTCCATAGCGTGTCCGGGCAATTACCGCCTGAGTATCCTCTGTTAACGATCCGTCCCTTTCGCGCCCCGCACCACAGCATCTCGGATGCCGGACTCATCGGGGGAGGAACGGTTCCCCGACCGGGAGAAGTATCTCTGGCGCATAATGGCGTATTGTTTTTAGACGAATCCCCGGAGTTTCGCCGGCCAGTTCTTGACGGATTACGGCAACCGTTGGAAGACGGCCATGTGACGCTCACACGAGCCAGCGGTTCGCTCCGTTATCCTGCGCGATTCATGTTGATCGCTGCGATGAATCCCTGTCCCTGCGGATACTATGGGGATCGCGCGCGCGAATGTGTCTGTACGGCTCAGCAGATTCGCCGCTATCGAGCCAAATTGTCGGGACCGCTCCAAGACCGAATCGATCTGCACATCGAAGTCCCTCCGGTATCCATGCGCGACCTGCGCGATGAGGGTGCATTGCCGGAAAGTTCTGCCATAATTCGGTCGCGGGTTCTGGCGGCACGAGATCGGCAACGTTACCGATATCGTCAGGATGGGATTCCCTCGAATGCGCAGTTGAAGCCGCGACTCGTGAAACGCTATTGTGGATTGGGTTCTCATGCTGAAGCGCTCCTCGAACAGGCGCTGACCAGACTCGGATTGTCTGCCAGGGCCCATGGGCGCATCGTGCGTGTCGCAAGAACCATTGCCGATCTCGCGGGCTCTGATAAGATTGAAGCGCTGCATGTGGCGGAAGCAATCCAATACCGCAGTCTCGATCGCCGGATGGAGTTTTGAGGGTTCCCCGTGTGGCCCAGCGTGAAAGTCTTTCTCTGGTGGTTCATTGTCGGCGCGACGATGGCGTTGGCCGTGATCATGCTTCAGGGCGGTCTTCGGGAAGCTATGCAGGCGCAGGGGTCGGTGTGGGAACTCAAATTGGTTGAGTTGCTTACGACCATCCTTGGAGGAGGGTTATTGGGTGGTTGTATTGCATTGATTCTGGATCGTATCAAGAAATCATAACGAATCATGTGTGCGTTCCCGGAAAATGAGGTCTTCGATGGACGTGGAAGTAGGTTCTAATCTGTATCACGATACCGACGGCATGATTGTAATCGAGGGGGTTCCGCAGCTTCAGTTGGCGCTGAAGCCGGCTACAGGCACATTGCTCGTGAGCTTTGCGTTGTTCGATGCGGACGGGAAGGTAACGGCGAAACTGAACGATAGCACTCTGATGTTCAACGAGAAGCGCGCCTACGACGTGACGAAAACTCCCAAGAGTTTCCTGCTTACGCATGCGGCATCGGGAACCGTCATTTTACAATTAGATGTAAAGGCCCCCGGTGTCGTGGCCTTTACCAAAGGGGAGTTTCATACGATCAAGGGCCATGTGTTTCAGGTATCCGCCGGCGAATGGAGAATCGATAAACTCAATGCCAGGGGAACAACCCACGACGCGAAAGGCGGGTCCGTCGTGATCGGCTGAAGCGGTGCAATGTGTTCTACCCCGCGACCGTCGGCACGATGACGACATGCCCATCTTTTAGCTCCACGGTCGCAGCATCTCCATCCCGCAACTCGCCCTTGACCAACAGACGGGCTATCGGCGTTTCAATTTCCTGTTGGATTAATCGCTTCAAGGGTCTCGCTCCATAGACGGAATCGTAACCACGTTCACCTAAATGCCGTAAGGCCATCGGTGTTACAGACAAAGAAATTCGGCGCTCCGCCAAACGTGCTCTCAATCGTTCCAGTTGGATTTCTACGATTTTCGCAAGCTGTTCCGATTCCAGGGGATGGAATACCACCGTCTCATCCACGCGGTTTAAAAATTCAGGGCGGAAATGTTCTCGTAATTCCATCATCACGAGGGAACAGACCTCGCTATACGATGCACGCCTTTGCTGTGCCTCAAGGATCTGCGGGCTGCCGATGTTCGATGTCATGATCAAAACCGTATTCTTAAAATCAACGACTCGTCCCTGAGAGTCCGTCAATCGTCCATCGTCCAACACTTGAAGCAAGATATTGAACACATCGTGATGGGCCTTTTCGATCTCGTCGAACAGGATGACGGAGAACGGACGGCGCCGAACGGCTTCGGTCAATTGTCCTCCCTCCTCGTAGCCGACATAGCCTGGCGGAGCCCCGATCAGACGGGCAACCGTGTGTTTCTCCATGTACTCGGACATATCGATCCGAATCAAGCTGGCTTCGTTATCGAAGAGCGTCGCGGCGAGAGTCCGTGCCAACTCGGTTTTCCCGACTCCGGTCGGACCGAGAAAGAGAAACGAACCGATGGGGCGGTTTGGGTCTTTGATGCCGGAGCGGGCGCGCATGACTGCATCTGCGACGGCTTGGACCGATTCATCCTGGCCGACCACTCTCTGATGGAGCAGTTCGCCCAGTTTTAAGAGTTTTTCCGTTTCACCTTCGACCAGCCGGGAGATGGGAATTCCCGTCCAGCTGCTTACGATCGCCGCAATGTCGTCTTCATCGACTTCTTCCTTGAGCAACCGGCTTTCTCCCTGTTTTTTGCCGAGCTGCTCCTGCTCCAGCGCCAGTTCCCGTTCGAGCCGTGGCAACTCACCGTATCGCAGTTCTGCCACGCGGTTGAGATCGTAGGCGCGCTCCGCACGTTCCATCGCCTGCTTGACTTCTTCCATCGCTTCCCGCGTCTTGCGCAATCGCGCGACAGAGGCTTTTTCAGACCCCCAGCGCACCTTGAGCGCTTGGAGATCACGTTGCTTTTCACCGAGTTCCTGTTCGAGCGTAGCCAATCGTGCCTGGCTGGCCTGATCCTGTTCTTTGCGTAAGGCCTCCCGTTCGATCTCCAGCTGCATGACTTTCCGCGAGACTTCATCGAGTTCAGCCGGCAGACTGTCGATTTCTGTGCGTAAGCGGGCAGCCGCTTCATCGACAAGATCGATGGCTTTGTCCGGGAGAAAACGATCGGCAATGTACCGGTTCGAGAGTTTTGCAGCGGCGACTAGGGCCGCATCTTTGATACGCACACCATGGTGCACTTCGTAGCGTTCCTTCAGCCCTCGCAGAATCGAAATGGTATCTTCTACCGTCGGTTGATCCACCAACACCGTCTGGAACCGTCTTTCTAGCGCGGCATCTTTCTCGATATGTTTTCGATACTCATCCAGTGTTGTCGCGCCTATCAGATGCAACTCGCCTCGGGCCAGCATGGGTTTAAGCAAATTGGCGGCATCCATGGCTCCTTCAGCCGCACCTGCCCCAACGACTGTATGCAGCTCATCGATGAAGAGCAAAACTTGCCCCTCCGACGCCTGCACCTCTTTGAGGACTGCTTTCAAACGCTCTTCAAACTCGCCGCGAAACTTCGCGCCAGCCACCAGCGATCCCATGTCGAGGGTGATGACACGTTTCTTCTTCAACCCTTCAGGGACATCCCCCTTGATAATACGGATGGCGAGTCCTTCGACAATAGCGGTTTTCCCGACGCCTGGCTCGCCGATGAGTACAGGATTGTTCTTGGTTCGCCGTGAGAGAATTTGCACGACGCGGCGAATCTCCTCGTCGCGCCCGATGACAGGATCCAATTTCCCTTGTCCGGCCAACCGGGTAAGATCGCGACCATATTTTTCCAAGGCCTGGTACGTGCCTTCCGGATCCTGGCTGGTCACACGCTGAGAGCCACGTATTTGTTGCAAAGCACTCAACAGCCGATCTTTGGTCAGGCCCAACTTCTTGAAAATGCCCCCTTCCTGGACCATTGCGAGGATGACATGCTCAACGCTGAGATAGTCGTCCTTCAATGCGCGTTGTTCATCTTCGGCTTTGGTCAAAATCTGGCTCAGACGTGATGTCACATGGAGTTGTCCGGGCGTCGCTCCAACGACTTGTACTTGAGGCAACTTGGCCAGCGCCTGCTCCACGGCCTGGCGTACAGAAGGCCCCGACAACCCGGCCTGCTCGAGAAGCGAGGACGCAAGGCCTCCATCTTGCTCCACCAAAGAGAGGAGAAGGTGTTCCATATCGATCCCCTGATGACTCCGTCTTAAGGCATGGGACGACGCGGTCTGGAGGGCTTCTTGTAACTTGATGGTCATACGATTCATGTCCATGGGGTACTCCTCTTCGATCCGTCGTGTGCGCTAGACGGAATACATAATCATAGGGCGCCGGAAGTCAACCTCCCATGGACGAGTCCGCCGGCTTGACCAGAGAAGTTTCCGCAGTCTATGGTCTCTCATGTCACGCATTCTCGCTGAAACGTTCCTACTCTATCGGAATGCCTTCCGGAAAACCGGTGAATCCCTCGTTCGCGGCTGGGTCATTATGGTGGCCGTGGTAGGATTTGGGGCTCTGCTGTTATTCGCTATGCAGATCGCCTCGGCGCTTGGCATGATTGGAGGTCTTCTGCTCGGCGCGGTGAATGCCCTCCTGGTCGGCGCGACCTTGAGTCTGATCGAGCAGTCGATCAGTCATGCACGGGCACTCTCCTTCCGCGACATTCTTGGCAGCGTAGGCCACTATTTTTGGGATGTCATAAGCATCGGGTTCATCTTATGGTTGCCGCTCATGGCACTCGATCTGAGCACGCAGGCGAACCCGTATGGACAGGTACTCTCGTACGCGGCGCTCTTGCTCATTTTTCTCTTGCTGAACCCGACGCCGGAAATTATCTATCAAGTCCGGTATGATTCGCCGTTCGACGTGCTTAAGACATCATACAAGTTCGTCCTTGAGAATTGGGTTGAATGGTTTCTTCCGTTTGCGTTGATTCTCCTTCCCTTCGTTCTCTCACCCATGGGGCTACAATCATTGTTTTCTCTCTCCAGTCGAATGGGGAGGGGAGCCGGATTAGATTTTACGCAGCTCCTCACGCTGCCTTTCACACTCCTCGGTGGGTGGCTGGACTATGTGGGGATCCCGTCCTCGATCAGCTGGTACTTAGGACTGTTGCTCACTCCACCGCTTGCTGTAACAATGTTGCTGTTTCGTGGCCATCTCTTTGCATCGTTGCATGGGGTATCGCGACGCCAGCGCCGATTCATCTCGCCAGTTAAATAGGGATGAGCAGTGTGGGGAAAGAAAAAACTCTCATCACTTCTAGTTAACGCCGTGCAAGCCTGCTCAGCCCCGTTGGAGTATGCAGCAGTGGTTGATATAGACAGGATTTAGTTTCTTAGATCCCTTGAGTAACACAGAAAAATAATGTATGGATTTGCATACAGCCTCTACAGGTAACCTGGCATCTGTCAAGGGGCCAGAAAGGGCTTCACCTGTGCGCTTGTCTATCTTTTGGCGAATCGTCCTCACGTCTCTCGTCATCATCGTGGTAATGGCGGGAGTGAATCTCTATGCCTTGTTTCAATTGCGCCAGTTGACGGCCTTAAGTGCCAACATGGCCACTCACCATTATCCGGCGATCGAAGCAGCCAAACGTCTGCTTACCATCCTGTATGCTCAACTCAATAGCGAGAAGAAGTATCTGGTCGTACGTGACGCAACATTTTTGCAGCATTTCGATGAAGAGGTCGACGAATTCCATCGCGGGGTCCAGGCTCTCCAAACTCAGGAACTTACCCCACAAGGCATTCAGCTACTCGAAGATGTCAAGCGACTGCAGCAAGAACGACTCTCGATTCTCCGCACAGAACTGGAAAAACACGTGTTGTCTCCGCCTTCACCGTCTGTGGACTATGAAAGTCGGAGGGACGCGTTAATGGACCGCATAAGTACTGCGCTACAACAGTTTATCGATCTTCATGCGACGGGAATCAGTGTCGGCGTGAGCCGGTCGCGGGAAAGCTCTGCGCAAGCCGAAGCGGTAACAGAGCAATTGGTTCTGCTTGCTCTGGTATTCGGCATTGCACTCGCCGGTTTTGCCAGCTACACGATCCTGCGCCCGCTTCGCCAGTTACAGACCCATATCAAGCAAATCGGGCACGGTAACTTCCGCACCTCGCTGAACATTCGGGCTCCCAGTGAGTTGAAGGATCTCGTCGACGCTGTAAATTGGATGGGTATAAAGCTACAAGAGTTGGACGATATGAAGGGGGAGTTTCTCGCCCATGTCTCCCATGAATTACGCACGCCTATGGCCTCGATCCAGGAGGGGACTCATCTCCTCTTGGACGAGATTCCCGGCCCCTTGTCGCAAGAACAACGCACGACTTTGCGCATCATGGCTGAGAGTAGCCGCCGGCTCATTACGCTCATCTCCACTATTTTGGATCTCTCTAAGATGGACGCCGGCATGATGGAGTATCGAATTGTCCCGACGGACCTCAAGCGCATCACAGATATGTCCATCAACAAGGTTCAACTCCTTGCTGATGCCAAGCATGTGCAGTTGATACTGGAGGCACCTTCCCAACGTGTGTGGGTGAAGGCTGACGCCCTTCGCATTGAGCAAGTGCTGGACAACTTGCTTTCCAACGCCTTGAAATTCAGCTCGGAAGGGGGCATTGTTAAGGTAGTTATGAAGCCGGACCCGAAAGCGGGGGTCTTGGAGGTAAGCGTGATCGATGGGGGACCCGGTATTCAAGCCGAAGATCTGCCTTACATTTTCGAACGCTTTTACCAGGGAAATACCAAGACTAAACACGCTACACCGGGGAGCGGGCTTGGGTTGGCCTTAGCAAAAAAAGTGGTCGAGGCTCACGGAGGACGGATTTGGATAGAAAGCGAAGCCAAAAAAGGGACAATCGTACGGTTTATATTACGTCTCACGAAACCTGGAGAAACGGTATGAAGTGGGCCCACAGGGGCCTAATCCCGGGAGGCTTAGTCTCTGTATTGCTCCTCGTGGGATGCTCGGCATGGGCGCCAGCCCCTCAATTTTCACAGCCTTACTTCATAGCAGATTCGGGTGAGGCGAAATCGCTTCAGGCACTAACGAAAAAACAGGAGGCGCTCACTCTGAAGTGCAACGAGCGCAATTCATGTGACCACGTCTACTTTACACGCGCTTTATTGGGGCTCTACGAGAGTCGTGATAACGCCTCTAAGTACTTCGAAAAAGTGATTGCCGCTTCACCCAAAAGCCAGCTGGCTTCATCCAGCAAGCTCTGGATCGAGCTGCTCGAACACCATGCCGCGCCCGTTGAGCAATCTTGGTTCCAATCGGTCATGGCCGCCCCAGCCATTTCACAGAGTCAGGCAATCTTGGCTCAGGTGTCGGATCGGCTGGTGCGGGACTTGCTTAATAGAGAGCTCACTATCCATCAACTACAGACCATGATAGAAGCAGACTCCCAATCACTGGAGGATCTCCAGCGAGAGTTGGCCGAACGTGATCGTAAGGTGGAAGGCAAGAAAGAGAGTGTAAGAGGCTCGACCGATACCGGCGCCTTGCTTCTTCTGCACAAACAATTGATGGATCGGGATAAGAAAATAGAGGAATTGACGAGCCAATTGGAAGCGTTGAAGCGCATCGATCAGGAGATGCGGGATAAGGTTCGCCCTGTCCGCCCCCCATCAACGGCAGTCCCGCCCTCGATTCCGCAGGAATCAACGACACCGTAGAAGGAACTTCATGGAAAAAGAACATATTCTTGTAGTCGACGATGAAGAAGGATTGTTACATCTTGTGAAGATGCGGTTGACCGCTATGGGTTTTGGCGTCACAGGCTGCACAACCGGGCGTGAAGCCATCGCCGCAGCCAAGAGGGATCGGTTCGACCTTGCCATTACCGATCTCCGTCTGGGAAGTGAGGACGGATTGGATGTGACTGAAGAACTCCTGAGAATACATCCGGGTCTTCCGGTCATCATCTTAACAGCCCACGGCAGCATCCCCAATGCCGTAGAAGCCATGCAGCGTGGAGCATTCGGATATCTCACCAAACCGTTCGACGACAAGGAACTCAAGGCCAAGATCGATGAAGGGCTCTCGCCGCAACGGATGAGAGGAGAGATTCAACGACTCAAATCGCTTGTCAATGAATTGTATGGCATGGAAAACATCGTTGCGCGGAGTCCTGCGATCCAGCGCGTACTCCAGCAAGTCGTGCAGGTAGCAGACTCCGACGCGACCATCCTCTTTTTCGGAGAAACCGGAACGGGAAAAGAAGTGTTCGCTCGCATCGTCCATTCGAACAGCCGACGTGGCAAAGGACCGTTTGTGGCGCTCAATTGCGCGGCCATTCCCGAAACGCTTTTCGAGTCAGAGCTCTTCGGGCATGTGCGAGGCGCATTTACCAGCGCACATGGAGCCAAGCGTGGCCTGTTTCAAAGCGCTAACGGCGGCACGCTCTTCCTCGACGAGATCGGGGAAATGCCTCTTTCAATGCAGGTTAAATTGTTGCGGGCCGTACAGGAAAGAGAAGTCCGTGAGGTGGGCTCCGAGGTTGCAACCAAGATCGATGTGCGGATTATCGCCGCGACCAATAAAGATCTCGGCGAAGCGGTCAAGAGCGGCTCTTTTCGGAATGATCTGTATTATCGTATCTCTGTCGTCCCGCTGTTTATCCCGCCACTCCGCGACCGGCGGGACGATATTCCATTGTTGGCCCAGCATTTCTTGACCGCGAGTGCGCGACGGGCGAACAAATCGTTGCGTGGCTTTACTCCGGCGGCCCTCAATCGGCTGATCGCGCATCCCTGGCCCGGAAATGTGCGCGAACTGGAAAATGTCATTGAAAAGGCTGCCGTAATGACCCGTCAAGACATGATTACGCCGGACCTCTTGCCTTCGATGGGCACATCCCCGGATACACCGCTCAAGCCGCTGACTGAAGCGAAGGAGGATTTTGAGAAGACCTACCTCAAGAATGTACTGCAACTCACTGGTGGCAACATCTCACGCGCAGCTCAGTTTGCGGGACGCTATCGAGCAGACTTCTATAAAATGCTCAAAAAATATGGCTTGCACCCCTCCACGACGAAGCCTAAAGCGGACGCCGATCTTGGCGAACTGGAAGAGCAGAGCAATCTCACGGAAGCAGAACGCTAGTCCGGTGGTTTTCTTTGTTTGAGCAATCGACAGAATCTGCCCAGCTTCTCCCCGCCAGGAGGGTGAATAACACGCGACAGGCCTGTCGTGTTTATTTATCCCGTTCGGCCTGCCCGGCTAGGGTTGGGTCGAAGAGGCCACCTTGACTGAAGGACGTACCAGTCCTTCTGCTATTAAAACCGAATAACCGAGGCTTCAGCTGGGTTGTTTAAGAAAAGCAGGAGAGACTGCCGTTCGTCTCTTATCGTTTGCGGGAAGAGCTGTGCTCTGTTCTAACCAACGTGGATATGACCTCCGTGATTCGCTCGGCCACCTTCGGGCCTGGAGTATCGAAGTCTACTCCGAATTCAGATTCCTTGACCCATTTCACAGTCGCGCGATCGATCAGCAATGGTACAGGGTCTCCTGGTACAAAAATTTGCAGTGAGAGGGTCATCCCGATTGAGACCGGAGCATTTCCTGTAATGTAGCTTCCGCTCAACGAAAGATCTTTGATAATCCCCTCACCGGCAACCCCGTCCCGTAGGTACCGCACCGGCACCAACTTCTTAAGGCGATGATTTTTTCGGAGCACAAACCCGGTCATTCTCTCTCCTTTCCAGACGAATCATTCCTGTTCATGAACTGATCCGATTCTACTACCAGGCTTGTACTTTGGACAGTGAATTGTGCCGCCGGTATCACCGGTATCAGAGGAAGAAGGAACCTGCGCGCAGGCCCTTACGAGGAAACATAGACCTCCTTAGAAGCCTCTAGGCTAGCGTTTCAAGAGAGACTTCCTGAAGGTGTGTATCCGGCGGCGTAATACGATAAACCGATGAAGAGCTGGCGAGAGGAATTGAACCATCCAACCGTCGCCGGGTCGGCCCAGAAACTTGCCTCGCCGGCTCCTGCGGAGGGGGCCAGCCCCCTCGCACGCTCCCCACGAAGGGGACACATCCCCTTCGAAACCTCTAGGTTGGAGGTTCAACTGTATGGAGCTGGCGAGAGGAATTGAACCTCCAACCTGCGGTTTACAAAAACCAATCGAAGTACTTTCTCCAGATCAGGCAACCTCGCACAAATCAGATGAAACCCTTGATGGGAGCGGACTCTAGCGCCTTGAGATTGTTGCACCAAGTTGCACTGAGTGTGATGGATGTGAGGGCTGACGGTTACAATTACGGTTACACTTGGTGAATTGAGGGAGGGGCCACGCCTAAAGCGTGGCCCCTTCTTATGGCCACTGATTGGTCGTTGTAGTTGTGTCATGTGGAGGGCAGGGGTACACTTGTGGCCTCCACCAGCGCTGGACCACTGCGTCAGGTTAAGGTGATACTGTGCCATGGTAAATAGGATGGTAACTCCCGTTTAAGCAGCAGGTAGGAGGCTAGCGTGAGACCACACGAAGACCCATTTGAGACAATCGAGCATGCCTTGAGAGTAGTCGGGAAATTGGGTGCGTCAAGCGTTCCCAAGCGCATTGGCCAAACTCAGGGAATGCTATACGCGATACGTGATAAGGGTCGAAGTCTGAGTGAGCTTCAAAGTGTCGCGCAGTTAATCCGGGGGTGCGCAATCACGTTGATGCATGTAGCAGCGGATCTTGATAGAGCAGGTGGGAAGAAGAGCAGGCGGCATTCAGCCCTCTCAAACTAATACGACCCAACACTTGTATAGCCCCCGCAACGCTAGCACACCTCAATTAGCTTATCTGCCCCCCGTGCACCCTTGGGAGGGGTAGCAGGGAGTTGAGGGTGGTATAGTCCATATCACCAGGCTGACAGTGCCTTGGGAAAAGGCCTCTGAAATTTTTGGCAGGAAACAAAAGGAAGATAGAAAAGGGTCTGATTTGAGAGAAAAAAGGATTTTTGAAGATTTTGGGGGCAGTTTGGCGAGAAAGCTATTACAAATCATTGGCTTGCGTACATTTTGCTAAGTGAAATGTCCGCGTGAACCTCGCGGTGACTCGGCGGGAAACCCCCGTCGTCGTCCCATGACACCCCTCCTTGCCCATTATGAACCTTATCAAGGTGTTCGTGAAAGCGAGGCAGTACCCCGCTGAGTTGTCACAAAAGGAAGCAGAAAAGCGGCTAAAGCGCCCACAGTCCCATGCGTCGAAATATGAATCGGGGGAACAGCGGCTTGATTGTAATTGAGTTTGTGAGAGTGGCAACCGTGCTTCGGGTGGCTCCGCCAGATGTGTTGAAGAAGCTCGTGTGACGCGACAAACTGCTCCCTTGAAATGTCAAGCAACTACAGCTGTAAGCTCCCCTGTCAATGAGACACGATCAAAGGTGAACTTCTGGCTTCAAGTTGGGCCCGATACGTGGCGGGCGGCAGGCCCGCCAACGCATCATGGGGCCGCTCTTCGTTGTAACTC
>Ga0187892_10001779_pt1 | contig 47130 bp, 25 predicted proteins | sample MA1701073metaG_FD_139345 | JGI IMG/M metagenome (GOLD analysis project Ga0187892, IMG submission 139345) | Bio-ooze microbial communities from a basaltic lava cave in the Kipuka Kanohina Cave System on the Island of Hawaii, USA - MA170107-3 metaG ...
ACGAGCTTCGCGAGAGCCTCGCCGAGCGCACCGGCATGATCGAGTTCCTCACGAACCCGAACACGCGCGTGGTGCCGCTCCTCGCGTCCTCGGGCGAGCGGGAGCCGCTCGCGACCGCGTACGTCGATCCGGCGAGCGGCCGGACGCACCTCCGCGAGGTGAGGCTTCCCGCGCTCGAGCCGGGCCGCGCGTATCAGCTCTGGTACGTGGGGGTCGCGCCGAACCCCGTGAGCGGCGGCGTCTTCGGACGCGACGCCGCGGCCAGGGGCTACGCCCATGCCGGCCCTCGGAACCTGGGGCCCGACACGGTCCTCGCGCTTTCGATCGAGCCCGAAGGAGGAAGCGCCGCGCCGACGCAGGCCCCGTTCGCGCTCGGGTCGCTCGAGCGCTGACCGGCCGATCTCGCGCGCCGCAGCGGAGTTCGCCGCAACGCCGCGCCGCGCGCGGACCCGCGGATCGGACCGGGATTCGCTCGGCGCCTCCCCTCACATTTCGTTCCGTTCGGCGATCCGAGCTCGCGGATCGGGTCGAATGGTGTCAAGGGACTTTCCGGACGGCCCGCTGAACGCCGTCTCCGGCGCCGTCCGGCGCGCTCGCGGCCGGTGCCGCGCCCCGGCCCGCGGAGGTCGATGGGCTATTCTTGATCTCGTTCCCGGCCGGACCGCTCCCCGGCCGCGCCGCCGTGAGACCCGAACGAGTCTTTTTTCTCTCTTTCTCTCTCTCCTAGCCCCGATCGCCGTCCTCCCGAACCCGGACCATTCACTCACCCGGCTCACGTCTCGGCGCGTGCGGGTCACGCCCGCGCGCCGGCCGAGTCGCGGCCGACAACGCACGAGGGAGACCGAGGACTCGATGGGTATTCAAGCCACCGCCGAAGCGCCGGTCCCGCCGGCCATTTCCGTCCCCGCGGCCGCGTACGAGGCCGGCCGGACGCTGTCGATCGGGCTCCCGGTCGGCCGGAACCAGCTCGACTCGAAACACCTCCGTATCAAGCTCTCCGACGGCCGCTGGCTCGTCGACACGCAGACGCGCGTCCTCGGGCGGTGGCCCGACGGCGATCCGAAATGGATCCACGTCTCGTTCCCGGCGCCCTCCGGCGGCGCGGGGCCGCTCGTGTTCAACATCGAGCGCATCGCTGGCGCGCCGGCGCTCGGCGCGGCCATCGCGACCCAGGCGGACGGAGCGCTCGAGATCCGCGCGGGCGGGCACCTGTTCGGCGTCCCGACGACGCCCGGCTTCGGCGTCATCGACCGCGTCCAGTCGCCCGACGGCTCGTGGATCCTCCCCCCGGGCGGCGCCGGAATCGACGTCGTCGTGGTCGGAGACACCGGCCAGGTGTTCCGGGCGAAACGCGAGCGGGTGTGGCTCGAGGACAACGGGCCGTACCGCGCGGTCGTCGTCTCGATGGGCCAGCTCGCGAGCGCGAACGACGGCGGACGCACGGTGCTCGCCAACTACCTCCTCGAGCTCGAATTCGACGCCGCGCGGCCCGGGCCGCTCGTGCGCGTCACGGTGCGAAACGACGACCAGGCGGTGAAGCGGAACATCCGCTTCCAGGGCGTCTCGATCGTCGGCACCTTCTCCGTCGACGGCCACGACATCTCGGTCACCGCTCCGACGCCCGAGCCGCCTTTCTCCGTCGCGACGACGGGCGAGACGACGGTCATCCAGGGGACGTCGGCGTATCCGGTGAAGGGCCTCGAGGACCGGCACCTCCGGAACCCCGACGGGCTCCGGGCCGGTTACGAGATCTCCTCCCCGTCGCTCCGGAGGAGCTACGGCGTGGGGAGCTATCCGCCGGCGCTCTACCTCACGGCTGCCGACGATTCGAACGAGGTCTTCGCCTCGCTGCGCCACGCTCCGGGTGACTTCGGCGCGATCACGTACCGGCAGAGCGGCGAGCTCGAGTTGGGCCTCCTCGCTCGCGAGCAGGGGCCTCACGCGATGCGCTTCGGCACGTGGAAGACGCGCGAGGCGATGCTCCTCTTCGGACGCAAGGGGTCGATCGACGGGCGCGCCGAGGCGTTCGCGTTCCAGTACCCGCGCCTCGTCCGGCCGTCGAACATCGCCGTGTGGAACCGGACGGGGGTGTACCCCTTCCAGCTCTCGAACCTCGAGGGCCGCGCGGCCGCCATTGCGGCGGCGGGCGGCCGTCCGCGCGACCTCGAGAACTGTCCCGAGGCGCCGTTCCGCGTCGCGTATCACTACGCGGGCCAGACCGGCGGCTCGAACCAGTGGGACGCGGGCCACGACTACTGGTTCGCATGGGCGTCGTCAGGGGACCCGAGCGCATACCTCATCGCCGAGGCGTGGGCCGACTACCGGACCGATCACGCCGTGCCGCACGCGGGAAACTCGACGCCGGTGAACGCGGGCGAGATCACCGTCACCTCGAACGACGAGGTGTTCGACACCGGCCATCGCCACTCGCGCTACCAGCCGATCTGGTTCTGGCACACGGGTCAGATGCGCTTCTCGATCGGGTCGCACGACGAGTTCTCGAGCCTCGTCGGGAACGACCGCATCCGCGCGCGCTACATGGAGAGCCGGATCACGTCGCGGCTCATCGAGCTGGGCGCGATCTACTCGGCCTTCGGGCGCGACCGCGGATGGCCCGACGCGAGCCTCCTCTACGACCGAGTGCGCGACTACCTCGGCGTCATGCTCTCGCTCCGCTACGACCTGAACGACCCGAACGGCTCGAAGGGCTGGGCGAACGAGCCGGGCCAGCGGAGCCGCGACCCGCGGACGTTCTGGGCGGCGAAGCCCGGCAAGGGCGACCCGCGGAAGGACGTGACGTTCATGGTCGCGTCGCTCCTCCCCCAGGCGCTCGTCACGTGGGCGCAGTACGCGCCCCCGGGCGATCCGCACGCCGCCCTCGCGCGGCAGCGGGTCGTCGACCTCGCGGACTTCGCGTGGGAGTACCTCGTCTGCAAGAACGCGGACCCCACGTGCCGCGGCACGCTCTTCGACTTCGACACGCGGCCCGGAACCCCTCCGGTCCCGAGCCACGGCGACCCGGCCTACGTCGAGGACGGGCCGCCCGACCTCTACCACCCGCTCTACGCCGCGTTCGTCGGCGCGTACCTCCAGACCCGCGACGCGAAGTACCTGCGATATGCGGCCTACTGGTGCGAGGCGCAGACGCGGCGCGGCGCCCCGTGGGCGACGTTCCACCGGCCCGATTTCCAGGCGTTCTGCGCGGCGATGCTGAAGCCTTGATCGCCGGCGGCAGAGACCGCTTCCTCCTCTTCTTCGTTTCGTTTGCGCACGAAACCGACACGGCCGCGCGCGGGCCCGGCTCCTCCGGCCCGCGCTCGGCCCGCGTCGTTTCAGGTCGACGCCCGAAACGGTACCAGGTACCGTTTCCGGCGTTTCCGCGGGTCGGCGCCCGAAACGGTACCAGGTACCGTTTCCGGCGTTTCCGCGGGTCGATCCGCCGCTGGACTCAGGTTGTACGATAAGGTCCGCGGCCGCCCGGCCGGGGTCGCGACCGACGACTCCATGAGCGCACCATCCCCGAAGACGCCGAGCCCGACGCCGAACGCCGACTCGCGCGGCGCGCGGCCCCCCCGCATGCCGCTCCTCGAGTGGCTGCCGTGGGAGAAGGTCCTGATCTGGGGCCTCTTCCTCCTCCTCGTCTACACGCTCCGCCACTTCTTTTTCATCATCTTCATGACGTTCATCCTCGCGTACGTCATGCGCAGCGTCGTGCGGCGCGTCATGAAGATCTTCGGGATCCGCGACGAGAGAGTCTGGCTCGAGCGCGCGCTCGCCGTCGCGGGGTTCGCGCTCCTCCTCTTCGGCCTCTACTCGGCGGGGGACTTCCTCGCCCCGCAGATCTACCGGCAGGGCGAGGCGCTGGTGAGCCGCGTGACGCAAATCGACCCGCCGCGCGAGCTGAACAGCGTTCTCGAGCGGACCGTCGGCGCGTATCTCTTCCGCCGCGAGTACGGGCAGCAGGGCGACCCGGCTTACGAGAAGGCGTTCGAGGAATTCTCCGCGCGCGGTCCGAGCGCTTCCGCCACACGCTTCCCCGAGCAGATGGAGGCGATCGAGAAACGCTTCGAATCCGAGCAGAATCTCCGCATCCGCGACGAGATTCGCCGCCGCGGAACGGGCGACACGCTGTGGAAGGCGTGGTTTCTCCGCGACAAGGCGCCCGAGCTGATCGCGAAGAACCGCGACGCGCTCGTCGCCGAGTGGGAGAAGATCTACCGCGACTCGCTCCTCCTCGGCGGCGAGAGCGAACGCCTGCCGCTCGAGGAGCTGAAGAAGGCCCCCGACTTCGAGGAGCGGCGGGACGAGCAAGTCCGGCACCTCGTCTTCGCGAAGGTCGAGCGCGACCCCGAGCAGCGGGACGCCTACCGGCGGGAGTGGGAGGACTACCTCGCCCAGGCGGCGATCACGACGCTCCGCGGAACTCCCGGCTGGGAGAGACGGTTCGGCGACTTCTACGAGTCGCTCCGGCGCGAGGATCCGTCGCCGCTGCCCGACGGACGGCCCACGTGGGACTACGACACGTACGTGGCGCTCGCCGCGGCCTATCGCGAAGGCGAGGCGGCGTTCACCGCGAAGCTCCGCGAGACGATGCCGTCGAGCGACGAAGAGCGCGTCGTGAAGGCGCACGAGCTGTTCGAGACGGAGCGGCGCCGCAGCCTCGTCGACGAGTGGTCGCAGGGAACGACGTACATCCGATTGAAAGAGGCGGTCTCCGGCTACGCGGAGTCCGGACTCAAGGCCCTGGCCGAAGGGATCCGGGGCGCGATCGGGCAGCTCGTGACGCTGCCGGTCCAGTTCGCGCTCTCGCTGCTCCTGAGCCTCTTCATCACGTTCGACATCCCGCGGCTGAAGCGCGGGGTTCTCCGGCTCCGGCGGAGCCGGGTGAGCGACTTCTTCGACGAGATCGCGCCGGGTCTCTACAACTTCGGACGCCTGATCGGCCGCGCGTTCCAGGCGCAGGGCGTGATCGCGATCTTCAACACCGTGCTGACGTTCATCGCGATCCGGCTCCTCTCGATCCAGAACGAGGTGTTCCTCTGCGCGATCGTCTTCGTCTGCAGCTTCATCCCGGTCCTGGGAGTCGTCCTCTCGAGCGCGCCGATCGCCGTCGTCGCCATCGTGCAGCCCGGCGGCTCGATCTTCCTCGCTCTCCAGGCCGTCGCCGCCATCCTCGTCATCCACTTCATCGAGACGAGCGTGTTGAACCCGAAGATCCTGGGCGACATGCTGCACCTCCACCCGGTGGTCGTGCTCGCCGTCCTCGCGGTGGGCGAGCACTTCTTCGGCGTGTGGGGGCTCCTCCTCGCCGTCCCGGTGACGGTGTTCATCATCCGGGGCGTGATCCTGCACGAGGGGATCCCGGGGCTGATCGAGGACGACCCGATCACGGCGCTCGAGAAAGAAGTCGAAGAGCCGCCGCCGCTCCCGGCGCGAGCCGCTCCCTCGCCGCAGCAGCCGAAAGCGCCCGCCGCGGGCTGACGATCCGGCCGGCCGGCGGCACCCGCCGCTACCCGCGGAGGCTCGCGATCACCGCGTCCGTGAACTCGCGCGTCGTCGCCTCCCCGCCGCGGTCGCGCGTCAGTGCGCGCCCCTCGGCGTAGACCCTCGCGACCGCCCGCTCGATCCGGTCGGCCGCTTCGCCCACGTGCAGGTGCCGGAGCATCATCGCCGCCGAGAGCGTCACCGCGGTCGGGTTCGCGACCCCGCGCCCCGCGATGTCCGGCGCGCTCCCGTGCACCGCCTCGAAGACCGCGCAGCCCTCGCCGAGATTCGCCGCGGGCACCATTCCGAGCCCGCCCACGAGGCCGGCGCCGACGTCGGAGAGGATGTCTCCGTAGAGGTTGCCGAGAAGCACGACGTCGAACCGGGCCGGGTCCGCGACGAGCTGAAGGCCCGCGTTGTCGACGATCATCTCGGCGTACTCGATGCGCGGATAGTCCAGGGACACCTTCCTCGCGCAGTCGATGAAGAGCCCGTCCGAGAGCTTCATGATGTTCGCCTTGTGGATCGCCGTCACCTTCTTCCGCCCGTGCGTGCGGGCGTAGTCGAAGGCAAACTTCGCGATGCGCGTCGACGCGCGCTCGGTCACGACCTTGATGCTCTCGACGACGCCGGGCGCGACGACGTGCTCGATGCCCGAGTAGAGGTCCTCGGTGTTCTCGCGCACCATGACGATGTCGACGGCGGGGAACGGGCACTTGACTCCCGCGAGCGCCTTCACCGGGCGGAGGTTGGCGTAGAGGTCGAGCGTCTTCCGGAGCGCGACGTTGACGCTCGCGAAGCCGGTGCCGATCGGCGTCGTGATCGGGCCCTTCAGCGCGACGCCGCTCTTCCGGATCGACTCGAGCACTTCCCGGGGCAGGGGGTCGCCCGTCCGCGCGATCGCGGCGGAGCCGACCTCGAACGACTCCCAGGCCGCGCGGAAGCCGGCGGCCTCGACGATGCGGATGGTCGCGTCGACGACCTCGGGCCCGATCCCGTCGCCGGGAAGAAGCGTCACGACGGGCAGCGCGGGCGCGGGAAGCGTCATCGGGCGCGCGAGTCTAGCACCGGCCGGAAAAACCGTTCCCTTCCGGTCCCGCCGGTGTCCAAGCACCCGTCGGGCGGAACGCCCGGCCGTCCTTGTCGACTGCCTTCGAAGCCGGCCAGCTTCGAGAGAGCCCGGACGTCGCGCCTCATCGCGTCGCCCGACAGGCGTCATCGGAGGCCGAGGACGGGCTCCGGCTTCTTCGCGAGACGAGAAAAAGCCGGGGTCGAAATCTCTCACGTCCCGAAAAGGGAAAGGAACGCCCCTCCGCCATGAGACAGAGACGCTTCGTCCCGATGACGGTTTTCGCTGCGATCCCGCTCGTCCTCGCCACTCTTTCCGCGAGCGAAGCGAGCGCCGAGCCCGGCGGCATCTTCGGCCGCTCCGGCCGCACCGCGGGACAAACCTGCGCGACCGCGTCCTGCCACGGGGCGGGAAGCGGCGGCTCGGTCGCGTCATTCGCGCTGGCGCCGCTCGATCCGACTCTCCCGCCGGCCTCGCTCGGATACGTGCCGGGCGCGACCTACGCGGTCACGGTCTCCGTCTCGGGCGGTCCCGCCGCCGCGCTCGGGTTCAACTGGGACAGCGACGCCGGAGCCGGGATCGTCACGGACCCGCTCCGCACGCGGCGCAACGGCGCAGCCTCGCGCCCGTCCGAGTTCACCCACTCGTCGGCCGGCCGCTTCCAGAGCGCGTGGTCGTTCCAGTGGACGGCGCCCGCGGCGAGCCAGGCGGTCAACTTCTGGCTCATGGGGAACTCCACGAACAACGACGGGAAGGAGACGGGCGACGCCCCGACCGCGCCGGTGACGGCGCAGCTCCTTCCCGTGCCGGTCGATCTCCTGAGCCGCGTCGGCAACGTCAACGCCGGCGCCGGAAACCCGCTTCCCGTCCTCCTCGTCAACGGAAGCCACGGCGACGAGCGGCGCGTCGTCGAGATCCCGACCGGCACGACGCCGATGGAAGTCTCACTCTGGGCGTACCCCGGCGCGCCGCCGGCGATCCCCTACGTCGTCTACGCGCTGAGCCGCGAGAACCGCGCGGCCGACGTCGTCAACATCCCGCGCGGCGTCGGGAGATTCTCTTTCTCGATCCCGCTCCTCGGCGGCACTCCGGTGACGGTCGTCAACCGCCTCGGCCACGAGTCGAAGCTCGGCGCCCCGCGCATTCCGGGAACGCCGCTCGGCCCCGGGAAAATCTTCCGGCTCCCGCGCATCCCGGCGAGCGTCGCCGGGGCGCGGATCACGCTCCAGGGGCTCGTGCCCGACTCGACCGCGCCCGCCGGCGTGGCAGTGACGAACGGCGTCGTCGTCTCGTTCCTGTGACGGCGCGGGGTGAGTCCCGGCCCGAGACACCCATCTCGACACGGAGGCCGAAAACGGGGAGAATCCGACACTGGCCGCCTCGCCGCAACCGCCACAACGGGAGCAGCGCCCGCCCCCCCATCCATCACCATGATGATGACCGCGCTACGATTCTCGGCCCGCTCGGCCGTCGCCCTGGCCGCCGCCGTCGTCCTCGCCTCCGCGTTCGCCGACGACGCCCGAGGGAGCTCGGGCGGGATCTTCGGCCATTCCGGCCGGACGCCGAATCTCACTTGCGCCCTCGCCACGTGCCACGGCCCGGCCGCCATGCCGTCCGTCGCCACGTTCACGATGACGCCGCTCAACCGCGAGCTTCCCTCGACGATGCTCGGCTACGTTCCCGGCGCTGCGTACACGGTGACCGTCCGCGTCACGGGCGGGCCGGACGCCGCGCGCGGCTTCAACTTCGACAGCGACGCCGGAACGGGCCGCAACATCAGCCCCGTCACCACGCGGAAGAACACGTCCCCCCTCCGGCCCGCGGAGTTCACGCACTCGACCATCGGCCGCCTCCAGCGCGAGTGGTCGTTCGAGTGGACGGCGCCGTCCGCGCGCCAGACCGTGTCGTTCTGGCTCATGGGAAACTCCGTCAACGGCAATGGCCGCGACACGGGCGACGCGCCGTCGACTCCGGTCACGATGCAGCTCGATCCCGTGCCGGCTGAAGTTCTCTGCCGCGTCGGCAACGTGAACGACGCCGCGGGCGACCCGGTTCCCGTTCTCTTCGTGAACGGAAGCCGCGGCGACGACTCGCGCACGGTCGAGGTGCCGACCGGCGACACGCCAATGGAGATCGCCGTCGAGAGCTATCCAGGCGCGCCGGCCTCCATTCCGTACGTGATCTACGCGCTCCGGCGCGCGAACCGCCCCGACGACGAGGTGACGCTCCCGCAGGGCGTCGGCCAGTTCTGCTTCACGATTCCGCTCACGGGCGGCTCGCCGGTCGTCGTCGCCAACACGCTCGGGCACGAGCCGAACCTCGGGTCGCCGCGCGTGCGGGGCACGCAGAACGGACCGGGTGTCGTTCTCGCGATCCCGCGCGTCCCGTCGAAGGTCGCGGGCGCGCGCATCACGCTCCAGGGGCTCGTCCCCGACTCGACGGCGCCCTCGCGCGCGGCGGTCACGAACGCGATCGTCGTATCGTTTCTCTAGCGTTCGCGCCCGGCCCGTCGATCGAGGAACGTCTTCCACGCCGCGGCGCGCGACGCGGGGTCGACTCCGCCCGCCGCCGCGTCCGGGAAGAGCGCCTCGAGCGCCCGGGTCGCGACCTCGCGCGGCGAGACGGAAAAAACGCTCGGCTCCCGGTCGCGCGCCCGGACCCCGGACGCAGACGGGGCGCCGTCGTCGAGGAGCGGGGTGAGGAGGTCCGCGTCCGCCCGTAGGCCGCGCCTCGCGATCTCCTCGGCCGCGACGAGGCGCAGGGGCACGCCCTTCGACTCGACGAGACGCCGCGCCGCGGCCCGGTCCCCGGCGTCGCAGAGCGCCTCGAGCGCGCCGATCGAGACGGCGAGCGACGCCTCGCCGAGCGCGATCTCGACGATCTTCGGGCCGTCGTCGGGCCGGCGCAGGGCGCCCATCGCCCGGAGCGCGTCGGGAAGCCCCGGCCGGAACGCGCCCCGCCCTCTCCGAAGCGAATCGAGCCCGAGGGAGACGGCGTCGCGCGAGCCCGACGGGTCCGACGACGCAAGGAGGAAAAGCGCCGCTCCGCGCGTGAACGGCTCGGTCGCGTGCGCGTGCTTCCGGGCGAGATCGCGGTCCTTTCGCTCCGAGACGCGCGCCAGCGCGGCGAGCGCCGCGGCGCGGCACCGGTCATCGGCGCCCGCGCGCGCGCCGATCTCCCGGAGCGCCTCGCGGCCCGCGGCGCCCCGTCCGGAGAGGGCGAGCGCCAGCGCGCGCGGCGCGGGCGCGTCGGTCTCGAGCCGGCGCGCGAGGACCGGCACGACGTCGGCGTCGGGGAGCGGCGCGAGGTGCTCGAGCGCCTCGACGACCAGAAAGTCGCTCGCGCCGTCTCTCGCGATCTCGTGGAGCGCGCGCCGGGCGACGCCCGCGTCCCGCGTCGGGCCGAGGCCGGCGAAGATCGCCGCGCGCGCCGTGTCGGAGGCGAGGCGCGATCCGAGGACGAGCTCGACGTACGACGCGACCGAGTCGCCGCCGCAGCGCGCGAGGGCGTGAAGGTGGCGGTCGAGGAGCGCCGCGTCGTCCGGCGGGCCGAGCCGTTCGAGGAGCGGAGCCACGGCCTCCGGCGCCCGGAACGCGGCGAGCGCCGCCGCCGCCTCGCCGCCGACTTCGGGATCGCCGAGGAGGGAGACGAGAACGGGCACGGCCCTCCGGTCGCCGCGCGCGGCGAGCGATCGGATCGCCTCGGTCCGCTTCGGCTCGGGCTCGCGCGCGTTGGTCGCGAGGGCCTCGAGGAACGCGGCCTCGGGCGGACGGCCCGTCCTCTCGAGCGCCCGGAGTGCGGCGGCGGCGGTCTCCGGATCCGGGTGGCGCGCGAGGCCTTCGAGCGCGGACCGCGCGGCGGCGGACTCGAGCCGGCCGAGCGCCTCGACCGCGCCCCGCCTAAGGATCGCGTTCGGCCCGTTCGCGAGCGCGACGACGAGACTCTCGCCCTCCGGGCACGCGTACGCGGCGATCGCCGACTGGACCGCGATTCGCTCCGCGAGCGGAGCCCGCTCGAGCGCGTCCTCGAGGCCCGCCATCCGCCGCTCGTCCAAGACGATGAAACGGAGCGCCGGCAGCGCTTCCGCGACGCCGGCGACGTGCAGGTCCCTCAAGAGGCGCGCGAGGTCCTCGCGCTCGGCCTCCATGAGCCGCCGCGCGAGGTCGGGAATCCGCGCGGCGAGCGACTCCGGCGCCGCCGCGCGCCATCGGAGCGAGAGGAGGAGCGCCTCGGCCCGGTGGCGCGCTTCCGGGTCTTTCGAGGAAAGGGCCTCTTCGAGCGCGGCGCGCGCGGACTCGCCCGCGAAGTAGAGCACTCGCGAGGCCCGCTCGCGCACGGCGTAGTCCGCGGAGGCGAGATCGTCGACGGCTCTTCGGATCTCCGCTTGAGAGACGGAAGCCGGCGGCGGTCGTGGTGGTGGTGGAGAGGATTCCTGCGCGCGCGCTGGATTATCGAGAAGCGCGAGGACGGCGAGGAGCGCGCCGAGCCGCGCGTGGCGACGGCGGACCGAGGGTCGCATGGCCGGCCGCATTATGCGTCGCGCACTCTCGACGCGGCGTCGCCTTTTCGCCACGGGGGGCGCCCTCCGCGCGCGGCCGGAGGATCCGGAACTCCGAGGCGCCCAAAGGCTTCGTCGCGAGAGGCGGCGCGGAACGCGCTTCGCGGCGCCACGGGGTCGGGAACGAGCGGCCGGCCGTCCGGGCGATCTCCCGTTCGCAGGTCCGACGATCGACGCGGCGCGACCCCTCCTTCCCGCGAGGGACTCCCTTGGATCTCGATCGCTTCTTTCTCTCTGCGCTCGGAGCGGCCGTCGCCGCGGCGCTCGCGCTTCCGGCCGGAGCCACGGAAATCCTCCGCGTGTCGAGCCACGGACACGAGGGGATCGGCGCGGGGCGGTCCGTCACTCCGATTCCCGACGTCACCGGAGACGGCGCTGCGGAGATCCTCGTCGGCGCCTTCGATCCCGACGGCTCGAGCGATCTGGGCTCGATCGCGGTCTACGACGCCGTGAACCGCGCGTTCGTGTGGGAACGGTCGTTCCGCAGCGCGCTCGATCCGTCGTTCGACCGCGGCGTGAGCCTCGTCGCGCTCGGCGGAGATCTCGACGGCGACGGCGTCGATGACGTCGCGGCCGGGCCGCCCTACGCGCAGGCCGATCCCTCGAAGCCCGAAAAGCGCGAGAGCAAGGGCGTCGTCCTCATACTCTCCGGATCGAACGGACGGACGATCCAGAGGCTCACGAGCGCCGAGGAAGGCGAGCGCTTCGGCACCGTGCTCGCGCCGGCGGGCGACTTCGACGGAGACGGATCGCCCGACCTCCTCGTCGGAGACCCCGACGCCCAGAGCGTCCCCGGAACCGTGAACGGCGGCGTCCTCGTCGTCTCCGCGGCGACCGGAGCGATCGTCGCGCGCTTCCCGGCGCCCCGGTCCGGCGAGCGGTTCGGCGCGGCGCTCGCGATGGCGGGAGACGTCGACGGCGACGGCATCGCGGACGTCGCCGTGGGCGCCCCGAACGCGTCGAGCGCCGGCGCGATCGGAAGCGGCGCCGTCTACGTCGTCTCGGGATCGAGCGGCGCGATCCTCTCGACGCTCCACGGCGAGCCGTTCGAGCTCTTGGGGGCCTCGATCGCGATCGCGGGGGACGCCGACGGCGACGGGCTTACGGACGTCCTCGCCGCCGGACCGACCGGCGCCGTGCGCTGCTTCTCGCTCGACGGCTCGCTCCTCGCGCGGCTCTCGCCCGAGGGCACGGGCCCCGTCGCCATCGCGGCCGGTTCCGACGCGACCGGCGACGGCTCTCCGGACGCCGTTCTCGGGCATCCCATGGCGGCGGGCGAGACCGGGTCGGTCGAGGTGTTCTCGCTCCGCGAGGGCGGTGGCGCATTCTCATTCGGCGCGTGGAACGCGGGCCTCGGGCTCGGCCGGCCCCTCCTCGGCTACTCGGTCGCGTTCGTGCCCGACATGGACGGCGACGGCGCGGCGGAGATCGTCGCCGGGTCGCCGCGCGCCGAAGTCCCTCGCACGCGCGACGCCTCGGGCGTCGTCGTGATCGCGAGCCTCGAGAACGAGATCGTTGCGCGCGCCGGCAACGTGAACCGCGGCCGAGGCCCCTCGGCCGACGTGCTCTACGTCGCCGACTCGACCGGGGGGCTCGCGCGGACGATCTCGGTCGCCACCTACGTGCCGCTCACGGTCTTCGTCTCCGTTCCGCCCGCCGCGACGGGGCGCACGCCCTACGCGCTCTTCGCGCGGTTCGGCGCGCCGAATCGATCCGACCTCGACGCGCTCCCGGGCGGCCTCGGCACGGCCGTCTTCCCACTGCCGCTCGCCCGGCCCGCGCCGGCGACGCGCGTCGTCGCCTCGACCCTGCCGCCCGGCGTCCTCGACCCCGGAGCCCGGCGCCCGCTCCGGCCGGGCGAGCCCGCTCCCTCGATCGCGGCGATGCTCCCGCTCGGAACGCGGCGCCCGATGACGTTCGCGCTCCAGGGGCTCATCGCCGACCCCGGCGCGGCGAACGAGGCGGGGCTCTCTCTCACGAACGCCATCGTCGTGATCACCCGCTAGACCCGTCGAACCGCGCGCGGTCTCCTCCGCCCGCCACCGGGCCGCCGCGGCGTGCGCGAGGCCGCGCGGCGAGCGATTTGCGCCTGCGATCCGAGCGAGGCCGCTCGAAACGGCGTCGTTCGCTCCCGGTTTCCGCCCCGGCATCCGGCTTGCGCCGAGGGGCCGCCGACCGGCGCCTCCGGAGCGGCCGCCATCATGACGAAGACGAGAGCAACCCACGCCGTCCTCATTCTCGGCTTTTGCATCTCGACCCGAGCGCTCGCGCAGCCGTCGTGCGCCGAGTGGTCGTCGGGCGAGTTCCCGCACCCCGGTCCGGGGGGGGACGTCGCCGTCCTCGCGGCGTTCGACGACGGGACGGGCCCGAGTCTCGTTGCAGCGGGCCGCTTCTCGGCGGCCGGCGCGTGGCGCGCCGAAAACACCGCTCGCTTCGACGGCCGCGCCTGGTCGCCGCTCGGGCGCGGGCTCGAGCGGTCCGGCGGACGGGCGACGGTCGCGGCGCTCGCGCAGTACGGTCGCGACCTCTACGCGGGCGGATGCCTCACGTCGACTGACGATCCGGCGGCGCGCGACGTCGCACGTTGGAACGGGAAGCGCTGGTCGGCCGTCGGTCCGCCCGGCGCAGGTCCGCTCGGGGTCACTTCGCTCGCCGTGTTCGACGACGGCACCGGACCCGCCCTCTACGCGTCGGGCACCGACCGGGTGCACGCTCTCCCGATCCTGATGCGGTGGGACGGACGGGAATGGACGTCCATCGCCGAGCCCCGAGGGGGACCGATCTCGGCGCTCGCCGTGTTCGACGACGGCACGGGCCCCGCGCTCCACGCGGGCGGCGGGTTCACGTCGATCGGAGGCGTCGACGCGCGCCACATCGCGCGTTCCGACCACGGCACCTGGCGGCCGCTCGGGAACGGAATCGACGGCGCCGTCTTCGCCCTCGCCGTGCACGACGACGGCGGGGGGCCCGCGCTTTTCGCGGGCGGAGCCTTCCCGGCGAGCGGGCACGTCGTGCGATGGACAGGAAGCGAATTCCGGAATCTCGGCGGTGGGGTCGACGGTGTCGTGGTCTCGCTCGCGAGCGCGAGACTCGGGCCGCGCTCGCGGGCCCTCGTGGCTGGCGGATACTTCGGCGTGGCGAACGGCGCTCCCGCGAGGAGCATCGCGAGCTGGGACGGCCGCGAATGGAGCCCGCTCGGCGGCGGCATCTACCAGCCCGTGTCGTGCATCGCTGCGGTCGATCTCGGCAGCGGTCCGACCCTCTTCGCGGGAACGGAGTTCCGCGTTCCGCCCCCGCCTCCGTTCTCGGAAGAGCCGAGGTCGCTTCCGATTCAGCGGCTCGACGGCGAGCGGTGGAGACCGGTCGGCCCCGGCTTCGACGCGGCGCCCGTCGCGGTCGTTTCCTTCGACGATGGCACGGGGCCCTCCCTCTTCCTCGCCGGCCGGTTCACCCAGGCGGGCGGCGTCGCGGCAAGCGGCATCGTCCGGTTCGACGGCCGCTTCTTCGCCCCCCTCGGCACGGGTCTCGACGGCCCCGGATCGGAGGCAAGAGCGCTCGCGGTGTTCGACGACGGTGGAGGCTCCGCGCTCTACGTTTGCGGTCGCTTCGACTCGGCGGGCGGCGTCGCGGCCCGGAACGTCGCGCGGTGGGACGGCGAGCGGTTCGCGCCGCTCTCCTCCGGCTTCGACCTCCCGTGCTCGTCGCTCGCCGTGTTCGACGACGGCACGGGGCCGAAGCTCTACGCGGGCGGCGATTTCACGAGCGCGGGCGGCGTCGCCGCCGGCCACGTCGCCTGTTGGGACGGCGCCGCGTGGAGCGCGGTCGGCGGCGGGACGAACGGCCGCGTCAGAGCGCTCGCCGCCGCGGGCGACGGATCGGCACCGGTGCTCGTCGCCGCCGGAGGCTTCCGGCGCGCGGGCGGGACGCCCGCCCCGAGGATCGCGAAATGGGACGGAGCTTCCTGGTCGTCCTTTTCCTCGCCGCCCGACGGAGACGTCTTCGTCGTCGCGGGATTCGACGACGGGTCCGGACCGCGCGTCGTCGCCGGCGGCACCTTCGAGACGATCGGCGGAGTCGCGGCGCCGGGGATCGCGGCGTGGGACGGCGCGGCGTGGTCGCCGATGGGCCGGGGCGGCGCGGCGGGCGATCGGATCGTGGTCGCACTTCACGCGGCCGACTTCGGGGTCGGCCCGACGCTCCTCGCGAGCGGGTCCCTCTGGAAAGGGCCGTTCGACTTCTCCTCCGCCGTCGCCGCCTGGACCGGGACCCGGTGGTCGCGCCTCGGATCGACGGCGTCCTGCCTCGCCCTCGGCATGGCGACGCTCGACGCGGGCGGCGGACCCGTGCTCTACGTCGCCGGCGCGTGCGGGCCGTCCGGCATCTCGTACGGACTCGCGCGGCTCGACGAAAGCGACGCGGCGGCGCGTCGCGGCAACGTGAACGCGCGCGGTGCTGAGCCGGCGGACGTCCTTTTCGTGAACGGCTCCGCCGGGTCGCCCGGGTGCCGCCGCGTCGTGACGTCGGCGTTCGTGCCGGCGCGGATCGAGATCGCGCTTCCCCCCGCGGGAGGGAGCGGCGACTACGCGCTCTGGTGCCTTGACGGCGGCGCCGATCCACGCTCCGCGTGGGACGGGCGCTTCCCGGACCGGTCGGGAAATCCCGTCCCGCTCGGCCGCTACTGCCGGGCGCTCCCGATCGAGAACCTGTTCACGACGGGCTTCACGCCGTGCCCGATCACTTTTCCGGCGGGGATCGCGACGCGACCCGCTTCGGCCGCGCGCGCGGGCGCGCTCTGCCTGCTGCCGGGGCGGGCCGCGGGGCGAGCGCCCAACGCGTTCGCGCTCGCCTTCCCGCGGGGCCTCTTCACGATTTGCGGCGTGATCGCCGATCCGGCCTCGCCGAACGCGCGGCCCGTGAGCCTCGTGAACGCCGTGATCGTCGACTCCCGCTGACCGGACGGACACGCGCCCTGGGCCGCCCGCGAAACGGATCGGGGCGGCGATTCTGGTACCGTTGGCCGCATCATGGACGAGGTCGACGCCTGGCGGCGCGCCGCGGAGGCGGCCCGCCGCGCGGCCGATCGCGCGCTCCCCGGGCCGGACGGCGCGGACGCGACGCCCGCATCGCTCGAAGCGCGCGTCGCCGCCCTGGCCGACGCGCTCGTCCGCGAGCGCGCCGCGGCGGACCGGCTCCGCCGCGAGGTGGACCGCCTCTCGCGAGCGGGGCGAAAGGGCTTTTTCCGCCGCGTCGCGCGGCGGCTCCTCGGCCTCGCCGGCGCGCGCGGCGAGGAGCCGCCGCTCGAAGCGCTCGAGCGCGGCCGCGGCGGCTTCGATCGCGTCGACGTCGGCGGGGGCGAGATGGGCGTGTCGGGCTGGCTCCTCCTCCCCGACCGCGAGTTCTCCTCGTTCCGCCTCTTCGTCGACGGCCGGCCCGCGGGCGAGACCGAGGCCGAGTACCGCGAGGACATCGCGCGGGACTATCCGTGGATCCCGCACGCGACGTTCACCGGCTTCCGCTTCCGCGCCCCGGCGCCGAAAAAGACGCGCTTCCGCCTCGACGTCGCGGGCCACCAGCACGGCCAGCCGGTCGCGCGCCTCTCGAGCCTCGGCCGAGCCGACGTCGACGACGTCGTCCCGGCGCCGCCGCCCGCTCTCATGGAGCGCGTCGCAGCGACGAGCGATCCGCGCTTCTTCCGCCTCCTGGGCCGGAAGTCCTACGGAGAATTCCTCGAAGCGATCGAGCGGCACAGGGGAGTCGCGTCCGTCAGGCGGATGCTCGACTGGGGGTGCGGACCCGGACGGGTCACGGCGCATTTCCTCCTCGAGCACCCGTCGATCGAGGTGCACGGGTGCGACGTCGATCGCGAGGCCGTCGAGTGGGCGCGCGCGCACCTCCCGCGCGGCCGGTTCGAGACGGTCGGCCTGTCGCCGCCGGCGCCGTACGAGGACGGCGCGTTCGACGTCGTCATCGCGTTCTCGGTCTTCACCCATCTCGCGCGGGACGCTCAGGACGCGTGGCTCGCCGAGATCAAGCGGCTCCTCGCGCCGGGCGGGCTCCTCCTCGCGAGCGTGCAGGGCGAGTTCGCCGCCTGGTTCGCATTCCCCTACGCGTTCCGGCACGCGACGGCCGCGCCGGGCGAGGAGCGGCGTCTCGACGACCGCGTCGCGCGGTACCGGATCCCGCCCGAGCTCCTCGACGCCGGAATCTACGACGGCGTCAGGGACGACGCGCTCGCCTCGGTCGTTCCGGAAGGCTATTACCGCTGCACCTACCAGACGCGCGAGTACACAATTCGCGAATGGGCCCGCCAACTCGACGTCGTCGAGTACGTCGAAAGAGGCGTGGGCCAACATCAGGATCTCGTCGTGATGAGACGCCGGGACGGAGGGCAGCCATGAGGGCGGCGGCGGCGGCGACCGCCACGCTGGCGGCGACGCTTTTCGCGCTCGCGGCCGCGGTCCCGGCGCTCGACGACGGGCCGCCCCGAGTCCCGGACGAGCTCGTGCCCGCCCTCCCCCGCTACGAGATCTTCGCGAGCGCGGTCGCGGTCGACGGGACGAGCGCGTGGCGCGTCAGCGCGATCGCGCCGCGCGCGTTCGGGTGGACGGTCGTCGCGAAGGAGGACCCGGGACGTCCCCCCGCCGGGCTCCTCGGAGTGGAGGAGATCCTGGAGCGGGTCGCGGTCTGTCCAGGCGAGAAGACGACGCTCGCCCGGACGCTCGCCGAGCCGTTCCCGTCGGAGAGGCTCGCGTTCAACCGCGCCAACGGCGTCATCGGCGAGGCGTATCAGAGCCTGTATCCGGGCGCCCCGCGGCTTCGGCGCGTGAGCGTCCCGATTTACGCCGATCTCGACCGGATCAAGAGGGCTGAAGGCCGGTACGTCGATTGGCCGAAGAGCTTCGTGCGGCTCGCTCCGGAAGAGGGCTCCATGCTCGAGTATCCCGACGCGCCGGACGGGCCGGAGCGGCGCTGGCGGGCGTACACGGAGAGCGATCCGGGCCCTCTCCTTCAGAACTTCGAGTACGGCCTCGTCCTGCGCGAGCGCCGGATGGGGCCGGCGCTCGTCACGACCTACCGCCTGTCGGGGCCGCGGACCGAGTGGGTGAGGTCGTTCACGGGCGCGGACGTGCTGACGCCGCTCCGCGCGCCGAACGGCTACCCGGCGTACCTGCTGACGACCGTGATCGACCTCGACATCGAGTTCAGCGTCGGAAGGCCCGGCGACGGCTCGGTGCTCGCGTTCATGGAGGAGACGCTGCTCGCGCTGAAGGCCCGCGCCGAGGCCCGCTCGGCCGAATGACGCCTCCCACGACGAGGTGAGCCCCGATGCCGATTCCCGCCGCCGCCGCCCTCTTGCTCGCAGCGCTCTCGCTCGCGCCCGCCTCGCCCGGCGCCGCGCCGCCCGCGCCCGACGGCGAAGCGCTCCTCCGCCAGGCGTGGCAGCTCGTGAAGCGGCATTTCTACGACAAGAAGCTGCACGGAGTCGACTGGGACGCGGTGCTCGAGAAGTACCTCGGACGGATCGGCGTCGCGGAGACGACGGAGGAGATCCACGGGATCATCAACCGGATGCTCGGGGAACTGAACGCGAGCCACACCGTGCTCATGGACGGCGACGCGTACCGCATCCTCGACGCCGAGCTGAAGGGGATGGATGTCCTGCAGACGGGCGTCCAGGTCGAGTGGCGCGACTCGGGATTCTTCGTCCGCGCGATGTTCGAGAACGGGCCGGGCGAGAAAGCGGGGCTTCTCCTCGGCGACCGGCTCGTCTCGCTCGACGGAGTGATCCCGGAGCGCTCCGAGCGGCTCCTCTCCGCCGTGCACGACAACCGGTTCACGGGCGAGCCGCTCTTCTTCCTCGACGCGGACGGCGAGAAGCCGATCGAGATCGTCGCGCAGCGCGGCCCGCGCGCTTCGAGTCGGTTCCGGACGCGCCTTCGCCCCGAGAAGACCGGCGCGGTGCGCGTCGCCCGCGAGAGCGTCACGGTCGAGGAGATCGACGGCTACTTGATCGGCCGGCTGCACGTCTGGTACTTCCCGATGGGCGGGCTCCTCGACGAGGTGACGAAGGCGCTCCGCGGACCGTTCGAGGGCTGCGACGGGCTCGTCCTCGACATGCGCGGCCGCGGCGGCTACGAGCACGTCGGCTGGGCGATCATCCAGCTCCTCTCCTCGGGCGCGGCGCGGTTCGACGGCGAGATCGTCGTCCTCATCGACGAGCAGACGCGGAGCGCGAAGGAGATTTTCTCCTATCGATTCAAGGAGGCGAAGCTCGGGACGCTCGTCGGGCGGACGACGCCCGGCTCGGTCCTCGGCGCCGTCTTCCGCTCGCTCGAGGACGGTTCGGTGCTCATGATCGGCGGCCGCGACGTGCGAGTCGGGAGGGGCGTCTCGCTCGAGGGCCGCGGGGTCACGCCCGACGTCGTCGTCGAGGAGGGGATTCCCGACTACGCCGCCGGCCGCGACCCGATCCTCGAGCGGGGCATCGAGGTCGTGATCGAGAAGATCCGCGCCCGGGAACGCGAGCGCGAGCGCCGGCGGACGCGCACGGCGCTCATGCCGCTACCGACCCGCGCCGCGGCGCCGTGACGCGAACGCGAACCGGCGCCGACGGCGCGCCGTGCGGGTCGCGATCCGCGTCTGCTTGCATCGAGTCGTAGGCGAAGGCCGAAAGCGGCTGCTACTGCTTCGGCGCCCGCCCCGACGAACACCGAAGCGCCTCCAGGAGTCGCTCGGCCGTCATCGGTACTCGATCCGCACCGCGTTCGTGACGCTGACGCCGGTCGGGCTCGACAGATCCTCGAGAACGCCCTGCACGAGGATCGGCTTCGGCCGCGCGGTCACGCGGGGCCGGAGCGTGATCCGGAAGGGAGCCGACTCGGGCCCCGGCCGCTCGATCACGCTTCCGGCCACGAAGACATTGCCGACGCCGCGCCCGCGGATCGCGAACCGCGGCTGCGGCGTCGCCCCAGGGCGGAATGGCGTGGGATTCGCCGCGGTGCCGAGCACGGCCGAACCGGAGCGGACGGCCGTCGGCCGCGGCGCGGCGTCGTCCCAGAACCAGAGGCCGTAGCGCGCGTCCGCGCGAGGGCCCGCGAGCGCGGCGCCGAGCGAGAGCCGGCCCTCCTCGCCCGCGCGCGCGAACACGGTCCGATCGGCCCCCGCGCCCGAGAGACCATTGACACGAAGCACCCTCTCCGGCGCAGAGACCGCGCTCGCCCCGACGCCGCCCGACATCGCGGCCAGGATCGCCGTGCGATTGAGGAGGAGCGCGACGCCGCCGCTCGTCATCGGGGTGACGAGGTCGGCGAATCCGTCCTCGTCGAAGTCGGCCGCGCGGAGAGACCCGCTCGAAGGCGGCAGCGTGGCGTGCGCGCCCAAAACGTCGAAGCCGCCCGGACCTCCCCATCCGAGCACGGTGAGGGAGCCGCCTTCTTCCACCGCGAGAACTTCGGGCGCTCCGTCGCCGTTCATGTCGGCCGACGCAAGCCGGTCGACGTTCGAGCCCGTGATCAGCCGAGCCGCGCGAGCGAGATCCGGACCGTGAACGATCGTGACTCCGAGTCCGAGGCGCGCGTGAGCCACGGCCGCGTCGAGCTGGCCGTCTCCGTCGAAGTCGCCCGTTCGGATCTCGCGCGCGCCCGCGACGAGCGCGCCGAAGGACGGTCCCCGCGCGAACGTTCCGCCGGCGCTTCCGATCCAGACTTCGAGGTTCGCGAGATCGAACGTGTTCGGACGCCCGGCGGCTACGGCCAAGACGTCGCAGAGGCCGTCCGCGTTCCAGTCGGCGGGGCTGACGACGACGTCATGCAGTCCGACGGCGAACGATCGCGGCGAATCGAACGATCCGTCCCCGCGGCCGACAAGCCACTTCACTTCGCCGGAGGTGCCTCCGTAAACGAGATCGAGCGCCCCGTCGCCGTCAAGATCCGCGGCCGAGACGGGGAGAACGCCCGGCCCGAGATCGAGATTGCCGATGCTCCGCAGGGCGCCGGTCTCATCGCTGAGGAAGATCCGCGCCGGCAGCGGACTCGTCCGGAACTGCGTTCCCGACACGACGACGAAATCGGGAAATGTGTCGGCGTTGAAGAGGCCGCTCGCCACGTCGGCGCCGTACGACGTCGATGTCGGAGTGCGGCGAACGAGGCGGGCTTCGCGAGCGCCGCCGGCGCCGTCCCCGTAAGCGACGCCGACGCCGGACAAGGTCGCCACGACGCAGTCCGTGCGACCGTCGAGATCGACGTCGGCCGTCTCGACGGCAGCTCTGCCCGACGGGAGGCTCGACCCGGCGACGGAGAATCCGGAGCGAACGCTCCGTCCGTCGCCGAAGTGCGCCGTGAACGCCGTCGCCGAGATCGCGGCCAGATCGCGGAACCCGTCCTGGTCGATGTCGAGGAGCATGACGGTCGAGGCCGTTCCCGGAAACGCCCTGGGCGATCCGAACGCGAAACCGCCGAGGCCGCGCCGGAGGTCGACCCGGCTCTCCGAGCACATGAGAAGCTCGGGAATCCCGTCTCCATCGAGGTCGCCGGCGCCGAGGCCGGTGATCCGGTCCGTCGTGGAGAGTTGTCCCCAGAAGTCCACCGAGCCAGGCGTGCAGCGGAAGAGAAAAGCGTCTCGATCATTGAAGCTCGTGACGACGTCGTCGCATCCGTCACCGTCGAAATCCGCGACCGCGACGGCGCCCGGCGGGATGCCGCTCCCCGCGGTGGAAATCGAACGGACCGGCTGAGAGAAACCGAGCGCCCCGTCGCCGATGAACACCGCGACCATCGGGGGGCTGGGATAATGCCCGCCGCCGATGCCCGACACGACGACGTCCTTCAGGCCGTCGCCGTCGAAGTCCCCGATCGCGACCCCGTCGAGGCCCAATCTCCAATCGAACGTGATTCCGGTCACTTCGCGGAGCGCGAGCGTCGCGCCCTCGGAGCCGACGCCGAGCACCGACAATCGCGGCTCGATTCCCCTCCAGTAGGCGAGGATCAGCTCGTTCCGTCCGTCGCCGTCGAGGTCGCTGCTCGCCGCCGCGGGTCTGAACGAAGCTGAAGTGACGCCGCCCGGCACGAAGCCGCCGTCGCCCGTTCCCACCAGCAGATCGACCTCGCGGGAGTAGAAATCCTGGCCGACGATTGCCAGATCGACGAGCCCGTCGCCGGTGTAGTCGCCCGGCACGACGATCGCCGCCGGAAAGCGAATGGGAGTCGCCCTCTCCGGGACGTCCGGAAACGGCTCGCCGTCCCGGCCGAAGAACACCTCGACCCGCTGGAGCGGGCCCGTCCGGATCCCGGCGAGGTCGAGGAACCGGTCCCCGTTCAGGTCGGCGAGGACGGTCGAGACGAGGGAGCCCTCGAACCGGCTCGCGACCGCTCCTTCGAACGCAACTCTCCGCGGTTTCTTCGCTTGCGCGGCCGCCGGAGCGGCGACGAGCGCAAAGAGCGCGGGGGCGGCGAGGAGCGCGACCGTCCTCGGTCGACGGGAGAGTCCGCGCTTCGTCATGTCACTGTCCTTCTCGTTTCCCGGGGTCGATCCAGTCAATAGTGGCCCCGATCTCCTTGCCCATCAGAGGTCGGCGCGATAAACCGGCCGCGCGACGCCTTGCGGCGTCACGTTCTCGAATCCCGCCCGCTCGAAGACCGCGGTGACCCCGGTCCACGCGAAGGCCGCCGGGACGTCGCCGCGCCCCTTCGGATCGACCGGATACCCCTCGAGGGAGCGCGCGCCGCGCCGCCGCGCGAGATCCGCGGCCGCTCGGAGGAGCGCGGTGCCGACGCCCGACTTCCGCGCTTTCGAGCGCACGAAAAAGCAGACGACCGCCCAGTCGTCCTCGCCCGACACGCCGCGGAGCGCGCGCACGGTCGATAGCCTCGGAAAATCGCGCCGCGGCCCGAGACAGCACCATCCGACGGGCGCGTTCTCGCCGTCGAAGGCGAGGCACGCGTGGACGCGACCCGCCGTCACGAGCGCGCGAAACGACCGGCGGTTCTTTTCGCCCTTCGACTCCTCCCAGAGCTTCCCGCCGCGCGGCACGCGCCAGTGCATGCACCAGCAGCCGCCGCACGCGCCGTTCTCGCCGAAGAGGCGCTCGACGACCGCCCAGTCGCCGGGAGAGAGATCGCGAACGGCCAGGGCCGCCTCGCGTTTCGCCTTCTTCGCCATGAGAAGAGTGTCGCAGAACGGCTCTCGGCCCACCCGAGGATTCGCGCGCGGCCGCCGGGGCCGATCAGCGCGAAGACGGCGACGGGCCGTGCGAGCGATCTCGAAGACGTCCGGATTCTCGAGAGCCGCCGGGGCGGGTGGGAGAAAAAGCCCCGATCGACTCGCCGCGGCTCAGCGCGGGTCGAGCCCTCCCGCGATCTCCCGCACGAGCTCGTCCGCGCGGTAGATCCCCCGCAGCGCCTCGAGCATGCCCGCCGAGTGCACGGAGACCGAGCGCGCGGCGTCGTCGTCGTACACGAATCGCGACACGAGGCTCTGGATGTTGCCGTCGAAGATGAGGCCGACGAGCTCGCCCTGACGATTCACGACGGGGCTGCCCGAGTTTCCCCCGATGATGTCCGCCGTGCAGACGAAATTGAACGGCGTCTCGAGCCCGATGTCTTTCTGGCGCTCGATCCAAAGCTTCGGCACCTCGAACGGCGTCCTCCAGCCGAAGCTCGCGGCGCGGTCGTAGAGCCCGTAGAACGTCGTGTGCGGCGGGATCGCGTAGCCTCCGATCTCGTACCCTTTCACGGTGCCGTACGCGAGCCGGAGCGTGAACGTCGCGTCCGGGTACATCGTTCGGCCGTACGCGGCGAATCGGGCCTTCGCGATCCGGTCGCCCGCCTGCGTCAGGACGCTCTCGACCTCGTCCTCGACGGTCTTACGCACTTCGCGCACGATTGGGTCGACGCGGAGCGCGAGCCGGATCATCGGGTCGTCGCTCGTTTCGACCGCTTTCCTTCCGCCGTCGACGAGCGCCTTCCGAAACTCGGGATCGGAGAGCTTCGTGCCGGAAACGACCTCCTTCGCGAGCGCCGCGGGCGTCTTTCCGCCGAGCGCCGCGGTCACGAACGCGTCGCTCGCGCCCAGCTCGTCGCCCGCCTCGGCGAGCGCGTCGGCGAGCGTGGTCTCCTCGAGATCGGCGTAGACCGGCGCCTTCGAGAAGAGCGAGAACCGGAGCGAGTCGAGCTTCGCGTCGGTGTATTCTTCGAGCCTCTCGCCGTTCGGCTTCTCGACTTCGGCCGTGAGCTGGACGATCTGGCCCGCGATCGAGAAGAGCCGCGCGCCGCGGAAGCGCGAGAACGAGGACCGCTTGCCGAGAGCCTTCAGCCTCTCGGTCGCGGCGGCGATCTCGTCCCAGGCCCGGCCGGCCTCGGCCCCAAGCCTCCTGTCCTTCGCGACGAAATCGCGCAGCTCCTTCTCCGCGGCCGCCTTCCGCGCCATGAGCCGGCCGTCCTCGAGGCCCTTCAATTCGCCGCCCAGCGCCTTGAGCGAGTTCTCGATCCCGAAGATGTCGCGCTTCGCCCTCCGCGCCGGCTCCGGGCCGGCCGAGGCATATCTCGTGAGCACCGCGTGCCGCCGCCCGAACGAGCGGAGCCGCGTCGGATAGCTCTCGTCGCGCGAGTACTCGAGCTGCGCCATCGTCTGGAGCCGGTTGGTCGAGCCCGGATGCCCCGAGACGAAGACGAGGTCTCCCGCCCGCGCGCCCGCGTCGCTCCACCTCAGGAAGTGCGACGTCGCGGCGGGCCGGCCGTCCTCGTAGACGCGGAAGAGCGCCATGTCGAGGTCGAAGCGCGGGTAGTTGAAGTTGTCGGGATCGCCGCCGAAGAACGCGATCTCCTGTTCCGGCGCGAACACGAGCCGCACGTCCGTGAACTTCTTGAATCGGTAGAGCGCGTACTCGCCGCCCTGGTAGAGCGTGACGACGTTGCAGCGAAGGCCCGTCTTTTCGCTCTCTTCCTTCTCGATGCGCGCGATCTCCGCCTTTCTCTGGTCGTTCGCCTCCTTCGGCGTCGCGCCCTCTTTCACCGCGCCCGCGACGCGCGCGGTCACGTCCTCGATCGACCGGAGAACGTTGAGCTCGAGGTCCGGGCATGCGAGCTCCGCGTCCCGCGCCGCCGCGAGAAACCCGTTCTTCACGTAGTCGTTCTCCTCGGACGAGAGCTTCTGGATCGAGGAGAGGCCGACGTGGTGATTCGTCAGGACGAGCCCTTCGGGCGAGACGAACGAGCCGGAGCCGCCGTCGTTGAAGCGGACCGACGAGAGCCTTAGGCGGTCGAACCACTCCTGCGGGGCCGAGAACCCGTGGTCCTGCTTCAGGCGCTCGAGCGGCGGGTTGTCGAACGTCCACATGCCCTCGTCGAACGGGGCAGCGGTCGCGGGGATGGACATCACGGCGAGGGCGGCGAGACCGATCGGAAGCGCGAGTCGATGGCGCATCGTGACCTCGGATCTTCGGGACGACGGGAAATCGGCCGAGCATCGTAGCGCCGTTTCTCGCCGCGGAGTAGAGCCTTCAACCCCAACCGATTCTGTCTCGATCTTGCGAAGCTGTTGGAGGTCTTCGTCGGCCTCCGATGACGCCTGTCGGGCGTCGCGTCGAGGCGCGACGTCCGAGTTCGACGGCGGCCGGCCGGGTTCGAGAGGATCGGGCGGCCGGTCGGCGGCGGAAACGGGGGTTCGACATCCTCCGAGAGAGGGACGGCCCGGCGGGTCTCGGCGACACGATCGTCCTGCGGTGAGAGGAAAGGCGGAAGAGCGAAGCGGGTCCTGCGCGATGCGGAAAACGCCGCACCGGCGCTCTCGAGACGCGAGCCGCCGGTCGTCCGGCTCCCCTCGCTCCGGAGCGGTGAAGCCTCCACTTGCTCGACGACGGCGTTGACGCCGCGGGGCGCGCCGTGGCAAGATCGGGGCCCTCGCTCGAAGCCAGTCTCGTGGGCTGACGGGCCACCCGCTTCAGGAGACGTCGACCGTCGTGCGCGCGTCGCTGCTTTTTCGCGACCCGCGGGAAGAACGCGATCGCTCGTCTCGCCGCGAGCGCCTCGGGGCAGGCGTTCCCGGCGGACGGGGCACGGGAAGGAAGAGATTCCGTCGTCGCGCGCATCGAAAGAAAAGCGGCGCGCGATCGGTCGCCGACCCGGAGCGCGTCCACGACCGTTCCGGCGCGACTCGAAAGGACCGCAGCCCTGCGTTCGATGCCCCGCCCCTTCGCCAAGTCGTGGCCTTACCTTCTTCCCCTCCTCATGTCGTCGAGCGCCTGCTCGCGCGAGCCCGAGCCGCGCGAGGTGAGCGGCATCCGGAGCCTTTACGAGGCCGTCGAGCCGTCGCGCCGCGCCGCCTTCGGGACGGCCTACGGAGAGCTGCAAGCGGCGGCCTCCGCGGACGAGAGCCTTGCCGTGCCCTTCGAGTCGAAGCTCGAGTTCCGTGGGCTCGACCTCCCGGGACGCTTGAGGCTCACCGCGGGCCTCGGCGCCTCCACGCTCGACGGGTTCCGCGCCGACGACCTCCGGCTCACCCTCCACGCCCGATTGGCGGACGGACGAGGAATGACCGCGATCCGCGAGGTTTCCGCGCGGATCGAACCGAGCCATCTTTGGGCGGACCTCGACGAGGAGTTCGACTTCGGCGGGCGCATCACCGGTCTCGAGCTGTCGTTCGCGCTTCCGCCGGACCGGGCGTCGCGGGAAGGCTTTGCGGTCGTGCTCCGGCCGCAGGTCCACTACCGCGCGACGCTCCCGCCCGAGACGGCTCCGCCGCCCCGGAGGCAGGTCGTCTTCGTGACACTCGACACGTTCCGCGCGGACCACTTGGGCTGCTACGGAAGCCGGGTCGCGCGGACGCCTTGTTTCGACGCGTTCGCGAAGGAGTCCGTCCGCTTCGAGCAGGCGATCTCGGCCACGAACGTGACGAACCCGTCGCATGCCTCGATGTTCACGGGGCTCTATCTCAAAGACCACGGCGTGATCGACAACCTCCGCAAGATCGACCCGGCGATTCCAAACCTACCAATGCGGCTCAAAGGCGCCGGCTGCTCGACGGCGGCGTTCGTCAGCGCGTGGAACTTCGATCCCCAGGGCTCCGACTTCGGCCGGCTCTTCGATCGATACGACGGATGTGCGACGTATCACGAGCGCCGCGCGGAGGACGTGTACGCCGACGCGTTCGGGTGGCTCGCCGAGCACGCGCACAGGGACTTCTTCGTCTGGCTGCACCACTTCGACACCCATCTCCCGTACACGCCGCCGCCGCCCTGGAACACGATGTACACAACGCCGGGAACCGGCGAGCGCGTCGAGAGGCCGCTGGACACGCCCGAGATCGCGCACTGGTATTCCGCGTCGGACGACCTTCAGTACTACCGCAACATGTATCTCGGCGAAGTGAGCTACCTCGACCATCACTTCGGGCGGCTCGTCGACCGCCTGCGCGAGCTCGGGATCTGGGAGCGCGCGCTCGTCGTCGTCGTCGCGGACCACGGCGAGTGTCTCGGCGAGCACGGCATCTACCTCGAGCACAAAGGGCTCTACGAGGAGACCGTCCACGTGCCGCTCCTCGTCAAGTCGCCCGGCGGCACGCGCGGCGGCGTCGTCCGGGGCCAGGTCTCGACGGTGGATCTCTTTCCGACGTTGCTCGATCTTCTGGGGCTGCCCCCCGAGCCGAGCGTGCGCGGCAGGAGTCTCCGCCCGGCGATCGAGGCGGCCGTCGCCTCCGAGGGACCCGTCGACGCGGGAGCGGACACCGCCTACAGCCGGCACTCGGCTCTCGAGCAAGCGGCGATCCGCACGGAGAGGCACAAGCTGATTCTTGAGAGCTCCGACACGCGCTACTTTCCGAGCTACCAGACGCGCGCGGGCGACGTGGAGCTCTACGACCTCCGCCGCGATCCGAAAGAGACCCGCGACATCGCGTCGGAAGAGCCGGATCTCGTCTCGGAGTTGCGTGCGAAGCTCGATGCCTTCCTCTCCGACAGTCGCGGCCACACGGCCGACGAGATCACCGGCGAGGATGAGATCGAGCGCCTAAGGAAACTCGGATACGTGAAGTGACGGCGCGCCGAGCGGACTCGCCCCGTCCCGCGAGAACGACAATCCTCGGAAACCATTTCGGGAAAGCCCCTCTTGACACGCCACGCGAGACCGGCTCTCATGCCGGGTACTTCCCGTCCAGTCAGTGCGCCACGGGGTCGACCCCTGCGATCTCCGGAGCGCCCGTGCAGAGGATGCGCCGTTCGTCCACGGGTTCCGTGAGGTAGCCGGCCAGCGCGCCGAGAGATCGCGCCGAGGCCGCCGCGACGTCTCCCGCCGTCTTCGTCAACGGGAGTCCCGAAGCGCATGTTGTCGCCCGTGTCGCGCGCCGGATGGCACGCTCCGGCGCGCACCCGCGACCCTCCCGTCCTCGATCGTCACACCTGTCGGCAGCAGAGGGTTCGTTCGGTCGTCGTGCGGCGGCGTGCGCGCGACGAGCCGTCCGTCGGCTCCGCGCGACCGTCCCGAGCATCCAGGATCGAGGATCACCCATGAGAAACAGCCCACGACCGAAATTGCTGTCCATCGCCGTCGCCGTGCTGGGCGCGCTCGCGATTCCGCTCGTCTTCTCCGAGCCGGAAACGGAGTCGGAGGCGCCTTCGTTCGCAACGATCGAGCCGGGCGATCCGGAAAACGTCCGGCGCGAGTACGCGCGGTTCGCCGATGACTACGCGGCCAGAGGCGGCAGCCGCAACCTCGCCTTCGCGCTCGGCTGGTCGAAAGCGCTCTCGGCCGAGCACACTTCGGCCCGCGGCGTCGCGCGTCTCGACCTCATCGCGGGAAGCATCGACGTCGAGGTCGAAGGACTCGACGGAACCACGGTCGGCGACGTCTGGCTCGTCGACAACAAGCCCGTGGCCGGCGACACGGTCATGCCCGAGCCTCACGACCGATATGTCTTCGCCGGCGCGCTCGACGCGACGTCGAGCCCGGCGCGCCTCGTCGCGCGTCTCGGACGCGACGCCTTCCTCGATTTCGACGTCGATCTCGTCGTCGTCACGAGGAAGGGCGAGGAGCCGGGCCGGGGCGGGATCCTCTTCGGCTCGCCGACCCTTTTCCAGCGCATGTTCCGCCGCGCCGAGCGAGAATCCATCGGGCTCCCGGCCACGCCGGACGTCCCCTCCGAAGCCCTCGCCCGCGCGGATCGCGGCTCGTTCCTGAATCTCCTGACGGAGGTCTTCAAGCCCTCGGTCGTCCGCGCGGACCACGACGAGTCCCCGCTCGTCCGGCGCGGGCGCGAGCTCTTCTTCAACGAGAAGTTCGGGGGCAACGGCCGCACGTGCGGCACGTGCCACCCGGCGGCCAACAACCTCACGATCGACCCGACGTTCATCTCGACGCTCCCCGACAACGACGCGCTCTTCGTCGCGGAGTTCACGCCCGCGCTCGCGGTCGGGTTCGAAAACCCGAAGCTCATGAGAAAAGTGGGGCTCATCCTCGAGAACGTGGACGGCTTCGCGAACCCGGGCGTCATGCGCGGCGTCCCGCACACGCTCGCGCTGCCGACGTCGCTCAGGCCGGCAGATGCCAATGGCGATGGCATTCCCGATGACGGAACAACCGTCCCGCCCAACGAGCGAACCGGCTGGGGCGGCGACGGCGCGCCGGGCAGCGGAACGCTCCGCGACTTCGCGACCGGCGCCGTGACGCAGCACTTCCCGCTCACGCTGAACCGCGTGAACGGCGTCGACTTCGTGCTCCCGAACGACGCCCAGCTCGACGCGATGGAGGCGTTCCAGCGCTCGCTCGGCCGCCAGGCGGACATCGACCTCGCCGCGATGGTCTTCAAGAACGAGGTCGTGACGCTCGGCCAGAAGATCTTCAACAAGGGCTTCGGGTTCGGCGATCTGGACACGAGCATCCCCGAGGGCAAGTGCTTCGCGTGCCATCTCAACGCGGGCGCGGGCGACTTCTTCCTCGGCGGCGGGAACGCCAACTTCGACACGGGCGTCGAGGACCTGCCGAATCAGCCGGCCGACCTCATCGATTTCGCGGGCAATCCTCCCGACGAGGGGTTCGGCGGCACGCCGTTCAACGGCGGCTTCGGCAACGGGACGTTCAACACTCCGCCGCTCATCGAGGCCGCGGACACCGGTCCGTTCTTCCACAACAACTCGATCGAGACGATCGAGGAGGCCGTCAACTTCTACAACAGCGACGCCTTCAACGGCGCCTTCGGCGCCGTCATCGGCTTCATCGATCTCCAGCCGACCGAGGTCGTCGCCGTGGCCGCGCTGATGCGCGTCCTGAACGCGCTCGAGAACATCCGCGAGTCGATCGCTCAGGAAGAGCGCGCCAAGACCGCCACGAGCCTCGCCGACGCGAGGCCGCACATCGCCGCGTCGATGGAGGAGCTGCAGGACGCGATCGAGGTGCTCCGCTGCGGCCGCCTCCACCCGGCGGCGGTCAAGCACCTCGTCGCCGCGCTCGCGATCGACCAGCTCGCGGCGCTCGAATCGAACAACAACCGGCGGAGGAACGCCCTCAACCGGGCGATCGCCCTCAAGAACCTCGCGAAGGCCGACCTGGTCCAGTGAGGCCGCTCATGGCGTAACTCGATTCCGACGTCGTACCCGTCGTTCGCGCTCCCGGCCGGCCTCGTGGCCCGGGCCGGCCGGGAGCCGCGCAAGCCCTCCCCAGTCGTGAGGCACGCGGCGGCCGGCTCGGTCGGATCCCGCCGAGTGCTCCCACCTCGGCGCGGGATTCCCGCCGTCACCGGCCAAGGTGTACGATCGCGCGAGGCTCGAGCCCGCGATCTCGCCGCCGCCGCCGCCGCGCTCAAGGGGACCCGACATGATCCGACGCAGGCCTCTCTTCGGCGCAGCGCTCTTCGTCGCCGCCGCCGCCGCCGCCGCCGCTCCTGCTCAAGCGCCCGCCGGCGGCGCGCCCTCCGCCGCCCCGGCGCCCGCCCCGGCTCTCGAGGAGAGCCTCTCCGCCGCCGATCTCGCGCGCCTCGGGCGCGCCGCCCGGAGCGAGAAGCTCCCCGACCTCAAGGCGCTCGCCGGCGAGATCGCCGGCCTCCCGTCCCCGGCCCCTCTCCTCCCCATCGCGATCGAGGCCCTCTTCTCGGCCGAGAAGGGCCTGGCGCGGGCGGTGGACGAGCGGGACCGAGAGGGCGCGAAGCTTTACTCCTACTACCTCCGCAATTACGAGAGCGACGGGCGGAAGGGAAGCTTCGACACGCCGAAGGAGCAGGCGCGCTACGACCAGATGAAGGCCGAGAGCCGTGTTCTCAACGCGCGCGTCAAGGAGGCTCGCGCGACGCTCGCCGCGCTGTCGGCGGCCGTGAGGACGCTCGCGGATCGGGCGTCGAGAATCGAGCCGGACCGGGCTCCGGCCGCCGCGGCGATCCGGGACGGCATCGAGCGCCAGCGGGCGGCTCCGGCCGCGATCGCCGCCGTCCTCTCGTCGATTCCCGAGTCGCTCGTCCCCGAGCTCGCGCCCGTCCTATTCGGGCTCGTGACCGTCGACGGCGACCGCGGCGTCCGGATCGCGGCGATCCGGTCCGGGCTCGAGGCCGTCCAGGATCGCGCCGTCCCGCCGCTCAGCATCGCGCTCGCGGCCGGCGATCCGTTCGTCCGGCGCGCGGCGGCTCGGGTGCTCGCCGAGCTCGCGACGGGGCCCGCGGTCGGGCTCCTCGTCGAGCGGCTGCCGGAGGAGAGCGGCCTTCCGGCCGACGAGATCCTCTCGCACTTGCGATCGCTCTCGGGCGAGAGCTTCGGCCGGAACCCCGCCTTCTGGCAAGCCTGGTGGAAGGAAATGGAGCCCGTCTGGGTCGGTCCGTTCGCGCGCGACCGGAAGCGCGCGCGCGAGGCCGCCGAGGAGCGCTGGAAGTACTTCGGCCTCTCGCTCGCATCGAACCAAGTCGTGTTCGTCATCGACACGAGCGCGAGCATGGAGCGCGGGGTCGGGTTCATCCCGCCGGATCGATCCACGATCAACGCCGGCCGCGTCAAGATCGACGTGGCGAAGGAGGAGCTCAAGTCCGCGATCGACGGGCTCGAAGCCGACGCGTGGTTCACGATCATCGCCTACGACACGAAGACGCGGACGCTGTCCCCGAAGCTCTTGCAGGCGAGCGGCGCGAACAAGAAGAGCGCGAAGGCGTGGGTCGGGAAGCTCGAGCCCAACGCCAACACGAACCCGAGCAGCGCGCTCGCCGACGCGTTCGCTTTGACGCGTCCTGCGGGAAAGCCGGGCGACGGCGCCGTCGCGGACACGATCGTCCTCCTTTCCGACGGCGATCCGACCTGCGGCCCGATCAAGTACGCGGACGAGATCGCGGACGAGGTGGCGCGCCTCAACGCGGACGGGCTCGTCCTTCTTCACACAATCCACCTCGGCCACGAGGACACGACCGGGTTCATGGAGCGGCTCGCCGAGGAGAACGGCGGGAAGTTCGTCCACGTCAAGTGACGGGCGGGATTCCGACGCCCGCCGCCCGGACGTAGGAAACGGCCTCTCACCCGCCGGATCAGCGCGCGCTCTTGACCGGCTCGCTCTCGATCTCCGGCCCCCCGCGCGGGAGGACAAGGACGAAGTAGTTCCCGAGGGCGCCGGTGGCGCCGGGCGCGAGGTTCCCCCCCAGCTCGACGACCCCCGCCCCGAAGCTCCGCCGGTAGAGCCGCGCGGCGCCCTGCTCCGGCTCGGACAGGAGGATCGACTCGCCCGTGTCGGCGAACCCGCTCATCCAGCCGGGTCGGGCGCTCGCGCGCGGATCGTACGCGACGTACACGTCGGCCGCCGCGTCGACCTGGAACGTGATCCAGGGCACGGCGGAAGCCGACTTGTCGTCGTTCCTCGTGAGAATGCCCTGCGCGTTCTCGAGGGCCCGCGGCATCGACGTGATCCGGTACGCGCGGTCCGAGTAGTAATGAGAGCCGGCGGCGAAGCGAGCCACGGAATCGCGGTCGAGCGCGAAGATGCGCGGCTCGCGCCCGAGCGTGAATCGCCAGACCTCTCCCGTCACGCGGCAGGTCCCGTTCGCGGGATCGACCCGCCATTCGTAGGTCGCTCCCGGGAGGAGCCCACGAGGCTCGTAGCTCGTTCCGGAGACGCTGCCGCGGTACTCGAGCCGGCCCTTCGTGCCGAGCCAGAGGTCGTACGACGCCGCGCCCGGAGCCGCGCGCCACGAGAGCGTGACGGGGGAAGAGACCGGGTTTTTCCCGTCCGCGGGCCGCGGCTCGGCCGCCGTGCCGACCGCCTCGCCCGGGGCGCAGTTCGCCTCGGGATCTCCTAGCTCGAGGAGGTACGCGACGACCGCGTCGAGCTCGCTCGCGCCGAGGTGCGAGGTCCTACCGTGGAGGTCGAGGGGATTCCGCGTCGTGAGCAGGTCGTAGAGCGTCTCGGCCGAGCCGTCGTGAAGATACGGCGCGGTGGCCCACACGCCCTTGAGGGTCGGCGTGTCGAGCCCGACGAGCGGCTCGCCGCTCCGACGGCCGGACGCGGCGGAAAGGGTGCCGACGTCGTGGAGCCGGAACGGCGCCCCCCCGGTCGTGAGGCTGCTGTCCGTGAATTCGCTCCCGGCGTGGCACGAGGCGCACCCCGCCTCGGCCGACTCGAAGAGCGCCTTTCCCTCGAGGGCCCGCGCCGTGAAGCTCCCGCCGGGACCCCGGAACGGGCTTGGACCCACGCGGGCGAGCGACGTCACGTAGGCCGCGAGGTCGTCGAGATCGCGGCTCACGCCCGCCGTCCGCGCGCCGAGGGGCAGCGAGCGGCCGTCCGCGAGCCAGTCGGCGTCGCGCATGAAGCCCGTGCCCCCGAACGCCCGGCGGATGTCCCCCTCGAAGTCCTGCACTTCGTCGAAGTTCGCGCTCCAGTGGAGCGGCCCGTCGCGGAGCCCCGCGCGCCCCCTAAGGTCGGGCGTGTCGCGGAGCCCCTCGCCGCGGTCGGTGAAGTCCCAGATTCGTCCGTCGCTCCCGCCGTCGAAGTGGCACGACGCGCACGAGAGATAGCCGTCGCGGCTCATCCGGTCGTCGTCCGCGTTCGCGAAGAGGCGCTTGCCGCGGAGGACGCGCGCCGGGAGGGGCTCGCGGTCCTGGGTCGCGATCGTCGAGAGGCGCGCGAGCGAGCCCGGGTCGGAGGGGCTCCGGACGTCGTAGACGGCGACGTCGCGCGAGAGCGCGTTCGCCACGAAGAGGCGGCCGCCGTCGGCGCTCGTCGCGAGCCCCTCAGGAGCGAGGCCCACGTTCTCGAGCGCCGTCACCTTGACGCCGGTCGCCGCGTCGAGCACGTCGACCGCGTTCGAGCCGTAGACGGAGACGAACGCGAACTCCCCGAGGCGGCTGAACTCGACCGCGCCGGGGAGGCTTCGGTTGTCGAGGTCGCGGCGCCCCGCGGCGTCCTCCTCGGCGCCGTCCGTGAGGTCGATTCTCGACACGATCGCGCGGACCGTGCTCTGGAACGTGAGCGGCTCGCCCGAGCGGAACGCGCCGCGCGACGTGTTGTCCTTCTTCGAGGGCACCCACGCGCCGCGGCCGTCCGGTGAGATCGCGACCGAGAAGAGGTAGTTCGGAACCCCGCGCCCGCTCGCCTCCGTGTCGGGCCCCGGGTCCTCGCGGAGCGTGACGCGCCGCACGACCGAGAAGCTCGCGGCGTCGACCTCGACCACCTCGCCCCGGTCGGCGGGCGAGACGAAGCGGGTCACGAGGACGCGCGCGCCGTCGTGCGAGACCGCGATCCCGCGCGGCGACGGGCCCAAGTCGAGATCGCCCGTCACCGCGCGCGAGACCGGGTCGAGACGGAGGAGGCGGCCGGTCGCGGCGAGCGCGAGGAATGCGGCGTCGCCCGCGGGGCTGAACGCGAGCCCGCGCGGACGCGAGGCGGCGGGGAGCGCGATCGTCGCGAGGCGCGCTCCGGTCGCTCCGTCGAGAACGCGCACGGTCGCGTCGCCGCAGCACGCGACCCAGACCGACCCGTCGGGCGCGACGGCGACGCTCGCCGGCTCCGATCCCGCCGCCCGCTCGAAGACGCGCTCGAGCCGCGCGGCGTCGATCGCCGTCACGGTCCCCGCGTCGGAGTTCGCGACGAAGACGCGGTCGCGCGCGGCGTCGTGGACGATCGGGCTCGAGCGCGCGGGCCGGACGGGCGTCGGCGGATGGACGACGCGGTGGACCGCGCCGAACCGCGCGCGCGCGGCGCCGTCGTCGGCGGTGAGGACGATCGCGAAGCTCCCGGAGCGCTCGTAGGCGTGAGCCGCGTCCGCAACGGGAGAGAACGGCGTCGGTTCCGAGCCGTCGCCGAAGTCCCACGAGAACGAGAGCGGCCGGCCGTCCGAGCACGCGCCGATCGAGAACGACGCGAACTCACCCGTGAGCGAAGGGCTCTCGTGGACGATCTCGCACCTGAACGGAGCGACGTCGGGCCCGGTCGTGAAGACGCTCACGACGTCCTCGGCAATCGCGTTTCCCGCCTCGTCGCGGATACCGCCCGAGGGGACGACGACTTCGTAGGTCGTTTCCGGCAGGAGCCGGGCGGCGGGCGCGAAGTTCACGATCCCCGCCTGGCCGCTCCACTTCCCGGGAACGGGAGCGCCGCCGAGCGGGCGGATGACGAGCGACGCGCCGTCGACGCTCCGGAGATCGATCGCGTCGCTGAACGTGAGACCGACGCGCGTCGACAAAGGCTGGCCGGTGGCGCCCGGCTTCGGAACGATCATCGTGACCCGCGGCGGCGTCGAATCGGGCTCGGCTTGGTGGGGCACGATGCGCGTCCCGTTCCCGTCGTCGTCGCTCAAGACGACGAGATTCCCGAGCACCGTGACGAAGTCGAGATCGGCCGACGGCTCGGCGAAGTCGGCGGTCCCGACGATCGGGAACGCGGAGTCGCCGCGCACGTCGAACTTGAAGTAACCGGCGAAGCTGCCGCCGAGGTGGAGGAATCCGTCCTGGAACGTCCCGTAGCCGCCGCGGTCCGGGAGCGGCGTCCGCCCGAGCAGCGCGATCGCGGACGGATCGCCGATGTCCCACACGAGAAGGCCCATGTCGCCGCCGGTGCCGGCGCCGAAGACGCGGCCGCCGCTCACGACGCTGCTGTAGTGGAGGCGCGAGTGGTCGGAGGCGATGAGCCGAGGCCGGACGGGATCGCCGATGTCGAGCGTCGCGAGGCCGGGGACGTCGTTGCCGGAAATGACGAGGAGATTGCCGATCGCGGCGACCGACCCGATCCGGAAGCCTCCGGTCTCGGAAACGGGGACTCGGTTCAGGACGACCGGGTTCGCGGGATCGGTCGCGTCGACGACGTAGAGGCCCTGGCTTGTGCCGCCGGCGTAGACGTAAGGAGCCTGGAAGAAGACCCACCAGACGCCGTTGTCGTAGTCGCTCGGCTCGATGCCCGGGAGATCGATCTTCGAGAGGAGCGCCGGGTTCGACACGTCGGTCCAATCCCAGAAGTGGACCCCGTGCGCGCCGCGCGTCGCGGCGACGAGCCCCGGATAGCTGTGGCTGAATCCGATCGAGTGCCCTTCGAGCGCGTCGGGATCGAGCGCCGTGCCCTGGAGACGCGGGGCGTAGGGGTCGGAGATGTCGTAAAAGGCGAAGCCGCCCCCCGGACCCGACGCCGCGAACGGGATGACGAGGTAGCCGTCGTGCATCGCGGCGCTGCCGTGGAGGGTCGCCGGCGCGGCGGTCCGGATCGACGAGATGACGGAGAAGACGTCGCCGGGCGGAAACGGGCGGTTCGGGAGCCCGGGGCCGGAGGCGTACGCGAAGGGAGCCAGGGCGAGGAGCCCGAGGCCGAGCCGGCGGAGGGGCAGCCGCGGAGACCGGGTCGTCGATCCAATCATGCGCAATGTCCCCTCGCGCGGCGCCTGGCGCCGTCGCCATGAGCGGGAAGCCCATTCTATCGAGATCCCGCGACCGGAACGTCCGAAACGGTACCAGGTACCGTTTCTTTCCCACCCGAAACGGTACCAGGTACCGTTTCTTTCCCACGTTCCCATCCACCGAATGGGGGAGGCGAATTGCCGCCGAACGGACGATGCCCGGCTCCTCTCGCCGGCCGTAGGCTTTCCTGCGTTCGATTCCAGGAGGCCACGATGCCATCGCTTCTCACGCTCTTCACGTTCTTTCGCGCCGCGCTCCTTGCGTCCCTTTCGACCGGCGCGCAGGCCGAGTCGTGGTACGTCGTCCGCATCGCCGGCACGCCCGTGGGCTATCTCCATGAAACCGTCGAAACGACCGACAACGGCCGCGTCGTCACCGCGCAGCGCTCCGAGATCGTCATCAACCGGCTCGAGAACCGGGTCGAGATGGCGAACTCGGCCGCGTTCACCGAGTCGTCCGCGGACGGGCGCCTCGTCGAGGTGCGCGCCGAGGTCCGCCTCTCGAGGAACGCGACGACGACGGTCGCGACGTTCGCGGACGACGGCTCCGCGCGGATCGTGACGGCCGCGGGCGGGCGGGAATACCCGCGCGACGTTCCGGCGGGGGGCATCGTGATCGGACCCGAACGCATCCGCGAGGTGTCCCGCGCCGGGCTCGCGAAGGCGGGCGACCGCGTCGAGTACCGGACGTTCGTCGCCGAACGCCTCGCGATCGAGACGGTCGCGCGCGCGTTCGAGGCGCGCGACGAAATCGGCCTGCGCGTCTCCGAATCGATGACCGGCCAAGTCCCGCGCACGATCTGGCTCGATTCCGACGGCCGGCTCGCGAGGGCGCGCGACACAAGCCCGCTCGGCGAGATCACGATCGAGACGGCCGACGAGACGACGGCGCTCGGCGCCGCCCGCGGGGGCTCTCTTCCCGAGGAGATGTACGACCGGACGATCGTCCGCGCGAACGTCCGGCTCCCCCGCTCGCGCGACCTCGACTCGCTGACGGTCCGCATGCGACTCCTCGACCCGTCGCTCGGCTTCCCGGACGGGCTCGAGCGCGAAGGCCAGCGCGTCGTCTCCCGCTCGAAGAACGAGTTGGTCCTCCGGATCGAGCGGCCCGCGGCGCCCGCGGCGGGCGCGCCGCGCGTCGCGCCCCCGCGAGGCGAGTTCCTCGAGCCGAACGGCCTTCTCGCGAGCGACGACGCCGAGGTCGTTCGGATCGCCGCCGAGGTCGCGGGCGCCGAGAAGGACGCCTGGCGCGCCGCGCTCGCGCTCGAGAAATGGGTCCATGAGAACATGGGCTTCGACCTCGGCATCGTCCTCGCGCCGGCCTCGGAGGTCGCGCGGAACCGACGCGGAACGTGCTCGGGCTACGCCGTCTTCCTGACGTCGCTCCTCCGCGCGGCGGGCGTGCCATCGCGATTCGTGATGGGGTTCGTCTACGCGAATGGCGCGTTCGGCGGGCACGCGTGGACGGAGGTGCGCCTCGGCGGTGCGTGGCTGCCGCTCGACGCGGCCGTCCACGGACCTGCTCCGGCCGGGGCGGGCCGGATCGCGTTCGCCGCGGGCTCGCTCGAGTCCGGGACGAGCGAGATGAACGTCGCCGGGCAGAGGCTCTACGGAAACGTGGACATCGACGTGATCGAATACGTGGCGGACGGGAAGCGCGTCGCAGTGCCCGAGGGCCAGCCGCTCTTCACGATCGACGGCGACCGGTTCGCGAGCCCGGGGCTCGGCCTCGCGCTCCGGAAGCCCGCCGGCTTCGCGTTCGAGAAGGCCGGCGCGGCGTGGCCCGACGACACGATCGTCGCCATGACCGACGGAGAGACGACCGTGACGCTCCGGCAGACCGAAAAGATCCCCGAGGGTGCCGTCGCCGCGCGCGCCGTGACGAACGGCCCGGACGCGTTCGTCCTCGAGGCGCGCGGCCCCGCGAAAACCGCGGCGGAGGCGCTCGAGGCCGTGGCGGCGACGCTCGCGTTCACCCCGTCGTCGCCGTGACGGGCGCGGGCGCGCCGCTCCGGCGATTTTTCTTCCGCCCGCCGCCCGTGCGCGTGCGGCGGGAGGAGGCGCTCCGCGCGGCGCTCCTCCGGCGCGTGCTCGTGGTCGGCTCGGTCGCGTACGTGCTCTTCGTCGTCTTCGGCTGGTGGACCATCCCCGATCCGCTCACGTTTACTCTCCTCGCCGTCGAGGGCGCGATCGCGATCGGCGCGGGCTCCGTCCTGCACGCGAAAGGCCGCATCACCGCCGCGACCGCGCTCCTTCTCGCCTTGAGCTCCCACCCCGCCGCGTTCGCGATGAAGGCGTACGGCGTCGCGAGCCCGGCCGGGAGCCTCTTCCTCCCGACGATCGTCCTCTGCGGGCTTCTCGTCGGTCGGCGGTTTCTGGCGGGGTGGACGATCGTGTGCTCGGCCGTCGTCGCTTGGGTGGCGGCGCGGTTCGAGCCGTATCCCTTCTGGACGGTCGCGTTCTGGTCCGGGACCTTCGTCGCCACGGCGTGGCTCGTGTCGCACCTCGCGGCGACTCTCGAGACGACGTACGCGGCCTCCCGCGGCCACGCGGCGGCGCTCGGCCGCATCCTCGGACTCGCGGCGAAGAAAGCGCGGACGGCGGACGCCCTCTCCGCGGCGCTCGCGGCGGTCAAGGACGAGGTCGAGTGCGACGAGGCGCGCGTCGTGCGCGAGGGCGATCCTCCGGAGGATCTCCGCGGCGCGGCGCACGTCCTCGCCGTGCCGCTCGGCGGAACGCCTCGCGGCGCGCGCCTCCTCCTCGTGCGGCGCCCGGAACGCCGGCCGTTCGACTCCGAGGAGCGCGAGCTGGCACGGGTCCTGGCCGAGCCGGTCGCGGTGGCGATGCTCTTCGAGGAACTCTCCGCCGCCGAGCGGGCGGGCGCGGTCCTCGAGGAGCGGAACCGCATCGCGCGCGACGTCCACGACACGCTGGCGCAAGGGTTCACGGGGATCGTGATGCAGCTCCACGCGGCGGAGGAGGCGCTCGAAGGGAACGACGCCGCCGCCGCTCTCGCGCACGTCGAGCGGGCCCGGGATCTCGCGCGTTCGAGCCTCAAGGCGGCGCGCCGCACGGTGCTCGCGATCCGTCCCGAGGACGCGCCGCGCGAGAATCTGGCCGCAGCGATCGAGCGACTCGCGCGCGAGATGACGCGGGGGACGAGCGTCGGCGTTCGGGCCGAGACGGAGGGCGCGCTGAAACCGCTCGGGGCTCCGGCCGAGGCCGAGCTTCTCTCGATCGCCCGCGAGGCGATCACGAACGCTCTTCGGCACGCCGCGCCCTCGGAGATCCGCGCGACGCTCCGCTACGCGCCCGACGCCGTGACGCTCGAGATCGGCGACAATGGCCGCGGCTCGGCGACGGGCGTCGAGTCGGCGGACGAGCCCGGTCTCGGCGCCTCCGGACTCCGCGAACGGGCGTCGAGGATCGGCGCCGCGCTCGCGATCGAGTCCCGTCCAGGGACGGGCACGCTCGTCCGCGTCGTGGTCCCGACGAAGCGGGGAGAGAACGAATGACGCGGAAGATCCGCGTGCTCCTCGCGGACGACCACCCGGTCGTCCTCGAGGGACTGGCCTCGCTCCTCGAACGCCAGGCCGACCTGACCGTCGTCGGCCGCGCGCGCGACGGCCGCGAGGCGGTGGCGCTCTTCGCGAAGGAGCGGCCGGACGTGGCCCTCCTCGATCTCGAGATGCCGGAGATGGGCGGCATCGAGGCGATCGCGGCGATCCGCGCTCTGGAACGGGACGCGCGCCTCGTCGTGCTCACGACGTTCGACGGCGACGAGGACGTCTTTCGCGCGGTGTCGGCCGGCGCCGCGGGGTATCTCCTCAAGGACGCGCCGAAGGAGGAGATCCTCGGCGCGATCCGCGCCGCCGCGGCGGGAAAGCGCGTTCTCTCGCCCGAGGCCGCCGCGCGCCTCGCCGAGCGCGCGGCGAGTCCCGGGCTCTCGCCGCGCGAGACCGAGGTGCTGTCGCTCCTCTCGCGCGGCCTCGGCAACAAGGAGATCGCCGCGCGGCTCTTCCTCGCCGAGGCGACCGTGAAGACGCACGTCGAAGGGATCTTGAAGAAACTCGGCGCGCGCGACCGGACGCACGCGGTGAGGATCGCGATCGAGCGCGGGGTCTTGAGGGTGTAATCGTCCTCCTCGCCTCACGTCACTTCCCCCACCCCGCCTCCGGCGCCGGGCGGACGAGCGTCAGGATCGCAAACGCGGTGCCGTACGCCTTGTGGAAGCCGTAGAGCGGATAGTCCCAGAACGAGCCGTCCGGCTCCTGCTTGCTCGCGACCATGTCGCGGAGGCCGGGCCAGAGGCGCTCGCGGTCCTCGGGCTCGAGCCGGTCGAGGACGAGGCCGCCGTAGTACGTGCCGAAGAAGTAGAAGTACCCCGAGTTCTGGTACCAGGCCTCGTGCGGGATGGGACGCTTCCGGGCGATGTCGAGGAACTCCTGCTTGCCGATCATGCTCTCGAGGTCGCGCGCCAGGACCTCACGGCTCGCGAGATGGCCGTTCAGGTGGAGCGCGAGGTTGCAGTTCTGCGACCGCCCGAGCGAGCCCTTGATCTTGTTGATGCCGAGCTCGGGGCGATACTGAAGATAAATGCCGTACGCGTAACCGCCGTCCTCCTTCCGCGTCATGCGGAGCGTCTTCACGCCGCGGTCGATCGTCTTCTGGCTCACCTCGACGCCGGCCCTCCGCGCGAGATCGAGGGCATAGAGGACGGTCCCCGTGGTGAACGTCATCGACGAGTCCGACGGACGCAGCGATCCCACGTTGAAGTCGTAGTAGGTCCAGCCGCCGTCGACCGTCTGGTAGATGCCGAGGCGGCGGACGAGATCGCACGCGGCCCGGCGCAGCTCCGGCTCGAGCGCGGGATCGCGATCGGGACGGAGGAGCTCGCCCGAGAGGAACTGGAGCGAGAAGGCGATCGCCCAGATGTTGTACATCTCGATCCCGTTCGGGCGGCCGACCGTGTGATGGCCGAGCGTGTAGCGGACCGCTCGGTCGGCCGCGGAGCCGCACTCGTCCGTCCGCACCGGCGAGGCGCGCAGCGCCATCCCCGCGAGCGCGGTGCTCGCCACCTTGAACGCGTGGAGCGAGCCCGGAACGGACGCCAGGATCTCGTAGTCGCGCCCGGAGGAGTACGTCCCGAACGATCCGTCCGCGTTCTGGTGCGCGAGGAGGAACGCGACGCCGCGCGCGACGGCGGTGTCCGCGATCGCGTCCGGCCGGGAGGGCGCAGCCGCGAGCACGGCGAAGAGGAAAAAGGCCGCGACGCTCATTTTGCTTCGCCCTTCGGCTCGGAGAGGTAGATCGTCACGCCGGCCTCGAGCCCGTCCACGACGACGGTGTCGGTGGCGTTCGACCGGCCGGTCTTCACGGGTCGCGCTGCGTGCGTCCCGTCCTCGTTCTTCACCCAGACGATCTTCGCGCCGTCCTTCTCGTGGACGGCCGCCTTGGGCACGGTGATCGCGTCCGGGATCTCCTCGAGGACGATCTCGGCCTTCGCCTTCATCCCGGGAACGAGGCGGTCGTCGGCCGAGGCGAGCGCGGCGGTTGCGTTCCAGAGGTTTTCCCCCTGCCTTGACGAGGGCAAGAGATCGAGCGGCTCGAGGGAGCCCTTGAGATTCTCGTCGGGCAGGGCCACCGGCTTCAGGGCCGCGCTCATCCCGCCGCGCGCCTCGAGGGCGCTCGCCTCCGGGATCGTGAATCGCGCCCGGAGCTTCCCCGGCGCGGCGACCGTGAAGATCGTCGAGTTCATCGGCACGCTGCCGCCCTTCTCGAGCTTCTTCTCCTCGGCGCTGTCGGCCTTCCCGTGGAGGAGGATGCCGTCCCGCGGAGCGCGGACCGTGAAGAGGTCGCGGTCGCGCTTCAGCTTCTCGAGCGCGTCGGCCTTCTGCTCGAGGTCGAAGGCGGCGCGCTCGGCCTCGATCCGCTTCTGGACCTTTCTCGAGTCCTGCGTGCGCTTCACGCGCTCGAGGTTGCGGGTCTTCTCCCTCGCGTCGAGCGTCAACTGCTCGAGCTGCATCGGCTGCTGCTCCTCCACCGCGTAGACGCGCTTTCGCTGCATCATGTCGAAGCTCTTCTTCGACTGCTCGAGATCGCGGCGCGATCGCATCAGCACGATCTCCTCGGTCTCCTCGGTCAGCTCGTCTTCGGTGTACATCTTGCCGAGCTGGCGCAGCTCCTCCTCCTGGTCATTGATCGAGTTCCGGAAGCGCTGCTCGCTCATCGCGTAGTCCTCGTCGCCGAACGGCTTGTCCTTCTCGATCCAGTTCTTGAGCCGCCTCTCCGCGTGACGCGAGTCCTGACCCGCGCGGGTGAGCTCCGCCTCGAGATCCGCGTCGAGAACGTCGAGCTCCGCGCGAGCGTCCTTCAGGCGCTGCTCCGCGGCGCGGAGATCGAGCTCGCCCTGCCGGATCGCGCGGTCGATGTTCCGCGTCTCGATCCGGAGGACGACGTCGCCGGTCCTGACGCTCCGGCCGGGCGGGACGACCTCGAGGACCTTCAGTTCGTCGCGGTAGCCCTCCGGCCAGAACTGGATCTCGGCGTACTCGGCCGGAAGGAAGACGGCGTCGCGCTCGAGCGTGGCCTTGAACGGGGCCTTCGCGACGACGTGCATCGCGGGGGCCTCATCGGGCGGCGCGGCGGACCACGGGACGGCGGCGAGAACGAAGAGGAGGAGGAGGGCGGAAGACGGCGGCATGCGCGATCGGTCCTTTCTGGTTCGGTGCGGTTTGGGTCCGGCTCGAGCGACCGTTATACGGCGCGCCGGGCGCCTCGTGACGGGCCGGGCGTCGCGCGGCCGCTTCCGGACGCCGAGTTAGAATCCCGCGCTCCATGGGCCTCTTCGACCGCCTCGTCGCCGGTTTCTTGCCGGTCGTCCCGAAACCGCTCGTCCGGATGGTATCGGCCCGGTACATCGCGGGAGACAAGCTCGACCGGGCGGTCGAGGTCGTGAAGAAGCTCAATCTCTCGGGCGCCCTCTCCACCCTGGACGTCCTGGGCGAGCACGTCGACCGGCTCGACGATGCGAAGGCGACCGCCGGCGCGTACCGGCGGGCGCTCGAGGAGATCGACGCGAAAAAGCTCGACTGCAACGTCTCGGTGAAGCTCACGGCGCTGGGTCTCAAGCTCGACAAGGAATTCTGCCTCGAGACGACGGAGGCCCTCGTGCGCGAGGCGGCGCGGCTCAAGAACTTCGTCCGCATCGACATGGAGGACTCGTCCTGCACGACCGACACGCTCGACTTGTACCGGAAGCTCCGCGCCCGCGGGCACGACAACGTCGGCGTGGTCCTCCAAGCGTACCTCCGGCGGACGGCCGAGGATGTCGAGAGCTTGCTCGACCTCTCCCCCAACGTGCGCCTCTGCAAGGGGATCTACGTCGAGGCGCGGAGGATCGCGTTCCAGGACGGCGCGATCGTGAACCGGAGCTTCGTGACGCTCCTCGACCGACTCGTCGACGGCGGAGCGTACGTCGGCGTCGCGACGCACGACGAGCGGCTCGTCTTCGAGGCGGAGCGGATCGTGAGGAAACGGAAGCTCCTCCGCTCGCGGTACGAGTTCCAGATGCTGCTCGGAGTCGAGCGCGGGCTCCGCGACATCGTCATGGCGAGCGGGCACCGGATGCGGATCTACGTTCCCTTCGGAGCCGCCTGGTACGAGTACTCCGTGCGGCGGCTGAAGGAAAACCCGGCCATCGCCGGCCACGTCGTCCGGAGCCTCTTCGCCCGGAGATGACACGGGACCGGGCCCCGTCGAAGAGCCCGGTCCCGTGGTCTTTCGGCGAAAGGCTACTCGAGGAACTTCGGCAGCGGCGCGCCTCCGTTCCGGCCGGTCGCGGGGATCTCCACCAGCCGGTCGATCGCCACGCCGTTCGCGCTCATGACGGCCATGTCGTCCCCGATGTGGCCGTTCGGGACGAAAAGCTGCGGGTTGTCGAACGGCGCGCTCCGGGTGCGCACGCGCTCGTCGGTGAGCGCGAGAAGGAACGCGATCAACGCGTCGATCTCCTCCTCGGTCAGGTCCAGGTTCGTGATCTCGGGATCGAGATCGTCGATGTTCAGTTCGTGAAAGTCGCCGCCGCGGTTGTAGAAATCGACGACCTGGCGGAGCGTCGCCATGCCGCCGTTGTGGAAGTACGGCGCGGTCAGCTCCACGTTGCGGAGCCCGGGCACCTTGAACGCGCCGTCGACGGCGACGCGGTCGTTCAGCCCAATCGTGTGCACGCCGTCCGACTCCTGCCCGAGCTGGATCCGCCGCGACCGCGAGAGCGGGTTCCCGAACGGGTCGAGCCCGCCGATGCCGAGGTCCTCCGCGGTCGGCCGGACGCCGATGTTGTAGAAGCCACGATCGTAGTGAGCGAGCTCGCCGTCGCCCATGATCATGTTCTCGACCTCGACGAGCTGCTCCCCTCCCCGGGCGGCGTCGGTGAGCGGCGCGTCGTCGTGGCACTGCACGCAGCGCGCCTTTCCGACGAAGAGCTCGAGGCCTTGGAGCTGTTGCGGCGTGAGCGAGTCCATATCCCCGGCCGAGTGCCGATCGAACGGTGTGTCGTCCGACACGAGCGTCGCCTCGTACAACTGGACCGCGAGCCCGAAGAGGAGCGCGAAGTTGAACTCCATGAGCGTGTACTGATCCGAGCGGAGCCGCGACGGACGCGTCTCGAAGACCGGCCGGCCCGAGGAGGGAACCCGGACGACCTGGAACGAGTCCCACCACACGCGCTTGAACGCCTGCATGATGAGCGACTCGTAGCTCGGCTTCAGGCCCGGGTTGGAGCCGCGCGAGAGCGAGCCGAGGACGCTGTCCTCGGTGTGGACCATCTGCAGGCCGAGCGGGCGGAGCGAGAGCATCTTCCGGCCCAGCTCCGGAAACGAGCGGCCCCGGAGCGACATCTCGAAGAAGGAGAGCGGCGGCCCCACGGCCTGCGACGCGAGCGATGCGCTCGGGATCGCCACGCGGATGATGTCGCCGTTCGAGCGGCTCCGCGCGTACCCGACCCAGGCGTTCGGGTCGCGCGTTCCGAACGGAGTGACGCCGTTGAACTCGAACTGGGCGCGTCCGTCGAAGAAATTCCGCAGGTTGAACACGGCGTTGATGACCGTCGGCGCGTTCCGCGGCTCGACGCGCCGGGTCAGGATGCCGCCCACGTTGAAGACCGGGTCCGCGACGAGCTTCCCTCGATCGGTCGCGCGGCCCAGCACGATGGCGGTGAAGTCCCCTCTCACGACGCCCTGGGACGACACCACGTCGTCGACGTCGAAGAGGACGGCGGAATTGCGATCCTTGGGGTCGGCCAGTTGATGGAACGGGAAGTCGCCGGCGACGAGCGTCGCGTTCGGCCCGTGCAGCTCGAACGTCGTCCCGCCCAGGGACAGGCTGCCGGGATTGAGCTGGTTGATCTCTCGGCTGTCCGCTCCGGCGTTGAAGTGGCACGAAGCGCACGCCTGGATGCCGTCGCTCCCGAGCTGCATGTCCCAGAAGAACGCCTTGCCGAGGGCGATCGCTTTTTCGCGGTCCTGGATGAAGTCGGAAAGATTCGGAGGCTCCGGAACCGGAAAGCCCTTGAGCGTGTTCAGAAACGGCTCCGGTTCCTGGTCCTGCGCGAGAGCCGGCAGCGCACCCATCCACGTCGAGATCGCGAAGACCGCCAGCACCGCGAGAAGAATCCTCCCCGACACACTTCGACACGGCATGATCCCACCTCCTCCTCCTCCAAACCTCCTGCGGACTCCTTGGGGGGCACCGTCCCGAAATGCGGTGCCGGTCGATAAACCCCTTGTCGCGAGAGAATTCCCATTACCGGGAGATTCACGGCGAGAGGCGGGATTATAGGCGAGACCTTCCGAACGGAGGGAAAAAAACAAGGGAAATCCCCCCAGGGAAACCCCTTTCCGCGTCGTCGATGAGTTGGGGGCATCGCCATTGACGTGACCGGCGAGCCCCACTCGCCGAAACCGAAGATGAACGAAACCGACCTCCTCCGACGCTACGTCGCCGGCGACGCGCGGGCGTTCGCCGAGATCGTCGACCGCCATTCGGCGTCGCTCGTCCGCCTCGCGACGAGGATCTCGGGCGACGCGGTCCTGGCGCAAGACGTCGTCCAGGAGACGTTTCTGCGCCTCGTCCGGCTGGCGCCGAGCCTGCCGCGGGTGCGGTCGCTCGGGGCCTGGCTGATCGAGGTTTGCGGCAA
>Ga0187892_10001780_pt1 | contig 47122 bp, 51 predicted proteins | sample MA1701073metaG_FD_139345 | JGI IMG/M metagenome (GOLD analysis project Ga0187892, IMG submission 139345) | Bio-ooze microbial communities from a basaltic lava cave in the Kipuka Kanohina Cave System on the Island of Hawaii, USA - MA170107-3 metaG ...
GCCAGCGCCAGCGCCATCAGCACCATCCACACGACGGCCCGTGCCGCTACCAGCCGAGCCGGAAGCTGAACACGTTGATGTTGCCCAACGTGCCCATGTTGCGATACGCGTAGTCGAAGCCCAGCCGCCAGCTCCCCTTGCCGTACTCCACGCCGCCACCGAGCGCCAGGCCGTCCGAGGTCAGGCTGCCGTCACTCTCGGAGGTGGTCTGGCCGGCGAAGTCGATATCGGCCACCTGGTTGTCGGGCATGAGCGTGAAGCTCCCCCGCGCCGCCAGCGAGAACCCCGAGCCGCCCAGGTTCATGCCCATCCACTCCACGCCCAGGCTGCCGGCGGCCTTGGTGTTGTTGGGCTGGTTGAACTCGCCCAGCACCGTGACCCGGTTGTTGCCCTGGCTCACGAGGTCCAGGGCCACGCCCACCCGGAACATCACGGGCAGGCCCCAGTCCCCGGCCCGGAGGCGGGCGGGCTGCTCCTCCTGCGGCACGTCCACGGTGCCGAGGGGCGGCTCGCGCGTCACGCCCACGTTCAGCGCCTCGCCTTGGTGCTCGAGGCCCGTGCCCAGGTTCTGGATCGTGAACGACGCCCGGATCGGCCGCTCGCCCACGGAGGCGTGGAAGTTCGTGCCCAGGTCCAGCGCGATCCCGCTGGCCTTGGTATCGCCCAGGGCGTCGGTGATGAACTTCAGGGTGAACCCGGCCGAGAACCGGTCGGAGAAGTTCTGGGCGTAGGTGCCCGAAATGAACGTCTCGCGCACCGAGTACGTGGTGCCGTCGCCGTCCGGGTTGTCGATCGTGTAGACCGGCTGATCGCCGAACCCGAAGGTGCCGAGCGCCACGCCGACGGACCGCACGCCGCCCGACATCGGGAAGGCCATGCCGGCCCAGGTGTAGCTCGTCTCGGCGATGTAGTCGAAGGTGCCGACTTCCACGGTGGGGTGCGCCAGCTGGGCGAGCCCCGCGGGGTTGTAGTACATCGCCGTCACGTCGGTCGTGAGGGCGGCGAAGCCGCCGCCCAGCGCCGCTCCGCGCGCGCCGGCGCCGAGCAGGAGGAACTCCCCGGACGCGCCGCCGAAGGCGGTGTTGTCCTGGCTGGACTGCGCCGCCGCGGGAGCGGACAGAGCCGCCGCCAGCACGACCGCGCTGAGTTTCGTCAGCATGTGCTTCGTCATGTTGGCCGTCTCCTCAAGGCGCGAAGTTGACGATCGTGAACCGGCCCACCTTGGTCTTCCCGTCCGGCGTCTCGACGTGGTAGAAGTACACGCCGGACGCCACGAACTGGTTGTTCCGGTTCCGCAGGTTCCAGGTGAGCTCGCCGCCTCCCGCGTTGTCGTCGATGGTCAGCACCTGGACGAGCACGCCGCTCACCGAGTAGATGCGGACGATGGCCCGGGACGGCATGTTGACGAACTTGAGGAGCTTGCTGTTGAGCGTCTGCTCCAGCGAGTTCGTCACGTAGTACGGGTCGGGCAGCGTGTGAATCCGGGCCAGCTGCGCCTCGGTCGTCACGCTCGGGTTGAACGTCGTGCCCGCGTAGCTGGCGCGCAGGCGCAGCCCCGGGACCGCCCCGGAGCGCACGGCCGGGACATACGTGTAGTTGGCACCCGCCGCCGAGCCCACGACCGTGCCGGCGTACGTGCGGGCGTTCCACACCGTGCCCGCCGCCGGCAGCGCGGCCGTGCGCATCAGGAAGAAGTGCCCGGCCAGGTAGAAGATGAACCCGGTGCCGTTCGCCGTGAGCGTCGCCGTGTTGGCGTAGCTCGACGAGCTGAACGCGATCGGGTCCAGGGCCGCGCTCGTCCGGAGCACCGCGGGGGTTTGCGCCGCCCCGCCACAGTTCCCGTTCCCGGCAGTGGTCGCGGTGGTCGGGTTGGGCGCGACGCAGAAGATGTCCGACCAGGTCAGCAGGGCGTTGTTCGCATCCCCGGTCAGCGCGGCCGTCGTGGCCGCGAACGACGCCACGGTGAGAATCCCCCAGGACGCCCGGATCACGGGGCTGAAGGGCACCCGCACCCGATGGGTGACGTCCACCACCGAGTCCACCGCGCCCGCCGCCCCCCAGTACACGCGGAAGTCCGCGGCCCGGGTCACCGTCGCGAGCAGGGGCTCGAGGTTCCGCATCGGGGCGTTGGGCACCGAGTTGTACGACTGCACGTGGAAGATGTCCACGCCCGCAATCGCGCCGGCCGTGCGCGTCAGGTTGGGCACGGGCACCGTGTTGCCGCACGCGCCCGGCGAGCCCGGACAGTTACCGCCGTTCGGGTTCGCGGTGTTCTCGTTCGCCGCGCCCGCCCACCAGCGTGGCCCGTTGAAGTCCGAGTTCGCGGGCGCGCCGTTGATGCTGCCGCGGCCCCACGACGCGAGCTCCCAGGTCCCGGCGGTCGCGAGCTGCGCCTGGCCGTTCAGGGAGAAGGTCGAGTCCCCGCCGAACCGCGCCGCCTTGGTCTGGTCCACGGCCGTCGCGGGGAAGATCGTGCTCCCCGATCGATCTTCATCGTACTGATGCAGCTCGAGCGGGACGGTGAACTGCACCGGCGCGCCGGCGCCCTGGCCGGTCATGTGGTAGATCGTGAGCCGCAGCTGACCGGGCATGACGTCGATCTCGGGGTAGCCGGGGATGACGGAATCGATCGTCACCGTCACCGAGCCGGTGCCGAGCAGCTCCGGCACGAACGCGACCAGGCCCGCGGAGGCGCCGTCGGTCGGGGGCATCGGGCCGGAGAAGATGCCCGTCGCCGGATCGATCGTGGGCAGCGTCCCCGTCAGGACCGTCCCGTCGGCGCCGAGCAGCTCGAGCGGGGACAACCCCCCGCCCCCCTCCTGCCCGGATGCCGACCGCGGCGTCACCGCCTGCGTGATGCGCGGCGACTCGAGCGACGACGGTCCCGACTTGCGCGAGTTGACGTCGAACGCCGTCACGGCGTAGACGTAGGTGAAGGAGTTCCGCACGCCCAGGTCCTCGTAGGCGAACGGCACGCCGCTGTTGGAGAGCCCCGGGAAGCCCGACCCTCCGCCCACGACGGCGGTGTCGGCGCTGAGGTTGAGCACGCTGCCGCTGGCCAGCTCGACCCGGTCGCCCGACTTGACCTGCACGAACGTGCCGACGATCTCGGCCGGGAAGAACGTCACGTTCGGCGGCGCGGTCTCGAAGGTGACCGGGCAGTCGTCCTGGAGACCCAGCTCCGGCGCGCACTCCTGGAGGCCGTCCCCGTCCTCGTCGCCGTACTGCAGGGCCCCGGTGAAGTCCCGGAACGTGGTCCCGGCGTAGTCGAACTGCTGGATCAGCTCCAGCTCCGACGCCGAGCGGCCGCGATAGATGCGATAGCCCTCGACGTCGTACTGCCGGAAGTTCGGATCGTACAGCGCGTTGACGCCCCCCACGGAGTCGAAGGGCTGGCTCGCGATCGCGAAGAACGGGTCGCCGTCGGTCTCCGAGCGGCTCTCCTGCCACACGACCGTGACCTTGTTGCTGCCCGGCACCAGGAAGAAGGGCGGGGCCTCGGGCGAGAACGGCAGCAGGAACTTGGCATCGAACACGGCCTGCGCCACGAGCGCCTTTTGGAGCAGCGAGCGCGGAACGGTGGTCACCTCGGTCTGCTCGATCGAGAGATCGAGGTCCACGTCGCTCGCCGAGACCCAGCCGGCGATGCTGTCGATCAGGCGTACCTTCGTCGGGTCCACGCGAATCGAGTCGCCGGTGTAGGGGATCCCCGGCTTGACGTCGCTGCCGACGTACGGCGCCACCAGTCCCACCGGCGCGGCCTGGACGTAGGCCACCACGATCGTGCGGGCCTCACCGGGCGGCAGATCGAACGGCCCCGACGCCTGGTAGAAGCGCGCGTCGGTTTGGACCTGCACCAGGGCGCACAGCCGCCGGATGCGCGCGACCGCGGGATCGGTGAACGTGCACTGCACGTCCGCCGGGCCGAGGAATCCCGAGAGCCGGCGGTACAGCAGGTTCACGCCCTGCGCGTCCGGGAACGGCAGGCCGTTGGTCGTGTTGGAGAACATCGTCAGCCCGACCTCGACGCCCGGCGACGACTCGGGGGACTTGAGGTACTTCACCCCGATGAAGCCCGGCGCCGGGAAGAACGGCGAGCCGAAGACGTCGTCCGGGAAGGTCCACCCGACTTCGGGGAGGAAATCGCCCGTGTAGGTGGACCCGATGTTGAACGGCAGGAACGCGGTCGCGTAGTTGTGCGAGAACACGGCGACGTCCGCGTCCATCGCGAACGCGGCGTACATGTCCTCCAGCGCGTACCCGCCGGCCGGGATGTCGAGCCCGAACTTCGCCTCGTTCTGCTGCTGGAACAGGGCGCCCGCCGCGGCGATCTCGGCCCGGATCGCCGGATCGATCGTCGGGTTGTTGTAGGCGGCCGGATCGGACGCCGTGACGTTGTAGAAGGTGAAGACGAAGTAGAGAATGTCTTCGTTCCCGCTCGGGAAGTTCCAGGCCAGCGAGCGCTGTTCCACGACGAGCCCCATCGGGTGCGTGCGGCCGCCCAGCAGCGCCGGGTTGCCCTCCCAGTACCGCACCCAGGAGTCGCCCTCGGAGATCTGGTCGCGCCCCAGCAGCACGCTGTTGAAGATCGCCGCGTCCCGCACCACGGCGCCGTTGGGCCACGCGGCGCGGTCCCCCGGATCGAGCGAGTTGTAGATGCTCGTCAGGGGGTCGCCCGAGGCCTGGTCGCCCCGGGGGTCGAAGATGAACGTCCCGACCGTGTCGCCCGACCAGGCGAACCCGGGGATGCCGCCCTCGACGACGGCGGCGATCTGGAGGCCGGAGTTGAAGATGTACTGGTCGAACGTGCCGCGGGGCCAGAAGCCGCCGCCGCCCACGGGCGACCCGGCGGCGGAGCAGACCTCGCCGGCGTTGGAGATGTTGCACACCACCCGGTTCGCCTCGAGCAGCAGCTGTGCCGTGGCGAAGAGGTTCATGGCGCGCGGCCGGCGCGGCCGGCCAGGGGCCGGCGCCGCGCTCGCCAGCGTGGTGCCCACGACCGCCGCCAGCAGGGCGAGACTCACGCCGGTCCGCACGAAGCGATTCCACAGAGTTGAACGCATGATCATCCCTCGAGTCAGGAGCCTGTGGGGCGACGGCGCGCGCGCGCCGCCGCCCCGCTGGTGCCAAACCTCAGAAATTCAGCTCGAAGCCGAGACGGACGTGCACCTTCGGCGCGTAGAACGACCACGGCCCGAAGAACGAGTCGTAGAAGGTGTTCAACGCCCGCTGCTGCTCGTCCACCGTGTACAGGCCGTCGCCGTCGCCGAAGCGCGCTTCCACCCGCCGCAGCGACTCGCAGTTGATCGGCGTGCCCCATCCCGCGCACGCCGCGCGCAGGTCAACGGTATTGCCCGCCAGCAGCACGCCGGCGACGTCCGCCTCGTCCCACAGCGATCCGTATTCGGCGGTGCCGTCGTCCGGATTGCCCAGGCGCCGCTCCAGGCGGTGCTTCGCGTTCACCACGTCGCCGGTCTCGGCGAAGATCTGCTCGACGTTGGTGAAGTTCAGCAGGTTGCGGAAATCCGCGAACGCCGTCAGGTCGAGCCGGCCCAGCCGGAACCCCTTGTTGACGCGGAGGTCCAGGTTCTTGGTCCAGGGCAGCTCGTTCGTGTTCAGCGTGCTCGCGATCGCCCGGCCACCGAGGCCGAAGTTGAGCCGCGGCGCCCGCTGGCCGTTGCCCTCGTTCACGATCGGCGTGTAGGGCAGGCCGCTCTGCACCCGGAACGTGGCGAAGGCGCTGACGTCGCGCAGGATCGTGCCCAGCGTGCTACCGCTGCGCCAGTCACTCGGGACACTCAGGGCCACGCTTCCCACGATCGAGTGCGTCCGGTCGTCGTTGGTGCGCTGCGCCGCCTCGGGCGGCAGCGTCCGGTCGCCCGTGATGCCCGACACCTGGCGGGCGAACGTGTTCAGATACGTGAACGGGTCCGACCCCGTGTTGCGCGACAGCTGGTAGGTGTAGGCGATCGCGGTGTTCAGCACCTGCCCGGCGCGCCAGTCGAGCTTGAAATCCAGGCCCTTGGCGTTGCCGAAGTCACGGTTGGTCAGGACGTTGACGTTCAGCGTATCGCCCGGCTTCGACGGGTCCGGGTACGGCAGGATGCGCGCCGCGAAATCGGAGACCTTGTCCTTGTTATAGGCCGAGACGTCGAGCACCAGGTCCTGGCTGAACGCGTGCCGCACCCCGAACTCGAACAGGATCGTCTTGCCGAAGTCCAGATCCCGCCCGAACACGTCGTTCGTGTTGGTGAACGACAGGTCGTTGTTGATGCCCGTCAGCAGGGTCGTGTACTCGGGGCTCTGTACCTGGTGCGCGTACGACAGCCGGAACCCGGTCCGGTCGGTGATCGGGAAGGACACGCGCAGCCGCGGTGACAGCGTGCTGTGGCCCTCGCCCTCGGTGAACGTGCGCGCCAGCGAGTTGCTGTACGCCGTGTCGTCGGTCGCGCCCAGGGGGTTCCAGTTGCGCTCGGTCGGCCCGGCCGTGCCCGGATCGACCGAGGAGATCCTGGCCGGCGTGTTGGCGAAGAGGGCGTTGCTCTTGTAGTAATCCCAGCGCACGCCCAGCTCGAGCACCACGTCACCCAGGTCGAGCCGGTCGGACGCGAAGACCCCGTACTGGATCGGGTCCTCGACGTAGGCGTCCATGAAGATCTGGTTGGTCAGGTCGCCGACGGACCAGAAGGCCAGGTCGGTCTTCTTGACGTCACCGCCCAGGGTGAAGCGGTGGAACCGGTTCGCCTGCCAGTCCACGACCAGCCGCCCCGTGTAGCGCGTCTCCGACAGCGTGCTCGCGCCGACCGCGATACCGTCCGTCCACCACCCCTGCCGTGACGACACGCCGAACGGATTGATGCGCCCCGACTGGCCGACCTCGAGGTCGGACCGGCCGAACAGCGGCACGCCGCGCGTGCCCGCGTTGGTGCGCAGGTCGCGGATGATCTGCTCGTCGATCGGGAAGGGGAACCCCTCGAGCCCCTCGAACTCCATGCTGCCCAAGTAGAACCCGCCCGTCGGGCTGCGGCTGTCGGCCTCCATCGCGGGATCGAGCGGGGCGGCGATGATCCGGTCGCGTCCCCACGAGAGATTGAGGTTGACCGCGAGCGCCCGCTCGGCGGAGCGTTTGACCTGGTGGCTCACGTTGAGTACCGCCAGCCGGTTCCAATTGTGCTGGCCGCTGTAGATCGCGGGGTTGTCCAGGTTGGTGCCCGGCGTGAACCGCTGCTTGGTGTCGTTGCTGACGCCCGTCAGCGAGATGCTCGAGCCACTCCCGTAGGTGTACTGGAGCTTGCCGGTGAACTGCAGATCGGTGGACCAGTCCATGGGCCGCAGCAGGCCCTGGCACTCGTACCCGTAGTTCCCGCTGATCTCCCGGGCCAGCGCGCTGGTGTCCGGCAGGCCGGCGTTCAGCTGGCCGCACTCGCCGCTGACCTGGGCGTAACGCGGCAGCGTCAGTCCCCCGGAGGTCACATCGACCCCGGCCCGGGTGAACACGGGCTGATCCTCCGCTCCCTTGCCGCGAAACTGGGAGGTCTGACCCTGCCCGATGCCCGACACGAACCACCGCAAGCTCTGGGCGCCTGGAATCGGTCCGCCCACCGAGGCCTCCACCCGGTTGAAGCCGTAGCTCAGGGTGTTGCCGAAGGGCTCGTCGGTGGCATAGGACACGGCGCCCGCGAGCCGCTCGCCGCCGCTGCGCGTGGTGAACGAGATCACGCCCGACTGCGCGTCGGAGAACTCGACGCCGAGCGCGCCCGTGGTGACCGAAGCCTCCTCCAGCGCGTTCGTGCCGACCTCGATGCGCTGCGAGCCGCTGTTCGTGCCGCGCACCGGGGCCCCATCGATGTAGACGTTCGCCTCACCGGGCCGGCCGCCGCGGATCGACACGCCGCCCGCCGCGCCGGTCTCGAGCACGCCCGGCGTGAACGACAGCACCGCCCGCACGTTGTCCACCGGCAGCGCGTCGATCTCGGCGCCCGAGATGATTCCCTTGGACGCCACCTGGTCGCGCGGCACGATCGGATTCTCCGCCGCCGACACCGTGATGCCGGTGATCACGACCGCCGACGACTGCATGCGCACGTCCGCCGTGATCGTCTGGCCGCCCAGCACACGCACGCCCCGCACTTCTGCCGGGGCGTATCCGATGAGCTGCGCGCGCACGTTGTACGTGCCGACCGGCACGTTGTTGATGAAGTAGTAGCCGCGGTCGTTCGCCACCGCGCCGAACGAGGTACCGACCAGCAGCACCTGCGCGTTGGCGAGTGGGGCGCCGGCCTGGTCTGTCACCGATCCTTCGATCTTTCCCGTCGTCTGTTGGGCGACGAGCGGGGACGCCACGACCCCCAGCGCCACCACCGCGACGACGCCCAGCGCGAGCAGGCGACCGAAGACGCTCCGCACGCGATGCGTCATGGATCCATCCTCCCGAGACGTGAATGCGTGTAACAACCCGACGACGATCGGACGAGCACGCCACCTCCCTTCCGGCGAGTGATCGCACACAGGATGACGGCAAGAGGAGAGGACATCGACGGCTTGGCCTAAAGTGACCAGCGTCACTTTTGGCTGTCAAGGCGATGTCCCGGCCTCGTCCCACCCCGTGCTGTCCCCGACGGAGGACAGCCGAGCGGCGGCGAAATTGTCTCCGGATGGGGAGGTTCGCAAGACCCCCCCGCCGCCCCCAAGCGGCCCGGGAAAGGGGAAAAGGGAAAGGGGAAAGGTGAAGCCTGGCACGAGGACCTCGGGCTTCTGGCTACGACCTTTCCCTTTTCCCCTTTCCCCTTTCCCGACTTACACAAGCATCAACTCGCTCTGCGGGTGTGCCGGCGTCACTTCCGGCCCCGTTTCGCCGAGAAACACGTTGATCTCGCTGCGCATGCCGAAGCGCCCGGGCAGGTAGATGCCCGGCTCCACGGAAAACCCGATGCCGGGCGTCAGCACCCGGGTATCGGCCGTCTCGAAGTTGTCGAGGTGCGGGCCGGAGCCGTGGAGCTGGCGGTCGATCGAGTGCCCCGTGCGATGCGGGAAGAACTCGCCGTAGCCCGCGGCGTCGATCACGCCGCGCGCCGCGTCGTCCAAATCGGCGCCCGTCAGCGACGCGCGGCCCCAGCGCTCGCGCAGCCGCGTCACGGCGGCGTCGCGCGCGCCGCGCACCGTGTCCCACACACGCCGGATCTCGGCCTGCGGCGCGCGGCCGGCGAAGGCGATCCACGTCTGGTCGGCGAAGACGGCGGTGAGCTCGGTGCCCGCCCACAGGTCGAGCAGCATCACCTCGCCGGCCGCGAGCCGGCGATCGGCGCCCTCGCGCGGCTCGTAGTGCGGGTTCGCGGCGTGTTCCTGGAAGCCCACGATCGGCGGGTGGTCGGTGACGAATCCCGCGCGCTCGATGGCCTCGAGCACGCGCCGCTGGAGCGCGGCCTCCCGCACCTCGACGCCGCGCGCCAGCTCGGCCCCCGCCTCCGTGAGCGTCGCGCCGGCGATCGCCGCGAGCGCCTCCGCCGCGCGCCGATGCCCGGCCAGCGCGGCCGGTGACCACCGCGCCGCGAAGCGCGTGACGAGTGCCGCCGAGGGCACGATCCGCGCCCCGAGCGACTCGAGCAGGCGTACGACGCCGTACGGCACGCGGTCGAGATACGGCACGCCGTCGTCGGCCGAGATCTCCATGGCGACCGTCCGGCCCGCGACCAGCGTCCGCAGGCGCTCGTGCAGCTCGCGCCAGCTCGCATAGGGGCGCACCTCGCCCGCGAATCCGGCGAACGCCCCCAGCTCGATGCGATGGACGACCGCGACCGGCTGCCCCGAGCGCGGCAGCCAGATGAAGAGCCGGCGCGTGGACATCCCCTCGAGGCCGAGCACCTGCCGCGTGACCGGGTTGTTGCCGTGGAAGTCGTACAGCAGCCACGCGTCGGCGCCCAGGGGCGCGAGCGAATCGCTCAGCGCGGTGAAGTCGAACCCGTCGAGCGGCGGGAGACGGGAGGCGGGAGGCGACGTCATTGGTGCCGCGCGGCGGTCGCGGCGGCCCGCCACTCACACCGCGCCCCACCCGCCGCGACGCACGCCGTGTGCAGCATGACCGCCTCGTAGCCCGCGAGCAGGCGCAGCAGCTCCGCGAACGCCGCGGCCCACAGGGTGCAGGCCGAGCCGTCGGGGGTGGCGTGCACCGCCAGCGCGTGCGCCACGCGGGCGGTCGGCACGTGCTGCTCGCGGCGCAGCTGGCCGCCCAGGACCAGGCGCGCCGCGCGGCCGGCCGCGACGTACCCGATCGTGCGCGGGGCGGCCCACGCGGCGAGCCGGCTCGGCGTCAGCATGCGCCGCACCGCCCGGCGCGCGGCGCGCCGGCCCGCGTCGGCGAACACCAGCTCGGCGTCGGGACGGCGGCCGACCAGGCGCAGCAGCGCCTCGACGTGCTCGGATCCGACCCGCGCATTGCGCCGCACCAGGCCCTCGTAGGTCTCGAGCTGCTGCGCCACGGTGCTCGACAATCCGAGGCGCTTCACCAGCAGCTCGTCGGCGAACTCGGACAGCCCGTCTTCGACGGGCGTGTCGAGCGTGCGGACGGCCTCCAGGACGGCGAGTGGGACGATGGAGTGAACCACGGCGATTAGACTAGACGCACAGACGCACAGACGCAACAGACGCACAGCAGTGAACGGTCGCCAGGGAGCGGGGGCAGGTATACCCGACTCCCGACCCCGATGACCTGTTCACCATCTGTGCGCCTGTGCGTCGGTGCGTCTCGCCTGTGCGTCTGTGCGTCTGTGCGCCCCGCCTATACCTTTCAGACACCATGGCGACTCCTACCCGTCCCGCCGATGCGCGCCGCGAGAGCTTCGAGCGCGAGGCGCTGGTGCACCTCGACGTGCTCCATCGCGTCGCGCTGCGCCTCACCGGGAACGCGGCGGACGCCGACGACCTCGTGCAAGAGACCATGCTCAAGGCCTACCGGGCGTGGGACCGCTACGAGCAGGGAACCAACGCCAAGGCCTGGCTCCTTACCATACTGCGGCACGCCTTCATCAACGAGTACCGGCGTCGGGCCCGGCGCCCCGAGACGGTGGACGTGGAGACGATCGAGCCCTTCGTGGTCTTCCCGGCCGTGCAGGAGGACGACCCGCAGGGCGCGTTCTTCGACCGCCTCGTGGACGAGCAGGTACTGCGGGCGATCGACGCGCTGCCCGAGGCGTTCCGCGAGACGCTGGTCTTGAGCGACGTCGAGGGGCTGAACTACCAGGAGATCGCGCGGATCCTCGAGGTGCCGGTGGGAACGGTGAAGTCCCGCCTGTTCCGCGCGCGGCGGCTGCTCCAGGCCCGGCTCTATGACTACGCCGTCGAGATGGGCTACATACAGAGGAAAGCGGGATGAACTGCGACGAGGCGCTCGAGCACCTCTACGAATTCCTGGACCGGGAGCTGACCCCCGAGCTGGAGCGCGAAGTGCGGCGGCACCTGCACGCCTGCGCGCCCTGCGCCCAGGAAGTGGACTTCGAGGACACGTTCCTCAAGTTCGTGCAGGCGCGGTGCCGCGCCCACGGCGCGCCCCCCGAGCTCAAGCGCCGCATCCTGCGCGAGCTGTTCGGCGAGTGAGGTGGCTGTCGCGCGGCGGGGCGGCAGCGGCGTTGGTCGTGGGGGCGGCCGTCTGGGCCGGCCTCGGATGGCGCGGGGTGACGCTCCTCGCCGTCTTCCTCGTGTCGGGGAGCGTGCTCACCCGGCTGGCCCGGAGGGGGGACCTGCCCCGCACCGCACGCCAGGTGGCGGCGAACGGCGGGATCGCGGCGCTCGCCGCACTCGGCGGCGCCTGGCCGGTCGCCGCCGCCGCGATCGCCGCCGCGGCCGCCGATACGTGGGCCACGGAGATCGGCGCGTTCGCTCGGCGCCCACCCCGACTCATCACGACCGGAGCCCTCGTTCCCGCCGGCACCTCGGGAGCAATCACCCCCCTCGGCACCGCCGGCGGCGTCGCGGGTGCCGGCACGCTGGCCGCGGCATCGGCCGCGCTCGCGCCGCATGGCGCCACCACCGCGATGATCGTCGCCGTGGCCGGCGTCGGCGGGATGCTGGTCGATTCGCTGCTCGGGGCGACGGTGCAGGCGGTGTACCAGTGCCCGGCGTGCGGGACGGAGAGCGAGCGCCGTGGCACCAGATGTCATGGACCGATGCGCCTCGCCAGGGGCTGGGCATGGCTGGACAACGACGGGGTCAACCTGGGCGGAACCATCGCCGGCGCGCTGACGGGCTTCATCGCCGCGCGCTTCTCGCCCTGATGCCGGGCGTCGACCCCGCCCGGTTCCGCGAGCTCCTGGGACACTTCGCGACCGGGGTCACCGTGGTCACGACGCGCACGCCGGATGGGACGCCTGTCGGGATGACCGCGAGCGCGGTGGCCGCCGTCTCCCTCGATCCCCCCCTCGTGCTCGTGTGCATCGACCGCCGGCACGACATGCATCCCGCGCTCCAGGCCGCCTCTCACTTTGTCCTCAACGTGCTCGCGGCGAACCAGGAGGCGCTGTCGCGGCGCTTCGCCGAGCTCGACGTAGACCGGTTTGCGGACGTCGCCTACCGCGGCAGCGCCGCGGGCGTGCCGGTACTGGACGGCGTGCTGGCGGCCATCGAGTGCGAGAAGCGGGACGCCGTCGCGGCCGGCGACCACACCGTGTTCTTCGGACTGGTGACGGGCGGCCACACGGCCTCGGGCAGTCCGCTCGTGTACTATCGGAGCGCCTACGGCGCGGCAGGCGGGACATGATCGGTACCGAGCTGCTGGACGACCCCGGGGCCGACCCCACGGTGGTGGCGGCCCACCTGCGCGACATCGCGCGCCTGAATGCGTGGCTCGGGGGGACGCGGGCGGTGGTCGGGGCGCTGGAACCCTTTTTTCGGCAGGTGAAGGGGGAACGTCAGGGGAAGGGGGAAGAGGGAAGGGGGAAGGGTACGACGACGTGGACCCTCGTCGATGTAGGCACAGGGGCCGGCGACATCCCGCGCGCGGTGGCCGCGGCCGCCCGGCGGCATGGAATCGGACTGACTCTCATCGGGGTCGAGCGGATCCGCGCCGCCGCGCGGCTCGCGCAGTCGGGCGGCGGGCTGCACGCCGTCATAGGCGACGGGAGCGCCCTGCCCTTCGCGCCGGGGGCCGTGGACATCGTGATCGCGAGTCAGGTGTTGCACCACCTTCCCCGAGACACCGCCATGCGCTGGATCGGCGTGCTCGACCGGCTGGCGCGGCGCGCGGTGGTCCTCGCGGATCTGCGCCCCTCCCGCCTCGCCATGGCCGCGCTGCGGCTCGCGGGCGCGGTCCTGGGAATCGGCCGGGTCACGCGGCGCGATGGCGTCGTGTCGCTGCGGCGCGGGTACACGCGAGGGCAGCTCGACGCGCTGCTGGCAGACGCGGGAGTGCATGCCCGGGCGCACGTCCGGCGCTGGAGCCGGGTGGTGGCGGCCTGGCGCCCAGGTCCTCAGGGGGGCTTCCGGCTCGATGCGCACCGTCGATAGCATCACCATCCGCGCCCCGCTGGCACGGGTCTTCGCCCTCGCGTCCGACGTCGAGCGCTGGCCGGCCATCCTGCCCCATTACCGCTGGGTCCGGTTCCTCGAGCGCGCCGATGGGCGAGGCGCGCGGGGCGAGCCGGCCGGCGGGCTCGTGGAGATGGCCGCCTGGCGGCCGTTCGGACCGATCGGGTACCCGACGTGGTGGGTGTCCCAGATGCGGATCAGCCCGGAGGCCGGGGAGATCCGCTACCGCCACGTGCGGGGGATCACCCGCGGGATGGACGTGGTGTGGCGCCTGCGCCCGGCGGGAGGCGGGGGCGGGGCGGGCGGGGCGGGCGGGGCGGGCGGGGCGGTCGACGTCGAGGTGGTGCACGAGTGGGAGGGGCCCGCCTGGCCGCTCGTCGGCCGGGTCTCGGCGCGGCTCGTGATCGGGCCGGTGTTCATTCACGCGATCGCGTCACGCACACTCGCCGGGATCCGCCGCGCGGCGGAGGCCATCGGCTGATGGAGGCCCGCCGGGTGGTGGTGACGGGGATCGGCGCGGTGACGCCGATCGGGACGGGAGCAGAGGAGCTGTGGGCGGGGCTGGCGGCGCGGCGGTCCGCCGTGCGGACGGTGACGCGGTTCGATCCGACGCCGTTCCGCACGCGGATCGCCGCCGAGATTCCGGAGTTCCGCCCCGGGGACCGGCTGCCGGCGAAGCAGGTGAAGCGCCTCGATCGCTTCGCGCAGCTCGCCGTGACGAGCGCGGGGCTGGCGCTGGAGGACGCCGAGCTACGGCTCGAGGACCCCGACCGGGCGGGCGTGATGATGGGCTCGGCCCTCGGGGGCGTCGCCTTCGCGGAGGCGCAGATCGGTCCCTTTCTAAGGGAGGGAGCCCGGGGTCTCGATCCGGCGCTCGCCCTGGCCGTGTTCCCCGGCGCGGCGAGCTGCAACATTGCGATGGCGTTCGGCCTGACCGGGCCGAACGCGACGAACGCGATGAGCTGCGCGTCGGGCACGATCGCGGTGGGCGACGCGTTCCAGACCGTGCGCGCGGGCCGGGCCGACGTGATGCTGGCGGGTGGGGCCGAGGCGCCGCTCGCGCCGATGACGTTCGGCGCGTTCAGCGTGATCCGCGCCATGAGCACGCGGAACGAAGACCCGGGCGGGGCGTCGCGGCCCTTCGACCGGGAGCGGGACGGCTTCGTGATGGGTGAGGGGGCGGCGGTGCTGGTGCTGGAAGAGCGCGGCCGCGCGCTGGCGCGCGGCGCGAAGGTGTACGCCGAGATCGTGGGCTACGCCCACACGAACGACGCGTACCACATGACGGCCCCGCGCCCGGACGCGCGCCAGGCGGCGCGGGCGATCCGCCTGGCGCTCGACGACGGGCACGTGGCGGCGGGCGAGGTGGGCTACGTCAACGCCCACGGCTCGGCGACGCCGCTCAACGATGCGACGGAGACCGCGGCGCTCAAGCAGGTGTTCGGGGAGCGCGCCTACCGGATAGCGGTCAGCGGCACGAAGGGCTACTACGGCCACGCGCTCGGGGCGAGCGGGGCCATCGAGGCGGCGATCTGCGCGCTCGCCCTGGCGCGGCGCTGGCTGCCGCCGACGATCAACCTCGAGCATCCCGATCCCGCCTGCGACCTCGACTGCCTGCCCGGCCAGGGACGGAGCTCCGAGCCCGACGCGGTCGTGTCGAACTCGTTCGGGTTCGGCGGCATCAACGCGGTACTGGTGTTGCGACGCCCCTAGCAAGCTCCGTAGATTGGCGGCCGCTCTGACACCGAGGGAAAATCTCGTGAACGCAACGCTGGTGCGGCCGATCACGGCCGAGTTCGTGGCGACCGCGCTGTTCGTCCTCGCGGGGGCGGGCGCCGTGGTCATGAACGCCGTCTCCGCCAATACGCTGGGGCCGCTCGCCGTCGGGCTGGTCCACGGCGTCGCGCTGGCGATCCTGGTCTCGATGACGTTGAGCATCTCCGGGGGCCATCTCAATCCGGCCGTCACCGTGGCACTGCTCGTCGCCGGGAAGGTCGACCGCCGCACGGCGGGGTTGTACGTGCTCGCGCAGCTGGCGGGAGCGGTGGTCGGCGCGCTGCTCGTCAAGCTGCTGTTCCCGCTCCAGGCTGGGCTCGTGACCAGTCTGGGAACTCCCGCGATGTCGGTGCACGTCGGCGACTCGCTCGCCAAGGGGGCGACGATCGAGGCGCTGTTCACGTTCTTCCTGGTGAGCGCCGTCTTCGGGACCGCGGTCGCGGCGGAGGCACCCAAGCTCGGGGGGTTTGCCATCGGGTTGGTCGTGTTTGTCGGCGCCATCGTGGCGGGGCCGCTCACCGGCGCGGCGCTCAATCCGGCGCGCGCGTTCGGACCCGCCCTCGTGGCCTGGGAGTGGCACGGCCAGGCGGCCTACTGGATCGGGCCGCTCGTGGGCGGTATCGCCGCCAGCCTGCTGTGGAGCCGGGTGCTGCTTCCGAAAGCTGCACGATGAAACTGAGACGTCAGACATCAGACGTCGGACATCAGACACGCGCATTCTGACGTCTGACTTCGCAACGACCGTGTTCCGCTCCTTGCGCTCCGCGATCGCGCGGTACTGCGTCCGGCGCGCCGCCGCCTGCCAGCGCTCGGCCCCGCTGCGCGCCGACTGGTGGCTGCGGCTCGCCTGCGCGGCCGCGCCCCTGTTCACCGAGTCGCACCGGGCGCTGGTGCACCTGCGGCGCATCCGGGAGGACCGGTGGGGCGCCGTCGCGGCGGCGCGTGACGCGATCGAGCGCTTCCCGGCCGCCGCTGATGCCTGGCTCCTCCTGGGCGAGGCCTACCAGATGGTGTACCGGCAAGCCGAGGCGCTCGCCGCCTACGAGCAGGTGCTCGTGCTCGAGGAGCGGCCCGACGCGGCGATGGCGGCGGGGGAGATCTACTGGCGCGCGGGCCGCTACGCCGACGCGGCCTCGCGGTTCGCGCGCGCCTACGCCGCCGGCGGCGGCGCCGACACATTGTGGCGGAACGCGCAGGCGCTCCTCCTCGCCGGCGACGAGACGGCCGCCGACGACGCGCTCACGCTGTGGGCCACACAGGTGCCGGACGGGCATGAGCGGCTGGGAGCGGCACGCGCAGAAATACGAGCGACCAGGAAATAGACGCAACAGACGCACAGACAGATAGACGCACACGCGCAACAGGCGCACAGGTGGGGGACAGGTGGCGGAGGACAGGCCTGCCCGCTACCTCCCTGTTCACCAGCTATGCGCCTGCGCGCCTGCTGCGTCTACTCGGTGCGTCTATTCGTCTGTGCGTCTGGTTCTCAACCATAGCGCTACGGCGTACGCCACGAGCACCACCCCGGCGACGACGTACGCCGCGATCATGTAGCCCGCGTTCTGGGGCGTGTCAGGCATGGGCGTGCCCCTCGCGCTCGCGCCGGTGCGCCAGCGCCATCCGCTGCATCACGAACCCCGCGTACAACACGAGCATGGTGGCCGCACCGAGCAGCAGCGTCAGCAGCATCTCGGGCGGCAGGGCCGGCCGGGCGGGCTGCAGCACGATCGGCCGGGGATGCAGCGTGCGGAACAGATACACGCTCAAATGAATGAACGGCAGGAGGACGAGCCCGCAGATGCCGAGCACCGCCGAGTAGCGCGCCCGCAGGTCGGGCTCGGTCACCGCGCCCCGCAGCGTGAGGTAGCCCAGGAACAGCAGGAACAGGAGCAGGGTGAACGTCAACCGGGCGTCCCACGTCCACCAGGTGCCCCAGATGGGCTTCGCCCAGATCGGGCCCGTGGTGAGCATGACGACCGAGAAGGCCGTGCCGACTTCGGCGGACGCCTCGGCGAAGCGGTCGAAGCGCCGGTCGCGCAGCAGCAGGTACAGGATCCCGGCCCCGCCCACGAAGGCCATCGCGAGCATTGCGGTCCAGGCGGCGGGCACGTGGATGTAATAGATCTTCTGCGCCGCCCCCTGGAATCGCTCGACCGGGGTGAAGGCGAGCGCCCGCACGTACAGGCCGGCGAGCATCGCCAGCCCGGCCAGGGTGGTCCAACGGCCCGCGCGCAGCAGGATCATTCTCGTACCGTGAGGGGGAAGAGCAACGTCGCCAGCAGCACGAAGACGATATCGTACGCGGCCAGCAACTTAAGCGCGCCCGCGACCTCGCTCAAGGGACGCGACGCGAGCAACCGCGCCGTCACCTGCACGGCGCCGATGAGCGGAGGGATCAGGAACGGCAGCAGCAGCATGGGGAGCATCAGCTCCGCGAAGCGCGTGCGGATCACCATCGCGCTGAACAGGGTGCCGACCGCGACGAACCCGACGGTCGCGAGGGCGATCACGCCGACGAGCGGGACCAGGGCGTGCGCCACCGGCACGTTGAACAGCAGCACGAACACGGGCAGACCCACGGCCTCGACGACGCCGACGAAGGCGAGGTTCGCGATGAGCTTGCCCCAGTAGAGACTCGCGGGGTCGACCGGCGCCAGCAGCAGGCCGTCGAGCGCCTGGTTCTCCAGCTCGAGCTGGAAGGCGCGGTTCAGGGCGAGCATCGCCGCGAACGTGAACGTCACCCAGAGGATGCCGGGGGCGAGGTCCACGGCGGCGACGGCCGTGGGATCGCGCCCGAAGTTGAGGACCAGCAGGACGAGCACGGTGAACACGAGCGCCGAGAGGATCGCCGTGCGAGTGCGGAACTCGAGCCGCAGGTCCTTGCGCGCGATGGCCCAGGCGTCACGCAGGGCCTCACCCACCGATCACCGCCCGCCGGTACGCCGCGGCGATCTCGGCCGTGGTACCGCTGCGTTGGCCCGACCAGACGAACCGGCCCCGGACTTGAAAGGCGAGGTCGCTCGCGAGCTCCGCCCCTTCCTCCACGTTGTGAGTGGCGAGCACCACGGCGCGCCCCGCCGCGGCCAGCTCGGCGAGCAGCTCCCGAAACCGCGTGGCCGCCGCGAGATCGAGGCCGGTGAACGGCTCGTCGAGCAGCAGGACGCGGGGCTCATGCACGATCGCCCTGGCGATCGCGGCGCGCTGGCTCAGGCCGCGCGACAGCGCGTGCACCGGCTGGTCCGCGCGGTCGTCCAGGCCGACGGCCCGCAACACGTCGGCCACCCGGGCGGCGCGGCGCGCGCGCGCGACGTCGTAGAGCTGGGCCCAGAAATCGAGGTTCTCGCGCACCGTCAGATGGCCATACAGGTGGGACTGGTGGCCGATCCAGCCGATGGCCCGCGGTCCGCCCTCGACGTGGGCACGACCGGCCTGGGGCCGGATCAGCCCGGCGAGCACGCGCAGCAGCGTGGTCTTGCCTGCGCCGTTGGGGCCGAACACCGCGAGGGTGCGGCCCGCCGCGAGGGTGAAGGAGATGTCGTCGAGTGCCCGGATAGGGCCGAAGGTGTGCCGCAGCCCCTCAGCCCGAAGCAGCATCGATGCACCGGGCCAGCTCGGTCAGGTCGAACGGCTTGACCAGGTACGCCGTGTGCGCGAGATCGAGCACGGTCATCAGCGGCTCCATGCTCTCGTAGGCGCTGGTGACCACGACGGGCAGCGCGGGACGCGAGCGGCGAATCCGCTGCAACAGATCGATGCCATCGGTGTCGGGGAGGCGCATGTCGAGCACGAGCACGTCGGGACTGAACTCGTCGAGGCGGCGAATGGCGTCGCTGCCGCTGCCGGCGAACGCCATCTCGTACTCACGGTCGAAGAACCGCTCGTAGGACGCGCGGAGCGCCGTTTCGTCCTCGACGAACAATACCCGGCGACGCTTGGGCGCGGCCACGCCCCAATATAAACGGCACGCCCCGCGGCATGGGCCGCGGGGCTAACCCACCCGGACTGCCTTCCCTCGCCCCGTCAGGCCGCCGCGCCGCTCTCCAGCTCGAACAGATCGTCCAGCTTGGTGAGCACCAGCAGAAACCGCAGCTCTTCGCTGGCCCCGCGCAGGCATACGGACTGGCGGCGCTCGGCGGCGCGGCGCTGGATCAGCATCAGCGCGCCCAGCCCGGCGCTGTCCACCTGCCGGGTCGCCGACAGGTCGATCACCAACCGCCCCGCCCCCTCGGCCAGCTGCTCCAGCAGCTCGACGGCGGAACGGCGGAACATGGTCCGCGAGTCCAGCCCCAGCCGGTCCGGCGCGGCCAGCACCCGCTCCACGGGGCGCGCGGCCCCGGCACTGACGTTCGACACGATCGGCTCCACGATGGTCCCACCCCCGAATGCGACTCCGGTGCCAGCCGATCAACGCGCGCCACGACAACCCTTTGTTGCGGGTGGGTGACCGCGCTCACACGACGATCTGTCGCAGAGCGAGACCCCGCGCGCATTCTGCAAGGTCGCTTGATTGGCCCGCGCGACCGAGCGGCAGGAGACCTGAACTCACGGTTCGCAGCGTCAGGAACTGCTCCCCGCTCCCTGCTCCCTCTTCCAGGCGTGGAGCGCCACCACCCAGATCGCCGTGATGATCACCGCCGACGCGACGCACCAGCGGCACAGGGCGCCAATCCGGAAGACGGCGAGATAGTTGAGGTAGGCGGTGAAGAGCATGCCCACGGTCGCGAGGGCCACGAGCGCCAGCGTGGGGCCCGGCCGGACGAGCCAGCGCGGCTGCAGGCCGACGAGGCTCACCGCGAGGAGCAGGGCGTATCCCACGACGCCGTGCAGCGCCACCGGCAGCCCGAGGAACACGGCGTAGCGACTCGTCTGCACGACCTCGCAGCCGTCCGTCCCGCACGCCAGGCTGCCGATCACACCGGCCTTGTACAGCCACAGGTAGAGCGCGACGAACAGGCCGGCCAGCGAGAGAAACGCGATCGCCTGGCGGTGTCGCGTCACCTGCCGCGGCTCGTGATGCTGTCCACCACGCTCTTGAAGACGTCGGAGCCCCAGCTCCGGGTGGTGAGCAGCCGGCCGTTCACGAAGAAGGTAGGCGTGCCGTTGACGCCGCGCGCGTCACCCTCCTGCTTGCTCGCCTCGATGCGCCCCGCGTGGCGCGCGCTCTTCATGCAGGCGTCGTAGCGGTCCAGGTCGATTCCCACGCTCCGCGCCAGCTCGCGGAACAGGCGGCTCGGGTCCCGGCCCGTTTGCGCCCACGAGTGGTTGTGGAACAGCTGGTCGTGCATCTCCCAGAAGCGGTCCTGCTCGCCCGCGCAGTGCGCGGCGTGCGAGGCATAGCGTGCGAACGCATGGTTCGGCAGCGGGAAGTCGCGGAAGCGCCACCGGACGCGGCCGGTCGCGACGAGCTGCTCGCGTACCGTGGGCATCTGCACGGTGGCGAACTGGGCGCAGGCCGGGCACTCGAAGTCCGCGTACTCGACGATCTCGACCGGCGCGGAGTCGCTCCCCATCGTGAAGCCCGCGAAGCCGTCGCTCGCCGGCAGCGGGACGACCGCGCCGGTCGGCCCGGCGGCCGGCGGCCGCGCCGCCTGGTAAATCAGCCAGCCGCCGCCTGCCACCGCCGCCAGCGCCAACGCCAGGTAGAACCGCTTCATTCCTCGTCGCGCCTCCGCCAGGGAAGGTCCTCATCGTCTGCAAATGGCGGCTCCGGCGCGGACCTGGTCGCCTCGTCGACGATCCGCCGGCTCTCGGCGATCTCCGGCGTATCGTAGGTGAGCCGCACTTCGTAATGGAACAGCTCGCTGCGGGCGCTGCCCAGCAGGCGCAGCAGCTCGGGGGTCGCGTCCAGCAGGCGCCCGCCCCGGTCCAGCTCGACAATCCGTGCGGCGAGCTCGCGTAACAGGCTCACGAGGCGCTCCGCGCGCTCCGGGCCGTAGGTCTCCTCGTTCGTCACCCCCGATAATAGCACACCCGGCCGCGTTTGTGTCTGCCGTTTACAGCCGGGGGGCGGGCTGGTTAGATTGGCCCCGCCGAAGCGCCGTTCCCGCGCCCGAGAGGAGCCGCCCCCGCATGGCCAAGAAGCGTCGGGAGATCCGCAAGCCGTCCTCGCCCACCACGTTCGAACAGGCTCGCGACGAGCTGTTCTCCCACATCCTGCGCTGCGGCGTCCTCGACGCCGGACCGGAGCACCGCAAGGAGTGGTTCGACGACACGATGCTCTACATCGCCGACCGCTACGAGACGCTGACGCCGACCGAGCTCGGCGAGCTGCGCACGCTGGGCGAGAGGTACTGCCAGCCGGTGGTAGGACGCAGCGCACCGGTCGGCGTCGCCTGACAGACGCACAGACTCTAACGGCGTGGCGCCTGCCACCGCCACCTGAGTCCCGCGGCCAGGCGCACCCCGCCCCCCACGCCCAGCTCGGCGTACGGGCCGCCCGAGCGGCCGGCCGATTCCAGCCCCAGCCACGCCGCCAGGTAGGCGCGACCCTGCGTGCCCTCGGCGACCTGCCCGGCGACGCCGAACGCCGCGTAGAGCGTAGCGCCCGACGTGGCACCCGGGTTGACGAGGTACTGGGCCGTGAGCTCGACGCGGAGCGCGGCGCGCCCGTCCCAGCTCCCGCCGGCGGCGGTCAACGCAGGCCGGAGCTGGCCCGAGCGACGGGCGAGCCCGAGGCCCGCCCCGGCGAACGGCCGGCTCGCCAGCGCGCCGAGCCCGCCTGCGCTCAGCTCCCTCGCGCGGCGATACTGGGCGTCGCCCGCGCGGGCGAGCAGCGTGAGGAGGGCCAGCGCCGCCGCCGTGCTGGCGCCGCCCGGTCTACCCAATCGCCACGTCGTAGGTGACCCGGATGTCCGGGGCGAGGGAGGCCACCACGGAGCAGTACTTCTCGAGCGACAGGTCGATGGCGCGGCGCGCCTTGGACTCGTCGGCTCCGGTCCCGGCGATCGCGAAGCGGAAGTGGATGGCGGTATAGCGCCGCGGCTCCTGTTCGCGTCGCGTGCCCTGCACCGTGACGTCGAGCGAGCGCAGGGCGACCCGCATCTTCTCCAGGATCAGCACCACGTCCCCGGCCGAGCAGGCGGCCGCGGCGAGCAGGAGCAGCTCCACCGGCGATGTGGCGGCCGCGCCGTCGCCGTCCACCGTGATCGCGGGACGGTCGGGCGCGCCGCCCTCGAACAGCAGGCGCTCGCGCCACCGCAGCCGCACTTCCCGGAGGTTGCCCGCCACGGTCAGTTGCCGCGGCGCGTGGTGAGCCCGACGTAGAGGCGGTGCCGGTCGAACAGATCCATGGCGTGATACTCGAGCAGCCAGCTGTACGTGGAGCGGAAGTGCAGCTCGGCGCCCACCACCACGTTGACCCACAGATCGGGACAGTCGGGGTCGCTGCTGCAATCGTCGCGCCCGGCCATGCCGAAGCCCGCGCCCACGTACGGAATCACGGTGCTCGCGTCCTCGGCAAAACGGTACAGGGCCTCGCCGGACGCGACGAACGTGTTGGGCCCGTTGAACACGCCCAGCTCGCCGGAGGCCCGCAGCCGGAAGCGGTCGGTCCACAACTGGCCCACGTCGAGGGTCGCGCCGAAGACCATCTGGGACTGGTGGCTCAGCTCGAGCCCGCCGCGCACCCCGAAGCCGAAGAGCCCCAGGCGCGTACCGCTCCGCGGGCCGCCCGCGGCGGGCGGCTGAAACTCCTGCGCCGGCGCCGCGGTCGCCAGCAACAAGCTCAGCCACGCGAGCCGGACGGCGGGCGTGCGCGTGGCCGCGCGACCGTAGTCCCAGATCGCGTACAGGGCGACGGCCCCCGTGGCCCACGCGAGCGGGCGCGCCAGCGGGGACCCGGCGATGCACGCGACCAGCGCCAGCGCCTGCGCCACGGTCACGGCCTTGCCGCCGGCCCGTGCCGGCAGCGCGATGGGACGCCCGAGCACGACGGTCCCGAGAAACGCCGCCGCCGCCACCAGGTCGCGCAGCAGCACGGCGACGACCTCGACGGGGGAGAGCGCGCCTTCGCGGGCCACCGTGAGAAACGCCACCAGCATGAAGAGCTTGTCCGCGACGGGGTCGAGCACGGCGCCGACGCGCGAGCCGCCGGTGCGCCGCGCGATGGCGCCGTCCACGACGTCCGTCACGGCGGCCGCGCCGACCACGGCCAGCCGCCAGCCCGCGTGCTCCAGCAACGGGAACACGGCCGCGAGGGGCAGGCGCAGCGCCGTGAGCACGTCGGCCGGTCCGAGCCACCGTTTCACTTGCTCCCGCCTCCGCACCGCCGTAGGTTCCCCTCCGTGGACCTCAATCTGCTGAAACAGGCCGCCATCTTCCAAGACCTGGACGAGGGTGAGTTGACGCGCGTCGCCGAGGTGTGCCGCGAGCAGAAGTTCGCGGTCGGCCAGGTCGTGTTCAAGGAGGGCGAGCCCGGCAACCGGCTGTTCATCATCTCCGAGGGTGAAGTCAGGATCTCCCGCACGATCCCCGGATCGGGGGAGGAGGCGCTCGCGGTCCTGAAGCCCGGCGCGTGCTTCGGAGAAATGTCCATCTTCGACCGGTCGGAGCGGTCCACCGACGCCATCGCCAACACCCAGTGCACCCTGCTGACCATCTCCCGCTCCGATTTCGAGCTGCTGCTCGACTTCAATCGCGACATCGCCTTCAAGGTCCTGTGGTCGGTCGTGCGGCTCCTCTCCGCACGCCTGCGGGTCACCAACGACAATCTCCGCTCGTTCCTGGCGATGTCGATGTTCTAGCGGGGCCGCGCCCGGCCTCGGCAAGCTACGCCCTTTCGCCCTTCGTGCCACCTGTGTCCCGCCTCGTCCGCCCGGCGCTCGCCGCCGCCCTCGTGGCCGCCGCCTGCGGCGACGGCGGGCCGCAGGGCGTTCCAACGCTCCGGGTCTCACCGGTCCTGGACTCCCTGTTCCCGGGTGACACGCTGGCCCCCCCGTTCACGGTGACCTACACCGACGCGGACGGGCGCGCGCAGCCGCCCGGCCCGGTCCGGTGGACCAGCTCGGCGCCCGCCGTGGCCGGCGTGGACAGCGTCACCGGCACGGTCGTGGCCGCCGTGGCCGGGGAGGCCACGATCACCGCGACGGCGAGCCGGGTGAGCGGCCGCGCATTGATCGTGGTGACCCGGCCGCTCGAAGTGACCCTGCTGCTCGACACTATCTACCTGATGCCGGGCGACACGTTCACGGTCCCCGTGGCGCTGGTGGTGCGCAGCGGCCCGCCTCCCCCGCTGCGGTTCAGCGCGCCGTCGCAGGCGGTCTTTGCCATCGACTCGCTCACCGGCCGCATCACCGCCATGGCCGCGGGCGGGCCGCTCGGGTTCGTGGTCCGGGCGGACACGGCGGCGGACAGCGGAGCGGTCGACGTCCGCGTGCTCGGCGACACGCTCGGCGGGGGCGCGTACTACGCCTTCTCCGGCACGCTCACGCGACGCCAGGACGCGCCGGTGCGCGCGGTGAACTACCGCCGCCGCGGCGACACGCTCACGTTCCGGCTGAACGCGGGTGTGCCGACGGTCAGCGCGGCCGTGGAGAACGTCGTGATCACGCTGCGGCAGGCCGTCACGGCGCCGGGCACCTACGCGATCGACTCCATTTCGCCCGCCGAGGCGTTCGGGGGGAGCGCCGATTTCGTGTGCGCGCCAGCGCGGCCCTGGGCGTTGTGGTCCTCGCGTGCGTTCTCGCCGACCCTCTCCGCCCTGTCGCGCCGCGGCGGGACGCTCACCGTGAGCACTGTGGACACCGTGCCCAACGGGCTCGCGATCAGCGGCCACTTCACGTTCACCGCGCAGCGCAGCGACCTGTACGACGATCCGCTGAGCGCGCTTCCGGTGCGCGGGACTTTCGTGTCGCCGCTGGTCACCGACCTCACGAGCTGCCGGTGACCTTCGAGCACGCCTCCGGCGATCTCAGCGGCGTCCCCGGCAGCCGGCTCACCGACGAGCAGGCGCTCGCGGCCGCGCTGCTGGCGGCCGCCGGCGCGGCAGGCCTGTCGCCCGCGGCGCCCCCCGTCGCCAAGTCGGGACCCCGCGGCGTCGCCGCGATCCTGCTGTGTCACGGGGGCCACGTGTCGCTGCACGCGCTACCCGAGGCCGGCCGGTGCTTCGCCGACGTGGCCGGGTTGGGGCAGATCCAGCCGCAGCGCGGGCTCGACGTCCTCGCGAAGCGGCTCGGGGCCCGGGAGATGCGGAGCGACGCACGCCGGCGCGGCCCCGTCGGTCAACCCCTCGAACCGGAGCGGCCATGAACCAGCTCGCCCCCTACGCCACGCTCGTGCTCCGCCTCGCCGTGGGCGGCGTGTTCCTGCGGCACGGGATCATGAAGCTCGACAGCGGCGTGACCGCGACCGCCGCCTTCCTGCGCGGCGCCGGGCTGCCGTTCGCCGAGCTCTGGGCGCTCGTCCTCATCGCGATCGAGACCGTCGGCGCCGCCTGCGTGCTCCTGGGAGTCTGGACCCGCCTGTGGGCTGCCGTGATGGCGGTCGAGATGGTGGTCGCCATCCTCGCGGTCCGGGTCCGCGCGGGCGCGGTGTTCGAGCTGGAGGCGCTGCTCTTCGCCGGCGCGCTGGCGCTCGTGGCGCTGGGGGATGGGCCGGTGTCGGTGGGATTGAAGTTCCGCAAGAGCTAGGACGGAGGAAGACGGGGGAAGGGGGAAGAGGGAATGGGGAAGGGTACGACACGCGCAGTACCCGTCCCGCTTCCCCTTCCCCGTCGTGCGCCGCAGGCGTTAGGCGTTAGTGGAGTATCCGGAGCAGCCCCGCGTCCGCGCTCCCCCGGATGAAGCTCTCGGGATCGGTGGCCGGGATGGCGACGCCCGTCTGCCGCCGACCGCGCTGCGCCGTAGCGGCCATGAATTCCTCCAGCGAGCCACCTCCCCACTCGCCCGCGTCGTTCTTCATCTGCCGCACGATCTCTTCCCAGGTCCCCGCGTAGGTCCGGCCCGCGGCCGTGTGCACCCAATGCTCGGCCGCCGCGCCGGCCGCACCGCCGCGCCCCCGCATGCCCTGCAGCTCGGTCAACAGGGTGCCGAACAGCTCGAGCTGCCTGGGGTCCCGCACCTGGCCGTCCGGGCCGGTGGCCTCGAGCTCGGCCAGTAATCGGTCCTCCAGCAGCGTGTCGGCCATCAGGTCCTGGAGCCGCTGGCGCCAAGGCAGGAGCTCGGGGTCTCCGTCGGGGAGCCGGTGAACGCGTTGCTTCAGCTCCAGGAGCCTCCAGATGCCGAGCGCGTCGAAATGCTCCTCAGGGGTGGTGCGCTCGAGGTTGAACAGGGCGGCTTCGTATTCGCCGCGGTCGTACAGCAGGTTGGCGAGATAGATCCGCGCCTCGCCATGGGCCGGATCGAGCTCCAGCGCCCGGCGCAGGCAGGCGAGCGCTTCCCGCTCGTCGCCCAGGCGGTGCACCGCGTAGCCCTGGCAGGCCGCCGCCTCGGCGGAGTCAGGATGAGCGGCCCGGGCCACTTCGAAGAAGCGACGCGCCTGGTCGAGCGCGCCTTCGCGGAACAGGCCCCGGCCGATCTGGAGCATGAGATCGTGGTCGTCCTGGAAGCCGAGCGCGAGGATGCGATCGAAGCACGCGACGGCGCCACCGCGCTCTCCAAACTTGAGGAGTACTTCCCCGAGCCCGGCGAGCGCATCCTCGTGATCGGGGTCGAGGCCCAGCGCTTCCTCGAACGCGCGCCGCGCCCACGCGAACTCTTCCCGCGCCAGCCGGGCGTAGCCCATGCCGACGTGCAGCTCGACGGCCGTGGGGTAGAGTCCCAGACCTTCGCGCAGCGTTTCCACGGCTTCGTCGTATTGACCTTCGTTGTAGAGCTGATGGGCACGTTCATCGAATTCGTCGGAGCTGAGGAACGGTTCCGACATCGCGGGGGTCTCCGCGGGGAGGTTGCGCTATGATAAGAGAAAGCCCGCAGCTACACAAGCGACCGCCGGCGCGTATCTTGACGGCATGACACCCGCGCTCGTGCCGATCGCCGAGGGCTCGGTCACCTCACCGCGGGGATTCACCGCCGCCGCCGTCCACGCGGGCCTCAAGGCCGACGGGGCCACGGACGTGGCGTTGCTCGTGAGCGCCGCGAGCTGCGCCACCGCCGGCGTGTTCACGCGCAACGCGGTACGGGCCGCGCCGGTGCTGTACGACCAGGAGCTGCTCGGCGAGCGGCCGGGCCGGATGCGGGCGGTCGCGATGAACGCGCGCGTCGCCAACGCCTGCACCGGGGCGCCGGGGCTCGTCGCCGCCCGCGCCATGGCGCAGGCGGCCGAGCAGGCGGCGGGACTCCCCCCGCGGACCGCGCTGGTCCTCTCCACCGGCGTCATCGGCCTGCCGCTGCCGGTCGAGGCCGTGGCCGATGGCCTGCGCCGGGCGGCGGCGGGGCTCTCGGCGGAAGGAGGCGTGGCGGCGGCGCGGGCGATCATGACGACCGACACGCGGCCCAAGCACGCCGCGGTGCGGCTCGAGCTGCCGAGCGGCGAGATCACGGTCGGGGGCATCGCCAAGGGGGCGGGGATGATCCACCCGGATCTGGCCACCCTCCTGGCCGTCCTGGCGACCGACGCCGTGGCCGAGCCCGCCACCCTCGCGCCCCTGTTGCGCCGCGTCGCCGACCGCACGTTCAACGCGATCTCGGTGGACGGGGATACCAGCACGAACGACACGGTCCTGCTCCTGGCCAACGGCGCGTCCGGCGTCGATCCGGCGCGCGACGCCGTGACCTGGCAGCGCTTCGAGGACGCAGTGACCCAGGTGGCGCGCGCCCTGGCGCTCGCCGTCGTGCGCGACGGCGAAGGCGCGACCAAGGTGCTCGAGATCCACGTCACCGGGGCGGCCACCGAGGCGGCGGCGCGTGACGTGGGCCGCGCGATCGCGCGGTCGACCCTGGTGAAGACCGCGCTATTCGGGGGCGATCCGAACTGGGGCCGGGTGCTGGCCGCCGCGGGAGCGGCGGGTGTGCCCCTCGCCGTGGAGCGGCTCCGCCTGCGGGCGGCGGCGGACGGCGAGTGGCTGTCGCTCGCCGACGCCGGGGCGACCGCGCACCCCGATCCGGCGGCCGCCCGCGCCGTGTTCATGCACGCCGAGGTCCGGCTCCACCTCGACCTCGGGCTCGGTCGGGCCGAGTCGGTGGTGTGGACCTGTGATCTCTCGCCGGATTACGTGCGGATCAACGCGGACTATACGTCCTGAAACGGAGCAGGAAGCAGGAAACAGTGCCGTGCGGTCGCGATCCGCGGCTTGCACCGTCAGGTCCTGCGCTGTGCTCCGTGCTCCCGGCTCAGCGCGCCGCCAGCGCTTCCCGCGCCACCGTGAGATACGTCGCCGCCCGAACCCCTTCCCCGCCGATGCCGGCCGCGAACGCCTCCAGCACCGCCTCGGCGCGCCGCTTGTAGCTCGAATCGCCCGTCGCCCGAAACAGGCGCAGCAGTCCGGCCGCCGCCGCGGCGTTGGCTCCCGGCAGCACGTCATCCAGCACCTGCTTGGTGCGCTCCATCTGATCCGGCGCGGCGGGATCGGCCTGGGCGGCGTCGAAGTAGCCGCCGAGCGGATCGGCGAACTCGCGGTCGAGCACCGCGGCCAGGTCCCGCGCCACGTCGAGGTAGCGCACGTCGCCGGTGAGGTCGTGGGCCGCCAGGCACGCGGTCGCCAGCTGCACGTGATCCTGGAGCAGCCCGGGCGCCGGGTCGCCCGCCGCGTGGCGCACGGGGCGCCGCGGTCGGTACACGCCGCGCAGCAGCGCGTCGAGCGTGGCCCGGGCGCGCTCGGCCGCCAGCGTGTCGCCCAGCGCCGGCGCCCCGTCGAGCAGCGCCGCAATGCGGTACGCCTCGTGATCGGCGAACAGGGGCCCATGGTCCGCATGCTCGAGATCGGCCCCGAGGGTCTGGACGATGGAAAGCCCCGCCGAGCGGTAGCGTGGCTCCCCGGTGACCGCCCAGGCGAAGGCGAGCACGCGCAGCAGGCCGGCGCGTACGAGGTCGGGAGGATCCTCGCGCTCCCCGCCCGTGGCAGCCAGCGAGTCCACCAGGAACGCGAGCGCGGCCTGCGCCGTCTGCAGGGCGCCGGAGTCGGCGCTGAAGGCGAATTCGCGGAACAGCAGTCCGACCGCCTGCGCGTGCGGCACGCTCCCGAGCATGGCCGGTCGGCCGACCACGACATCGATCGCGCCGCGCACGGTGCCGATCTCGAACCGGAGCGCGTCGGCCCGGAGCACGCCGTGCGAGACGGCGCTGCGCCCGCCGGCGAGCTGCCCCACGAGGGCCGCGTGCTGCTCGACGAACGCGCGCTGCTCGCGAAAGCTGCGGGCCACTTCAGGCAGGATCTGGCGCAGCCCGCGGCCGCCGACCGGATCGTCGGCGGGGAAGTACGTGCCGCCGAAGAACGCCGACCCTTCGGGCGTGAGGAACACCGTCAGCGGCAGCCCGCGCAGGCCGGCGAGGGCCTGCACCGCCCCCTGATAGCGCCGCGCGACGTCCGGCCGCTCGTCGCGATCCACGCGCACCGGCACGAACAACGAATCGATCAGCGCGCCCAGCGTGCGGTCACCGAACACCTCGCGGTCCATCACGGCGCACCAGCGACAGTCCCGCGCGCCGACGTACAGCAGCACCGGGCGGTCGAGGCGCTCGGCGAGCGCGAACGCGTCGCGGCCCCAGGGCTGCCAGCCCACCGGCTGGCGCGCGGCGCGCGCGAGATAGCTCGTCGTCGCATGCGACATCCGGTTCGTGAGCGGGCTGCGCTCGACGGCACACGCGGTGGTCGCGATCAGGAGAAGGATGATCCGTAGGGGGGGCATTGCGCGGAGCAAAGATACCCTGTGCGCGGGGCTCCCGTTCCGCTGCGGCGCGGCGGCGATTGAGGTAGCTTGCCGGGCATGAGCGACACCACCATCACGCCGAAGGCGAACGGCCCGCTGCTCGTCGAGGGGCCCTGCCGGATCCTCACGCCCGACGGGCGGGAGCTCCGGCCGCCGCTGCGCAAGGACGGCACGCCGCCGCAAGTCATTGTGCTGTGCCGTTGTGGCGGCTCCGCGACAAAACCCTTCTGTGACGGAACGCACAAACGGAATGGCTTCACGGACGCCCCCGGAACGGGTGCCGGACCGCTGCCCCCCCCAGGCTGAGCGCGGCATGTTATGTTGTCAGCCAGATTGAGCGGCCCCCGCACCCTGCCCCTGGCCCCCAACGGAGGAGCATCATGGCGAAGGCTGGAAAGGCCCCGATGGCGACGGACGAAGGCTACTGTGTGAAGTGCAAAGCGAAGCGCAAGATCTCGAACGCGCAGCAGGTCAAGATGGCAAACGGACGGCCCGCGCTGAAGGGCGTGTGTCCCGTCTGCGGTACGGGGATGTTCAAGATCCTGCCGCCGAGCTGAAGCGTCGCGTTGCTCCCGGCTCAGACAGCCCCCGCCGTCCGGCGGGGGCTTCGTATTCACGGCTCGGCCATGAAGGGATAGGGGAAGTCGCGCGGCGGGAGAAAGGTCTCCTTGACCGCGCGCGGGCTCACCCACCGGATCAGGTTGAGCAGCGACCCGGCCTTGTCGTTGGTGCCGCTCGCGCGGGCGCCGCCGAACGGCTGCTGGCCCACGACCGCGCCGGTCGGCTTGTCGTTCACGTAGAAATTGCCGGCCGCGTAGCGCAGCGCGGTGCGCGCCTCGTCCACGGCGGCGCGATCGTGCGCGAAGACCGCGCCGGTCAGCGCGTACGGCGACGTCTCGTCCACCAGGCGCAGCGTCTCCGCCCAGCGCCGCTCGGGATAGACGTACAGGGTCAGCACCGGCCCGAAAATCTCCTCGCACATGGTCCGGTACGCGGGATCGTCCACGCGCAGGAGGGTCGGCTCGACGAAGTACCCCTCCGCGTCGTCCGCATCGCCGCCGAACACCACCTCGACCCCGGCCGCGCCGCGCGCGGCATCGAGATGCCCCTTGATCTTGGCGAACGCCTTCCGATCGATGACCGCGCCCATGAAGCTACGGAAGTCGGCGGGGTCGCCGACGCGCACGCGCTCGAGCATCGCGCGCACGCGATCCCGCACGGCCGGCCAAAGAGAGTCCGGCACGTAGGCGCGGGACGCGGCGCTGCACTTCTGGCCCTGGTACTCGTAGGCCCCGCGGACGATGGCCGCCGCCAGCGCGTCCACGTCCGCGCTCGGGTGGGCCAGGATGAAGTCCTTCCCCCCGGTCTCGCCGACCAGCCGTGGATAGTCCCGATAGCCGGTGAGGCGCTGGGCCACCTTCTGCCACAGCGACTGGAAGACGTCGGTCGACCCCGTGAAATGGACCCCGCCCAGGTGCGGATCGGCCAGCACCAGGTCCGAGATCGTCGCCGCGGGACCGGGCACCAGGTTGATCACGCCGGGCGGGAGCCCGGCCTCCTCCAGCACCTTGAGGACGAAGTAGTTCGAGTAGACCGCGGTGGCCGCGGGCTTCCACACGACCGTGGTCCCCATGATCGCCGGCGCCGTCGGCAGGTTGCCGCCGATCGAGGTGAAATTGAACGGCGTGATGGCGTAGACGAATCCTTCGAGCGGGCGGTAGTCGAGGCTGTTCCACGTCCCCGGCGCGGAGATCGGCTGCTCGGCGAGGAGTCGCTCGGCGAAATGCAGGTTGAACCGCCAGAAATCGATCAGCTCGCAGGCGGCATCGATTTCCGCCTGGTGGGCCGTCTTGCTCTGGCCGAGCATCGTCGCGGCGTTGACAATGGCCCGATGCCGCGTCGCCAGCAGATCGGCGGCCTTGAGGAACACGGCCGCGCGGCGCTCGAGCGGCCACGACGACCAGTCCCGCCAGGCGGCACGCGCGGCCGCGATCGCCGCCGCGACCTCCGCGGGGCCGGCCTGGTGCACGTCGGCGAGCACGTGCCGATGACAGTGGGGCATCACCGACTGGGCCAGGGTCCCGGTGCGGATCTCCTTGCCGCCCACCACGACGGGGATCTCCGTGCGCCGGGCGGCGAGGGCGCGGAGCGCCTGCTTCAGCTCGTCGCGCTCCGGCGTGCCGGGGGCGTAGGACAGGACGGGCTCGTTCGCGGGCGTGGGGATCTTCGTCATGAACCGAAATCTAGACGGATAGACGCACAGACGCACAGATCAGACGCACAGGCGCGTAGGCGCACAGACGGTGAACAGGCGAACAGATACAGGCAGTAGGTGGGCCTGCACGCTGCCATCGGTTGACCATCTGTGCGCCTGATGCCCCTGTGCGCCTGATCTGTAACCTATGACCTGGGAACCGCCGATTGTTCTCAGAGCGATGGCTATCGACCCTCGCACGAGCATCGGTCACGTCCATCTGACCGTCTCGGACCTGGAGCGCGCGCTCGCGTTCTATCGCGACGCGCTGGGATTCGAGGTGACCGCCCACTACGGGCGCGACGCCGTGTTTCTCTCGGCCGGCGGCTACCATCATCACATCGGCCTCAACACGTGGGCGGGCCGCGGGGCGCCTCGTCCGGCTCCGGGCACGACGGGCCTGTACCACTTCGCGGTGCTCTATGCCGATCGCCGCGCCCTCGCGGCCGCGGTGCGGCGGGTGCTGGACCACGGCGTGCCGCTCGAGGGGGCCGCCGACCACGGGGTGAGCGAGGCGGTGTATCTGCGGGATCCCGACGGCAACGGGATCGAGCTCTACCGCGACCGGCCGGAGGCCGAGTGGCCGCGCGACGCGAGCGGTGCGCTGGTCATGACGACCGGCCCGCTGGACGTCGCGGCACTGTTGCGGGAAGCTGAGGGGACAGACGCACAGACGCGGTAGCGGTGAACGGTGGTCAGGCGACAGGAGCTAGGTAGACCTGCTCTACCGCAACCTGTTGCCCGTTCACGGCTGTGCGTCTGTCGCGTCTGTGCGTCTCGGTCTACTGCGACTGTGCGTCTGTCTGGTCAGTCCCTAACTCTCGAGAAGCACCGGCCGCAGCATCGAGGGATGCGAGCTGCGTTGCGGCGGAATGGGTAGCCGGACGAGGAACGTGGTGCCCCGGCCCACGGCGGATTCCACCACGACGTCGCCGCCGAACTTCTGCTGCGCGACTTCGCGCACGCGCGCCAGTCCCATGCCGGTCCCCTTGCCGAACTCCTTGGTCGTGAACCCCGGCTCGAAGATGCGTCCCAGGTGCTCGTCGGGGATGCCGATGCCGTAGTCGCGCACCGACAGGCGGAGCCGGTCGCCCTCCTGGTCGAACCGGACCTCGACGGGGCCCGGCCGGCCGGCCGACGCGTCCGCGGCGTTGCGGATCAGGTTGACCAGCAGATCGAAGAGCTCGTTGGGATCACCGCGCAGGTAGACCGAGTCCATCGGCGTCTCGAACCGCAGCGCGAGACCGCGGTCGCGCAGCAGCAGGCTCTCGAGCGCGAGGCAGGAGCGCACCACGCGGACGGCGTCGAACCGCTCGTACCGGGCGAATGCGCCGCGCGCGCGGTCCTGCACCGCCCGCAGGATCTCCACGGCGCGGTCGATATCGTGAATCACCAGGCCCAGCTCCTCGAGCAGCTCGGTGCGGCGCTCGGCCGGGAGGTCGGCGGCGCGCGCAATCGTCTCCATCGCGAGCTGCAGTCCGGCGCGCGCCCCCGCGAGCGGGTTGCTCGCCTCATGCACGATCATCGCCGGCAGACTCTGCAGGTCCGCCCGCGGGTCGGGCTGCGGGCCGCGTACGGCGGACGCGTCCACGACGTCACGCCGGTCGCCCATGCCGAGGGCGAGCCCGGTCAGCTCGAGCGTCAGGCGCTCGCGGCTGCGTCGCTCTCGCCCGCCCGGCGGCGGCGCCGGCGGCCGCACCCGTACGGGGGCGACGACCCAGGGGCCGTCGCGCCAGACGCGGCACCCCACCCACTTGCTGCCGGGGGGCAGGGCGATCTGCCAGCGCTCCAGGGTGGAATAGAGATCGATTTCAGCGGGCTGCTGCGTCCAGTCGGGGTCGCTCGCGTCGCGCACCACCAGGGTCCCGCCGTCGATCACTTCATACAGCACCACGGGGCGGCCGCCCAGCGCGCCGCTCGCCTGCCTGAGGATTTCCCGCCGTCCCGTCGTGATTTCGGTGGATGCGCCCACGAAGCCTTCCCTCGCCGCTCGAGACCGTGGCCGGATGGAGACGACGAACCCCGCCGGCATCCGATGGGGACCGCGGCGGCGTCTCGTTGCTTGGGCGCGCCCTACCTATTGGGCCCGCGGTCGCGCCAGTCAAGGACACGTGACCATTACCGTCGCCGCGAGGTATGTTAGGGGTGATCCCCATCACAATGAGGTGATCTATGACCGTTTCACGTGCGTTGATCGTGGGCGCGCTCGGCGTCGCGGTGGCTGGCCCGGCCTGCAGCGGGGGCGGGGGGGGCGGCGGAGCAGGACCCGGCCGCACCCTGGCCATCAACGCCGGCAACAACCAGACGGGTAACGCCGGCGCGGCCCTGCCCACACCGCTCTCCGTGATCGTCCGCGAGGCTTCGACGAGCGATCCCGTGCAGGGCGTCACGATCAACTGGGCCGTCACCCGGGGCGGCGGCTCCGTCACGGCGTCCAGTGTCACCGACGCGGCGGGCATCGCCACGGCCACCCGCACTCTGGGCGCCGACTCCGTGGTGCAGACCACCAGCGCGGGCGGGACCGGGCTCACGTCCGTATCGTTCAACGCGACGAGCCGGATCCAGGGTGCCACGCAGATGGCCCTGAGCGCCGGCAACTCACAGACCGATACCATCGGCGCCACGCTCGCCACGGCCTACGCCGTGGTGCTGCGCGACGAGAACGGCGTCGCCGTCCCGGGCGCGACTGTGAACTGGAGCGCGTCGGGCGGCGGCTCGGTCTCCGCGCCGACGAGCGGGACGAACGCAAGCGGCATCGCCACGATCAACCGGATCCTCGGCACCACGGCGGGCGCGCAGACGGCGCAGGCCCGGGTCATGGGCCTGAACGGCAATCCCGTGAGCTTCACCGCCACCGCCACGGCGGGGAACGCGACGGCCATCGAGAAGACGTCGGGGGACGGCGGCAGCGCGGTGATCAACGGGCAGGTGACCTACACCGTGACGGCGCGCGACCGGGGCAATAACCCGAAGGCCGGGGTCGTGATCGACTGGGCGACCACGGGAGGCGGGGGCACGATCAGCCCGGCGCAGAGCACGACCGGGACGAACGGTCAGGCCAGCTCCACCCGCACGCTGAGCGGCACCGCGGGGCCGCACACTGCCACGGCCACCGCGGCCGCCATCCCGGGCGCGCCGTCGCTGACGTTCACGACCACCGCGCTCTCGGCGCCGCTCAGCGTCAACGTTACCGTCGGCCCCGGCATCGTGTACGCCCCGACGAGTGTGACCATCGCCCGAACCGGCACGGTCACCTGGACGTGGGCCGGCGGAGGCGGGGCCTTGCCGCACAATGTGCAGTGGCAGTCAGGCCCGGCGCCGCTGCCACCCAATTCGGCTACTCAGACCACGGGGCCGCCCTACGTGCAGGCGTTCAACACGGCTGGCGTGTATGCCTACGAGTGCATCGTGCACGGCAGCGCCATGAGCGGGACGGTCACCGTCGTGCCGTAGGACCAGCGCGAACAAGAAACGGGAAACGTGGGGCGTGGTCGCTCCACGTTTCCCGTTTCCCCTTTCCCGTTTCCCGTTTCTACCGTCGCGCTGGCCCCGCGATCCGAGCCTCGACCGGTCTCGTCAGCGAGATCTGCGCCGCGTAGATCACCCAGGCGCCGCCTTCCTTTTGCCACAGCATCATCCCCTGCCCGGGACCGATCTGGCGCGTGCCGCCGGCCAGCATGTCGAGGGTGAAGGGGAAGGTGACGAGCGCGAGGTTGCCGCGCACGAGCACGACCGCCGGCTGCCGCGCGTCGAGGTTCATCGCGGTGACGGTGGGCAGGATACGCCGCTGCATGGCGGCCTCCTCCTCCCACCCCCGGCTGCGCTCGCCGTTGGGCCAGGCGACGCTGAGATGTCCCTTGTGCAGGTAGAACGGCTCGAGGCCCTCGGGCCGCGCGGCGTTCCACGCCCGGACCCAGGCCTGGAACCGCGCCTGGACCTCGGCCGCCACCGGGGGATCGGTCGCGGGGTCGCTGCCCCCGCAGGCCGCCAGGGTCACCGCCAGGATCACGCCAGGCACCATGCGCCGCATTGTCGTCTCCCGAGTCGGAGGCAACCCTAAGAGGCGCGCGGCCTCTTGATTAATCAAGGGGCTACCCATACCGTGGGTGACCATGGCCACGCCTCCATCCATGCCGTCCCGCCCCACCCTGGGGCGCTCGTCGTTCGCCATCGCGATGAAGGACTACACCTTCATCCGGCCGGGCATCGCCGTGTCGATCAGCGCCGCCACGCTCGTCGCGGCGCTGATCATCGGGACCATGCTGATCGTCACCCTGGCGCGCACCGCCCAACAGGTCACCTTCGGCGCGCAGATGGTGCGCACGCTGCACGGCTACAGCGCCGCGTTCGCGGTGTGGCGCGGCATGGTCGCCGGGGGTGACGCGGCGGTGCGGACGCCCCAGGCGCGCAGCATGCGGGACAGCCTGCGGGCCGCGCTCACCGCCGAGCTCCAGCTGCTGCGGCCGGAGATGACCGAGCCGGCCGACCAGCTGCTCGTGACCCGGGTGGTGGAGGGGCTGCGGGCGGGCAAGGTCGCGGCCGGCGAGCCGGCCGAGGTCGCCATGGCGACGCTGCTGGCCCGGCACGACAACGCGCTGTTCGATGCGGCCGCCGCCGCCCACGAGGCCGTGCTGTACGCCGCGATCCTCCTCGCGCTCACGATCCTGGCGGCCGGCACGCTGGTGGTCCCGATGGCCTGGCTCTACGTCCGCTACAAGCGCTCGGGCGGTGCGATGATCGAAGTCAAAGTGTAGGACCCCGGGGGATGGCACTCTCCCGCCGCCAGTTCTTCCAGCGGGCCTCCGCGGGCGCCGCAGCGGGAACGGCCCTCGGCTCCCTAGTGGGCCTGGGCGCCAGTCTGGCCCCGGCCACGGCTCGGGCGCAGACCCTGCGCATCCGCAACGCCAAGGCGACTCCGAGCGTCTGCCCCTACTGCTCCGTCGGCTGCGCCACGATCGTCCACACGATCGACGGCGAGATCGTCAACATCGAGGGAGATCCGCGCAGCCCCCACAACGAAGGCTGCCTCTGCCCCAAGGGCGCGGCGACCTATCAGCTCCATAAGAACCCCAACCGCGCGACCACGGTGCTGCACCGCAAGCCCGGCGCGCGGGAGTGGGAGGAAGTCGAGCTGGACTGGGCGATGGACCGGGTCGCGGCGCTCGTCAAGCAGACGCGCGACGAGACCTTCGTGGAGCGGCTGAGCGACGGCACGCTGGTCAACCAGACCACGGGGATCTTCGCCCTCGGCGGCGCGACGCTGGACAACGAGTGGAACCACCTGCAGCAGAAGCTGATGCGCGGTCTGGGCGTCGTCGCGATCGAAAACCAGGCGCGCATATGACACAGCTCTAGCGTCCCCGGTCTGGGGACCCGGCTCGGGCGCGGCGCGGCGACCCTCTACCCGCGCAACATGGAGCACTCGGACTGCATCGTCATCCAGGGCTCCAACATGGCCGAGTGCCATCCCGTCGCGTTCCGCTGGCCGATGAAGGCCAAGACCGAGCACGGCGCGACGATCATTCACGTGGACCCCCGCTTCACCCGCACCAGCGCCATGGCGGACCTGTACGCGCCCGTCCGCGCGGGCACGGACATCGCGTTCCTCGGCGGCCTCGTGCATTACGTCCTCGCGAGCGAGCGCTGGAATGGCGACCCGTTCTTCCGGGAGTACGTGGTCCACTACACCAACGCCGCCACGATCGTGAGCGACGCCTTCCGGGACACCGAGGACCTGGACGGCGAGTTCTCGGGCCTGATGCAGTACACGGGCAATCCGAAGGGCTGGCCGTTCGACGGGTTCGTGGGGCAATACGACCCGGCGAGCTGGCAATACAAGCGGCGGTCGGGCGGACGGACGGACGGGCGGACGGACGACACGACGCCGTTCGACGAGCTGATCCGGTCATTGCGCCGACCTCCCGTCGAGCGCGACGAGACGCTGCGGCACCCGCGCACGGTCTTCCAGATCGTGCAGCGGCACTTCGCGCGCTATACGCCCGAGATGGTGGAGCAGGTCACGGGATGCCCCCGCGAGACGTTCATCCGGGTCGCCGAGACGGTGCTCGCGAACTCCGGACGCGACCGCACGACGACGTGGACATACGCGGTGGGGTGGACGCAGCACACCTACGGCCCCCAGATGATCGGCTGCTGCGCGCTGCTGCAGCTGCTGCTCGGCAACATCGGCCGGCCGGGCGGCGGCGTAATGGCGCTGCGGGGGCACGCGTCGATTCAGGGCTCGACCGACCTGCCGACCCTGTATCACAGCATCCACGGCTACATGCCCGCCCCGTCCGCGCTCAAGCGGCACGGTACCCTGCGGCAGTACCTCACGACGGAGGCGAGCGCGACGGGCTACTGGGCCAACATGCCCAAGTTCCTCGTGTCGTATCTCAAGTCCGTGTACGGCCCGGCCGCGACGCCCGCCAACGACTTCGGCTACGACTGGCACCCCAAGATCACCGGCGACCACTCCCATCTCCCGATGTTCGTGGCGATGGCCGAGGGCAAGGTCCACGGCATGATCTGCGTCGGGCAGAACCCGGCCACGTCGCTGAACGCGAGCCTCGAGCGCAAGGGGCTGCGCAATCTCCAGTGGCTCGTGGTCAAGGACAACTTCCTCACCGAGACGGCGACCTTCTGGTATCACGCGCCCGAGGTCCGAGCCGGCGAGGTGACGTCCGACGAGATCGGCACCGAGGTGTTCTTCTTCCCGGCCGCGCAGGTCGCGGAGAGCGAGGGCAGCTTCACCAACACGCAGCGCATGCTGCAGTGGCACTTCAAGGCCGCCGAGGCGCCGGGCCAGTGCCGCTCGGACGTCTGGTTCACCTACCAGCTAGGCCGGCGCCTCAAGCGCCTGTACGCCGACAGCACCCTGCCGCGCGATCGCGGCATCCAGGCCCTGGTCTGGGACTACGAGCCCGACGAACCGTCCCGTGTGCCCGGCGAGCCCGATGTTCACAAAGTGGTTCGCGAGATCAACGGATATCACACCGGCCACCCCGAGCGGCACCTCGCGGGCTTCGCCGAGCTGCGGGACGACGGATCCACGACCTGCGCGTCCTGGATCTACTGCGGCGTCGCTCCGGCGCCGGGCGTGAACCTGTCGGCCCGCAAGGAGCCCGATCCGCCCGGCGTGGTCGGCGCCCACCTCACCTGGGGCTGGGCGTGGCCCGCCAACCGGCGGGTCCTCTATAACCGCGCGTCGGCCGATCCACAGGGCCGCCCGTGGAGCGAGCGCAAGCAGTGGGTGTGGTGGGACGGCCGGCAGTGGACCGGCTACGACACACCCGATTTCCCGCTCACCAAGCCGCCGACCGCGGCCGCCGTGTCCGGCGCCGTCGGCCTCGAGGCGCACTCGGGAACGAGCCCTTTCATCATGAAACCGGACGGCGTGGGCTGGCTCTTCAATCCCGCCGGCCTGGTGGACGGCCCGCTGCCGACGCACTACGAGCCGGCCGAATCGCCGGTCGCCAACCCGCTGTACCGGCGGCAGACGAGCCCGGTGTTGAAGTACTGGAAGCGCGACGACAACCGCCTCGCCGAGGTGGGAGACCAGTCCTATCCGTACGTGATCACGACCTACCGGCTCACCGAGCACTACCTGGCCGGGGCCATGAGCCGGTGGAATCCCTGGCTCGCGGAGCTGATGCCGGAGCTGTTCGTCGAGCTGAGCCCCGAGCTGGCGGGGGAGAAGGGCATCCGCAACACCGACTGGGTGCGCGTGCGCACGCCGCGCGGCGAGATCCGGGCGAAGGCGCTGGTCACGCGCCGCATGCGCCCGCTCCGGATCGGCGGCAAGGTGCTGCACCAGGTGGGTATGCCGTGGCACTGGGGCTGGGAGGGCGTCGTCACGGGCGCCGTGGTGAATGAGCTCACCGCCCTGGTGGGCGACCCCAACGTGAGCATCCACGAGGGCAAGGCCTTCGTGTGCGACGTGGAGCGGGCCTGATGCCCGAGCCCATGGGGTTCTACACCGACACTACGGTGTGCATCGGCTGCAAGGCGTGCGAGGTCGCCTGCAAGGAATGGAACCAGCTGCCCGCGCGTGAGGGCGGCCGGGTCGAAATGAGCGGCGATTCCTACGACAACACCTGCACGCTCTCCGGGACCAACTGGCGTCACGTCAAGTTCATCGAGCAGTTCAGCGCGGACCGCAGCCAGGGCCGCTGGCTGATGCTGAGCGACGTGTGCAAGCACTGCGTCCGGGCCGGATGCCTGGAAGTGTGCCCCACGGGCGCCATCGTTCGCACCGAGTTCGACACCGTCCTGATCCAGTCGGACGTGTGCAACGGGTGCCGCCTGTGCATCGCGGCGTGTCCCTTCGGCGTGATCGACATCAACCCCGCGTCGAACACGGCGCAGAAGTGCACGCTGTGCTACGACCGGCTGCAGGCGGGGATGAAGCCCGCCTGTGCCCAGGCGTGCCCCACGGACTCGATCCGGTTCGGCCCGATCCGCGAGCTGCGGGTACTCGCCCAGGCGCGCGTGCAGCAGCTGCAGGCGCAGGGCGAGACCCGCGCCCGGCTGTACGGCGCGGACGACGAGATCCTGGGTGGCCTGAACGCCTTCTATCTATTGGTGGACACGCCGGAGACGTACGGCCTGCCCAGCGCCCCACGGCTCCCCACACACAGGCTGCTGGCCGGTACCGTGCTCTCGACCGCCGCCGCGGCGCTGGTCGGGCTCGTGGGGCTCGTGAGCCTCAGGCGGCGCCGCGTGGCCGAGGTGGCGCAGGCCGAAGCCCGCGCGCCGGGGAACTTCGGTGTCTGACACCTTCTTCACCGCGTCGCCCCACTGGGCGTGGTACATCGTCTGGTATTTCTTCGTCGGCGGCATCGCGGGCGGCAGCTTTTTCATCGCCGCGCTGCTGCACTTCTTCGGGCGCCCGGAGGACCGGCCGCTCGTGCGGCTCTGCTACTACGTGGCGTGCGCCGGCGCGGCCGTGAGCGGCGCCCTGCTCACCCTCGACCTGAACCGGCCGGAGCGCTTCTGGCACATGCTCGTCCAGTCCCATACGGGCGCGCCGATGTTCAAGGCCTGGTCGCCGATGTCGGTGGGCGCGTGGGGGCTGCTGCTGTTCGGGGGCGTCGCGTTCCTCGCAGGGATCGGGGCCGCCGGCGAAGAGCGGTGGGCGCCCCGGGTGCGCGGGCTCGCCTGGCGTCCCGTGCGGGCGCTGGGCCGCGGCACCGCCGCCGCGGGCCTCGCCGCGGCGGGCGGCGTGCTGGGATTCTTCCTCGCCGGCTACACCGGCGTGCTCCTGACGGTGACCAACCGGCCCGTGTGGGCCGACTCGAATCTGCTCGGTGCGCTGTTCCTGTGCTCCGGCGCCTCGACCGCGGCCGCCGCGCTCACGGTGCTGTCGCGCTGGACCGGCGAGAGCCATCCCGCCTCGCGGCATTGGCTCTCGCGGTTCGACCGCGGCGCGTTGAGCGTCGAGCTCGTGGCGCTGGTGGCCTTCGTCGCATCGCTCGGCCCCGTGTGGCGTGTCTTCCTGGGATGGTGGGGCGTGGTACTCGTAGCGGGCGTCGCGGGCGCGGGGATCCTCGTGCCGCTGGCGCTCGAGCGCCGGTCCCACGGGGCGTTTGCCACGCACGCGGCCGCCCTCGTGCTCATCGGGGGTTTCCTGCTCCGCGTCGTGCTCATTTTCTCGTCCAACGAGATCCACGCCGTCGGGGCGGGGGTGGCGGGACCGTGACCTTTGGGAGAAGGGGGAAGGGGGAAGGGGGAAGGGTACTTCGGGCCACCCTGCTCGTTATCGCCCTCGGCGGCTGCCGGAGCCCCGAAGCGAGTCGCGTGCGCGGTGGCGGGCCGGGCGCCGACGTCGGCAACCGCGGCACCACGCCTGAGTTCCACGACGGCGCCGATCCGTACCACCAGACCCCGTGCGTCACCGGACCCGTGCGATGCAGCGGACCCAGCCCCGTGCGCGCCCGAGCTTCGGCGCGCGACTAGCCGAGCTCGACCGGCGCAATCCCGAGTGGCGGCCCTGGCTGGCGCTGCTCCGGGAATTGGAGCGCGCCCTGGCGGAGTCGGGGGCGGACGCGGCGACGGCCCACGTCCGGCTTGCGGCCCGGCGTCCCAATGGCGCGCCGCTGCTCCACGATGCGGAACTCCTGATCGACGTGGCCGGGGTGACGCGCTGGATCGCCCACCTCACCGCCGCCGTCGCGGCGGGCGAGGGATCGGGGCCCCTGGCCGGCTACCGGCCCCGCCCCGACGCGGCGATCGATCTCCTGGCCGCCACCGTGCGCCAGGATCGACCCGCGATCGAGCGCCTCGCCGGCGCCGCGGGCGTCGCGCCCGAGGCGCTGGGCACCCTGGCCCACGTGATGGCCGTGCCGCTGCTGCTGTCGGCGGCGCGCGGGCTCGCGGAGCACCCGTCGCCGGGTTGGGCCCACGGCTACTGTCCCGTGTGCGCCGCCTGGCCGATTCTCGTGGAGCTGCGCGGCCTCGACCGCTCGCGCCGGCTGCGCTGCGGCCGCTGTGCGACGGACTGGGCGATCCCATGGCTGCGCTGCGCCTACTGCGGGGAAGCCCGGCACGAGTGCCTCGGGTCGCTCGTGCCCCAGGCCGAGATGGAGACCCGTCGGGTCGAGACGTGCGCCTCCTGCCACGGATATCTCAAGGCCGTGACGACGCTGGAAGCGTTCTCGCCGGTGGAGCTGCTCGTGCGCGACCTCGAAACGGTCGAGCTCGACCTCATCGCGCTCGATCGCGGCTTCGCGCGACCAGCGCACCCAGGCTACGCGCTCGACGTTCGCGCGGCGGCGGTGGCGTGATGGCGCCCCGCCCCGCCGATGTGTGCCGCCAGCTCCTGGCCGCGCTCGACGCCGCCGACGGGCGGCGGCGCAACCGCAAGCGGGATACGACGCCCGACGCGCTCGGCCTCGGCATCAAGCGCCGGCTCCTCGAGGCCGCGGCGCGGGAAGACCCGGCGCCCGAGCGGTTCGAAGGTTGGCTGCTCGCGCGCGCCCTGGCCGAGCCGGCCAGCGGGCCCACCCGCGCCATGGCGATGGCGATCCTGGAGGACTGGCGGCTGGCGCGCACCTCACCGGCATTCGCGGAATGGCTACGGCGCGGCGCGCCATCAGATGACAGACGCACAGACGCAGTAGACTAGACGCGCAGACGCGTAGACGCAGCAGCGGTGAACAGGCGACAGCGGGCGGGCCTACCTAGGCCCTGCTCCCGATCAACCGCTCACCGCTGCGCGTCTGCTGCGTCTGTGCGTCTACCTGTGCGTCTGCTGCGTCTGTGCGCCTGACGCGCCGGCGTCGTGGGATCAGCCGGATCGCCAGCAGCCCGATGAGCACGATCCCGTAGATCGTGGGCCGCCGCACGTCGGCCTTCTGCGACCACGTGAAGTGCACGATGCCCGCCAGCGCCGTCACGTAGATGAGGCTGTGCAGCGTCACCCATTTCTTGCCGAGCCGGCGGATCGCCGCGGCCGTGGACGTGACCGCGAGCGGGATCAGCAGGACGAACCCCGTGAAGCCGACGGTGATGTATGGCCGCTCGGCGATGTCCTCGAGGATGTAGGACCAGGCGAAGAACTGGTCGAGCACGAAATAGATCAGGAAGTGGGTGGTGAGGTAGGTAAACGCCACGAGGCCGAGGATACGGCGGTAGGGGGCGAGCGCGTTCCAGCGCGTGATGCGCCGCAGCGGGGTCACCGCCAGCGTGATCGTGAGGAACGTCAGCCCCCACACCCCGGTGCGGTGGGTGACGTCCTTGATGGGCTCGGCCGGGAGCCGGTCGAGCAGCGCGTCCGCGACCATCATGCTCAGCGGCACGAGCGACGCGAGCACGACCGCGGGCTTGGCCGCCCGTCGGATGAATCGCAGGATCACCGCGGGCGCGGACTCAGAAGTTGCGCCGCAGGTCCATGCCGCTGTACAACGACGCCACCTGGTCGGCGTACCCGTTGAACGGGAGCGTCGGCCGGCGGCGGAACTCGCCGATGCGCCGCTCGCGGGCCTGGCTCCAGCGCGGGTGGTCGACGTCGGGGTTCACGTTGGCGTAGAACCCGTATTCGTGGGGCGCCATCACGCTCCACGTGGTCTGCGGCTGCTGCTCGGTGAAGCGGATGCGCACGATCGCCTTGCACCCCTTGAACCCGTACTTCCAGGGCACGATGAGGCGCAGCGGTGCGCCGTTCTGGTTCGGCAGCGGCTTGCCGTAGAGGCCGGTCGCCAGGATGGTGAGCGGATGCCGCGCCTCGTCCATGCGCAGCCCCTCGACGTAGGGCCAGGGCAGCACGTCGCGGCGCTGACCGGGCATCTGCTCGGGGTCGAGGAGTGTGGTGAACTCGACGTAGCGGGCGCGCGACGTCGGCTGCACGCGATCGATCAGGTCGCGCAGCGGGAAGCCCATCCAGGGGATGACCATGGACCACGCTTCGACACAGCGCATGCGGTACACGCGCTCCTCGAGCGTGACCGGACGCAGCAGGTCGTCCAGGTCGTAGCGGGCCGGCCGGGCGACGTCTCCCGCGATCTCCACGGTCCAAGGCCGGGTACGGAAGGCCGTCGCGTGCTTCGAGGGATCGGCCTTGTCGGTCCCGAACTCGTAGTAGTTGTTGTAGGTCGTGACGTCCTGATAGGGAGTCAGCTCGTCAGGGGGCAACCGGCCCGCCGCCAGCCGCGGCAGGGCGAGCCCGGCGGCCAGGGCCGTCGCGCTCGCGATGAACCGGCGGCGGTCGAGGTAGACCGACTCCGGCGTGATCTCGGAGGGCGAGATGTAGGGCGGTCGGCGGATGAGCACGCGGCGGCTCCTCAACGCGGGGGCGTGACCCTAAGTATACGGCGCTGGCGTGGCGAACGGTTCTCGGGGCCGTCAGCGGTTAGCCATTAGCCATTAGCCGTTGGTCGTAGCGTGCCGCAGCCCTGCATTCGCTGACGGCTAAAGGCTAACAGCTAGCGGCGCTCCGCCTGTCTCTCGATGTGCCGCAACACGCGCCGGTGAATCCGCTCCACGATCGCGTCCGCGAAGAGCGCCCAGTAGGCCTGCGGATACATGCGGACTTCGTAGCGGGTCGTGCCGACGAGCAGCGTGCGCCCGCCCGGCAGCTCGTGCAGGTCGAACCGGCCCCAGGTGGCCCGGAAGTAGCCGTCGAGGTGCGTGGCCCGGACGCGGCGGTACGGGCTGAGCTCGCGCATCGGCGCGGCCTGGCGCGTGATGTCGAACGCCAGCCGCCGCAGCGCCTCCCACTCGGTGATCGGCTCGACGAAGTCTCCAGTCGAGAACTCGCAGTAGCGCACCGCCCCGACGCCCGACCCTTCGATACGGGCCCGGCGCGGATAGGCCACGCCGAGCCGGAAGAGCCACTCCCGCGGCTCCTCCAGCTCGGCGAACGTCACGACGTTGTGCCACACGACGTCGCGGGGCGCGTCCACCACGACGCTGGTGACCACCTCGTGCGGCGGCGCCGGGCCGCTCCGCGCGTCCACCACCGCGAGCGCGGGCAGCGCGACGACGACGAGCGCCGCATGCGTCGGCGCATCCGGCGCGTGCAACGCGAGGGCACGGCCGAGGATCGCGCCCAGCAGGGCGACGACGCCGGCGAGCGGCAGCGCCATGAGCGCGCACAACGCCCCTTCCAGCGCGAACAACAGCACCGTCCCGGCGAGGAGCACGAGACCCGCGAACACCACCTCGAACGTGTAGCCCAGCGAGCGGGGGTGCGCGCGGTTGAGCACGTAGGCGCCGATGGCGCCGAGCGAGAAGGGGGTGCCGAGAAAGAGCGGCGTCGAGTAGCTGCGCACCACGAGGACGCTGATGAGCACCGTCGGCACCGATACGGCGAGCCCCGCGGCCAGCGCGAGGAGGGCCTCGCGCAGCTTCGCGTCCGACGCCGCCTCGCGCTCCAGGCTCCACACCGGCGTGCGGTGCGTCGTCGGGACCAGGCTCAAGACCAGCATCAGCAGGTAGTTCAGGTACGGCACGAAGAACAGCAGGCACAGCCAGCCCGAGAGCCCGGCGTCTACCGCCCGGCGCAGCGTCATGCTCACGCCGATCCAGAGGAACGGCAGCGTCCACAGAGCCATCACGCCCATGAGCCACGTCGGGCTCCCGGCCAGCGCTGCCTGCCGCTGGCTCCAGACCGGGCTGACGTAGTCCAGGGGCGACCACCAGGTCCCCACGACGAGCCGGACCACCACGGCGTCCACGGCGTATTTGAGCGCCATGAGGGCGGCGCCATGGATGAAGTAGCGCCGCCGGTCCACGCGCTCGGTGAGGGAAAACCAGAAGCGCAAGAGAGCCATCAGCGGTCAGCCGTCAGCCATTGGTCATTGGCCATTGGCCAGTGGTGGCGGGGACCCTCTATAATGGAGCACACAGCGCGCAAAGGAGCAGTCATGATGCTCGTCATCCGGTTCGCCGCACTGGTTGGCTTCGGGGCGCCGCAGCAGGCGCTCGCGCAGACGGCCGATTCGCAGCCGGTCGCGTTCGTGAATGTGCACGTCGTCCCCATGGACCGCGAGGGCGTGCTCGAGGGCCAGACGGTCGTGATCCGCGCAGGGCGCATCGTGGCGGTGGGGCCGGCCGCGCGGGTGAGCGTCCCGGCCGGCGCGGTACGCATCGACGGCCGCGGCAAGTACTTGATGCCCGGTCTCGCCGAGATGCACGCGCACCTGCCCAACCCCAACGCGCCGGGCGCGAGCCCCGCGCTGACCGAGACCGTGCTGTTCCTTTATGTGGCCAACGGCGTCACCGTCGCGCGCGGCATGCAGGGCCATCCGAGCCAGCTCGAGCTGCGCGACCGCATCGC